>VOFJ01000830.1_pt1 | contig 15004 bp, 20 predicted proteins | sample 5384081 | NCBI WGS metagenome assembly VOFJ01 (sample SAMN12384729, study PRJNA508395) | human gut metagenome | isolation source: healthy gut I | host: Homo sapiens
GTTACGTGAAGGTTAGCCGAATACCCGGCATGGTGCTTAGCTGATACGGCAGTCGGGGCAGAAGCGTGACCGTCAGGACTCCATGTGTGGAACGGGGAAAAGGGCGCCCAATACACCGAAACCGAGGAAATGTCAGCGGGAACCAGATACATTGTTGTGCAAAAGGTATGTTGTGCAACTGTGCGATTTCAAGAAGGTTCATGGTGGTTGCTCCCGAGCCGAAATAGATTCCGAGAATACCGATCAATAGGAAAGCGGAACCGCCCATCAACATAAGGGTCAGTTTCATGGCTGCATATTCTTTACGTCCTGATCCCCATACACCAATCAGCAGGTACATCGGTATCAACGCAATTTCATAGAACATGAACATGGTGAACAAATCGACGGATATAAAGAATCCGAATACTCCCATAGACAACAGGGTGAACCAGAGGAAATATTCTTTCGTCAGCGGTTGCAGGCGCCAGGAAGCGAATGTACCGGTGAATACGATGACAGCAGACAATAACAACATGGCTACCGAAATTCCGTCAACACCTACTGAATAAGATATGTGAAGCGGGGCATACCAAAGCGTATCTGCACGGAAAAGCATTTCTGCCGTATTTCCGGCGCTACGCTCTCCCAGATACAGGAATGTAAGTACGACGGAGGCAATCAGAAGTGCCGATGCGCCAGTAACCATAACCCCCCGGATGGCTTTGATTCCTCGTGCTGCCCCAAAGTCCGGCCAGCATCAATAAGGGGATAAGTACGAATATGGATAAGAAATTCATCTTTATGATTTACTATTTAAAGATTTACTATTTACTATTTAGAGAATCAGCAGTAGGATAAGTGCCAATGCACCGCAAAGGAACACATACGCATATTGTTGTACCTGACCGCTCTGCAAACCACGAATCTCGTCGCTTGTTGTATTGGTGGCCCATGCCAGGAAGTCAAAGAATCCATCCACTACATGACGGTCGAACCATGCGATAGGAGTAGAGATGCAGCGGAAGATAATCTTATGCGTAATAAACTGGTAGATATCATCAATATAGAAGCGATTATAGGCTGCCTTGTGCAGACCTTTGAATCGTTTTGCCAACGAATCAGCAACAGGCTGTTTGGCATTCTTGTACATCCATGTAGCGATTGCAATCGAAATAATCGCAATAACAACGCTCGTAATAGCTACTGACGGATCGAGATGGATAGAATAAGATTCACCATTCGAACTGATGAAGTGTCCGAAAGGAATAAATCCTGCTCCACAAGTTACAACTGCCAGGAACATCAGCGGGAAAGTCATAGCCAACGGACTCTCATGTGGGCGGCAAGGTGCCGCTTCCAAGTTTCCGTGCGGTGTGCTATGATCCGAATGGGAGCTTGCCCGGGGCGGCTCGGCCCCCCAGAAGATGCCGTAGTAGAGGCGGAACATATAGAAGGCGGTCATTGCAGCGATGACTGTCATCACCCATCCCATTACAGGGCTGTATTGGAAACAAGCAGCCAGAATTTCATCCTTCGAGAAGAAGCCCGAGAACGGAGGAATACCGGCAATAGCCAGACAAGCAATCAGGAATGTCCAGTGAGTGATCGGCATATATTTGCGTAAACCTCCCATAGCGGACATTTCATTAGAATGTACGGCATGGATAATGCTACCTGCACCGAGGAAGAGTAATGCCTTAAACATGGCATGTGTGAAAAGGTGGAACATGGAAGCCATGTAGCCCAAACCTCCTTCGTGCGGATTCATGGAAGTACAAACACCCAGAGCTACCATCATGAAGCCAATCTGTGAAATGGTAGAGAAAGCCAGTACACGTTTGATGTCTGATTGTACGCAAGCCACACTTGCCGCGTAGAATGCTGTAAATGCACCTACCCAAGCAACCATGTGCAGCGTATTCGGTGCGTATGTAATGAAAAGTGGGAACATACGTGCCACCAGATATACACCGGCAACTACCATGGTAGCCGCATGAATCAACGCACTGACCGGCGTAGGACCTTCCATTGCATCCGGCAACCAGATATGCAACGGGAACATGGCACTTTTACCGGCACCACCGACAAACATCAGTCCGAGAGCCAACGGAAGCATAGAAAGCTCCACCGCTTATCAAGGATACTGTATCCGGAGTGAAGCCGAATGTACCACCGTAATATCCGTAAATCAGGATACCGATCAGGAAGCCCAAGTCAGCAAAGCGAGTAACAATAAACGCTTTCTTGGAAGCAGCAATGGCAGCCGGTTTTGTATAATAAAAACCGATTAGCAGGTAAGAACTTACCCCCCACCAGCTCCCAAAAAAGGTACATCTGGAAGATGTTGGTTGCAACGACCAATCCCAGCATAGACATGGTAAACAGGGATAGGAAAGCGTAATAGCGTTGAAAACCGACTTCTCCTTTCATGTAACCGAAAGAGTAGATATGTACCATCAGTGACACTGTAGAGATGACGATCAACATCATTACCGATATAGGATCGAGCAAGATGCCCCAAATCGAAGTGTAAAGTCTCTGTAAAAAGGAAGCCACGTGAAGTTGTAAGGCATCAGTGTGGCGAATGTTCCGTCTTCCAGTCGTGGAGCGGAGAAATATTGGATAGCTGTAACGTAGGATAGTACTGCTACTGCTCCCAGTATCAGCGTACCGATTGTACCCGCTGTCCGGTGGGACATCCATTTTACCTCCGATTCCCAATATGAGAAAGGAGAAGAAAGGAAGAAGGAGTATTAGAATTGTTAGTTCCATACAGTTTTATTTAATTACTTGAGTTATTATTATTAATTTTTGGTCTTATAGCTGATAATCACTATACTCGGACCTTCTGTTTGGTTTCCCGGTGTGAAACTAGTTGTTCCTCGGTGAGAAACACTTTGTTTCTCGGTGTGAAACGAAGTGTTTCAAGGGATGAAACACCTTGTTCCTGGGAATGAAACAAATCACCACTTCAACTCGTCCAGGTTGCGCACCTGAATGCTTCGAAGATTACGATAAATGTTAATCATGATGGCGATAGCTATTGCAGTTTCCGCAGCCGAGATGGCGATGGAAAAGAGTGCAAAGAAATAACCCTCCATTCCCCCGAAAAAGGAAACGATTGAATACGGCGAAGTTGATGTCCGTAGCATTCAGCATCAGTTCTACAGAGATGAGGATAGCAAGTGTGTTGCGGCGGGTGAAGAACCCGTATATTCCCGCAAACATCATGATGGTAGAAACCACCAGGATAATATTCCATGTGTATCATATTCGAACTCTATTTTTGATTCAGTTAATACTTAAAATTCCTATCTCTTTACGTGCAATCATGATGCCACCGATGATACACGCCAGCAATAATATGCTGACAGCTTCGAAAGGCAATACATAACCGTATTTGTCACTACTTAATAAAGCGTTCCCGATAGCATGAATGTTTATTTCTTGCGGAACCAAAATTGGTCTGTCTGCAGGAAATCGTGCTTCAGGGTGATAAACAAGATAATCGCTAAACCGGCAACCATAGCGTAAAGAGTCCTGCCAGAAACCTGCTTCGTTTCAGTTTCTCGGCGCGGTCACCTTCTCCACTGGTCAGCAGGATGGAGAATACATAAAGAACGACGATACCACCGGCATAAACCATAATCTGGACAGACCCCAGAAATGTGTAACCCAGCAGGAAATAGATGCCAGCCGTGCCGAAGAGCACGAAGAGCAGATAGGTGGCTGAGCGTACGATACGTTGGGTAGTCACCGTCATGATGGACATAGCAATAATAAATGCTGCCAAAAAAAAGTAGAATACTACTGTTTCAAGTGTTGATCCCATATCTAAACTTCTTTTTTCTTTTCAATTACTTTACTACCGGCATGATTCAGTTTCAGGACAAGTTTCGTCCGGTCGAAGACGGCATGTTCGAAGTTCTGGTCGAACGTGATGGCGTCATGCGGACAAGCGTTGACACACAGTTGGCAGAACATACAAGCTCCGAGGTCATATTCATATTTTGCCAGAATTTTCTTCTTCTTCCATCTTCTGTCTCGATCGTTTCGCTGGTCACGGTGATTGTATCGTTCGGACAAGCCATTTGACACAATCCGCAGGCTACACAGCGGTGTTCGTTATTCTCATTGTGGGGCATTGCCAGTGTACCGCGGAACCGGTCGAACATTTTCAGCTCTTTCCGGTTTTCAGGATACTGTTCGGTCACCTTCTTACGGAAGTATACCTTGATGCTGGTTTTCATACCCGTTGCCAGAGTGCTGATACCATGTATCAGTCCTCCCAAGTACGTATATTTTTGATCTTTATATTCCATAATTCTTATTTTAGAAGTGGAAGCCAAAGGCAACACAACATGCCATTAATAATAGGTTTACCATAGAAATAGGAACCAGATATTTCCATTCCAGATTCAGAATCTGGTCGATACGCAGGCGGGGGAAGGTCCACTTTATCCACATTAAGAGGAATACCACGAAGAATGCTTTGGCGAAGAACCAGATAAAGCCCGGAATATAATCCATTACAGTGTTAAATCCATCCAAACCGACGATATGCAATGGCATCCAGCCTCCCAAAAAGATGGTAGCGGCCACGCTGGCTACGATAAACAGATTCAGATATTCTGCCAGATAAAAGAAACCGAAGTGCATACCGGTGTATTCCGTATGGTATCCGGCCGTCAATTCACTTTCCGCTTCGGGAAGGTCGAACGGGCCACGGTTACATTCTGCATTTCCGGCAATGAGATAGATGATGAAAGCGATCACGGCAGGAATATGTCCTTTGAAGATAAACCATCCGTCAGCTGTCCTTCTACGATTTCGGAGAACTGCATGGTGCCCATCAGTACGACCATCGTCATGATGCTCATACCCACTGACAACTCATAACTGATGATCTGTGCGCCGCTTCGCATGGCACCGATCAGAGAAAACTTGTTGTTACTACCCCAACCGGCAAGCAGAATACCTACCACACCGATGCTGGAAGCTGCCAGCAGGAAGAATACGCCCACATTAAAATTCAGAATTTCCGCTCCTTTATTAAAAGGAATACAAGCGAAAGTGAGGAACGAGGCGATAATCACCATGAATGGAGCCAGATTGTAGAGGAAGCGGTCGGCATCCTTCGGAGTGAAAATCTCCTTGGTCAGCATCTTGAGTACGTCGCATATCACTTGAATAGAACCCCATTTACCGACACGGTTCGGACCGAGGCGGCACTGGAAGAAACCACAGACTTTGCGTTCCATGTAAATCAGTACGATAGCCAGAATAGCATATAGTGCAACGATGCACACGCCGACAGCTATGCACTCTATAAAGATGGCTAATCCCTCCGGCATAACGGAGAGCAGTAGCTCATGTATCCAGTTTGTTACTATACTAAAGTCGAACATATATATTTTATTATTAGGTTTTAAGTATTATATTAATTCCATGCGGAATAATATATATCATATTGCATAGTCGGTACTACTTTATATAATCTTGTTTTTTATCTTTTGTTTTCGGTCGATGTCCGGAACTACATAGTCCAGTGTTCCTCCGATGGCAATCAAGTCGGCAATTTTCGCTCCGCGGCAAATCGTGTCAATTGCAGCAACAAGTGGCAATCCCGTAGCACGATAGTGCAGGCGGTAAGGCGTCTTGTCACCCTGACTTTCCAGAAAGACTCCGAACTCTCCGCGGCTTCCCTCTACAGCAGCATAATACTGCCCTTCCGGAACGCGGATAATAGGTTTCATCTTTTCCTGATACGGACCTTCGGGAATGTTGTCGATGAGCTGCTCAAGGATATTCATACTTTCCATGATCTCATCCATACGCACCAGGTAACGGGCGAAACAGTCGCCTTCCGTATAAACAATTTCCTGGAAGTCCACCTTTGTCATATACACCGTACGGTATCCGCTTACGTACATCGCAACGCCCAACCCGATGCACGGCCTGTACCTCCGGTACAACCGAAAGAGATGGCATCTTCACGGCTTAACACTCCGACGCCTTTCATACGGCTCTGTGCGATAATGTTACCCGTGAATATATCGTGATATTCGTGAATAATTCCTTTCATATATGGATGAATTCTTTTACTCGCTTGACGAAGTTAGGATGAAGATCAGCCTGTACACCGCCAATCGTATTGTAGTTCATGATCAGACGTCCGCCGCAAGTCTCTTCAAAGATATCGAGAATCTTCTCGCGGTCACGGAATCCGTAGAAGAAAGCAGTCAGTGCTCCAAGGTCCATGGCGAGGGCGGAGTAGAACAGTAAGTGAGAGTCGATACGTTGCAGCTCATCCATAATTGTACGAATGTATTTGACACGGTCGCTCACTTCGATGCCCATGGCTTTTTCAATGCACATACACAATGCATGGCGGTTCTGATGTGCGCCCAAATAGTCCAGACGGTCAGTCAAAGCCAATGTCTGCGGATATGTAAGACTCTCGTTCATTTTCTCGATACCCCGATGGATATAACCGCAGTTAGCATCGATCTTACGAATAATTTCACCTTCAAGAGAAACGCGGAAGCGCATTACACCGTGAGTTGCAGGGTGTTGCGGGACCAATGTTGACTACATACTCCTCTTCTTCTCCAAAGAGTTTCATTTCTCTGTTTTTAATCGTTCCGTCCGGATTAAGTTCTATTTCCTGTGTTGTATCGAACGTCTCTTCGTTAGCCATACAAAGCGGATTATCTTTCTCCGGATCATTATCTTTACGCATGGGGTATCCTACCCAGTCATTACGTAAGTAAAGGCGGCGCATATCGGGATGCCCTACGAAAACAATGCCATAGTAGTCGAACACTTCACGTTCGTAGAAGTCGGCTATTTTCCATATATCGCTGACTGACGGAATTTCCGGTCGTTCACGGTCGGTAACGGCTGTTTTCAGTGCTATCCGTTCTCCCGTAACAGTCGATTCCAGATGGTAGACAACGCCTAAACCACGGAGTTTCTCCGGTGCGTCTTTTTCGTCTGCTACTCCCCAGTCCATACCAGTGAGGCTTTTCAAGGAAAGTCCATCTGTTTTTCATTTCGCAAGCGCAGCATTTCGTCGTGTAACGCTGCAGGGGACTATAAATTGTATTTCTTGCATAATTGAAAAAACTTCGTTCCTCATTCTTCATTTCATAAATTCCGGTTTCTTCTCTTTTCTGTTCGTTCCACCAAAGAATTTCTCTATTTTCACTTTGCGTTGTAGTTGCATCATGCCGTAATAGAAAGCTTCCGGGCGGGGCGGACATCCGGGGATATATACATCGACCGGAAGAATCTTTATCTACTCCATTCAGCACATGATAAGACTTCTTGAAAGGCCCTCCGCTGACAGCACATCCGCCTACGGCAACTACATATTTCGGATCGGGCATCTGATCGTACAAACGTTTCAGTACCGGTGCCATCTTGTTGGTGATTGTTCCGCAGACCATGATCATATCAGCTTGGCGCGGACTGGCACGTGCTACTTCGAACCCGAAGCGGGCCATATCATAACGCGCGGCACCCAGTGCCATGAATTCGATGCCGCAACAGCTGGTTGCGAAAGTAAGCGGCCACAGTGAATTGCTGCGTCCCCAGTTGACAAGGTCGTCCAGAACCCCAAGAAAAACGTTCGCTCCTCCGGCATTAAGTTCCTTGACCAACTTTTCCAATGACTCATTGTCGATGAACTCATCATACGGAATTGATTTTATTTTCGGTTTTTTGGTTATTTCCATTCCAAAGCTCCTTTCCTCCAGGCGTAAGCAAGACCCAGAACCAAAATAATAAAGAAGAAGAGAATACTAACGAGCCCCTGAGGTCCCATGTCATGCATAACTACTGCCCAAGGGAACAGAAAAGCTGTTTCCACGTCGAACATCAGGAACAGGATGGCAAACAGGTAGTAACCTACACGGAACTGCATCCATGATTTACCACGCGTTGGTATACCACATTCATAAGCTTCAAACTTTTGTACATTGTACGAACGTGGTGAAATAGCTCGTGAAAGGGCTATTACTACACCGACAAAAGCGAGCGCTGTCAGTAAAACAACAACTAAAAATGTAAAATTCATAATTTCAATAGCTGTTTAGATTGAATATTATATAGAAATAAACAATTAGTTTCTCCACACCCGGATGAAACCAACTGTAATGAATTGACGAATAAGATAATGGATTGTACCGTCTAAATGACGATCTTCCTTAAACCATATATATAATATGTAATAGGATCGTAAAAGTACTTGGGAATATGGAGTGAATGAGTCTGAGACGTGTTTTGCTGGCTTTTGTATTCACGGAAATAAGTAATCAGCAATTGCACGCTTTCTATCTGTAGGCACGTGTGCAACATCCGCATGACTCATATCACAAGACTGGGTAGAATAGAAATAATGAAGACGTTCAAGAGCATTATGAACAGGATGATCCTGAGATACGTAGCACTTCTCCTGGCGATATGTCGGGGGGGATACTCTGCAGTTATCTTCCATTGCTTCATTGGAAACAACATGGATCAGCAAAGCAAAGTACCAGAAATAGTCCGTATTTTAAGCTTTTTGTTTCATCTTTCTCTTTTAACGGCTGCAAATATAGGATTAATATTCATGTTTTTTGCAAAGTCGGGGTTACAAAAAAAGTATTTTTTAACTTGCTTGCTTATAGTTTTGTTTTTTAAGCTATGTTTTTTAAGCTAACTTTCCAATTACGTATGCAAGAATTTATATTTGGTTAAAAGATGTAATGAAACCAATGATTTATGTTGCTTTTTTCTGATTACTCAGAGAAATTTCATTCTTTTGCAGAATTAGATATAATACATTAATATGAAATACACTATCTGTTTTATAACAATTCTTTTAAATTTTTTATTGGATCTGCATGCAGGAAATAAGAATGATTCATTATTAAAAGTTTTAGATAAAGTGATTTCCGATCGTATGGTGTATACGGAAAAGAAGGCAATCACGTTAAAAGAATTGAAACTGAAGAAGGCTCAGCAGAAAACATTGGAAAAGCTTTACCGGTTGAATACCGAGATCATTCATCAGTATGAGACATTTGTCTGCGATTCTGCAGAGCAATACATCCATGAAAATATTGCTTTAGCTCAAAAGATGGGCAATGAAAAGTACTTGCTGGAGGGCAGGCTTCAACTGGCATTTGTATATTCCCTATCGGGCTTGTTTGTTCAGGCTAATGATATTTTCAAATCTATCCATCTTGATACATTGCCCGACTATTTGAAAGCTATTTATTGTTGGAATCGTATCCGTTATTATGAAAACCTTATCAAATATACTGATGATGCCCGCTTCTCGAACGAATATATGGCGAAGAAAGAGGCGTATCGTGATACGGTGATGAGTGTTTTATATGATAAATCTGATGTATATGCCAAAGAAAAAGCCGTTAAAATGCAGGATCAGGGAGAAAATGAGGAATCTTTAAAGATTTTGTGCAGAATCTACGATAAACAGAAACCCGATACGCATGGTTATGCTATGATGTCGATGGGACTTTCGAAGAGCATACAAGATGGCCGGAAATCCTGAATTGGAAGAAAAGCACTTGATAATAGCTGCTATGACTGATATAAAACTGGCAGTGAAGGAGAATGAAGCATTATTAACCTTGGCTGTAAACTTGTATCATAAAGGAGATATTGATCGGGCCTATAATTATGTAAAGGTTGCTTTGAGCGATGCCATCTTCTATAACTCCCGTTTTAAAAACACTGTAATTGCGCGTATACATCCTATTATAGAGAATACCTATCTGATCCGGCTGGAAAAGCAGAAACAAAATCTTCGCTTTTACATCTTGCTGACCAGTTTATTTGTAGTAGCTCTTGCTATTACTTTATATTTCACTTATAAGCAGACCAAGATTGTTTCTCGAGCAAAGAAGAATCTGAAAATCATGAATGAAGAATTGGTAGAGTTGAACAAGAATCTTGATGAAGCCAATCTGATCAAAGAACGATATGTAGGTTATTTCATGAATCAGTGTGCTGTCTACATCAATAAGCTCGATGAATACAGGGAAGAATGTGAACCGGAAAATAAAAAACGGGACAGGTTGATGAACTTTATAAATCATCTTCCCGCCCTTTCGAAAAAGAACTGGAAGGATTATATGCCAATTTCGATAAAGCATTCCTTAAACTGTATCCTAGCTTTGTTGACGAGTTCAACTCTTTGTTGAAACCGGAAGATAGTTATAAGTTAGAGAAAGATCAATTGAATACAGAATTGCGCATCTTTGCTTTGATGCGGATGGGTATTACGGACGTTGGGCAGATTGCCGTTTTCTTACATTACTCTGTTCAGACCATTTATAATTATAAGAGCAAAGTGAAGAAAATATCTATCTTGGATGGCAATTTATTCGAAGAAGAGGTGAAAAAACTTGGTTCTTTTGTCTTAAAATGGATTCTATAGGGTTTACCAAAACCTAATTTTGATGATTGTGTAATCTATTCATAAATAGATGGTTATTCAAAGAAATGCTTTTGAAAACATCTACTTTACAGTCTACTTCCGATAAGAGGTAGGCTTTTTTTTCATACCTATATTTGCATCACAAGATTTTTTGATAACTGAATAACTAATTTAAAAACACACGATCATGAATTTTTCAGAAATGTATCTTACTTATTATCCAAAGCTGGTTCGATTCGCAAAAGAATTTGTGATGCTGGAAGAGGACGCTGAAAACATAACACAAGATGTGTTTGCTGATCTTTGGGAAAGAAGAGATTCGATGAGTGAGATTGAAAACGTAAACGCTTATCTATTTAGACTGGTAAAAAACAGATCGCTGGATTATCTGGAAGCGGAAGATCTCTGAGCAGAAATATGTGGAAAGCACGCAGACTAGTTTCGAAATAGAATTGAGTCTGAAACTACAGTCTCTTGATCGGTTCGATGCATGCTATTTTTTAGAGGGAAATGATACAGAGATACTTATCCGTGCTGCTATCAATAGTTTGCCGAAGCGTTGCCGCGATATATTTTTTGATGAGTCGTCTGGAAGGACTTAAATACAAGGAAATTTCGGAACGGTTGGGAATTTCAATAAAAACGGTGGAATGTCAGATGGGGATAGCCCTAAAAAAAATAAGAATGAAGCTTAGAATTTGTCTGGCGGCATAAAATATAGTATTTTTTAGATATTCTTAGGGGGATTTGCTTGGTTAATCGTTCCTTTCTTAAAAGGAAGAAAAATGGGAAGCAAAATAAATAGATATTTAACAGATGAGTTACCCCTTGAAGAAAAGGCAAAATTCCTGTTGGAGGTAGTTAATAATGATGAACTACGGGAAGAGTTTATTGAGTCTCAAAACCTTGTAGTGCTCATTAATTGTGTAACTTTAGAGAATGATGCAGAACTTGCACATCAAAAATTAGATGAATTAATGCGTAAGATGAAAGAACATAAAAATAAATAGATTTAAAATACCATGAATAAATCTTTTATCATATTATTAGCAACTTTTCTTTGTGTGCATGTTCATGCGCAACAGGCTTACTTCGTAGATGGTTATCATGGAGGAATCTATGGGCACTATCCCGTGAAATGGAAAACCCAATTTATTGTAGATCAGTTGTCTAATCATCCTGAATGGCGAATCTGTCTGGAAATTGAACCCGAGACATGGGATACGGTACAAGTACAGACACCGGACGCTTATCGTCAATTGAAGAAGGTGGTAAATAGCGATCAGGTGGAATTTACCAATCCTACTTATGCACAGCCTTATTGCTATAATATCTCGGGAGAGAGCATCATACGGCAGTTTCAATATGGTATAAATAAGATAAATAAGCATTTCCCTAATGTGCAGTTTGTTACTTACTCGGTAGAAGAACCTTGTTTCACAAGCTGTTTGCCGCAGATTCTTAAATTGTTCGGCTTCAAATATGCCGTGCTGAAATGTCCCAATACTTGTTGGGGCGGATACTCCAATGCCTATGGCGGAGAGTTGGTCAACTGGATTGGTCCGGATGGTAGTTCCATACTGACCGTTCCTCGTTATGCTTGTGAAAAACTAGAAGAGAATTCTACATGGCAGACTACGGCTTGGAGCAATTCGGATACGTATCTGAAAAATTGTCGTGATGCCGGAATTAAACATCCGGTAGGTATGTGCTTCCAAGATGCCGGATGGAAAAACGGTCCGTGGCTGGGAAGTGGAAAGAACATAAAAAACAACTCCATATATGTGACATGGAAAGATTATATTGAGAATCTTTCAGTAGGTAAGACGAATGATGACTATCACTTCACACAAGAAGAGATGCGTGTCAATCTGATGTGGGGAAGCCAAGTAATGCAGAGGATTGCGCAAGAAGTACGCACTTCGGAGAATAAGATGGTAATGGCGGAAAAGATGTCGACCATGGCTTATCTGGCGAATGGTTATACCTGTTCACAGGCTGATTTGGATGAAGCGTGGCGCACTTTAATGCTTGCCCAGCATCATGATTCATGGATTGTGCCGTATAATGGTTTGAATAAACAAGGCACTTGGGCAGATGCTATTAAGCGATGGACGGATAGTAGCAATGCCATAGCAGACCGGATAATCGAATCATCCATGCAGAGCTTTGATAAGGACGGTGTGGCTGTCGGTAGTCAAGAGGGATACATACGCATTTATAATACTTTGGGCACAAAAAAAAAGAGTAGAATTGGTAAATGTGAAGCTGCCACAAGAATATGCAGACTCGGAAATAGAAGTTAGTGATTGGAAAAATAGGAAAATAGGTTGTTCAATAGAAAGTGAAGGTAAAGAAATAAGGTTGTTGTTTGAAGCAGAAGTTCCTCCCTTCGGTTATTCCACGTATCATATCAAGAAAAAGTCAGGTAAAAAGAACGGTTTCAGGAGGCAAAAAGGTGGATGAGAAGGAATACGTAATCGAGAATGAGATATATAAACTCGTTTTTGATTTATCGAAGGGAGGAATTATTAAAAAGTCTGATTGCTAAGAAAGAAAGGAAACAAAAGAATTTGCCAAGCAAACGGGTAAATATGCTTTTAGGCGAACTAAGAGGATTTTTTATGAAGAAGGCAAGTTCCGTTCTTCTACGGAGACACCGGCAATAATGACTGTTTTGAGTGATAATGCGCATGAGAGAAAAAAATAAAATTGGAAGGCGAAATCGCATCGCATCCGTTTACGCAGATCATTACCCTTTCACGAGGGGAGAAGCGGATTGATTTTGATCTAACCATCAATTGGAAAGAAAACGTAGGCATCGGTGAATATAAAGAAACCCGTTGGCGCGATAATCGCAGAGCCTATTGCGACGACCGTTATAAGCTGAGCGTACTCTTCCCGGTAGATTTTGGTCCTTCGCGCATCTCTAAGAATGCTCCTTTTTTGATGTTTGCGAAAGCAGACTCGATAATACCTTTTTCGGAAGTTGGGATCAGATTAAGCACAATATCATTCTTAACTGGGTGGATCTTGCCGAACAAAAAGGAGACTATGCACTGGCTTTATTGTCAGATCATACTACGTCTTATTCTCACGGAGAAGATGAGCCGTTAGGATTGACTGCACAGTATTCCGGCGGTGGACTCTGGGGACCGAATTATAAAATTACTCAGCCATTGAAAATGAAATTTGCCATCATTCCTCATCGTGGAAAATGGGACAAAGCGTCTATTGCCACTCGCAGTGACTGTTGGAATGAACCGTTGTTATCTTTCTATCAATCTACCGCCCGACTGGAATCTAAATTCTTTGTTGATTTGCAGAATACCGGCTATCAGGTGAGTGCTGCCAAACTTCAGAATGGAAAGATCCTATTGCGACTTTTCAATGCAGAAGGAAATGATATGCGGCGTAAAGATTACATTAGGTATGCCTTTGTCCGGTGTGGAAGAGGTCGATTTGAATGGACAATGTATCGAAAGAAAGAAGATAAAAACACGTGCCGGTAAGTCAGAAATGACGATTTCAATGCCTCGTTTTGGCATTAAGAACTTTCATGATAGACTGATAGAAATAAAATCCGAATAATAACGCGAGTTCAGCCAGTTGCAATTGTAGTTTGTGCAGCGAACTCAAATTGATAATTTTGTTATGTATAAAATTACTGCTACTTTTTTAATAGTTTGTTCTTTTTTATGGATGACTGCCTGTTCGTCGACCGATGTGGTAACAGCAGATTTGACTCCCGCTGAATATGTCAATCCGTTTATTGGTGCCAGTACCAGCGTAGGTGCTGCCGGCGTCTATCATGGATTGGGTAAGACTTTTTTCCCGGAGCAACCACTCCATACGGCATGGTACAAGTAAGCCCCAACACTATAACGGGTGGGGATAACGGTTCAGGATATAGTGATGAACATAAAACCATTGAAGGATTTGCCTTTACGCAGCTGAGCGGAGTGGGTTGGTTTGGCTAATTGGGAAACTTTCTGGTGATGCCTACCACAGGTGAGTTACAGAAAATAGCAGGAAAAGAGGACGATAGTATAAAAGGATATCGCTCTGCCTATAATAAAGCTACGGAGATAGCAAAAGCAGGATATTACTCCGTAGAACTGACTGATTATAAGATTAAGGTAGAAAGTAGTGCAACGCCTCATTGTGGAATATTACGGTTTACTTTTCCTTCCAACAAACAATCACGCATACAGATTGATTTAGCACGTAGAGTAGGTGGTACCTCTACCTCTCAATACGTGAAAGTAGTAGACGGTCACACCATCCAAGGCTGGATGAAGTGTACTCCCGACGGTGGCGGATGGGGGAATGGCGAAGGAAATGCCGATTATACCGTTTATTTCTATGCACAATTTAATAAGTCTCTGAATAATTATGGATTTTGGAGTGCCGATATTCCCGACGATTGGACCCGGAAACGCGACGAAGTGGTAAGTATCACTTATCTGACGCGAGTATCAGAAGCTTCGGTGATTACAGATGAGAAAGAACTGGAGGGCAAACACCTTGGATTCTTCACCGAGTTTCCTACCCAAGAAGGAGAAGAAGTGA
>VOFJ01002759.1_pt1 | contig 14978 bp, 27 predicted proteins | sample 5384081 | NCBI WGS metagenome assembly VOFJ01 (sample SAMN12384729, study PRJNA508395) | human gut metagenome | isolation source: healthy gut I | host: Homo sapiens
GTCTTAATGAAGGGAATATGTATACCTTAATGCCATTAGCCGCAAAGACAAAAGAAACTGCTTCCTGCGCAAATTACTCTTGACATTCTTCTATTATCATGGCTAACACCACTTATCCTGTGTTCCTTCATGATAATAAGAGTAGCTAACCACTTGTGTTGCCTTTCTTACAATGTATACATTCATTCTGTTGAAGTACCATTGCCTATAGCATATGATCCGCCTGTTTAAACTCAGATCGCCCCTTAGAATCTGATATAATCTCCCTTCTCATCTCCTGCAATTGATTTGAGTTCTGCACGTGTGTCTTCATCAAAATATTCATTCTCACACCATGCTTTGTAAGATTTCCATATAGCCCATACCCTCCTTTACCTCTTTTTCTTGATTTATATTAGTCCTGTAAAGCTTTTTCTAAAGCTCTCAAGAAACTTTACTTTCAATGCTTCTTCTTCGTCCGGACGCTTCTGCTAAGAGAGTCTCATCTCCACAGCCAACGCCTGATGCAGAATAGATATAACACTCTTTTTGCATTAACAACCTTATTCTTAAATGTGAATGTAATGAATCAAATTTAACAGCTGTATCACACATTGCTCCTGCAGGACGAAGATGTATTCCTAATGCACTCCCCAACTAGTATCTTCTCACTTACCATATGAATCACCTCTCAATTTCTAGTCGTCACTGATGTTGTTTCCTGAGTCGACTGAGTAGTTTCTGTTTTATAGGTATTATCCTTAAACAACACATTAACGGATGCTGCTTTCTTTAATGTAACTCCATCCGGAAGTTTAACCGACAATGTAATGCTTTGTATTCCTGACGTAGTATATGTAGACAAATCTGCAGTCATCGTTATGGCAGATGCGTCTAATGCAGCAATTGCAGTCTCTGAACCCTCGACATCTATTGAAAATGTTCTATCCTCAAAGCTGTAGCTCATTCCGGTTTCAAGTCCACTAACCTTAATATCTGATGTATTAAGTGTTATTGTCTTATTACCTGTACTCTCGATTCTTACTGTAACCTCAATCCTTGCATTATCAAGAATTGTAAGCGATTTATCTATGTAATCCGAAAGACCAAACTTATACACTTTATTTTCAGTCAAACCATCTACATTAATATTACTTGCCGGAATAACAATCTTATCAAGACTGTTAAGCATATTGGTATCACCATATACAACAACACTATCACGATTAAGCGTCACTCCTGAAACTCTGTATCCGTCTGCCGGTTTTCCTGACGTCTTAACTTCTATACTTACAGTCTTAGTCCTTACAACCTGTGCAGTATAGCCCACACTTGTCTGTGTAAGTTCAACAGAAGAATCATTAATTTCATTATTATCAGAATCATACAAATGAATATCTGCTGTTCCCGTCACATCTGCAGTCGCTCCTGTCACATCAAAAGATATCCCTGCATGGTCTATATTATCGATAACAGACGAAGGTCCTGTAACCTTAACAGATGTTGGATTAAGCACTCTTCTTTACCACTGCATAGCCATCTGCCGCTGAACCGGTAATCTCTGAAACAACATTTACAGTCTTAGTATCTCTGTTTTCTATGCTTAATCTTACAGCAGATGTTTTAGGTGTAGCTTCAACATTATTAAGAACCTGTCCATCTTTAACAACTGATACATGAATATCAACATAATCAGCAAATGCGCTTATCTTGCTAAGATCGCAGTTGCAACAATATCACTTGCTTTGATATTAGTAACAATACTCTTCGGTCCACTTACATATACTGATATCTTGCCACCCTCTACAATTTCATAACTGTAATTCTTATCAGTCAGACTCTCTGTATTAATAAGCTGTACCTACACATTACTGAATGTATAACTCGTGGTTGGATCATATACATTAACTATAACCGTCCACAAAACAACCGCAAATATAGCCGACAGAATCTTAAGGCTCAGGTTCTTAAACATCTTTTCCTTCATGCTTTAGCCTTCCTCTCCATATCTTGAACGACTTCACATCAATAGTTCTCCTGCGAAGATATTCCAGCTTGTTTCTAAGAGAATCCGCATCAATATCATGAATAAGTTCTCCACCAACAGCCACCGAAACCTTACCGGTTTCTTCAGATACTATAATAGTCATACTGTCTGTCACTTCACTGATACCAACACCTGCTCTGTGCCTTGTGCCAAGAGCCTTATTAAGATTGTTATTATCTGAAAGAGGCAGATAACATGTTGCAGCAACAACCCTGTCTCCCCTTATAATAACAGCTCCATCGTGAAGCGGCGTATTATGCTCAAATATATTGATAAGCAGCTGGCTTGTAACCAGGCCATCAACCGTAATTCCTGTTTTCTCATATTCTTCAAGAACCATATCCTGTTCAATAACTATAAGTGCTCTCCTGTATAAGCAGCCCCCATATCAAAAGCATGCCCTTACTATCTCTTCTGCAGTCTTACTGCTAAACCTTTCACCCTTTTTCTCTTCCGTCATTAAACCTGAAAAGTCCTAAAAACAGAATCTTCTTTCGTCCAAGCTGCTCTAATGCTCTTCTTAACTCCGGCTGGAAATATAATAACAAGTGCAATAATACCAACACTGATTGTCTTTCCTGCAATCCACAGAATAGTCTTAAGATTCAGAATATACGCAATCAGTGCGAATATAACAACAATAATAATTCCCTTAAGCAATACCCATGCCTTGGTATTCTTAATCCATACCATGACATTATATATAACAAAAAAGCAATAATCACAATCTCAATAATATCGGTCCATGTTATACGCGGAATATATAATTTAACACGATAAGCCCTTATGAAATTATTCACTGTATTATCGCCTCCGTTCTTCTTATAATCTTCTAAATAAAACTAGCAAAAAAATATATTCTGATGATTACTTATCATCATCATAGAATAAAATATCATCATCTTCTTCGTTAGATACTGCATATCCATTATCTTTAGCTGTATCGCCGGTTCTCATCTGTCTGATATCATCTGTCTTCTTTAGTCTTTTTAGCATTAATATGCTTAATTCTTACATCAGCATTTGCAACATTAATCTTTGGTACAGCCTTTACATAATAATAATATTCATCATCCTCATACTGTACATACTCTGTTCTCTTATAATCAAGTGCAAAGAAAACAATATTGCAGACTTATGCAGCTGCAACCCCCAGTATAGTTCCTATAATTATAAGAACAATATTAAAATCTGATTTCAAAGCTATCTGTCCTACAACCAGAATAAGGAACTGTGTTATACTTCCCACAATAATAGCTATTTTCCATGAATGATCGATTTTCTGTCTTCGGATAATATATACAACAATAATAGTAACTGCAGCTGCTATAATAAGCACCAGCATCTGTCTGTTCTTTAAAAAGGCTTTCTATAAGATAAGATATCTGTTTCATACTTTCTGACAAAGAATCATCAGAAATAGCAGCCTCATAATCACTTGCAGTTCTTATTATGTAGTACATAATAACACCAAAAACTCCACTGGTATAACTGCCGCAACTGACGAACACAGACCAATCGCTACCGGAAGCACAAATGGTATCTTCATCCAGCAGAACATAGCAGTAATAATAAGTATATAAGCTGTTTTAGGTGCAAATCTGAAATACAGAAGATACATCAGAAGCATTACACACAATACCAGTAATGCAAATTCCGGAGCAATTACATACAACTGTATAAGAATAAACGCTGAAAGAACTATCAGTGTAAAACCACCCGGAAGAAATGCACATATAACAGAAAGTAACAGTGCAAACACCGGATTCTTCAACTTATCCATGTAACCAATACTTGTATTAATCATAATAAAACATATCAATGCAATAATAAACTTTGATGCTGGTACCACATATGTATTATATCTGTTGTAAAAATTTCTTAAAACTTTCCTTTAATTCCAATAATAAAATGCCATCTATGCCTCCAAATAATTATTTCTTCTTCTGCCCTGTATAGAATCTTTCCAGCTTATTAAGCCTTTGAAAAATACCTTTTAATACCTTTTCTGGTATTCTCATATCTGAAATAATATACAAACCCGGCAATTACACAGAATACGATAAGCATAAGCACATAATACAATGCAAACTTCTTGGCAAGTCCTATATAATCCAGGTTATTGATATCCCTTATCATTCCTTCTGCGTTACACAAGAAATACATCGCCAGAAGAATCACTCCTGCAAATGTAGTGGCAATCACTGTCTTTAATACTCCAAAAGCGATGTAATCACCCTTAAAATACTTGGCAGTTTTCAACATGCTTTTTCCTTCATTCTTCTCATATATTGCCATCTTGGTCATCATTTTGATTTTTATTCTCATTAAGCAATTCATTCACCTCATTAAACAAGTTTAACCTGCATATGTTTAAATATAACATATTTTTACTTAATTGTATATTACAATTTGAGAGTGTCCGCCACCTGTAGCAACTACAATCCTTACCATTCTTCCATCAACTGTAAATGTTCTGTCTGTAGTTGAAGCCGAAAGATAATTATTCCATATCATCTGTGAATTACTATAATGAGATTCTCGATTACATTATTAATCCTGCCGTCAAATTCACTGTTACGTTTCTTAATATATATAATAGTCACATTACTCTGTGTTATAATCTCACCATAATATGTCCCATTCTGCTGACATACATAAACATTAGAAACTGTCTGTTCAAATCCATTATTAATAATCGTATCTTCAATTTCTCCTGAGCCAGAACTTCCAGAATCATTATTATCTTCTGAAGATGAGTTTTCTGTTGTACTACTGCTCAGGCTGTACACCTCCAGACTGCACCCCACCAGATTGTACACCATCCCCACTGTTTCCGGTTCCTTGAGAACTCTCTGATTTATTTTCTCCTGCAGGCAGATTCTCTAGTCTGGAATCTCCTTCACTGGCACTGCCTGAACCTGTGTTGCTTCCTGACGAAATACTCCCTGCCGTATGAGTGTACACACTGAATCCATTATCTGAACCTGCAGCTACATTTCTTATTCCTTCGATTACAATCGCATCAGAAACACTTCCAACTGTAGCCGTAAGCGTAGCTGTACCACTCCCTATAACAGTTATTACTCCGTCTTTATCTACAGTAAATACATCTGTATTACTGCTTGTCCATACAATTGACTTATCGTCATCATCAGGTGTGACAATTGCTGTGACCTTCAGGCTTGTCCCAACCGGTACAGCCTTATTCTCAAACAATATCTCAACATCTGTCTGCTCCTTAATATTCTGTTGTTGAGATGATGCTTCATTCTTAAGATCTGTCCTTGTTACACTTACACTGGCTTTTACTGTCCGCTTCCTGCTTCTTTCTGTTCTTATCTGTACTTACTGAAATTATAATTCCAGCCAGTATCAAACAATAACCGCTGCAATAAGAACTACTGATTTTTAGTACTGATATTCTTCATATTCCCATTAATCCTCAATATATATTATATTCCCTGCTTCCGCAGATTATATCTCTGTTTTTCTCTGTTCATATAATATAACACAAGCACTCTGTTATAAAGAAAAAAGAGTGAAAGACATAAAAAACTTCCACTCTTAATCATTCTAGAATTCGATGCGTATCTGTGTCCCCTTGTCAACTTCACTTTCTAAATATATTCTTGCATCATGAAGTTCTACAATATGCTTTACAATAGCAAGGCCAAGCCCTGTTCCACCAGTTTCCTTTGAACGGCTCTTATCAACTCTGTAAAATCTTTCAAATACCCTGTCCTGCTGATCCTTAGGAATTCCTATTCCATCATCAGTCACTTCTAACCTTGGCTTGCCATCTACCATTCCTGCAAACACTTCTACATGTCCACCTTCTTTATTATATCTTATTGCATTCTGTACAAGATTATCAATAAGCTCCCTTATCATATCCTTATTGCCACGAATCATGCATGTTGAACCTCTATACGAAAAACGTATTCCCTGTTTCTGTGCATTAACCTGCAGAGACTCTGCACTGATAATCCTTAACAAACTCATACAAATCAAAATTCTCATACTGCCTTGGCATTTCGCTGTGGTCTAATTCTGAAAGCCTTATAATATCATTAATCAATGATAATAATCTTTCTGAATTACGCTTAATCTCATGTGCAAAATGTATTCCCTGTTCATGGCTTACCATCTCATTCTCAATAAGCTCTGCATATCCTGATATTGCGGTAAGAGGAGTCTTTAGTTCATGTGATACATTTGCAGTAAAATCCTGTCTGCTTCTTGCAGCAGCAAGAATATTCTCATGCTGTGTCCTGATTTTCTCTGCAAAAGGGGCTATTTCTTTATATACAGGCTTCTCCTGTACGGAATCCATATTCTTAGCCATTCTTTCAATAGGCTCAATAAGTGTCCTTGTAAGTAATTGTGAAAGAACGATACACACTACTATAATTACTGCAAGTATTCCTGTTACAGCCGGAAATACATTGCCAAACACACTTAATAAACTGCTTGCATCAGGGATATACTCTTATAACAGTCCCATCCTTCTGTTTTAGAGCATAATAAAAGGTATTCATATCCATCGTGTCAGAATTTCTTACACACTGACCATGTCCGGTATGAAATGCATCCTGTATCTCAGGTCTGTCTTTATGATTAGGCATTACATTAATATCATTATCATTATCAAAAAGCACCACCCCATCTGAATCTATCCATGTAACCCTGAGATTATTAATTGGAAGCTTTACATCAGCATATTGCGACGACTTTTCAAAAACTCCGGTTTCCATGAGTACTTCAGCATTAGTTCTCAGTCCGCCTGGACCTGTTTCTTAAACAGTCCATAATATATAAAAAGTTATTCCGATAGCTGTAGCAAGAACCGCTATAACTGCTATTCCAATAAGCCTTAAATTAATCTTCTGCTTCATATATCCACCCTGTTCTGTCTGTCAATTATATCAGGCTACTCAATAACATATCCTACATTACGCACGGTTCTTATACGCGAGCCTGCATCACCTAACTTCTGTCTTAAAGTCTTAATATGCATATCCACAGTTCTTGACTCACCTTCAAACTCTGTTCCCCATACCTTAAGTACAATAGAATCTCTTGAAAGCACTATATTCTTGTTAGCCATAAGATATCTTAACAATTCATATTCTTTAAATGTAAGTTCAACTTGCTTTCCTGAGACCGTAACAGCATGCCTTTCATGATTAAGTTCAATCTCTCCAACATCCAGCACGCCTGCCTCGTCTGTTTCTGTTCTTCTAAGAAGTGCTTTTAACTCTTGTAATAAGCTCCATTACAGAGAATGGCTTCTTAATATAATCGTCAGCACCATCCTCAAGGCCCTTTATCATATCAAGCTCTGTAGACTTTGCTGTTACCATAATAACAGGCAGTCTCTTAGTTGCAGAATTCAGTCTTAACTTCTTAATGATGTCATAACCACTTTCATCAGGAAGCATAACATCAAGCAACACAAGGTCCGGAAGAATCTCATCAAGCTTCTTAAAAAACTCTTTGGAACTTCCAAATGCACCTACCATATGTCCACTGTTCTTAAGTGCAATTGTCTCTATTTCCCTTATGCTTTCATCATCCTCAACTATGTATATAAGAGCCATATTCTCATCTCCTGTTCTAGTCAGCTTTCTTTAATTCCGGAAGCTGATACTGTTTATAATACTGTCTGCATTCTTTTTTGCAAACTGAGGATTATCCTCATTAGTAAGATGCTCCAGATATCCATGTGTTTCAAAACCCATTATCTCTTACTTCAATCATACATACAGCAATATTAGAGCAATGGTCTGATACTCTCTCAAAATTCGTCATAATATCTTCGAGTATAAGTCCTGTCTCAATTTGTACATCTGCCTTTTCTTAATCTGTTGATATGACGCTGCTTAATCTCTAAGTTCAGTCCATCAATAACCTGTTCTAACGGCTCAATATGCTTTTGCTGCCTCAATATCCTGATTTTCAAAAAAACCTGTACTGTGTTACTAACCTATATCATGTACCGCTTTTTGCAAATGTTTCAAGTTCTTTTCTTGCATTCTGTGAAAAAGATGACTCCTTGCTGTTCATCTCTTTTTGCAGATTTTGCAATATTAATCGCATGGTCAGATATTCTTTCAAAATCACTCATGCAGTGAAGAAGTATTGAAAATGTATGATTATCATGTCTTGATAAATCGCAGTTACCAACCTTTACAAGATATGAACCCAGCTTATCCTCGTACTTATCGACATCTTCTTCCATTGCCACAACCTCATCATATGCAGTATCTGAATAATTATTAATAATGTCAAGCGCTTTATCTAGCGCTTTCTGTGACAAATGTGCCATCTTCACAGCCGTATTCCTGCATAACTCCATCGCAACTGCCGGAGTCTCTAAGAATCTTTTCATCCAGTGCTGCAAGATTTGCTGCCACACCTGTCTGAATAACTTTCCTCATGTTTTCCATCCGGAATAGAAAGAGTTGCAAGCTTCACAAGCAGATTAGAAAATGGGAAAAGTATAATTACACATCCGATATTAAAGAGACTGTGAATCACTGCTATTCCTGCTGCATTTGCCGGTGTTGATAAAAATTCAAAATGAACAAACATATTCAGGCTGTAAAAATATAACCATAAATATAACTGTACCAATCATGTTGAAATAAAGGTGTATCATTGATGCCCTCTTGGCATTCTTCTTTGCACCTACAGAAGATATAAGTGCTGTTACACATGTACCTATATTCTGTCCCATAATAATAGGAATTGCTGTTGCATAGTTAACCGCACCTGTTACACATAATGCCTGCAGTATACCAACCGATGCAGATGATGACTGTATAACTGCTGTAAGCACTGTACCTGCAAGAAGTCCGAATAACGGATTAGAAAACAGTGTAAGCATACCCGTAAACTTCTCATTGTCAGCCAGCGGTGCAACTGCGCCACTCATAGTTTCCATACCGAACATAAGAATTGCAAATCCAAGAAGAATATTACCTATATCCTTTTTTCTTAGAATTATTCTTACAGGTCATAGTCATAATTATACCAATAACAGCAAGCACCGGTGAGAAGGATGATGGCTTTAAAAGATTAATCCATCCTGCTCCGCTTATACCTGTAAGCGATAACATCCATGAAGTCACTGTCGTACCAATATTGGCACCCATAATAATACCTACAGCCTGTGAAAGCTGCATAATACCCTTGAATTAACAAAGCCTACAACCATTACCGTAGTTGCAGATGATGACTGTATAACTGCTGTTACAGCCATACCAAGCAATACTGCCATAATTCTTTTTAGAAGTCAGCTTTTTCAAGTATCTGTTCTAATTTACCTCCTGACAGCTTTGCTAAGGAATCTCCCATGACATTCATTCCATATAAGAACAAAAGCCAGTCCGCCTGCCATCGTAAGTACACCAAAAAATATTCATTTTACATAAGCTCCTTTTTGAACGACTTTTTCACACATCATGTGTATTCTAAATGAGCATTGTAAAAATGTATTATGTAAGTTATGTAAAATTTATGTAAAATTTGCAACTATGTCTTTTATACGGTCTATATTAACAGGTTTTGCAAGATGAGCATTCATCCCACAATCAAATGCAGCTTTTACATCATTAGAAAAAGCATTTGCTGTCATAGCTACTATTGGAATATCCTTTGCATCAGGGTGCTTCATTTGTCTTATTGCTCTTGTAGCCTCATATCCATCCATGTCAGGCATCTGTACATCCATAAATATAAGATCATACTGCCCCTTCTTTGAATGTCTGAACAAATCAACAGCTGCCATTCCGTTTTTTGCACAATCACAGGCTGCCCCCTCTTCCTTTAGAAGTTCTTTTAAGCATATCTAAGTTAATACCATTATCTTCTGCTATTAGAAAATTCTTACCCACAAGTACATGATCCGGTTCATTCTCATGCTTTGGTATGTTATATCTGTTCCAGAGGTCTTTATTCGTATTAATATCCGCAATTCTGAAGATTCCATAGTTACCTCGTAAGTTGTTCCCACTCCCTGTGTGCTTAGTACCTTTATAGTTCCACCCATGAGATCAATAAGATTCTTGGTTATTGCCATTCCAAGTCCTGTTCCCCTGGACTGCATCTGTAAGGCTTTGTCTCTCTTCTCTTGTAAACGGTTTAAATATGTCTTTTAAATATTCTTCACTCATTCCTATTCCATTATCAGATATGATGAATTTGTATTTTACAATCTGTGGATTGGTAACTTTTTTATTTCTTTTATTTCAAATGTTATGTTACCGCCTTCTTCTGTATATTTAACAGCATTAGACAATATATTAATAAGTATCTGGCTGAGTCTTAATTTATCTGCGGTAATGCAGCAATATTCAACACCATCTGATTTCACAACAAATGTCTGGTTCTTCTTCTTTGCCTGCGGTCTGATTATATTGTCTGTCTCATTTATGATGTCAGCAAGATTCACGTCACAAAGATTAAGAGTAGTTTTCCTGACTCAATTTTACTCATATCAAGGACATCATTAATAAGACTCAGCAGATGCTGGCTTGAAACAACTATCTTTTTCTGCATAGTTTCTGACTTTATCCGGATTCTTATAATGTCTTAACATAAGCTGTGAAAATCCTACAATTGCATTCATAGGAGTTCTTATATCATGACTCATATTAGACAGGAACTGACTTTTTGCACGATTTGCTGCCTCTGCTGTATGAAGCGCATCTTCCATATGATTTCTTATCTGCTGCTCGTAAGTTCTGTCTGACAGAATTATTACAAGAACATCATCTCCGTCTTTATCCATATGATAACATCCTTGGTTAAAAGTCTGTATTCACTTGAATCTGCTGGCTTTATCCAGTATTCATTAACAGCAGATTCTCCTTTTCCCAGCTTCACAATATCATTCCATTCAGGAACTTCTCCCCTCTTTTCCAATTCTCCAAAATCTTTAAGGATACCATCATATTCACTGCTCCTTATTCCCAGAACTCTCTCTCGATATTTCTGCTTACATACAGTTTTCTCCAGTCTCCCCACGAAAGCATAATATACACATCATCCAGATTTTTTAGCCATAATCGAAAATAATATATCCTGTCTTACAATCTCATGATCCTTCTCACTTACATATCTTTTGTAATATGTATATAGTACTACACATGCAACCATAAGAAGCAGTATACCTATCTGTACTGCCATTATAACAGTTCTATGCAAAACCGCAAAGAGAGCTTGAATTGGCGACGCTTATAGGAACCATTGATATAAGCCCCCCAGTTATCAAATCCAATTGGAACATAAACAAGACAATACTGGTTTTCATCAAGCCTGAATACCATTTCTTCTGCATCTGAATTCTTTACACTTTTCATAAAAAACCATCCAGTGACTTACCGGAAATATCCGCATTTTTTTCAGATGATAAAATATATTACCACCTATATCCATGCTGCCTTCAGACTTTAATACGATATCACCATTAGCATATATTACATAACTGCTTGTGTCCTTTGAAAACGCTTTTACACCCAGTTCTTTATTAATAGCTTCTGTATTGTATGAAACCGCTATGGAACTGTATTTAAAACCGCTAATATATGCCGGCTGGACAGGAAGCAAAAAACATTACCTCATCACTTCCCGGAAGTGAACCATCCACTACAACATTTTTTCCTGTCTATCACAAGACTTTTTCCATGTATTTCCGAGTTCAAGATACCCCTTTTTACCTGACGATGACAAGTAATTACAGGCATCATCTATAAAATAAAATTCTGTGTAATGCCATTCATTCTTCCATTCTGTAAGAAACTTGCTGATGCTGTCTATATTTTTCACCAGCCTCATCTATATAATCACCTGTCATTCCAAGCAGGTTCCACTGCTGCCCGGTTATCTGCATGAATTTTTCACTGACCTGTGTATACACTTCATTAAGATTCTTCAAACTTGTCTCATACAGTTCTCTTTTGACCGTAATGGAATAATTAACATTATTACGCCTACACACGCAAATACAATTATTGCCACGCCTACTGCTGCAAAGAAAATATTTTCTATACTCATTCTTCTTCAATTGCCCCATTTCCTTTCTCAAGATAATCAGTTCTTCTGTATATAAGCTTCTGGTGCAGCCAGTCTGCCTCCATCAGAAAAAAATACTTTATCCATTGTTGTTCTACATTTGTTGTATGAGCTATATATCCATCATATTTTTTCGCCTTCCCTGATGTCTGCCTCAGCCTTATACATATGAACTCCGCCATGCTTTGACATATCATAATTATATGCACGTTCCAACAAAGTATGACCAGAAACGTCAACATAACAGAAAGAATATATTTTTTCGTCTTCTACTGACTTTCCATCTGTAAGAATATCCTCAAGATGCATATTGCCCTTATCATCTCTTGATATCTTCATTGTAAATCCGCTTGATGCCGGCAGCGTATCCCATGATATCGGGTCGTCATCCCGCCCACAGCCTTCCACAAGGCACCGCACAACATCTTTAATCTCAGCACCTGTTGCATCCTTCGTATAAAACTTCACTCCTCCACCCATTAGAAGTGCCTGTAATTGTGCTGCTGTATAACTTCCCTTATAGATGTCTCCGGCATTCATGGCAGCAGGTGCAATCAGCATATCCACATTACATATTTCCCGGAGTGTATTAACCCTCACCGAAAATGCCTCACTTCCTGTATCTGATACCCGCCACTGATATTCCCTGTCAAACGTGGTAATAACCGGTGATTTTTCTTTTACCGCATTGTAGTTATTGTTAAACACTTCCACCGCCTGCTTTGCATCCACATCTCCTGCCAGCATTTTTCTGTACTGCTGCGCAGCTTGCCCGGCACACACTGTCATTCCTTATATATGTATACATATGATTACTTTCAATATAAGGAATCAGAAAGAAAACCATATTCATAGAGTTTAATAGAAACAACCGCAGCTTGGCTCCTCGTGGCACTGTGGGCCTTTGTGGATCTTATCTGTGAACACCTCACCCTCGGCATAAGTAAGCCTCATCACTGTAAAAGGTGTAGTTTTCAACTTGTAAGATGTAATCCAACCCTGCAGTGTGCCTCGCCCTAAATCTGGCCCGGTATTCCTCCTTCGCATCCTGGTGCCCCATGGAACCCCTACTTTGATTCAGATCCCTACGAAATCCCATCCCAAATGATGAGTCCTCGGTCCGAAAGGATCCATGCAAGGAAGACTCCCTGAGCTGGTGACCCTGATCTCCCTGGGGGGTCCAACATTTTGCTTCGATCCCTGGGCTGCCTGTCAAGATATTTTTAGCATCCCCCGGATGGGAAATTCATTTACGTGGCCCGCCAAAAAGCGATCCAGGGACAACCCTAAATTATTCGGCAGCCGGCCCTCGCCGAGCAGCCGCAGCATGAGTCGTGCGAATACTGATGGTGCTCGCGATGCAAGCGGTGAGCCGAACAGGCGTTATTGATTATAACAGGATGAAGAAGGCGACACCCACCGCGTGATGGCGGTGATGGCAAGCAGAACGCCACGCTAAAGCAATATAAGTTAGCTCAGCGGTTGTGGTGAAATTTAAGCGATTCGGCGTCGATGCGTTTGATGGTGATGAGCGCAGCCGATGCCGATTAAGCGGCCGGTGCCCTGAAGGCCGTCCTCCAAATGTTGTTGTAGACGTTCTGCCCGCGCTACGCCGTTTTCGCCCGCTGGCGCGGCACCTCACCCCACACTGGTGGTTTGGAAGAGCTGGCATCGCCGGTGAAGTTGTAACGTTAAGTTGGGCCAGAAGAAGTTCCCTGAACGCGAAGTGAAATTTTGTGAAGAAAGTGATACGATCACGACCGATATACTTTGAGTTCATGATGCCATTTCGGTGAAAGTGGTGCCGTCCTGCCAGATAGTGCGGACGGGAGCCCATGGAGCGTTTGTCGCCTCAGCAGAATGGCGGAGATGGCGGGCTTTACCATGGCAAAGTATGGAACATGGTCGGGGGTATCCAGGCGTTTCCTCCATCCAGCCAGTGGAAGATGCCGCCGAGAGGAGCAAGCGGGGGCAGCGCATAGTATTGCCCAGAATCTGAAGAGAGTTCTCAACAGATCTGGACATTGAACATCAGGAAGCGGTTCGCTGGTGCCGGTAACGGCAATTGAGCAAAGGGAACCACTGGGCTTATTTAGGGGGAAGATGAAGATGTTTGCGGCAGGAAAGATTGCGTGAACGAACGCACCATCAACCGCCGAAATGGTCGCCTTACTTTGCGGAGCTTCAACTTGTATAACCGGTATTCAGCAGTCCATTGGCCTTGGCCAGCAAACAGTTCGGTGGTCAATCAGGCGTAGCCTCGGAGGCGCTGGCCAGGTGTTACTCAATGGGTGGTGTGGATCTGAAGGTGAGTCCTGCACGCGCATACCATCACCGCCCGCGAGCAAGCGATTAATATCGGTGAAGTCTTTGATCCGCACGGCGGCGGATTGGCCTGCGTTTGCTTCAGTGGAATCACCTCTTTGGCGGGGCTTCGCCCCCAAGTGCGTGATGAACTGAAGATGAAGCCGATATCTGCGGAAAGTTTACTCCCTTGTCGCCCACCGTGCCAAGTCGCCTGTCGATGATTTTGCAACAGCAGCCACTCGTTGGGCCTTCACGATAGCGACACCGGCTTATCAGGAGTCGATGTTTCGGCGTACCAGAAAAACCGTTATTCCTTCGTTTGTATCATACTGCTTTAGGACGCAGGTAAGCGAAACAACCGAACGTTGCCGGCAGGATCGTTCCTTCAAATGGCCGTATTGCTTTACATGTTTCTTTGCTTTTCAACTTCGATCGCCGGCGCGCCATCCCGGATCATGAACTCAGAATACGAGATTTTGAACCCCTTTGTTATTGCCTTGAAGCGTCTGCCCCATGGGGACTCATGGATATATTAAGTACATCAACTAAACTTGTGCTGGCTGAG
>VOFJ01003829.1_pt1 | contig 14951 bp, 24 predicted proteins | sample 5384081 | NCBI WGS metagenome assembly VOFJ01 (sample SAMN12384729, study PRJNA508395) | human gut metagenome | isolation source: healthy gut I | host: Homo sapiens
CGGATGACCTTTTGGATTGGTAATGTCTACGCAGGTTTTTCGTAAGAAAAAAACACCGGAAACACCAGCACCCTCACCTGTTCGAAAATAGTCCCTTGCATTTCCCTGATCCCGAAGATCCTCAAGAACCATTACCAGCGCGAGCATCTCCTTTTAAAATATCTTTCCACAGTCCACGCCGGTTTCTTCAGAACTGTAAGAATTCCCCTGTGGAGTCCTGGTATCACACATCTGGCGGAAAACATTATCGCCACATCTCTTTTTTTCTTCCGAAGCTCCATGACCTGCTTCATCAGAACTCATCTGCTGTCAGATTCTGTCACATAAACCCTGAAATCCAGTCCTTTGAGCTTCCTCGAACATTTTCCGGCCCTCAGCCACAAAGCCTGCCTTCGGTTTAACTGTATGATATTTTTACCCGTGCATTATTTTGCACTGGTTATCATAAATTATCCTCCCTGTTACAGCGGCTTTCGGAATTTATTCAAATCCTCGTTCTTTCCTACTGCAACCAGAATACAACCCGCTTCCAGCTTCTCCGCAGGATTCAGGTTTACATTTACAGAATCTCCATGCTTCACTGCAACCAGATTTATATGATGCTGCTCACGGAGCCTGATCTCTGAAAGACTTTTTCCCCACCCATTCATTCGGGATCCGGAATTCTGCCATACTGAACTCCGTAGAAAGCTCAAACACATCCTCAAATCCACTGGCTGTAAAATTACGGGCAACGCGGATGCCCATGGAACGCTCCGGATATATTACCTTGATCAGCACCAATTTTCTCCAGGATCCGGCCATGAAGGGAATTCATTGCCTTCGCCAGAACAAGCGGGACGCCCAGATCCTTCACCTGCATGGTGGCAGTAATACTGGCTTCCATATTTTCTGCAACCGCAATAATCGCAACGTCTACATTCTGTACGCCCAGAGATTTCAAATTCCAGGCTCGCGCACATCTGCACGAACTGCATAAGTGACAGTATCTGCAATTTCCTGAATATTTTCATCTTTATCATCAATTGCCAAAACATCATAATCTGCATTCGCAAGCTCTTTTTGCCAGGGTCATTTCCAAACTGCCCCAATCCAATGACTGCAAAGGATTTTTCCGCTCATTCTAATCTCCTTTAAAATCTGCTATGAAAGCAACGGACTTTCATGCGGGATAATGTCGTCCACAGACGCCATTTTCTATCCTATCATAATATTCTCTTCTGCCAGATGTACATCTTTAGTTCGCTTCTGCGCACGGGATACAACTGCCGCGCCCAGTGTCAGCGGACCGATTCTTCCAAGATACATGGTAAAAATAACGATCCATTTGGCCGGTGTATTCAGGACCGCGGTCAGTCCTCTGGAAAGACCTACGGTTCCAATTGCAGAAGTAAGCTCATACAGCACATCCACAAAAAGGTGCATCCGGCATAATTGCAAAAATCCCCAGCACGGAAATAAGCAGCACACTAACCGCCATTCCCACAACTACCTGCGCAGAACGGATATAACTGCTGCGAATCTTTCTCCCATAAACCTCTACATCCTTTTTTCCCCGAAGGTTGGCAATAATACTCATCACAAGCACTGCAAGTGTAGTCGTCTTCACTCCGCCGGCAGTCCCCATGGGAGAACCTCCAACCAGCATAAGAAACAGACAGATCATTACGCTTCCGCTGGTCAGTGCCCCCTGAGCAACTGTAAAAAACCCTGCAGTTCTTGTGGTCACAGACTGAAATGCCGCTGCCATCAGCTTCTGTCCAAAGGACAGACTTCCCAGTGTGTCCGGGTTCTTATACTCAAACAGTAAAATACAGATTGTCCCACCAAGGAGCAAAATCCCGGTTGTAGTCAAAACCAGCTTGCTCTGCAGACGAAGGGTCCGGAATAATCTGCCAGGAGAAAGCTTCTTCTGAAAAACCAGCTTTTTTATTCTTTTTTCCAAGATCCCACCATACGTTAAAGCCAAGTCCAGAAGCAATAATCAATCCCATAGTTGTCACATTCACCAGAGGATTGGTTACATAGTCTGCCAGACTGTTTCTCTCCCAAGAGATCGATTCCTGCATTGCAAAAGGCTGAAACTGCTGTAAAACAGCCTGTCCCAGACCTTTCACCAGTCCAAACTCTGGTACAAAGCAGAATGCATAGCCGACGGCTCCGATTCCTTCTGCTGCAAACACGCAGAGAACCACTTTTCTCACCACTGTTACCAGACCGGACATCTGCTCCAGATTATAGGATTCCTGGATCATTCTGCGGTTCTTCAGACTGATCTTCTTATTCAGGGGAAATAAAAATAATGCTTGCAAGAGCGATCAGTCCAATTCCGCCAATCTGGATCAGCAAAAAGGATCACCAGCTTGCCGATCGGAGGCTCCAGTGAGTGGCTGTGGTCACAGTTACAAGACCGGTTACACATACACAGGTGGTGGCTGTAAACATAGCATCGGAGAACGAAGAAGTGGTCTGGCCTGCTGCCGTACAGAACGGCATCCACAAAATAAGTCCACCTACAAAAATCACCCCCGCAAAGCCGAGGGCAATTATTTGTGACGTATTCAGTTTATGCAATTTATATTGCAGGTTTTGAATGAACATAAGCTTCCTTTATGCCAATGCCCCTCAGCATCTTTCGCAGAATATTCTGCTGCAGAATGTCGAGGAACAATGACTCTTTTATAATTACGGTTCACCTGACGCCGACACATAGCTCAAAGAATTTCTGCAAAATGTGTATCACAGACTGTAAAACCCAATCGGAGAAATATGCTCTGAGACAAGTGAACCGTATTATCACTGTTATTTCCTATAGTTATGGGAAAGGGACTCACAAACCTCCCACATATATGGAGTTACGCTCTTCTCCATTGCAAGAGCTTCATTGATATCGAAATCAACGAAATCACCATGACGATATCCAACAACACGGCTCTTCTTGCCTTCCAGAAGAAGGTCTACTGCCATAGCCACCCATCATGGATGCATATACACGGTCCTTACATGTCGGATTACCGCCACGCTGCATGTGACCAAGAATTGTTGCACGAGTCTCGATACCTGTAGCAGCCTCGATACGTCTTGCCATTGCCTCAGAATGTCCAATACCCTCTGCATTGATGATGATGTGGTGTTTTTTTACCCATCTTACGGCTCTCAATAATGTTATTGATCAGCTTCTGCTCATCATAGTCATACTTCTCAGGGATCAGAACATCCTCGGCTCCGTTGGCAATACCACACCACAGTGCAAGCCAGCCGGCTCCACGTCCCATAACCTCGATGATACTGCAACGCTCATGGGATGTAGATGTATCACGAACTTTGTCAATTGCCTCCATAGCTGTATTTACAGCTGTATCAAATCCAATTGTGTACTCTGTGCAGGCAATATCCAGATCGATCGTACCTGGAATTCCGATTGTGTTAATTCCAAGGTTGGCAAGCTTCTGGGCGCCGGCAAAGGAACCGTCACCACCGATTACGACAAGACCGTCAATTCCATGCTTGCGGCAGATCTCTGCACCACGCTGCTGTCCTTCCGCTGTACGGAATTCTGCACATCTTGCAGTGTAAAGAATTGTACCACCACGCTCGATGGTGTCGGATACATCTCTTGCTGTCATATCGATGATCTCTTCGTTTAAAAAGGCCGTTATAGCCCTTCTGGATACCTTTTACTTTAAGTCCGCTGGAAAGTCCACGTCTTACAACTGCACGAATTGCAGCATTCATTCCAGGTGCGTCACCACCGCTGGTAAGGACACCAATGGTCTTAACTTTGTTTTCTGCCATAATAATCTCCTCCATCTTATGAATCGTCGGGAGCTGTGTCTCCATTTTCAGTGGAAACGCCCTCGTTTTTCTATACACATATTCAGCATTGGTTTATAGCATTTTCAAAGGTTTTTCAAGACTCTTTCCTTAAGTAATTGCCGAAATTACACTCTGTTTTCCGTGATTTTACCATAATTTTCCATATGCTTGTCTGATTCTTCACTTTAAAGCGTCTTCAGAGCTCTTTCTACAACCCGGACATTGCCTTCACCATATTTTTTTACTCATCTGTGCAAGCCATTCATCCTGCAGATTTACATGGTATGCAGCAGACAGTTTTTTTCATTGCTTTTACATCTTTCAGATAAATAACGACAGTGTCTGTACCCTCGAGAATTCCGTAGATCCTCCAGAAGCCCTTTTTCTTTCTGGCTGTAATCGTCCTTACTTTCAAACTGGATCCAGAGTTCTCTCGGAATATCGGAGAAAGGCCGTACCTTTTCCAGGATCAGTTTGCTGGCCTTGTCATCCTCGGCAGATACGCGTCCCTGGATGAATACCCTGGCGTCCTCATTGATCATATTCTGCCATTTCTCGTAATCTCTTGGGAAAACCATGACTTCTACAGTTCCAACCAGATCCTCCACGGTAAGAAACGCCATCACTTTGTTTGTCTTGGTATACTTCACGTTTTTCTCTGTGATCATGCCTCCGATGATGACTTTCTGATTGTCCCGTACTTTTGACTCATCCGGTTCACCACCTTCACGGTCATCTTCATCTGATGGCTGGAAATCGATAGTTCTTGCGGAAATCATTTTTTTCCGTCATATTACGGTAGCGATCCAGAGGATGACCGCTCGGTATATGCCAAGGACTTCTTTTTCGTAGGACAGAACCGTCTCTTTGTCATATTCTTCCAGATTCGGCATACGAATCTCAAATTCCTTTTTTTTCATCTTCGCTGGCAATGTCGAATAAGCTGAGCTGCCCTGCCATAGACTGCTTCTTGTTTCGGGAAATGTCATCTACGATCTGACCAAAAACGACCATCTTCTGATGACGGTTTCCTTCCAGACAATCCAGAGCGCCTGCCTTAATAAAGTTCTCAATGGCACGTTTGTTCACAGCTTCAATATTCCGCTCAATAAAGTTCTTCACGGAAAGGTACTCGCCATGTTCTTTTCTCTCTCTGCAACAATAGCCTCGATGACCGGACGGCCCTACGCTCTTGATTGCGGAAAGTGCATAGAGGATCGAGCCTCCTGATACAGAAAAACCATACTCGCCTTTGTTGATGTCCGGCGGCAAGATCGGAATATTCATCTGGCGGCAGACCTGAATATACTCGGCAACCTTGGTAGGCTTGTCGATTACGGAGGTCATCAGCGCAGCCATATATTCTACCGGATAATAGTATTTCAGAAAGGCAGTCTGATACGTAACATAGGCATATGCCGCCGCATGGGATTTGTTAAATGCATACTGTGCAAAATCGATCATTTCGTCATAAATCTTATTTGCGATTTTCTCGTCAATTCCATTCTTAATACATCCAGGAACACCTTCTGCTTCATTTCCATAGACAAAAGCCTGGCGTTCTTTTTCCATAACGTTAAGTTTCTTCTTGGACATGGCTCGGCGAAGAAGATCGCTTCGTCCCAAGGTAAATCCGGCAAGGCTTTGTACGATCTGCATAACCTGCTCCTGGTACACGATACAACCGTGAGTCGCCTTCAGGATTGGCTCCAACTGAGGACAATCATAGTGGATGGTGTCTGGACGGTTCTTTCCCCGGATGTACTGGGGAATAAAGTCCATGGGACCTGGACGGTACAGGGAAATTCCGGCGATTACATCCTCAAGGCTGTGTGGCTTCAGTTCTCTTTCATGAATCCTTTCATTCCAGCGCTTTCTAACTGGAATACACCGTCAGTACGACCTGTTCCAAGAGAATCCAGCACTTTCTGATCGTTATAATCTATCTTTTTGCATATCAAGGGATATGCCGTAATTTTTCTTTACATTTTTACTGCGTTGTTGATTACAGTCAGGGTTCGAAGGCCAAGGAAATCCATTTTCAAAAGTCCCAGCTCCTCAAGAGTTGTCATGACAAACTGGGTGACGATGGTTCCGTCCTGCGCGCGGGAAAGGGGCACATACTCGGAGACGTCTTTCTGGCTGATTACAACTTTCCGGCAGCGTGCATGGAGGTATGTCTGGGCAGTCCTTCCAGACGCTTGCACATATCAATCAGATGATGCACATCCGGCTGCTCGTCGTATGCTTTTTTCAGTTCCGGGTTTATCTTCCATGGCTTTGTCGATTGTGACAATTCACATTCGGTATTTTGGCAGGAACCATTTTCGCAATGGAGTCTACCTGGGCATATGGCATATCGAGGACACGGCCTACATCACGGATAACACCGCGGGCTGCCAAAGTACCGAATGTAACAATCTGAACCACACAGTCTTTGCCATATTTGCGCACAACATAATCAATAACTTCCTGTCTGCGCTCGTAGCAGAAGTCCACATCAATATCGGGCATGGACACACGTTCCGGATTCAGGAAACGTTCAAACAGAAGGTCATATTTGATTGGATCAAGTAAGGTGATTCCAAGGGTATATGCAACAATACTTCCGGCTGCGGAGCCTCGTCCGGGGACCTACTTCAATGCCATTACTGGCGGGCATAATTAATGAAATCCCACACGATCAGGAAGTAGTCAACATAGCCCATATTTTTGATAGTGTTCAGCTCGTATTCCAGTCGCTCCCGTAGCTCTGGGGTAACCGGATCGTACAGGCGCTCCAGACCTTCGAAGCAGAGCTTATTCAGGTATTCCCAGGAGGTGTAGCCCTCGGGCACGTCGAATCTTGGCAGCTTGGTAACTCCGAATTCAATTTCTACGTGGCAGCGCTCTGCTATTTTATGTGTGTTCTCCAAGGCTTCCAGTGCATATGGGAAAAGTGCCGCCATTTCCTGCTCGGATTTCACGTAGTACTGACCGCCTTCGTAGCGCATACGGTCTGTATCGGACAGCTTCTTCCCTGTCTGGAGACACAGAAGAATGTCGTGAGGATCAGCATCTTCTTTGTAGGTGTAATGAATATCGTTAGTGGCTACCAGGTCAATTCCAGTCTCCTGGTGCATGCGCAGAAGCTGCTGGTTTACATTCTGCTGTTCCCGGAATTCCATGATCCTGAAGCTCTAGGAAAAAATTGCCTTCGCCGAAAATTTCCTCGATAGCGGAGGGCCGCCTTCTTAGCGTCCGGGTACATTCCTCTGTTAAGGAACCGGGCTACTTCACCGGCCAGGCAGGCGCTCAGCGCGATGAGACCTTCGTGATATTCCCGGAGAAGCTCCAGGTCTACTCGTGGTTTATAGTAAAAGCCTTCTTTTAAAGCTTTTGGATACAATTTTCATAAGGTTCTGGTAGCCCTGGTTGTTCTCGGCAAGAAGTACCAGATGGTAGTAACGGTCGTCGCCACTGCCGATCTCGCGGTCGAAGCGGGAACCAGGGGCTACATAGACTTCGCAGCCAAGGATCGGATTGATTCCGGCTGCTTTCGCTGCCCGGTAAAAATCGATGACGCCGTACATGACACCATGATCGGTGATGGCCGCGCTGTCCATCCCAAGCTCCTTTACACGGGCAACGTATTTTTTTATTTTATTGGAACCGTCCAGCATGGAGTAGTCGGTGTGGACGTGGAGGTGGGTAAAAGCCATTGTGTGTCTCCTTCTTCGCAAATTTGCTATTTAGTGTGTTGGTCGTTATCCCGGACGCGATTTCACAATGTATATTCACCGCCGCGCGCAACGTTCCGGCAACTAATGACTAACTACGACTAAGACGCTTTCGGGAAAGCCTTCGCGCCTAAGTCTCCGTAAGTCATGGATCTCGCCTCCACTAAAACCGCTCCTGAAATGCGCGGCTTGCGAATATACATTGCAAAATCGCTGGTTACTGGAAAGGGAAGAAAGAAACAGTGACGACAACAACGGGGGGTGGGGTGAAGTAGTTGGTATCCCGTAACTTTATTGTTTTTTCTAATCTATCGTTGTCAAGAAAGTATAGGGAAACCACTCACTCCCCCCTCCCCCTTCGTTAAAAGTTCTTACCAACTAGCAAGTCCCAACCAGTACACACAGCATTTGGGCAATGTGTATTACTCCAGCGAGCCATTTCAGGCGCGCTCTTAGCGGAGGCGAAATCCAGCGCTTACGGAGACTTAGGCGTGAGGGCTCTCCCGAACGCATTAGTCGCAGTTAGCGATTAGTTCGCTGGAGCGTTGCGCCGGCGAGTGAGTAATACACATTGCCCAAATGCGTCCCTCCTGAAAAACTTTTTACCCTCCCAACACATTAAATAGCAAGTATGATTAATAAATAGTTTAACACAAGTTCAAGCCCCGGTAAACACCCGTTCGTGTTTTAGAGAAAAAAACCTGCATACCATATTGGGGTATTCCAATATGGTATGCAGGTTTTATTATTTTCCAATAAAGGGTGTATCAGATTCCATTATTTCTTGTAGATGCGTTTGTCCTTAATCTCAATCTTACCTTCTTTCAGAAGGTGTCCCACAGCACGTTTAAAGGCATTCTTGCTGAGACCGAATTCGCGTTTGATCACTTCTGGTGAGGCTTTGTCATCGAAGGGGAGGACGCCGGCGAATTCTTCGATTATGCTAAGGACGCTCTCGGCATCTTCGTTAATCTGGATGTAGGCTTTCTGACGGTCTGTGACGTTCATCTTGCCATCCTCTTTCACCTCGGAAACGCGAAGGTCGAGGACTTCGCCCGGGCGGTATTTGCCGCTGGCTTCTCTGGCTGGGATCAGGGCGGAATATTTGTCATCAACAGCTACAAAAACACCGAAACGATCGCTGATCTCGTAGACACGCCCTTTTACGGAATCACCTGTTACATATGGGGTTCTGGTAGAAAGGTAATGGTATACCTTCATGGTGGCGCAGAGACGGCTGCTCTTATCTACATAAAGGGCTACCAGGCACTCCTGTCCTTCCCGCACACGGCTGGTCTGCTCATGGTATGGAAGGAGCAGGTCTTTCTCTAAGCCCCAATCCAGGAATGCACCGATCTTGGTTACCTGAAGGACTTTCAGAACAGCAGTCTGTCCAACCTGAAGAAGTGGTTCTCTGGTGGTTGCAATAAGACGGTCCCTGGAATCCTTGTAAATAAATGCATCCAGTGCATCGCCCTCTCTGGTTCCTTCCGGAACCTGTTTGGCTGGAAGAAGTACTCTGTCTTCCTGGCCTGCATTTTTATCTTCTGCAAGGTAAACACCGAAATCTACGGTCTTTGCCACAATAAGCTTCTTTTTTTCCTATTTCAATCATGGATTCTCCTTAATTCAATTACGGTTAAATATAAAATTTCTCAGTAGCTTCCCAATCTATTGTCCAGTATAGCACACATTTACCGCCACTGTGAACATTAACTTATTGAAGTAAGGATAAAAAATGCAGAATCCCCATCTGCAAAGCGACTTTCCGGCTCATGCATTGCGGAAGCGGCTCAGGAAAGCTTTTTGTCAGCGGGTCTTTCGGATTCTCAAACAGTTCCTTCGGCGGTCTGTCTTCTACGATAACGCCATTTGCCATGAAGATTACACGCTTGGAAACGTCACGGGCAAATGCCATCTCATGGGTGACGATGATCATGGTCGGGCCTTTCGTGTGCAAGGTCTCTCATAACCTCCAGAACCTCGCCTACCATCTGGGGATCCAGCGCGGAGGTTGGCTCGTCGAAAAGAAGAATTTCCGGTTCCATGGCAAGGGCTCTTGCGATTGCCACACGCTGTTTCTGACCTCCGGAAAGCTGTTTGGGTTTGGCGTTGATGTACGGCGCCATACCTACTTTTTCCAGATAATACAAAGCTTTTTTTTTTCTCTGCCTCTTCTTTGCTCTTTTTTTCAAAACCTTTACCTGACCTACGGTGCAGTTTTTCAGAGCAGTCATGTTGTTAAACAGGTTAAAATTCTGGAACACCATGCCTACCTTTTGAACGGTATTCCGGAACGTTTACGTTCTTACTGGTGATGTCAGTTCCATGATAATTGATTTCTCCGGTGGATGGAGTTTCCAGCATATTCAGGCAACGAAGAAGCGTGGATTTTACCAGAACCGGACGGTCCGATAATACACGTCACATCTCCCGGGCTTTACGGAAAAATCAATGTCTCTCAGTACCTGATTGCTGCCAAATGCTTTTCCCAGATGTTTGACTTCAAGGATTTTTTCACTCATGATCATTTCTCCCTCCTTTTCTTAGGGTAGGAATACAGACCACTTGTGTGAGCCAGTGTATCCGTTGTTGCAAGGTCATAATTCTGCGGGCCTTCCATCTTGTGTTCCAGCAGGCGGAGCAATCTGGAGCATACAAAAGGTAAGGATAAAGTACATTACCATAGCGATGGTAAAGGATTCGAAGTAAGTGTAATAAGCTCCGGCTACGCCTTTTGTTGTGTAGAAAAGTTCTACAATTCCAATAATGGAAAGAACGCAGGTATCCTTGATATTGATGATCAGGTTGTTTGCCGATCTGCGGCATGATGTTGCGCAATGCCTGTGGAAGGATTACGTTCATCATAGTCTGTACATGCGTCATTCCGATTGCTTTTGCAGCTTCTGTCTGACCTTCGTCAACAGAAAGGATTCCGCCTCGGACGGTTTCTGCCATGTAGGCTCCGGTATTGATAGATACTACGAAAAATGCCGCAAACCACATGGACATGTTGATATTAAACAGGTAAGCACTTCCGTAATAGATAAACATTGCCTGTACCATCATAGGCGTTCCACGGAAAAATTCCACATAGCAGGCCATGATAAATTTCAGAATTCCAACCAGCGTCTTTTTAACGGCGGAGTCCCTTTTTTATCTACAGGAATTGTTTGAATAATTCCAACTATAAAGCCAATAAGGCACCCTAAAAAAGGTGCCTACAATGGCTATGATCATTGTATTTCCGGCTCCCGATAAAAAGGAGGAGCCGTATTGCTGGAGCAGATACTGGATCCGCCCCCAGAAGGTTTCAGGAAGCATATTTTTTCTCCTATCTCTCTCGACTTTATTTACAAAGACCGTCTGCGAAATATCCTGCAAAGTGAATCTTAAAAAATGCAGGAATGATTTTTCAAACAGACTCAAATGCGTTTTTTCGAAATCACTGTAACCCTTATTCTGACAGCGGCTGTACGGAAATTGCTTCGTCCATCATTTCTTTGTAATCATCCTCTGTCATTTTATCCAGTACGCTGTTCAGGGCATCCAGAAGCTCTGTATTGCCTTTCTGTACGGAAATACCAATGTTGATATCCTCATCTGATACCTCAAAATCTCCGTCTGTGCCAGAGAAATCAAGAAGTTTGAAATCCGGATAAGCAACGCAGGCTGCTTTTCCTGTCGGCATATCGGTTACAACAGCATCACATTTGCCGGATTCCAGAGCGACAAGCATCGCCGGTGCACTTTCCTGTGCAGGAAGAATATTGGCATCCGGGATCTGCGGCAGACAGGAATCATACCAGATCGTATTCTGCTGGGAAGTACAGGTAACGCCCTTCAGATCTGCCACACTTTTTGCATCTGCATAATCGCCGTCGCTTTTTACCAGGGTAATAATGGATGCATAGTAGTATGGCTCTGTGAAATCTACCATCTGCTGACGTTCGGATGTAATGGACTGACCTGCGATTACGCAGTCAACTTTTCCAGACTGGACAGCCGGTACCAGGGAATCCCAGTCCAGTTTCACGATTTCCAGATCGTATCCCAGCTCGTCACAGATTTTTTTTCGCCATCATAACGTCGTATCCATATGCGTAATCAGAGCTTCCGGAAATGGGAACGGCTCCGTTGGAATCATCTGGCTGTGTCCAGTTGTATGGTGCATAGCTGCACTCCATTGCTACCTTTAATGTTTTCTTCTCTTCTGCCTGTACCATTGTAAGTCAAGTCCCGGCATTGCTGTCACGGTAACAGCTGCTGCCATAAGACCACTTGTCATTTTTTCTCCATAAATAGCTCTTCTTCATGCTTCCGAATATACTTTCCGAATGCCTGCTGCGGCAGCTTCACCCGCTTCTATAGAACTCATGCTCCCTTTGAATGAATCAATTGCAATTACTACTTTCATGTTCTTTTCTCCCGTTTTTTCAAATACGATCTACCCTTCTATTTTTTCACTCCACAAATCCATTCCAATTGCAGAACTTCCTTCTTTTATCGTAATTTTATAATCAGAATCCACCTGAATATCATAGCCATATATGCTTTCTTTTTTCCCACTTCTGCGTCTTTTTGATCTGCATAATAGGAAAAACCTACACGGTAGATATCCGGATGCAGGTCAATCTGAACATAACTATATCCCCGTATCCAGTCTTCTTCAAGATTTTTTTCATTGAGCAACAGCTGTGTTGCGTACTGTTCTGCCACATCCCCCTTGCTGGTTCCCATGGCATTTTCTATGGACCTGGCAGCAAAGCCATGTAAAGTCCACGCCGTTATCAAAATCTCCAGAACCACCACAACAGCAATAAGTACCGGGTTTTTTTTTCCTTGCACATTCTCTTTACTGCAAATCCAAATGCGTATATCACAATCGCCAGATTCACCAGACATGTGATGAGACTTGCTTCCTGTCTATGTTGTTCCCAGGAGAATCCGTCGGGGAACCAGGAAAGAACATATTGTGAAAAATATGCCGGTCAGAGTGATTGTAAAAAATCCATAAATTCTTTTGCTTTCCTTATCTTCCCGATTCACCCACAGATAATATCCACTCACAGCAGCTCCCGCGCCAAGAAGCCCGGCAAATAACGCACCGCCAAGGTTTGCATGACCAGAGAATTTAAACACAGCCACAATGAGCAGAATTACCGGTATCGCAAGATAGCCTGCGATTTTTATCCGATGCTGTTGCTGTTTTCGTATTTCTTCCATTGATTGCATCATCTCAGTCACCTCTGCAGACGTGTATTTTTTCTCTGCTTTCTCTCTCTTTTCTGCCATCCCGTTTTTTTCTGCTGCTTCATTCATTTCTACTGTCCCATCTTTTTCTGCTGCCTCATCTTTTTTTCACGTTAGCCCCTTCGGTTGTCTGCATTTCTGATCGCATCAGCTCCAAAAGTGATACATCCAGTGCCTCAGCCAATGGTTCCATTGTATTAATATCCGGAAATCCAAGTCCCCGCTCCCAACGGCTGACCGCCTTATCCGTCACTCCGACTTTTCCGGCAAGATCGGCCTGTGTCATATGATGCTCTTTTTTCTTCTTTCCGAAATAAATGCCCCAAACCTTTTTGCGTCCACTATATGATATCCTCCATAATTCTTTTGCGTTACTCTCTTATATACACTAAAATGTGGATTTTCGTCAATCGACGATTTGTTTACCTGGAAAAAAACGAAAAATTTTCTATAACTCTCTTGTATGTATTGACATTTTGATATCTAAATGATATCATATTTATATCTCATAAAAGATAATTTTCATTATCAGGAGGATTGCTATGAAAGAAAAAAGTTTTGGACAACAAGAAAAATGGTATGGGAATGATGGTGCTGTTTATTCTGCTCTATGCCGTGGCCGCAGCCGCTGTAATATTCGGCGCAGCCTTCGAACAGATTCCCCTTATGGTCATCGGTATCATCTGGGCTTCACTTGGATGGATCCCGTTCCTTGGCCTTAAAGTGCTGAAGCCGCAGGAAGCCCTTGTACTCACCTTATTCGGCAAATATGTGGGAACTTTAAAGAATGACGGTTTCTATTGGGTAAATCCTTTTTGTACAGCTGTAAACCCGGCTGCAAAGACGAGACTGAACCAGAGCGGTGACGTAGATGGAGGAAATGCCGCCAAATCCGTTCTCACACTGGCCACCGGAACTTCCGCTTCCACAAGCAGTACATATGTAAACAAAAGATTTCCCTGAAGATCATGACCTTAAATAACAACCGTCAGAAGATCAATGACTGCCTGGGAAATCCCGTGGAAATCGGCATTGCCGTTATGTGGCGTGTAACAGATACTGCGAAAGCTGTTTTCAACGTAGATAACTATAAGGAATATCTTTCCTTGCAGTGTGACAGCGCGCTACGAAATATCGTGAGAATTTACCCCTTATGACGTAGCACCCAATGTAGATACCACTGGGGATGGTGTAGCAGATGAGGGAAGTCTTCGCGGTTCCAGTGAAATCGTAGCCGGACGCATCCGTGATGAAATCCAGCAGAAAGTAGCAGATGCCGGTCTGGAAATCATTGAAGCCCGCATCACCTACCTGGCCTACGCACCGAGATCGCAGCCGTCATGCTGCAGCGCCAGCAGGCTTCCGCTATCATCGACGCAAGAAAGATGATCGTAGACGGTGCTGTTGGTATGGTAGAAATGGCATTAGAGCGATTGAATGAAAACAATGTGGTAGAACTTGACGAGGAGCGGAAGGCTGCCATGGTTTCCAACCTTCTGGTGGTGCTGTGCGGCAATCACGATGCCCAGCCGGTCGTTAATTCCGGCAGCCTGTACTAATGGCTGAAACCAGAGATACCCGGCCTAAGAAACAGATCCCGCTCAAGGCTTTCTGCCAAGCTTTATGACCAGATTGCAGCCTGGGCGGAGGATGATTTCCGCTCCGTCAACGGTCAGATCGAATATCTGCTGACTGAGTGTGTACGCCAGCGCAAGAAAAAATGGGAAATACGTTTCCGACACGATGGATAAACCGCCGGAACTGGATATCTCATGATTTCCAGCATAAAAAGCCCTTCTACTTGCCAAACCCACTATCGACAATTATAAAACAATACAAATTTTTCACATTTTAAACAAATCAGGGAGTACAGATGTTATAACAACAGTGCTGTACTCCCCCGCTTTTATCTATTCGTGCACAGAGGGTAATGACTTTCTGAATGCTCTGAACACCAATTCTGTTTTGTATGGTATTTAACGCTTATAATTATAATTGTTAAGCTTTATTTTCTTCGTTCTTTGTGTTAATTTATCTTTTGTATTTTAGTATTTCTATAATTCTATAAAATGATATATTACTTTTGCAATTTGCTTTCTCTATATGTATTTTTCTGTTTCGTTTTTTCTATTTTGTAGCAATACGTAACTGAACGAAGCAATA
>VOFJ01000433.1_pt1 | contig 14944 bp, 28 predicted proteins | sample 5384081 | NCBI WGS metagenome assembly VOFJ01 (sample SAMN12384729, study PRJNA508395) | human gut metagenome | isolation source: healthy gut I | host: Homo sapiens
GAACATCAGGAACAGGATCGCAAACAAATAATAACCGGCTTTGAACTGCATCCACGAACGGCCACGGGTTGGAATACCGCATTCATAAGCTTCTCCCTTTGCCGGTTATAAGAACGGGGAGATACGATGCGGGCGACGCCAAGGGCAATCCCCACTAAAGCAATAGCCGTAAGAATTACGACAATTAATAAGGTCAAATTCATAACAGAATATGTTTAAAAAAATACCTAAAATACTGAACTATCGCCGTCCGTTTCCAGACGACACTTTTTTATTTGAACGAATCGGCGATTTAAATAATAACTTTTTTGTAGTGTATAGATGTAGTAGTCGGTGTGATCCGGTCCGGTGAAAACTGCTTGCCGGGGGAATGAATTTATTCAAGGGATCTTCTGCCGGTGATTGTATTTTATTATGCCTGGCCTGAGTAAATAACCTGATGAAAGCTTTTTTATCCGGCATTTTTTTGTGTGTTCTTCCGTAAGGTCACCTGCATTGAAATGCAGGAAAGATACGACGAGCGAGGCCAGCATATTATCCGCTTGATTAATAATCGTAGTGCAGGACTGGACAGGAAGACATACCTTGAGGCATCGTTGGCTTTACAGGTCTCTGACAAACAGTTACCTGTTACGAATAATAATATGATCCATTTAATAATTTGCACACTCATTTTTTTGAACGTGCGAATATACGATTTAATTTTTAGGTTTGGGATACAATTTATATTAAAAAAAACTGAATTAATTCGGCAATATTCCTTTACCTTTGCCGGTGATTACTGAGTGGGAGGCCTATCTTCAATCCTCTGTTTAAATAAATCGCTATGGATAAATTACTTTCTCCGATGCAGGATTTACAACAACAATCGGCCATGCTGCAAAAAAGAATACGAATATGAAAAAAGAGTTGTATCGTCAGCAGACCCGTGAGGCCGGTATTCCGAAGCGAATCCAGCAGGGAGTGTGTTGGTTTCCGGTGAAGCTGGGGGCCGATCGGTATAATTCACTCAACCAGCTGACAGTCGAAGTAACGCGTACAGAGACGGAAGAGACTGAACATAGCTTTGAATACGGATGTCCTGTTTGTTTTTTAGGATTTCGGCTGATAGGCAGATCCGTTATTTCAACTTTTCTGCCGTGATCAGTTATGTACAGGATAATAAAATGGTAGTTGTACTTCCCGGACCGCAGGTATTGCCGGAATTAGTCGTTACGGGTGAGTTGGGGGTACAGTTGTATTTTTGACGATACTTCGTATAAGACGATGTTCGCTGCCCTGCGTGAGGTGGCAGAGGCAAAGGGAAATCGTACGGCTCGTTTGCGGGAGGTATTGCTGGGTAAAGCACCTGCACTTCGGCGGGAGACCGGTCGGTGCGTTTCCCCTGGCTGAATGCTTCGCAGGAGAAGGCAGTGAATCAGGTGTTGTTGTGTGCAAAAAGAGGTGGCTGTTGTACACGGACCTCCTGGAACCGGTAAGACGACGACATTGGTGGAGGCTGTTTATGAAACCCTTCAAACCGTGAAAATCAGGTGATGGTGTCTGCCCAGAGTAATACGGCGGTGGATTGGATTGCAGAAAAACTGGTCGATCGGGGTATCCCCGTGCTTCGTATCGGAAATCCTACCCGGGTAAACGATAAGATGCTCGCTTTTACTTACGAACGTCGTTTCGAGGCACATAGCGACTATCCGGAATTGTGGCAAATTAGAAAGACTATACGGGAGATGACCGGCCGTTTACGTAAAAGCGGGCGTGAAGACCGGGAGCGTTTGCATAATCAGCTGACTAAATTGCGGGTAAGGGCGACCGGCTTGGAGATACGTATCGATACGGAGTTGTTTACCGAAGCCAGGGTTATCGCCTGTACCTTGGTGGGTGCGGCTAGCCGGGTATTGGAGCGCAAACGCTTTTTCTTCTTTGTTTATCGATGAGGCTGCCCAGGCGATCGAAGCGGCTTGTTGGATCGCGATCTCCCGGGCCGACCGGGTGATTCTGGCCGGCGATCATTGCCAGCTACCGCCGACGATCAAATGTATAGAGGCTGCCCGGGGAGGGCTCGGCCGTACTTTGCTGGAGAAGGTGGTGCTGCACAAACCGGAGACCGTGTCTTTGTTGAAAATCAATACCGGATGCATGAAGATATTATGCGCTTCCCTTCCCGCTGGTTTTATCATGATGAGTTGGAAGCGGCACCGGAAGTGAAATACCGGGGTATCCTCGATTTCGATACGCCTGTCAGCTGGATCGATACTTCCGAACTGGATTTACAGGAAAAAGCAGTGGCAGAAGGAACCGGACGTCTGAATACCGGAGAAGCCGAATTGTTAGTCCGGGAACTGAAAAATTATATGGAACGGATCGGAATCCGGCGTATTTTGGAGGAGCATATCGATTTCGGGGTGATATCACCTTATCGGGCACAAGTCCACTATTTAAGGCATCTGTTGAAAAAAGAGCCGTTCTTTCGTCCTTGCCGTCGCCTGATCACCGTGCATACGGTTGATGGTTTTCAAAAGGGCAAGAGCGGGATGTGATTATGATCAGTCTGGTCAGGGCCAACGAAAAAAAGGGCAGATCGGTTTCTTGCGGGATCTGCGGCGTATGAATGTAGCCATTACCCGGGCCCGGATGAAATTACTGATTTTGGGCGAAGCGGTGACGTTGACCAGACATCCTTTTTACCGCGAGTTGTATGAATATATCGGTGGGCTCCGGTGAGATCAGAATAATTCTTGCCGGATATGTTCGATATCTGCTTCGTCGATGGTGTCGATGATGTTATCGAATATCATGTGAAAGCCGAAAATACCTTCAACCATTTCATCGATGGCATGTTGTTTGGGAACATGCTGAAAAACCATTCGGTACATGGCTGCTACGGCTCCTGTCCGGTCGCTGCCATGCCAGCAATGAAAGAGTAGGGGACCTTTCCGGTCGCGGATGATCTGCATGGCAGTGACCAGATCGTCCAGCCTGAGCAATGTGGCCCGGGTGGGGAGGTGATGCAGGATCAGCCGAGGTGCCCTGTGCTTCTTTGGTGTCGGTGTGGTAGCAACGGAGATTCAGTATTTCCCGCATACCGAATTTTTCCAATTCCCGGAAGCAAGCTGCGGACGGCTGGTCAGGAACGATATACCCCGTCTCCGATCCGGTAGAAGTTTTTTTCAACCGGCATTTATTACCCAGGGTGATTTTCTCTGTCTTCAGGTCCGGTAGGTGAATGGTGTATGGATACATGGTTGGTTTGGATTTCATTTGTTTTTTATTGATCAGAATAAATCCGGTCACGATCAGGGCCAAAGCAATCGGATCGTGCCACGAAAATTTCTGTAGTCCCATCAGGATGGAAACAGCAGCACCGGTGACCGGCAGGACGTATTTATAAGCACTTTCTACGAAGGGGGTGATGTAGTTTAGGGCGTAAACACTCAAAAAAATAGCCGATCACGGTGGCAACGAAAAGTATATAACAAATTTCGAGCCAGATGTGAAGGGGTGCCTGGGCGGAAAATAAAGGGTGATCTGACCAGATCTGACAGCCCGAAAGGTAAGCTGATGATCATCGAAGATAAGCTCATCCATTTCATGACGGTGACCGAATCGAATTTTTGGGTATAAGGTTTGATCAGGATCAGAAAGAAGGAGTAAGAAACCGAAGAGCAGAAAACCAGGACATCGCCTCCGAACGAGTCTTTCACCAGGCTTCCGGTGTGGGGCATAATGGAGGCATAAAGGGCGCCTGCAATACCGAGTAGAATACCGAAGGCTTTGTATTTGGTAAATACGGTATGCAGAAAAATAACCGCCAGGGCAATGACGATGATCGGTTGGGTGGTGCGGATGACAAAAGCATCGATAGGCCCGGTCAGTGAAAGTCCATTGATATAAAACAATAAGTTACCTCCTAAGCCGAGTATACCGCCCAGTATCATCATCCCGATTTCTTTTTTTTGGGGGTGCGGACGATCGGAAGAAGTCGGGAAATAAAGGCCGATTAGCCAGAAAACCAGGGTGCTGGCAGAGCAACGGAGTAACACCAACCCGTTGGGACCGATCCATTCGGGAATGATGACTTTCATAAAATTGGTGTTGAAACTATAAATGAAAGTGGTGGCCAGAATCATCAGATGACCGATATAAGCTTGGGATTTGGGCATATGTTCTTTTTAAGTTACTCAGCGATTCGGTAACTTTTTAAACGTTGGAAACTTTACTTTGTTACAGAACGTTTAATAAGCAATATACGATTTTATAAATAATAAAAATAAAACATATGAAGACAGTGATTGATAGGGCGAATACACGGGGACATGCTGATTACGGCTGGCTGAATACCTGGCATACTTTTAGTTTTGCAGACTATTATAACCCACAGCGGATTCATTTCGGGGCTTTACGGGTGCTGAACGACGATACCGTTACCCCCGGAATGGGGTTCGATACCCATCCCCACAAAAAAATATGGAAGTGATCTCGATTCCTTTGAAAGGTTACCTGAGGCATGGAGATAGTCTGGGAGCACAGTGAGGTGATTAGTCCCGGGGATATTCAGGTGATGAGTACAGGTAGCGGATTTATCATAGTGAATTCAACGATAGTAAAACTGAAAATCTGGAGTTTTTACAGATTTGGATTATTCCTCGTGTAAATAATACTAAGCCGGTCTATAAAAGCTATGATATCCGCCAGGTAGACATGAAAAATCGTTTTGGCTATATAGTGGCTCCTGATGGCACTGCTCCTGGCGGTATTTTTACAGGATGCCTGGTTTGCATTGGGAAAGTTAGAGAAAGGTAAAAAGATCGGGTATCATCTGCACCAGAAGAATACAGGCGTTTATTGTTTTGTCATCGAAGGTGAAATCTGTATCGAAGGTACTGATTTGTCGCGGCGCGATGGTATGGGTATCACGGAGACAGACCATTTTCAGGTGGAGGCACGGAGTGAGGCTTATGTGTTGTTGATAGAAGTGGCTATGATTTAGCGTTCATCGAAGACTAAAGTTTGTAAAAAAATGATTTTCTTGTAAAGAAAAAACTTTATTTTTGAATGAAGAAAATGGAAAACAGGAAAATCATACACATCGATATGGATGCATTTTATGCTTCTGTCGAGCAGCGTGATCATCCCGAATACCGGGGAAAACCTTTGGCCGTAGGACGCCCGGAGGAGGGGTGTGGTGGCTGCTGCCAGTTATGAAGCCCGTAAGTTCGGTATTCGTTCGGCAATGTCTTCTATGCAAGCTCTTAAATTGTGTCCTGATTTAATTTTTTGTACGGGGACGTATGGAACATTATAAAGCCGTGTCGGAAGAGATCCATCGGATCTTTCATGAATACACGGACCTGATAGAACCTTTAGCTTTGGACGAAGCTTTTTTGGATGTCACCGAAAATAAAAAAGAATATTCCTTTAGCCGTAGACATTGCCCGGGCTATTAAAAAAAAAGAGATTCGCGAGAAATTGGGGTTGGTGGCTTCGGCCGGAGTCTCTTATAATAAATTCCTGGCAAAGATTGCTTCGGATTATCGCAAGCCGGACGGTCTTTTTGTTATCCATCCCCGTAAAGCAGCTGCTTTTTATCGCTCGTTTGCCTATCGAAGTATTTTGGGGGATCGGTAAAGTGACTGCCCATAAAATGCATGCACTGGGGATACATAACGGAGCACAACTCCGCAATTGTTCGTTGGAATTTCTTAACCGGAATTTTGGGAAGGCCGGCCAGTTGTATTACGATTTCTCGCATGGGGTAGATCTTCGTCCTGTGGAGGTGGTCCGGATACGTAAATCGGTTGGGTGTGAGAATACTTTTGAAAAAGATCTGACAACCCATACTGCACTGATTATTGAGCTGTGGCATGTGGCCGATGAATTGATCCGGCGTTTAAGGAAAGCCGGATTCAAAGGACATACGTTGACGCTGAAAATCAAATTCCACGATTTTACACAGAAGACCCGTAGCATCAGTGTAGGACACGAATTGTATACGATGAAAGAAATTCTGCCTTTTAGCCAAGCAGTTGTTAGCCGGTTTGCAGCTGACTCATTACCGTATCCGGTTGATGGGACTTACCGTATCTAATCCGGTTTCTTCTCCCGACGATCCGGAACAAGGGATTCCGACCCAGTTGGAAATTAATTTTTTAGCCGGTAGCAGTAAGGTAACCGATTTACGCATTTTCAATGCGGATGGGAGAATCGTCCGGACGGTCTGGGACCGGAGTCTTGTGGATCTGCATTGGAAATGCGTTGGTCAGAAGGGGAAAAGGCCGCTTACACTTTGTAGCTATAAGTCAGTCCTTTGTTGGGAGCAGCATATAAGTTAGTGATTTCAAAATTGATATCGCCTCCTGGATATTGTTTTCTAAACGGATTTCGATACGATGGCGGCACTGAGGTTGGATGGTATATTCCCTGAAATAAACGAGACCGGGATTATGCCGGGTCTTTTTGAGATGGAAGGTCAGATCGGAATTGTTTTTCAGGGTAATAACGATGCTTTTTTTTTTCATTTCGTTTTATATCCTCGATATCGATCGATTTTTCGAATAACTCTTTCAGCCATTGTTCTTCGGCGATAACTTTCTCATCCATATATACTGCAGTCCTGCGATGTAATAAAGCTTCACGGATTCCTTCAGCCGAACGTTCCCGGACAAATACGAAGGTCATCGTACGGTGTTGGCCCCGTGCAAAATCGATATCTGTCTGGATGGGTTGATGGATATCCGATGTGCCGATCATGGGCAGTTCCAGGGCGTCGCAGTCGCTTAGAAAAATGGCATTGAAATGTCCGGGAGCCATCGGGCGGGTAATTTCGCTTCCTCTGATTAAAATTACCTGGTTATTCCGGGCTGTTTTCTCTGCAATTTCATAGGATCGGTTGTGCGAAGCAATAATATCCTGGCGGTGGGGACGGTACTCCAGGTGTTCGGTCAGGGCGATCGCATCCAATCCCTCCCGGTAAGCTTCGTCGACACGTACCGTCGGCCAGACCAAACCATCGGAAAAATACTGTATGTATATGGAAATCACATTTCAATGTCCGGTATCCTTCCGGATCGGGTACACGAATTTCATTTCTGACTTGAGCTTTACCCCAAAAAAAAAGCAAAACAGAGAATTAACACACCGATAATACTACTTTTTTTTTCATAATAGAGTTATTTAATCATTTATCCGGTTTCAAAAAGTAAATCCTGGAAATGACAGAGTGGTTGCCAAAAAGTGAAGAAAATAATAAGTAAGGCAGTTATATACATATTTACACTTATAAGCGTACAGTTAGGATAAACATGTATATAAACACCATAAGTAAATATTAGCTTGGTGGTCAATGATATGGGAGAATAAGTAGAGTTTTCACAGATTATTCATTGTATTTTTGTGTTTAAAATTTTGCAGCGAATAGAAAATGTCCTATATTTGTACCCGCAAAACAAAAAGAGTTCTTTAAAACAAGGGCAGTTACCAGAGTGGCCAAATGGGGCTGACTGTAACTCAGCTGGCGTAGCCTTCGGTGGTTCGAATCCATCACTGCCCACAGATTTTAAATTGCGACTGTTTCTGACAGTCGTCGATTAGAAAAAGCTTTTATCGTCAGAAATTTGATTTTGTAAGGTAAAAACTTTTTTAATCAGTAAGAAAGACAATGTCTTTCGTAATTTAAGGTTTGTTTATGCCTCCCATTACGGATCGAAAAAGCATAGTGAGTCCGGCTTGTGTGAGGAACAATACATTTGCGGAAATAGCTCAGTCGATAGAGCACTAGCCTTCCAAGCTGGGGGTCGCGGGTTTGAGTCCCGTTTTCCGCTCTCTGAATGAGGTAGTTACGAAAGTAGCTACCTTTTTTATTTTGTGGTTTTTGACGGTCGAGTTAAACCGAGAGTTAAACCGGAATTTAGCCATGAACGCCTCTATTTCAGTGGTTTGTTACAAATCAAAGACACTTTCAAACGGTGAGCATCCGTTAATGCTTCGAATTACCAAAGATCGAAAACCAAAGTATGTTAGTTTAAGCACATCAATTCACGATAGTATTTCAAAAAAGTGTGTAAATCCCGGCTCACCTGCAAAGTTCCGTGTCTGATATAATATAATTTCTCCGCCATGAAGGTAGATCCCGTGAAAGGAAGTACCTTTGTGGTCATGGATAAGGATACTACACAAGCAAAGCTCTACGAGCACTACCTCAGCTTCTTTCTTCCTAAGGGGATGTTGGACTTCTTCGAACTGGTGTGGATGGAGACGGAGTCTCTCACGTCCAGGGAGCGCCAAAAGGACATAGCATATACCGGCGTGCTGCACATCCACCTTGATGAGCGAGACAGCCGCACGGAAGACCAGCAGGACTTGCGTCCCAATGGCTTTACGGAACCTGCCACAATGTCGGATTTCCCGGTGCGTGACCGGAGGGTGGAACTGCACATCCGCAGACGGCGGTGGCTTACCCCGGATGGCAGGAACGTGATACTGAACATCTATCCGCTTGTCGCAGAAGGGACCCGGTACTCCGTAGCGTTTGCCGAGTTCCTGAAAAAAAAAAAACTTGGATACGACCCCGGTGACAGCATGTTGCCTTGGTAAGTACTATTTCACTGACGGAGACAACCTTGAGCGTTGTTACAAGGACTCGCTGAGCGGGTTCCGGGAGTGGGGACAGCGGGGACACGCAAAGGACTGGGTGCTGCTGCCCGACAACATGGGCGAGCGTCTGAGCATTGACGAGTCCTCCCTCCAGGACGACCTGTTCACGTTCCTGACGAACAAGGACGGCCATTGCAAGCAAGGCACGCTGATAGCCGCAGTACGTGGCACCAAGGCCGAGGATGTACTGACAATCCTGCTCCAAATACCCGAGAAAGAGCGATTGAGAGTCAAGGAGGTGACAGCCGATCTTTCCGACACTATGGCGGTCATTGTGCATACGGCCTTTCCGAACGCGACTCTTACACTGGACTGCTTCCATATAATGAAGCGCTGCAACGATGCCATCGAGGAACTCAGGTTACGGGTAATATACTCTGTTACAATTCGCTGTTCCTCCTGTTCCTTATCACCCCATTCTCCGGCACTCCCAACTTTTGCGAGTCCCCGCCAACGACATTGTCACCACCCCCTGGTCTCCTTGCTTCCAACAGAATTTCCGGAGTTGCCCCCATCCAAGTCATCTTCGACGGTACAGACACCACAAACACAAATGCATCCGGATAACACAACGCAAGCGCTTCAAACCATTGTGAAGCCCACCGAAACGCTTCTGTCTCCACCACAATACCCCTCGCCAACACCGCCTTTCGAGCCTCCTTTTGCTGCAATGCATCAATCATCCTGCCAGCCTGCTTCAAGTACTCCTCCCTATTAACACCTTCCATTGGCTTCAAATACTCCACTTTTTGCGACTTTGCGCGTTGCAACCTTGCCAACATCTCTCCATCCTCCGTCATTCCTTCAAATACCACATCTCCCTCGTACAAACAATGGCTCCACCCCCTCATCTTCCCGGAAAGGCACAGCTACAAAGCCATCCAGTCCCTCCAAATCTTTTACATTCTCCCAACACCCTACAGCCCCATCCACCTGGGCCCCAAAACAAAACTTATTCTCTCCCGGTAAACGATAGACGTAAAAAGCGATTCCCCGCTCCAAGCAAAATGTCAAAGCTTCTAAAACATCCATTTGTTGCACTCCTTTTGTATTTCCTGCAAAAAATAAGGAAAACAAAAAACTTCACCAATGATATCTCTTGACAAAAAAGAACGCCCCTCTTTCATTTCTACACAAGGAAACAAAAGCAGGGGCATTCTCGAAACCCACATGTAAGATATACGTATTGTTTAATAAGTCATTGTCATGTCAGTAGGAACACAAATATAAAAATCTGCACGTCCCTCATTCTCTTCACCCAACTTATCTATCTCGTCCTGCCGCACCGAACATACAGTGGCAATTTTCAAATTAGGACGATATTTCTTCAAATAAGTAATAATACCTTTCTTAAAATCTGGAATGATAATTACCATTCAAATGCACAAATTTAGATTTCAGATTCTGGGCGATGAACCGCCCCATAGTAGCATCTTTCAACGCTTGTGCTTTAGCCACATTTTCAGGATTTGATTTTTTTTTCCACTCCCAATCATCATCATGCCGAACATTCCGGCAGCTTCCTCATCAGGAACATAATCAATTGGTAGAGGAGCAATATACCCTTTTGCTTCTGCAGACAATTTATCCAAAGCCTCAAAACCACCATTTTTCACCATATTCGCATACCGGCGCGGAACATTTGTTGCAACAACCTTCAATCCATATTCCTGCCTAATCCCACAACAGCTGCATAATCCGTCTGATAATTAGGCCACAGACGCGCCTCCTCTTCAAAACGGTCAGAAGATATCAATCTTCCTACATATTCGTCCAAAACCAACTGATTGTCTGCTTCCAACATTTCCAATCAATAGCCAACTTTCCTTTGTGCACCTCACACAAATCCTTCACAATCTCATATTCCATCAATGGGCAATCGCACAATTATGCACCTCTCTAAAAATACGACATCTTGATTTTTTCAACACTTTCATCATCTCCCGATACCCCACTTCCTTACCATTAGCATCAAACAAACGATAAGCTTTCTTCTCCTGTCCCCAACTTGCAACGGAGATACCCAACAACATTATACATAAAATACTTTGAAAAATTTTCATATCATCTACTTTTTTATTTTCATTTAATCAATCATTTATCCTCTCCTTGCATCATCAGGAGACCACTATTCTCCATATTCAAATACTTGCAGCAAGCCTCCCTTTTAAATCAGCTGGTGTAATAGAATACAATATCTCATCATACTGCGCCAAATCATCCAATGTTTCACCATCCCGCAAAGCTCCTGTCAAATATTTCTTCCACTCGGCAGTTGTATAGTCATTCACCACTTCTCTACGTGTCACTACAAAAGAACGCTGTAGCGCAGCCAACTCCTCGGCATCAATTTCATTTTCCTGTACATCACGGATAATTTCCTTCAACAACTTATCCACCTTACCCATATTCTTCGTATCGACAGAAGCATTGATATCAAAATAATACCCGGCTCTCGGCAAACCTTTATGATACAACAACATATAAGGAGAATAAAGTAATGACTCCTGCTCTCTCAAAAACACTAAGCAGACGGTTGCGAACAACATCCCTCACCAATTTCAGCATCAATGAATTACGCAAACTTGCTTCATAAGAGCCATAATAGAGATAATCAAAAATAGTCTGCCCTTCATTAGCATTAGGAAATATCTCTCTGAAACCGCCTTTGGGATAAGTAAAATCGGGCAACACCCAATCATTCGGTTTTTCCTGAGCCGGGAACATACTCAACATAGCCACTAAATCCCTTTCTACTTCTGCCATATCAAAATTGCCACAAGCCACACATACCAGTCCATTAGATTCGTATATATTTGGCGATAAAAATCAGCAATACTATCCAAATTCATCGCCTCAACCTCTTCACGACTGTCAGCCATCGAACCATTTACCAGTGCATTTCCCATCAACTCATCAATTCTGGCAGACATCTGTCTATCCGGAGCATTCTTTAGCATCTTTGACAACACAGTTTCCTCTCCCCATATTTTCCAACATCTCTTTTTTCACCTCTTCAAAATCGTCATATCGTTTTTCAGGATAAAAACACTTCTCATAAACCAATCGACACAACTCCGTTGCTTTATCAGCGGGAGCCATTGCCATCCAACCATGCCAATAAGGTTCGAAAGTCACAGAAAAAAGCCATACTTTCCTGACTCAACATTTCATTGTAAGCATCATAATCCATCTTCTCAATACCACCCATTTCCATATAACCGGCCACTCCTTCCAACTGAGAATATTTTTCCGGAGGCAATACAGACGCACCACCTTTAGCAAAGGCTGTTAACGTAATTTGTCGTTCCCCATCCTTCGTACATTTAAGAATTATACGAGCACCGTTAGTCAGACAAATCCCTCCTTCACCTCCAAACCTTCTATTTTTCGTTCAGAAGCCACGGACAAATGAGCTTGAGTAAACTTACGTGTCAAGAAATCAGGAATTTCCACTTGTTCCCGTTCTTCTCGTTCTTTTGCCACATATTCATACTCTTTATATGGATTTTTTTCACCCTCCTTCAAAGCAACCAGAATATCCTCTTCAGATAATTCAGCAGCCCGTCCTGGATTATAATGGTATGCAGCCCGGATTTTTTTTCCAACCGGCAAACCATTGAGATACCAACTTCTGCAACTCTCTACTTTCAACACGGTTCAATTGAGCAGCCAACCAAGCGTTGTGTAGCGTATCAGTCACATAACGTTCGCCAGAAATCGCCAAATCTGTAAAAATCTTCACACCATTGATCTGAACTTTTCACAGCATAGATACGGCTGAGTTTCTGCACAGCATTCTCCTTCAAACGTGCTAATTCCTGTTCGTAAAAGCCTTGTTCTCGAATTTGTTTCAAGACATTGACAGCCTCTGTCACTCTACATTTAATCTCCTTATCATTATCACCGCTCACAGACAACACCAAATGGTCTTTATCGCTCAGATACCAATCATCTGATAGAGACACACGCATATTCAAAAGCAGTAAAACGGGCATTAATGGCAGCCACTAACAACCGCTCCTTCATTTTCTGCACTCGGTCTCCATAAGTAGCTTGAACCTTTGTCACCTTGGGTATAATCAACTCCAAGGTTGAACGATTGATAAGCGTATCCTTAAGCTTTTTGACAAACAATACTTTCCTTATAATCCAACGGATACTGCTTATATCCATTCAATTTACCGGACGGAATATCCCCAAACAGTTTCTTAATCTTCTGTTCCATTTCAGCAACCTTCAAATCCCCTATTACAACCACCGTTGCCAATTCCGGAACATACCATTTCCGATAAAAAACCATTTAATTTATCTGCAGTCATACTCTTTATCTCCTCTGCTGTTCCCAAAGGCATTCTCTGACTGTAACGGGTCTTGCCCACTTTCAAATCATAAAAAGATCTCCTGTATCATATCCGCGGGCCTCTTCCAAAATCACACCTTTCTCCCTCTCCACTTGGTCTGGATTCATCTCAATACCGGTCAACCAATCCTTCAATATCAGCAATCCCTTATCCAATTCCTCCGGTCTGTCTGTCGGCATGGAAAACATATAGATTGTACGGTCAAAACCGGTAAAAAGCATTTATTCCGAATCCATATTTCACTCCCAACGACTCCAGATATTCCACAATCCCCTTATCCGGAAAATTCTTTCGTACCATTAAATGCCATATGTTCTAAGAAATGAGCCAATCCACCCTCATTATCTGTCTGTAAGATAGAGCCTGCACGTAAAATCAAACGAAACTCCACTTTCCGTCCCGGTATATCATTCTGTTTAACAACATAATGCAAACCATTAGGCAACTGTTTATATACAGTACCTTCCGGCAACGCTATCAAATCGTTTGCCGGTTGTATTTTCTTTGCGCATACACAGCCAGCAAAGAAATGCACAATAAAATAATAGTCAAACAATACTTCATCAATAGTTCGTTAAAAATTCTCCAAGCCTAAGCGGCTCTGGCAGTAAATAAAATGAGTTCTTTGAAAAGTTTGTCAATAACTTGCATGTCTGGGTTAATCCCAAACACGCAAATAAATCGTTCAAGCATATACGCATTGTGTATGAATGACTTGCAAGAGGATATGGAATAGGCTATTCCGAGCCTCTTACATGCCGCTTTGGTCAAGTTGACAGCAGCAAGCGATGCATTGAAGTGAAAATCCAACTTTCTGAAGTCAGTTGACTGACAGTTGGTAATTCCAGCATGCTGCTTTCCATCTCTAAAAAGCAAAATTCCAATTGGAACCTGGTTCTGTAATAATCCAGGACTTCGCGTCCATCCATGGAATCATCTGTAGAGAAATAAAGCTGCCACTTGTCTGTCCTCCCGTCCATCGGATACCGGACGGCCAAGGAAACATACCTTTTGAGAGCTTTTGCATATACCCTCAATCCGTATAGTTTTCCCTTGTTCACCTCATATTCCTTGCACCGGGTCAAATCCAGATTGGCAAAGTCGATTTTGCCGTCAAACCACTTGGGATGACCACGTTTTCCTGTTTTCTTTTCCAATGTCGGATAGTACAGGACTACGTCGTTCTAAAGCGGCTGATGACATGGAAATCACTCTCACACATAGGCGTTATGAAAGTTTCCTTGGAAAAGAATGCGTCTGCAACCACCGTTCTGGATATGCCCTGTAGCTTGTCTTTTCTACTGATAAGATAGCTGCTATACCAGTCAACCAGGTTCTTACCCATATTATCCAAGGTCTTACAGTCCGGTGTCTGAATGGAACCTAAAGTCATGCATTCATGGTTGTCGATGTCAATGACACCGATGCCCATGATTTCTAATCCTCGCTTATAATCCCCCGGCACAGCCTGACCAGAAGTAACCAATCCAAGGTGTTCTTATGACCGGACTTGGGGATATAGGAAGGATCGATGGCGATGGCTTTTCTTTTGCCTGTGAGATGCTTGCCGATGATAGAGGCGTTGAACGCAAACCAGTCGAAAGTTTCATTTTCAAAAAGGTTACGGTAGGTCTGTTCCGAAAAACATCCATACCTGCCCAATTGGAGGAAGTTTATACGATCCGGGATGGCCATGAATAATTTCATGGTGTCCATGAACGTTTTTTCAAAAAGGTTTGTGTATATTCACGACTGATTTGAGAGCCGACAGGCACTCGGATTGGTATTGCATAAGGAGTGTTTCTTTTAGCCATAATTAGATGAGTAGTTAACTTCTAATTTACTAAAAACAAACGAATTATGCAATACTTTTCACCTTTGTTATCAGCAGGTTAGCCCATTTTTCAGCACATTTCTTCATGCTTAACCAT
>VOFJ01000522.1_pt1 | contig 14936 bp, 30 predicted proteins | sample 5384081 | NCBI WGS metagenome assembly VOFJ01 (sample SAMN12384729, study PRJNA508395) | human gut metagenome | isolation source: healthy gut I | host: Homo sapiens
AGCTCAATGCTTTTTCTTTTCCCAAATTATGGTCTACACTGTAGTTAATCCTCTGGGTGACAGCTAGGAAAGTGTGAATTGGTGACAAGCATCCATCCCCGCTGACAAAATCAGTATTTTCAGCCTTGTTTCGCTGACAAATTTGTCACTGAAATTACAATTCTGCATGAAAAAAGCGGCAATGAAACTATCTTCATTACCGCTAAAAATGAGCGTTCCCTATAGGAATCGAACCTACAATAGAGTCTTAGGAGGACCCCGTTATATCCATTTAACTAAGGGAACAAATACTTGTTTATTATATTCCAACTATCAGAGAAGTTCAATCTTTTTTTTTTTCATCAGATTAGTGATTTTGTAAAAATCACTAATCTCTGTAATTAATACTTCCCTGTAACCAGATGTTTCCTTTGAACCTTCTTCCAACTGCTGGTTCACCAATCAGATCTTTCTGATTGATGCAGATTGGAAATTCTACATCATTACATTTGATATCTATCGCATAAACATTTTCTTCTGTATACGAATTTTGCAATAGCCTACAATCCATGATTTCACCAAGAATGGAATACTGATCACTTTCAATTCCATAAGGCATAAAGTAAGAATCCACAATACTCAAAATGTCTTCATGCTGTACACGTCTTGAAAGAAGGGAATAAGTGTCGATATCTTCCAAAGTCAGATTCTCGATAGCATCTTCATCTCCCTTTCTGGCTGCAGCGATCAATCCATTTCTTTCGTTCATAGTCTGTTCTGTCAGCTTCTGCTTATGTTCATCTTTATTAATAGGAAGTAAAATTTTTCCTTCTGTAGAAAGCGCAAGCAAGCACTGTTCCATTTGCCTGACTCATGTAAAATTTATTATTTTTCACAGCCAGATAATCCGCCACATTCTGCAAATAAAAAAATCAATGTAACGCCAAGTCTTACCTCATCACAGATTCCTGCATAAGACTCTTTTTTTTCCGCATGTTTTTCAATATCAATCTGTTCCGTCGTTGGGAAATTTTATTACCACAAAAAAATAAGGATAGTAGTAGCTCATCTCAAAAAAGAATCATTCTCATTAAATGTTCCTCTCAAAGACAGTCCAAAGAAATCTCCAAACTCGATAGAGAGTTCTGCAAACTCATTACCTTCGGAATCCTCTGCCACTTTCTGCAACATTGGTCTCTATTATTTTTGAAAAATATCATTCAGCTCTTCTTTTGTGATTTTTGAAAAACCGACTGCTCTTAAAAATTTGTGCATACTACTATCCTCCTTTCCGATTTTTAAAATTATGTAAACCAATTTTACTATTTACAAGACGGACTTTATTATATAATATGTCTTTCTATTTTGCAATGTTATTTTCCCCATTGCGTTGTTTAATGCTTCCTGTTCTTCACCAGATAAAACAATCACTGAATTTCCATCAATGATTTCTTTTAATATAAGTATAACAGCCCTCTCTTGTGTGCATTGCATTAATGATAAATCCATTATTTTTCACATCAAGCAATTGCCAGAGAAAAACTCAGCTTGCCACCCATCTCATTAAATGCATCATATTTTACAAGTCCCATTTTCTGATATGTTCTCTGCATGTTCTGGAATAAGGTTTTTATATTTTTTTCGTTTGCGGAATTTGCATTTATCAGATCATCTACCTGATTTAACCTTTTTAATAAGTGTATCCTCTAAGTTTTTTGCATTTTTTCCTTTCATAAAAATCTTATAGCTCTTTTTTTCAATTTACTCATTTGAACTACATTTATAATCATTAAAATAATAAGTATTAAAACCAGTCTGCTAGTCCAATGATAATATAATCTGAATCAAATCCTAAATACTGTGAAATCATTTTTCTCCTTCTGCTGTTTCATATAACGAACTTATTTTTTATTGAATCGATTTTTATAAAAAATACTTATTATTTTTCTATAGTTCTGAATAAATCCATAATGCGATCCAGTTCATCCATGGAATAATATTCGATTTCGATTTTTTCCTTTTTTTTGTTATCTTTCTGATTAATAGCAACCTTTGTTCCTAGAATTCCTTTCATCTTCTCTTCCAGGTCATGGCAGATTGCTTCTAATTTCGGATCTATTTTTTTTATTCTTTTCTGTATCTTTCTGATTTTTTTCCTGCTGGATTTTTTTTTACTAATTTTTCTGTTTCACGAACGCTTAGCTTTTCGTCGAATATCTGCTGAGCTACCGTGTATTGTTTTTCCAGATCATTAAGACCTAGCAGTGCTCTGGCATGGCCGGTAGAAATCATATCATCAATAACCATCTGTTGAACTTTTTCATTTAATTTCAGCAAACGCATTGAATTTGTTACTGCTGTTCTGCTTTTAGATACACGTTCCGCTACTTCATCCTGTTTTAAATTGAATTCTGTTAAAAAGTCTTTTTTATATGCAATTGCCTCTTCAATTGGATTTAAGTTTTCACGCTGGATATTTTCAATAAGTGAAATTTCTACAACTTCCTGTTCTGTTAATTTTTTTTTGATAATAACAGGAACCTCTTTTTAAATTAGCAAGTTTGGCTGCTCTCCATCTTCTTTCGCCAGCAATGATCTCATAGTAATCATCTTTCTGTTGTACAAGTAATGGTTGTAAAACACCAAACTGTTTGATGGACTCTGCTAATTCCAAAAGTGCATCCTCATCAAAAATTTTTTTTCTTGGCTGTTCTCTGTTTGGTTCTACTTTATTAATGTTAACGAGTATACCTTCCACTACTTTTTCATCTTTTTTAACAGCTGGTTTTGTTGTTGATGTTGTTGTTTTTTGCAGTATTTACTTTATTAGTAATAAGTGAATCAAGTCCCTTGCCTAATCCATTTTTCTTTGCGGTTGCCATATTTTAAATATCCTTTCTATCTATTACTTCTTTTGCAAGTAAACGGTAACTTTCTGCCCCAGCAGATTTGGAATCATATAAGTTAATTGGCAATCCATAAGATGGTGCCTCTGCCAGACGAATATTTCTTGGTATCAATGTATCTGCATATATTTTTGCATCTAAATTATTTCTTACATTTTCAACTACCTGATTAGAAAGATTTGTGCGCACGTCATACATTGTAAAGACAACTCCTTCAATCAAAAGATTTGGATTTAATCTTTGTTGTACAAGATCAATGGTATGTATTAACTGGCTCAATCCTTCCAGCGCATAATATTCACATTGAATTGGAACCAGGACAGAGTTTGCAGTTGTCATTGCGTTAATTGTCAGCATATTTAAAGATGGCGGACAATCAATTACAATAAAATCATAATCTTCTTTTGATATAATCAACAGCATTTCTTAATATGTATTCCTTTTCTGGAATACCTAATAATTCAATTTCAGCTCCGGCAAGATTTACATTTGATGGAATTACTTTCATTCCGTCTACAACCGTATCCGTCATACTTTCTTTAATGGAACATTCATCAAGCATTAACTCATAAACTGTATTTTCCACTTCATTTTTATCTACTCCAAGTCCACTTGTCATATTTCCCTGTGGATCAAGGTCAATTGTTAATACTTTTTTTTCCTGCTTCCGCAAGACAAGCAGCCAGATTAATAGCTGTGGTTGTCTTACCAACACCACCTTTTTGGTTTGCTACTGCTATAATTCTACCCATTATATTTTCCTTTCCCATAGTTCTGTTATTAGCTATTATATTTCTTTATAATAATATAAATAAAGACTGCTCTGTGAATCATGTGTGTTTTTTTTGTATGATATAATCTACCGAGCAAAGCGGGTATAGATAACGATCATAGATTTGTGCTTCATGATATAATCAATTTTCATTCCATAATAGCTGGATATTTTTTACTATTTTATAAGCAGATATTTTTGTTGTTTTTTTTCTACGTTGTATATTATAACACTTCTATATTTCAAATGCTATGATTAATTATCCAAAAATGTTTCACGTGAAACATTCATATTTTTATTGTGTCACTTCAAACTATAGTATTTAATATTATAAGAGCCTACTAAATATTGTTAAAATATAAAATAGACCGTAAAATGTTTCACGTGAAACATTTTACGGTCTTGACTATTTATTGTTTGTCTTTTTTCCTAAATTATCAATCCATTTATATATAAGCAGTAATAGTATTAGGCAACCGATTGTTACGATACCGGCTTTACTTAATTCATTGTTTTTATACTCAGTTTTTGGCAAAAACCGAATTAATTGTTGAACCATAATAATAATGATCCTTTGTATAAGCTGGAAACATATCTCCTACATTATATTGAGAATACACTTTTTGATTTACTTGCATCCGCTTATTAGTATCATGTCCATAGTGAAAGAAATAATTCGTTGCACCTGATTCTGAACCATTATAGTCCTCTACAGTTTCTTTATCTGTTATTACTATATCTTCAATGTAATAATCAATCCCCTCAACCATTTCCGCAATCATTTTATGAAATGATATTTCTGTTACTATTATTTTCAAAAAAAAATAATAACACAAAGATAATTGATAATGCGATTAATGATATATTCACAAATTTTCCAAGTAATCTATTTTCATCTTTCATCTTACTCTTATATATTTTTTGTTACTCATATGTGTTTTTCCTTTATATATAATTTATCTACCTAATAGATTTATGAATTTATTTTAATTGGGAAAAGTGTCTCTTTTAGAAATATATATTTCAAAAATCCGATTCATCTTTTTCTTCAATCAGATCAGTAAGAATTTTCATAACAGAACTTAATTCCAATCTGCATCGAACTGGATCAATATCAATCAACCGGTCGCATAACTCCACTCGATTCAAAATATTCTTCATACCATCAAGTAAATTATCTTCCGATGATTCTATCTTTTCATCTTCACTTACTATATTCTGTTGTGACATTGTCTCCGTATATTCTTGAACAATTTCAATTTCTCGATTTTCTTCTTCCACTATCTGATCTAATTGTTCTATCTTACTAGAATATTCTTTGATAGAATTTTTCAAATTTTCTATAGACTCATTGATACTTTTCTGTTCTTCCATCAGTTCATTAATTTTAGCTTTTATTCTTTGAATTAACATTTCTAGGTGTAAACAGTTCATAGCACGAATCATTTGTTTCCTCCAACATTTTTATCATTCCGGTATTTTCTTTTAATTGAATTTCCAATAAATTTAACTGTTTTTCTAATGCATGTTTTTTTGTTCGAAATAAGAATCTTTTTATTTGCTGTAAATATTCTATAACCATAATCACTTGTTCCTTTACTTCTGAGTAATCATCAATAATGCTACTATTCTCGACTGGCACTGCTCATTGCATACGCACATTATACCATATCATTATTTTAAAAACAATTATACTACAGTTATAGTTATATTATTTTTTAAGTAAATAAAAAAAATTTTCAAAAAATATGTAAAAAAAATGAATGATTTTTCAAAAAAATTAATTTGTATATGTTATAAAAAGCGGATATAATATTATTAAATAAAGATTTATGATTATGAAATGGTGGAAACGATTATTCAATTATATGAAATGCATCTTTTAATGATCATAAAATAAATAAGGAGGTTTCTATGAAAAAAGAATATCAAACATTTTTTTTCTGTTGACAGCTCTTGCCGCTGGAACAATCCATTTTGTTAACAGATTTATTAATATGACAGCCGATATCAAGAATATTTTAAAATCCGAAAACGGCAATTTTTATGATTGGAAAAATGGACAGATTTATTATACGAAACGCGGATCAGGCAGTCCGTTATTGCTGATTCACGATCTGGATCCGGTCAGCTCTTCTTATGAATGGTGCAAAGTGATTCGAAAACTGGAAAAGAAACATACTGTCTACACACTGGACTTACTTGGATGTGGACGCTCTGCAAAACCATACTTAACTTACACCAATTATTTATATGTTCAGCTTGTGACGGATTTTATCCAAAATGTAATTGGAGAAAAACAGATATTATTGCATCGAATGAATCAATCTCATTTGTAACGTTAGCTTGCAATATGAATAAGGATCTGGCAAACTCTATTATTGCGATCAATCCGACTTCTTTGAAAGAGCTTCATATTACAACCGATAAATATGCATCTGTGAAAAAAACTTTATTGGAACTCCTGTGATTGGAACCTTCCTTTACAATATCAAAGTGAGCAATACCAACATCACCAAGTATTTCCGTGAGGAATATTATGCAAGACCACAACTCGTTTCTTCCAAATTGATCGACGCATATTACGAAGCAGCCCACATGAATTTCAGTCATGGTAAATATTTAATGGCAAGCATGGAAGCAAATTACACAAAGAACAGTATCGAACATGCGCTGAAAAAATTAGAAACTCAATTTATGTGATAGAAAGTCGAAACATGAAAGATGCTATCGCAATTGCTGATTCTTATAAAAGACAAACTCCGGAAATGAAATCGTATACTTATCCAACTGTAAAAATATCCTCAGTTGGAAGTTGCCGATAAAGTTGTGGAAGCAATTGATATGTTTTTTAAAGTAGGATCATTTTTGAATTTAATAATAAAAAGAAAAAAACTCCTGTCCTCCAAATGATGCATTAAAAAACACGTTTTATAATAGAATGTAAAAAATTTTTACATTTAAGCATGTTATTGCATCATAAAAAAAGACAGGAGTTTGTGTATATGGTGATTTATTTTATCACCCAATTATTACATCACTCAGTAACTATTATTTTTACAACGGTGTCTTTGTCGGTGTTCCGGCTTTTCTCGGATAAGTTTTCGGTGTTCCCTTCACCTTATCGATCACGACAAACGATCTTTTCTGCTCATACAGATCAAATTTATAGACTTCTTTCATTTTTCCTCCAAGCAAAAATGTTGCATTTTTTGCATTAGCAACTTCCTCTTCAATTTCACCGGATTTGTAAGAAATAAAATTTCCACCTATTTTTACAAAAGGAACACAATACTCTTCTAAGGAAGAAAGGTTTGCGACTGCCCTTGAGACAACCAGATCAAACTTTTTCACGGTATTCCTTATTTTTTCCAAGCTCCTCCGCTCTCGCATGAAGTGCTTCAATATCTTTTAATCCAAGTTTCTCTATCACTTCCTGTAAAAATAATATTCTTTTTATTCAGAGAATCAGCAAGTGTCACCTTCAGATTCGGAAAAGCAATCTTTAAAGGAATTCCCGGAAATCCGGCGCCGGTTCCCATGTCCATCACTGAAACTTCTTTTTGAGATCATACACTTTGATCAGGGAGAGACTGTCAAGAAAATGCTTCTCAATTACTTCGTCAAACTCTGTGATTGCAGTCAGATTCATAACTTTATTTTTTTCCACCAGCATCTCATAATATCTGATAAACTGCTGTATCTGATTATCGCTTAATTCAATCTGAAGTTCTTCCAGACCTTTTAAAAATTTTTCTAAATTATATGTCATTTTATATTTCCTTTATGATATTTCATCTGCTCCATATAAACCAAAAGTACCGAAATGTCTGCCGGGGGAGACTCCCTGAAATTCTCGATGCCTGGCCAATTGATAACGGTCTGTAAAGTTTTAACTTCTGTCTGGCTTCAATACGGAGGCTTGGTACTTCATCATAATCAAAATCTTCTGCTATTTTTTTATTTTCCAGTTTTTTATAATGCTCTACCTGTTTGATCTGCCGCACAATATATCCATCATACTTGATATTGATATTAACCTGTTCAACTACATCATAAAAGGCAGCCTCAGGTCTTTTCCTTATCAATCACAGCTAATTTTTTCATAATCAAGTTCAGGTCTGCGGATCAGTTCTGTTAAAGTTGTTCCGGTATTTAACGGAATACTTCCGTAACTTTCAAAAGAGCCTGAACCTCTTTATTAGCACCGATCTTGACTCCGGCAACACGTTCAATCTCTTTCTGGATCAATACTTCCTTCTGGCAGACCCAGTCATATCGCTCCTGTGAAATTAAACCAATCTCATATCCTTTTTTTTTGATAAACGGAGATCAGCATTATCCTGACGAAGCGACAAACGGTATTCCGCACGGGAAGTCATCATGCGATACGGCTCATGATTTTCTTTTTGTCACAAGATCATCAATCAAAACTCCTATATAAGCCTCGGAGCGATCTAATATCAGCGGTTCTTTTCCGAGAATGCTCATGGCTGCATTGATTCCGGCAACCAGTCCCTGACAGGCGCCTCCTCATAACCACTGCTTCCATTAAACTGACCACCTGAAAACAGTCCTTTGATATTTTTAAATTCCAGAGTAGCATACAACTGATTTGGATTGATACAATCATACTCAATCGCATAAGCATTACGGACAATTTTCACATGTTCAAGTCCCGGCAGGGTGCGGTACATTTCATGCTGGACATCTTCCGGTAAAGAGGAAGACATTCCACCAACATACATCTCATTCGTATTTATTCCTTCCGGTTCAATAAAAATCTGATGTCTGTCCTTATCCGCAAATTTTACAACCTTATCTTCAATGGAAGGACAGTATCTTGGTATTCCTGTACCTTCAATAATTCCTGCATAAATTGGAGAGCGGTCCAGGTTATTCCGAATGATCTCATGCGTCTTCTCATTTGTATAAGTCAGCCAGCAGGAAACCTGATCGATCTGCACATCTTCAGGATTAGTTGTAAAGGAAAAAGGTACAACTCTCTCATCACCCTTTTGCTCCTGCATTTTTGAAAAATCAACAGACCTTTTTGTCAATTCGTGCAGGCGTTCCTGTCTTAAAAACGGAACATTTCAATTCCGTGCGCTTTCAGGGGAATCTGTCAGATGATTTGCTTTGCCTGCAGACCGTTTGGTCTGGTGTATGTGATCATCTCACCGGTCAGACATCTTGCGCGAAGATAAGTTCCTGTGCACAATACGACTGCCTTACAATGATAAACCGCACCTGAAAACGTTTTCACGCCTTTCATTTTCTGAATTTCTTTTCCGTTTTCCAGCACTGTTGTTTCCGTGATAATTTCAGAAACTTCTGCCTGACGGATAGTAAGATGATCGGTATTCTGAAGCGTCTTACGCATCTCCATACTATAATTCATTTTATCTGCCTGCGCACGCAGTGAATGAACGGCCGGACCTTTGGATTTATTTAACATCTTGGACTGAATAAATGTCTTATCGATATTTTTTCCCATCTCACCACCGAGCGCATCGATCTCACGGACCAGATGTCCTTTGGAACTTCCTCCAATATTCGGATTACACGGCATCATCGCTATACTGTCTACACTCACGGTAAAAATAATTGTTTCCAGTCCGAGTCTTGCACACGCCAATCTTTGCCTCGCATCCGGCATGTCCGGCTCCGACTACAACCACATCATATTCTTCCTCTACATACGGAATCTTCTTCTCTTCCATTTCTCTGTCCTCAACTCATATAAGATTTTTGAATGATTCTCTTTCACATTACAATCTGCAAATTATTTTTTTATTTACCCATACAGAATTTACTGAAAATCTCATTAACCAGATCATCTTCTACTGCTTCTCCGATAATAGTACCCAGTTCTTCATAAGCATTCATAAGGTCAATGGAATAAAAATCTTCCGGCATATCATCTGCAATACTCTGCAATACTAAATGTAAACTTCGTAAAGCTTCCTGTAAAGATGTTTTATGTCTGATATTCGTAATATAAACTTCATCATTAAATGTAACTTCCCCGGAAAAGAACATTTCTTTGATCGTTTCTTCAAGATCATCCATTCCGGTCTGCTCTTTTGCAGAAATTGAGATCATTTTTTGTCCAGATGTTTTCTGATATCTTCCACAGTTGTGACCGGACTTAAATCAGATTTATTTAACAAAACGATTGCATGTCTGTCTTTCAATAATTCCATGATCTCATGATCATTTTCATCTAACGCTGTGGATGTGTCAACTACATAAATAACAAGATCGGCATTATTCAAATATTTCTTTGCACGTTCCACACCGATTTTTTCCACGACATCTTCCGTGTCACGGATTCCGGCGGTATCAATGATATTCAATAAAAATACCGTTTAAATTAATCTGTTCTTCCAGAACATCTCTTGTTGTTCCCGCAATATCTGTAACGATTGCCTTCTCTTCTCCAACCAGAAAATTTAAAAAGAAGATTTTCCGGCATTCGGCTTCCCAACAATAACAGTTGAAATACCTTCTTTTTAACATTTTTCCATTATCACTGTTTGCAAGCAGTTTATCAATTTTTTTTATCACATCCGATACTATACTGGATAGTTTTTCCGGATATCCATCCAGACTGATGTGCTCCGGATCATCTAATGCACTTTCGATAAATGCAATCTCATGTAAAACATTTCCGCGGATTTCTTTAATTTTTTCTGAAACAGAACCGGAAAGCTGGCTCAACGAACTTTTTAATGCAAATTCATTCTTGGAATTGATAACATCAATAACGGATTCTGCCTGTGAGAGATCAATTCTTCCATTTAAAAATGCACGTTTTGTAAATTCACCCGGCTCTGCAGGACGCGCACCATATTTGATAACTGTTTCTAAAATTCTCTTCATGACATAAACGCCGCCATGACAGTCTATCTCAACCGTATCTTCCCTGGTATAACTTTTTCGGTCCTCTCATCAGAACAACCATAACTTCATCGATCACTTCATCTCCATCATGAATATGACCATAGTGAATTGTATGCGTTGGCATATCTTCTAACTTTTTCTGATTCTTCATTTCAAAAAATACGGTCTGTGACAGAAACTGCCTCGTCTCCGCTGATTCTTACGATTCCGATTCCTGAACTTGTCATTGCAGTTGCAATTGCAAAGCAATGGTATCCGTTCCCATAGTGATATCCTTTCCATGTACAAAACTGCACGCCGCAAAACTTCATAAGAACCTGCCATATCATTTCCGGCATTTTCATAAAGCTTTGTAACGTGCGACTTCTGGTCTTTTTAAATTCTATACTTGAATTTATCTTTCTCTATCTCTTTTTAAAGTAACAACCACATGTCTGTATGGTTCTTCGCCCTCGCTGTGTGTTGTTACAAACTTGTCATTCTGCAATGCAGAATGGATAACTCTTCTCTCAAAAGGATTCATTGGTTCTAAAGAAACAGGACGTTTTGTTCTCTTTACTTTGTATGCAATGTTCTTTGCAAGATTCTCCAATGTCTCTTTTTCTTCTCTTGCGGTAATCTTCTGTATCAATCTTAACTTTAATGTATTCCTCAGAATTTTTATTCACTGCAAGGTTTGCAAGATACTGCAGGGAGTCGAGAGTCTGTCCTCTTTTTACCAATGAGGATACCCATGTCATCTCCTTTCAGTTCTACGTTGTAAGTATTACCGTCTTCTGCTTTTTCAATAATGATCTCAACTTTAAGATCCATAGCAGCAAAGATTTTCTGTAAAAATTCTGTGATATCACCTTCTACAGAATATTTCTTACGAACTTTGATCACAGCATCTTTTCTTGCGATTCCTAAAAATCCTGTGCTTCCTTTTTTCGACATTTACTTCATATTCAATCTGATCACTGGTAGCTCCAAGTTTTATAAGAGCTTCTGTGATAGCATCATCGACTGTTCTTGCTGATACTTCAATATACTCCATAACAATAACCTCCACATATACGTTATCTTACCAACACGTTTTTGAAAAAATAATCTGTTAGTTTTTCTTATTATTTCTCTCGTTAAATTCACGGACCAGGTTTGCTTTTTTGCAGACCATACTTCCAGGTTTTGCATTCGCTTTCAATGCATTTGCCTTCTCAAGTTCAAGTTCTTTCTCTGCAGTTGTCTTAACAGAACTCTTGGAACTTGCTGTAACCTGTCTTGTGTTCATACGTGCAAAGCATTGGAAATCTGGTTTTCAGAGATTCCCATCTTCTCACGTTTTTTCTTTGCTTTTTCCTGATTCTTTGCAATAATATCATCCAGATCGATCTTATCAAAATGTTTATTTAAGAAGAACTGCTGGATACTTCTTACAACCGCACTTGCGATCCAGTAGATACCGAGACCGACCGGAACAGTAAAACACATTACCAGGGAGAATAATGGCATGGTGCGGTTCATCATCTTCATCTGCTGAGCCATCTGGTCATTATCTCCGCCTGCTGTTGCGACCGTTGGCATTAACTTGATATTTAAAACCTGTGTCAAATAAGAAATCACAGGAATCAGCAATGCAAGAACTGCCATCAGAATACTTCCACCTGCAAATGCAGCTTTGATGATCTGAAATGGAGTATCTGAAATATTTAATCCTATAAAGTTGTTTACATGAGAAACTACACCATATGTAGAATCAATGGAATCTGTGAGCGCCGGGAATGACTCTCTTAAGGAATCCCATCCGGTAGAACTCATTTTTGATAAAACATCTACTACATAATTCTGTAATGTTGTTGTATCTGTTGCCGTAAAATCAACCTGTACTGTGTTCAATTTTAATGTGCTCATCAGGTTTGTCATAATATCCTGATAGCCGCTTGTTGCCATGATCTTATATCAACCAGATCAAGATAAACATCCTTCACACTGCTGATATAGGCAGGAACATTCATAAATACACGGTACAACGCCAAAAGTAAAGGCATCTGGATTAACATCTGCACACAGCTGCCTGTCGGTGAAACACCATACTTCTCATAGATCTGCTGTGTCTCAGCCTGCATATTCTGCATGGATACGGTATCTTTCTTATCCTTATACTTTTTCTGGACCGCCTGAAGCTCTGGGTTCATCTTCTGAGATAACTTCGCGAACTTCTGCTGTTTATAAGTCAATGGGAACATTAAAGCATAAATAACAATGGTAAATAAAATAATAGAAAGACCTACGTTGGAAATTCCAACTTTTTCCATTAAAATATACATGCCATTCATTATCCAGCCAAGTAATTTTGCAATTTATCCAAGAATGGCACCATTGTATGCTGTTAATAACATCTCTGACACTGAAAATACCTCCAATTATGGAACGGGATCATATCCGCCTTTTGAAAAAGGGGATTACATCTTATAATTCTCCAAAGCGCTAACGCCCCACCTTTGACAGCTCCATACTTTTCGACAGCCTCTAACCCATAGGTGGAACAGGTCGGGTAGTATGGACATTTTGTTGTTTTCATCGGAGAAATATACTTTCTATAAAATTTAATCAAAGCAATCAATATTTTTTTTCAAAATGATTCCATCTTCTTTTCTAAAATCTTTACTTCAAAATTTTATGAAGACCTCCAAGATGTAACAAAGCACTTTCCACTTCATGATATGAAATATCTTTTGCTGTATTTCTTGCGATGACTACAATGTCTAAACCACTATTAAACATGTCTTCCTGTAGCCGGTAACTTTCTCTGATCAATCGGGTTACATGATGTCTTATAACACTATTTCCTACTTTTTTACTTACCGATATGCCTAACCGGTTTCTTTCTGTATCGTTTTTCAGAACGTACATCACCAGATAACGATTTGCATAAGATTTTCCTTTTTTTATATACGTTCCTGAAAATCTCTGTTTTTCTTTAATGATTCTGAATATTTCATCTAATATCCTTTGCCAAAAATTGATCATAAAAAGAAGAAAAAGACCACAAAAATATGTGGCCTATGCTGATAATTTTTTCTACCTTTTAATCTTCTTTACCAATACTTTTCTTCCGCCTGCAGTACTCATTCTGCTTCTGAATCCGTGAACTTTCGCTCTCTGTCTCTTCTTAGGTTGGAATGTCATCTTCATGTCACATACACCTCCTCTACAATTCAAACATATATTTTACTCAATGTTATGATAAGTCTACTTCAATAGCGACAAAACATCATTTTTTTATTTATATCAAAATAATCGGACAAAGTCAAGCAAAAATCTCATAAAATAAGGCTTTTTGCCAATATTTAGTTTTCCACTTTCTGTCATTTTTGCTTTTTACCACTATATATATAAGGAAGAAATGCATTTTATCTATATATGGTATAATGTTATACACATAGAAAATCAAAAATTTTTTTCCACAGAAAACCCAGTATTTATGCCGTTTACATAAGTTATCCTCAATTTGTGGATAACTTGTGGACAATTTCTTGATAATGTCATCATAACTTGTGTATAAATGTGTACAAGCCTTATTTTTCCCGGTCTATAACTATTTTTCCATTATTAACAATAACTTCTAGTATATTCACATTAAGCGTTAAAACGCCCATATAGCCACTTTTTTTATCAACGCCCTATCCCCAGTCCTTCCACAATTAAACGTTGATAATTCCGCAAAAAATAGTGTAGGATAGCATTATATAGAATTTTTTAGAGTTTTTTTTAAGCAGTTAAGATTAACTGCTATATTTTAGTGCTATCAGAAAACGGAGTTAGAAAATGGACAAGATTTTTGGAAAAATGGGATGAAATTTTACAGACAGTAAAAACAGAGCATGATGTCAGCGACATTTCTTTTGATACCTGGATCAAACCTCTGGAAGTTTTTTGGTGTTGAGGGAAATACCCTCTATATCCTTGTTCCATCTGAACAGATGACTTTAAGTTATATCTCAAAAAATATTATCTTCCTTTAAAAGTAGCAATTGCTGAAATTATCGGAACCGAATATGAGATTCAGTTTATTTTACCGGAACAGACCAGGAATATCAGACCTTCCAATAATAAAGGAAAGAAAACACCGGAACCTGAAGCTTCCAAACGTTCCAACTTAAATCCAAATTACACATTTGATACTTTCGTTGTCGGCAAAGCAATAACCGTTTTGCACAGTCTGCCTCCCTGGCAGTAGCGGAATCTCCGGGAGAAGCTTACAACCCTCTTTATATTTATGGTGGACCTGGACTTGGAAAAACCCACTTGATGCATTCCATTGGACATTTCATCCTGGAAAGAAACCGGAAGCAAAAGTTTTGTATGTTACTTCCGAGGAATTTACCAATGAG
>VOFJ01003439.1_pt1 | contig 14922 bp, 21 predicted proteins | sample 5384081 | NCBI WGS metagenome assembly VOFJ01 (sample SAMN12384729, study PRJNA508395) | human gut metagenome | isolation source: healthy gut I | host: Homo sapiens
TCAATTTTCCACGTTCGGTGCGGCTTGTTGCTACCGTATTTTCCTGCATCTTTTCCCGTAGCTTTTTCATATCTGCAGTTCCTGCCACTGGCAGTTTTCTCTTGCATACTATGGTTTAAAAAAATCTGAGAATATACAGGAAAAGATTGCTTCTCTTCCAGCATACTCTCAGACTCTCTGCTTATTTCTATTTTTTTTATTTCTATAATTATTTCTTTCCACCGATCAGAGGAAGATTCAATGCACTCTTACCGATATGATATTCTCTCTTCAGTGCATACATGATACTTCTGGATGCCACATCTACGATGATAAATCCGAATGCAATTGCAAGACAGGTTGCCATCAGAACAATCGTCTCATCGAATGCCAGTTGTGGATCCTGACTGACACATCCATACATTACATAGTACAGATTCGGTCCCGGAATCAGCGGGAATACCGATGCTGTCAGAAAGATCGTTGAAGGTGCCTTATTCACTCTGGACATGATAAATGCGTAAAAAATGCAACGAATACTCTTTGCGATCATCGTTGCCAGGAAATTGCTTGGCTTCAGTGCAAATACCACAACATAGATTGCCCAGGTAAAGAATGCTCCGATACTGTTATACCATACCTGCTTTCCTCTGATCTTAAACCAGAAAGCAAATCCCGTACATGCAACCGTACAGGAGATCAGCTGGATCGGTACACTGTGATTCAGGATAAAATGATCGGAATATCCTTCATGGAACAACATGATCGCAAGACCGATTCCGAATGCGATTCCGGCGGCCCAAGGAACGAGTTCATGATATTAATAAATCCAGAGATAAAATCCTCTGAAGGAGATCACGGATTCCATTCGTCGTGCCCAGTCCACTGATCAGCAAAGCATAACGATACCGATCATAATACGGTCCGGATGATCTGCAACTCCCATCTTCAATGCCACTATAATGATCACTTCTGATATGAACGAAAGAATAGCATTATAAACCATTAAGTTGCTTTCACGCTTTGCCAGCCAGTCACCGACGGCCACGATCATCACCGATACGATCAATGCAACAATCGCATCCCAGACGTTACAGCCGAAAATACCGCAAATCCGGTTCCACCCATGATTCCTCTTTGCATATCTTGTAATTCGCTTCTGCGGTTCACGATTGATGACTTCGAGATATTTCTCTCGCATCTCTTTTTCATCCGGTGTATGCTGACAGACATATCTGCACAGATTGTTCAGGTAATCCAGCTGATCAAAATTCGGTTCTGATGACTCGATATGCCGGATCTGTGTAATGATCTCTCCTTCCGGTGTCTCTACCGTCACCTGTATATTACTCGGAATGACAAATACATCCGATCTCTTAAATCCATAGCTTCTGCACATGCGGTAAAAGCTGTCTTCCAGTCGGAAATTCTCTGCACCACTTTGAAGCATCGCTTCTCCGATGTCCAGGATTCCCTGTACAATCTTGTTATAATCCATCTTTTTTACCCCTTGTTCTATTCATAAAATTTCCATTTTCTAAATCCAACATTTGAATCATATCATGGATTTTCTATAAGTCAACAAAATTATTGTAAAATGTAATAACAGTTTGTAATACCCGTCTTAGAAGTTCTTATATTTTTTTCTTCTTTCTCTCCTTTTTTGCGTATGCTTTATGCAGAATTTCTCATAAGAACGGTTTCGATTATACCTGTTCTTTTTACCTGACTTCTGTCTTCTTTTTATATTTAAGCTATATTCTACACCCAGAAGCTGAACAGCGGGAAAGATTTTTCTTATAATTTATTAAGAAAAACTTTCCCGCATTATCTTTTATTATATGATAATTCTAATATTTTATTGGCTATGCTTTGCCTATGCTATATGTTACACTAGAAGCAAAGCATATCATCCGCATGAAAGCAACTCTATACATACAGAAAGATACAGAAAGGAAACATTATGTCTGATTACTATATTTCACAGATTTCACACTCTGATAAAACTGCAATTCAGGGTGTCACCGCTCTTCTTCAGGCTGAGGAAATCCGCCTGGATACCAACCTTGATTATACGTGCGGCATGTACGATGATGAGATGAATATCATCGCCACCGGAAGCTGCTTTTCGGCAATACACTACGCTGTCTTGCCGTAGGTTCCGACCATCAGGGCGAAGGACTTATGAACCAGATCATCTCACATCTGATCGAAGTACAATTTAACCGCGGAAATACACACCTGTTCCTCTATACGAAATGTTCTTTCGGCCAAATTCTTTCGGCGATCTCGGATTCTATGAAATAGCAAGAATTGACGGACAGATCGTGTTCATGGAAAACAGACGGACAGGGTTTAAAAAATTATCTGAAGAAACTGAAAGATTCTTCTGCCCTGCAACTTCAGACTCTTACAGAAAGCACATCTGCTACAAACCGTAAGGTTGCCGCCCCTGGTCATGAACGCCAATCCGTTCACTCTCGGTCATCAGTATCTAGTAGAAAAAGCGACCCGCGAAAAGGTGACCTGTCGCATCTTTTCATCGTAAGCGAAGATGCAAGCCTTGTTCCGTTCAAGGTTCGAAAACAGCTCGTAATGGAAGGGACCGCACATCTTGATAACATCTGCTATCACGACAGTACCCGTACATCATCAGTAATGCAACCTTCCCGAGCTATTTCCAGAAAGATGAAAATGCAGTCATCGAAAGCCATGCTATGCTGGATCTGACCGTCTTCACCGAAATCGCACGGACACTGGCATCAACCGCCGCTACGTCGGCGAAGAACCAACCAGTCTGGTTACTGGAATCTATAATAATATCATGTCAGAAAAACTACCGGGAAACGGCATTGAATGCGTGATCGTTCCAAGAAAAACTGATGGTGAAAAAGCCATCAGCGCTTCTACTGTACGGCAGGCGATTAAGGATAATGATATGAATACATTGAAGAAACTCGTGCCGGAAAGTACGTCATGGTATTTTGAAAGTGAAGAGGCAAAGGATGTGATTGCACGGATAAGAAATGAGGAGAATGTGATACATTATTAATTGCTTCATTGTGGCCTCTCAGTCCACGAGAAAGACCTGGTAAACCGCCCTGATGCATTAAACCCACAAAACACAGAGAGAAGGGACCGGCCCATCCAGACCGATCCCTTTTGCAGAACCAATACCCTTAAGTCCTGCAATGGTAAAACTTTTATGAGGAATAACAATATAATTGATAATGTCTATAATTTGATCACACCCAGGATCAGTCCGGATATCAGACAGATAATGCTGACACCCCCATATCCAGAAGAAACATTTCTTAATATGATCTTTGATCTCAACACCCGCAAGACCGACACCAAGGAAGGTTGCAGGCACGACAAGACTGATAAATGTTGCACAAAGTTACGGCATACAACCATAACAATCGCAATGTGTGTTGCTTCGACTCCGAATTCTCCAGCGATGCTGATCAGGATCGGCATCAGACCGAAGAAGAAAGTGTCTCAAGGACAACCTTGCGGATCTGATTGCCATACTGATTGATTACTGCACTGTCTAAGGACAGGTCGATCTTTCCTTCTCCGGCCTCTACCATTACCTGACAGTCACTGGATTCTAATGTTCCCGCTATTGCAGGTCTTTTGATCTCCATGTTTGTATCCTCCTCTTTCATTTATCTTGTGACTTTGTTTATCTCTTTATGGGTTTATCATAGTCTTGGAACCTTACAGGAGAGAGTGGGGTTTTCTTAATATTTATTAAGGTACGGAAAAGACTGCGACCATGTAACAGCCGCAACCTTTGTTTTTTATATATAATCAAATATTCTTTTTCTGGAAAATTTACTGGTAAAATCTTATAATGATTACAAAGAATATACTATGTAAATTCAATTTAAATATATACTTTTGATACGAAAGGAATTCTTTCAATATGAACGGAATAAACGTAACTATCACAGATATGATGAACTGCTGCGACCGGCGTGTAAGCATCCAGAACGAACTGATCAGTAAATATGATAAACCAGTCCTGTCTTTTTGCATGAACATCCCAGGACCGGTAAAAACCAACGAACTGATCCGGAAAGCTTTTGAGTCCGGAAAAGCAGAATTATTAAAAGCTCTTTCTGCTCACAATATAACAATCCTTCACACCGAAGAATTCCACGAACCTTCCGGTGATGAACTGATCATGGCATTGGATGCACCCGCCGAAGATATCAAGACACTTGCTACTGAAATTGAAGAAAAGCCATCCTCTCGGACGGCTCTTTGATATGGATGTCATTGGAACTGACGGTATGAAGTTATCCCGCGGCACCTACCGTAAATGCATCATCTGCGGATGCCAGGCACAGGAATGTGCGCGGTCACGGAAGCATTCCGTGGAGGAATTGCAGGCAAAGATTGAGGAATTATTAAATCAGTTTTCTATTTAATTAATGATCGCGGCCTCTCTCAGTCCATGAGAAAAACTTGGTGCTCTATTTGCTACTAAGATTCCGTGATGTAAGAAAATTCTAAGGATGTCCAAATCTCCTAAAAGCAAAGGCATTCCACTCATAACTCGCTTCGCTCAAACAATTCGTTCCATGCCTTTAACGGAGATTTGAACACCCTAAGTTTTTCTAAACATCACTCCATATACGCGACAAACAGAGCACCAAGTCTTTCTCATGTCGTGCTTGGCCAATGATAATGAATTCAATAGAGGGTTGTAACCTTTGTGTGCAGCCGGAAAGTTGAGGTGGAAGCCTTGATTTTCCGGATTTTTTGTACACTTTCGGTATCAACCGCTTAATGCATTAAATAGCAACTCACTCCCGGTTCTTATTATACACAAACATCCAAAGTGCCATCGCACATATGATCACATACCCCAACACGCTATACCTATCCGGCACCTGCCCGAACAGAAAGAATCCGAGGATCGTCGAAAAAATAATCTGCGAATAATCATAAATGGATATCTCTTTCGCAGGTGCATGATAATAAGCCGCCGTAATTCCGAACTGTCCGTGCCTGCAGCCGCAAGTCCCGCACCTAGAAGCGTTAAGATTTGCAGGCCACTCATCGGATGAAAATCCAGAAGCAGATATGGCAGTGTAACCCACACGAGAATCCTGAGAAGAAGATTACAACCGAAGAACCTTTCTGGTCTCTCTGCCCAAGGATACGCACCATCGCATAAGCAATACCTGCGCAGATCCCGCCGCACAGTCCGATCAGTGACGGTACCAGTGCCATATTCGTAAATGTCGGTTTGATTACAAATAAGCTTCCGATGAATGCACCCGCAACCGCCAGTGCCTGTGCCGGACTCATCTTTTCTTTCAGCAATAAAAACGAAAAGATAATTACAAAAAACGGCGACATCTTATTCAGCATCGATGCATCCGACAGCACCAGATGATCCACCGCATAGAAATTACACAAGATTCCCACCGTACCGAATGTCGCACGCAGAATCATATATTTCAGATTTCCTTTTTCGATTTTGAATCCATCCTTGCTTCTTATGATCATGATCAGCGCAATAAAAAAAGCTACCAGATTTCTGAAAAAACTCTTCTGTACCGAAGGCAGATCACCGGATAACCTTACGAACGCATTCATAAATGCAAATGATAACGCCGATAATGTAATAAAAAATATTCCTTTGTATCTGGAATTCATAAACTTACACTTCCTTATGATTTATTTCTTTATATCTTATGTTATGTCATTTATCTTACCACGAAAACTTTTGCATGTGAACACATCCGACTGTTGGACTTGATTTTGTGCAACTAATACACCTCTTTCACATTGTCGCATTCCCCCATAAAAGCTTCCCTCTGTTGATAGAATTTCAACTACAGATATGCTAAAATATTTTTGGATAACGAAAGGAGAAATGCAACATGAGACCCCTTGAGACATTTATCGAACAACGCAAAGAACGCTTCGTCAGAAACAGTCTGATGTCTGACGAATTTCTGGATTTTGTTAATAAAAATATGAAACCAATAGAGAAACAGATGTCCTATTATCAATGTGCCATCATGGAAGTAGAGACAAAATTCAAAGTATTAAACGAACAGTATTCCCTGGAATATGACCGCAATCCGATTGAAGATATCAAATCCCGTGTCAAATCCATGGAAAGCCTGATCAAAAAAGATCCGTAAAAAGGATATACCGCTCACCCTTTCTTCTATTGAAGAAAATATCCATGATATTGCCGGTGTCCGTGTCATCTGTTCTTTTTCTGGATGATATCTATATGCTTGCGGACTGCCTACTTTCCCAGGACGACATCACACTTCTTGAGAAGAAAGATTACATCAAGAATCCAAAACCGGGCGGATACCGCAGTCTTCATCTGATCGTCAGTGTACCAATCTTTTTACAGGACGGAAAACGTAACATGACTGTAGAAGTACAGCTTCGTACGATTGCGATGGATTTCTGGGCCAGTCTGGAGCATAAACTGCGTAAAAAAGAAAGATATCCCGGCTGACAAAGCAAAATATCTGGAAGGATGAAATGCTTGCGTGCGCACAGATCAGTGCCGACCTGGATATGCGTATGCAGAATGTCCGTGATGTGATTGCTGAGAATACAACACCAGATGATGGCCTTTATTATTAAAAAGAATTGTCATAAAAAAGACATATTGAAAAAACTACACTAAAAAGCACTGTGAAATCCGGTAATATTTCACAGTGCTTTGCCACTACGATATTCTAAAGTGCCCGACAATATCCGTTCTCTCCTGCAGGATATCTTCTTCATAATTCTTCTGATACGGATCATTATGATGAATCACATATGGTACACCTTCCACATTCCGTCTGTCAGAAATCACCCCGATATGATTCTTGAACACTACAATATCGCCGCCCTGCCATTGTTCAATGTCATTTACATCCGTGGTCAGGCTGATCGCTGTATGTTCAAAATATATTTTCAGGTTCTTTACTCTTCGGAAATCAATATTTTTATCCGGCTCATCGATATCATAATCCTTCGGATTCTTCCTGATATCTTCGTCTACCAGTTCCCCGCAGATCATATCCGCTTTTCTTAAGCGCATATCCGACAACATCTGTACAGACACCATATCTGTCATCCGGATAACCGGTCTGATAATATCTGCTCTTCTTGTAAATCGGCCGCTTCTTCACGTAAACCAATGCATTCGTCAAAATATCGGTCTGATCATCCGTACCGTCACCATCTTTATCCACACTGCTATGATACGGTGTGATCTCTGTGCCGTTATATTCATTCTTTGGCCGGTCTGTCTTCGTCAATCCTACCACATCACGTCCTGCCAGGAATCCGCCAAGGGTCAGCCAGATGATAATAGCGATCGGAACTAAGATCCGGAATTTCATCTTTCTTGTCTTATGATGAAATACAATCATCCCGGCAAATGCACCAAATGCACCGCCGACAAACGCAATCCCTATCAACACTGCCTCTTTGATCCGCCACTGATGATGCATTGCTTTCGCTTTATCCGTTCCATATAAAAATAAATGCAACAATATTTACTACAACGAGATAATAGGATATCGGTGTCATGCCGTAAGTAATTTTGCCATCTTCCGCTCCCCTCCTTCGCATCTCCATTGTATCTTACCTTTGCTTAGCTTTCAATCAGAAAACGGATATAATTGTAAACTTCTGAGAAATCAATCTCACATTGTCCACCCCATATATATACTGGTACTTTAGAATCAAAGCCATAGATCACTGGATAATTTTCTTCATCAAAAATATATACGAATACACGTCTTCCTTCTATATCTACCATCCAATATTCTTTTTACTCCTGCATTCGCATATTTCTGAAGCTTTATAACCATATCTCTTCTTCTCGTAGACTTTGATAATACTTCTAATATAAAATCCGGCGCACCATATATCCGATTCTTATATAGTTTGTCCCGGTCACATACAATCATCACATCCGGCTCCACGATCGTCTTATTATCACAGTCAAGCTGTACATCCAACGGAGCTATTAATGGTATGCAATTTCCTTTATTTTTGGAAATAAATTCAAGAAACCTTGCGTAAATATATCCTCCCACCATCTGATGTAATGTTTCCGGTGACGCCATATCATAGAGCACACCATCAATCAGTTCTGCTCTTTGCTCATCTGGAAGAGCGTAATAATCTTCTACCGTATACTCTCCTTGCCGCTTCACTGTATATCTTTGCACTTGCATCCTTTACAACAGATGCATAATACCGTTCCCGTTCCATCGGCAAAAAATTTTTTCCAAAGCTTTCAATGTATCATAACGAGGTGAAGTTGTCGCACCTCCAAAAAATCTTCTGCACGGTTCCAAGTGGTACCCCGGAAAGCTCCGCAATCTGTTCATTGGTGTATCCTTTTTCCTTTTTCTTTTCTTTCATTTCTTGAATATTCATGGCGCACACTCCTTTATAACAAGCCTGGTTATACACCTTTTTAGAAGTAATACTTATTTCTTAGTATATATACTATCATATATTCCATTTTTATATTCAATCATTTTAAATCCATTTTAAATCCATTTCATCAATCCACATCCAATATCCGGAAATGATTCCGCTTCACTTCGATCAGCCCGTCCTTCTGCATTTTCCCCAGTTCATTCGACATTGCCGACCGGTCTACTCCCAGATAATCTGCAAGCTGCTGCCTGTTATACGGAATATCGAACTCTTCCTTTTCACGCTCCATTGCCTGATAAGACAGATAAGACAATAGTCTGCCACGGATCGTCTTCGATGAAGTGTGAAAGATGCGTCTGGACAGATTCAGGTTCTTCTGCGCCGATATCGCAAGCAGGTTCTGCACCAGATTCTGATGAAACTCACACGCATTCGGACACACTTTTAAGATCTTTCTCACATCCAGAAATAACACTTCGCAGTCAGACATCGCAATTACATTGACCATCAGCTTCTCATCCAGTGCACAGGCATACGTCTCTGCGAAAATCTGACCTTCTTTTACATAATCCAGGACACTTTCTGTTTCCCCAGATATCATCGTTTTCAATCAGGGCATTTCCTTTTAACATAACACCGATCGATGAGACAATATCCCCCGCATGAAAGATGATCTCATCTTTCTGGTATTTCTTCTTCTTCGCACTTAAGCAATTCAGCATAGAAGATACTTCTTCTTCCGTTGCCCCTGCGAAGATCTCTGTCTTTGTTAATGCTTTTAAATTCACGCTTTCCATTTTTTGTTTCCTCTCTACATCACCGTCTGATACAGAAGCACCATAAAAGCGGCATCGTTATGATTGATAACAATGTCGTCATAACATTGATCGCACTGGCATATTTCGAATCATTTCCATACACCTGACACATCTGCGTGATCGTTGAAGCAGACGGTGTGATCACCGCAAAGGAATACGATCAACAGTAATTTTTTCCATCCGGATGTATGTTCACAAGCCCGCTTATTTTTAAAATTGCCAATGATATCACCGGTATCACGACCAGTCTCAGAAATGAAATAAAAATACACTTTTACATTTTCAAATATATTCCTAAGATTCATCTCTGCGATCAGCATTCCCGTTACGATCATACTCGCCGGACCGATCATACTGCCCACAGAACTCAATGCCTGATCTACGATTTCCGGCAGTCTGATCTTTGTAAAGAATAATACAACTCCTGCAAATACCGAAATCATATTTACATTAAAGACAATCTTTTTCCAGTCCCACTTTCCTTCCCGGCTGATCGTATTCTTGCCATGTGTCCACAGAAATACCAGTTGGACACTCATGAACACACAACCATATAATACCCATTCTTTTCCCAGAATAAAAGTCACCAGCGGTACGATCAAATTACCCGAATTTGAATAATAGATGGATGTCGTCTCTACTTCATTTAGTTTCAATACCTTTCCGGCACCCCCATACTGCCGCCAGTAATATAACCTGTAATAATACCGACGCTGCAAATACCAGCAAAAGTTCCTTCACCTTTTCACTTGTATAATCCACTCTGAAATGCATTGATGATCACACACGGAATAACTAAATATAATACAATTTTAGAAATGACTTTGCTGTCTTCTCCCTTTAACAATCCTGTCTTTACAATAATATATCCCATCAGGATCATAAGAAACAGTTCTGCGATCTGTTCCATTAAAAGTATACTGATTTCCATAATAATCTCTCTTTCCTTTTACAGTCCTACCGAAAATCATATACACTTTCCCGATGATTGTCAATCTCGCAAAAACCTGACATCCTTCTATTAATCATACTTATATTGACATGTTATTTATCATTCATATATTGATTCCTTCTATCTATAAGGCTATAATAGTGTTTATAAAAATATAAAACAGGCTGTATAAAAATACAGGGAGGAACTTAAGATGAGATACAAGAATATTATTTTTGACTTTGGAAATGTAATCGGAAAATTTAAAGGAGACTATATCCTGGGGAAATTTGCTTCTACACCGGAAGATTATAATATTCTTGCTGATGCCATTTTTAAAAACTGGGTAGCTTTTAGATGCCGGAACTATCGACTATGACCAGAATGCCGAAGATACGATTGCAGGCCTTCCGGACCATCTGAAAGATACTGCCCGTGATTTCTTCGAGAACTGGTTCCAGTATGTCGACCCGCTTCCGGAGACATGGAAATTCATCAAAGAATTAAAAGCCCGCGGGGTTCCGATCTACCTGCTTTCCAATGCCTCCACCCGTTTTGCGGAACGCGCACTGGAAGATCATCCGATCCTGAAAGAATTCGACGGCATCGTGTTCTCTGCTCCGCTTAAAAATGGCAAAACCGGGGCACGATATCTATTATCATCTGTTCAATGAATTTAACCTTCTGCCGAGAGAATGCTTCTTTATCGATGACACGGTGGAAAATGTCATTGCAAGTAAAGAACTTGGAATGGAAAGCATCTTATTTACTGGAGATATCGATGCTGTTAAGAGAGCAATTGAATTTTAACCTCTTTGCATAGCGATCTACAGAACCTGCCACCGACAGCTTCTTCCGAATGCATGGCAATTAAAAAATCCACCTGTCATACAACGACATGATCACTAGCTGAACTAGCTGATCTATCTTGTATAATAGGTGGATCTCTTATATTTATGAAAGTGCTTTTTTCCTTAATGAACGCTTCGAGTTCATCCTTAGTATCAAATTACGAATCAATGCACTCATTTCCGGCTTCATTCTTCCTCACCATCTGCCCGATCACATAGCAGACAGCCGCAACCACCATTCCGGCTCCTCCGATCACACTGATCGTTCCGCTTGATTTGGCAAACTGGTCGATGATCGTTCCATCGCCTCTCTGCACTGCAAGGATCATAGCGACTGTACCAAGAACCGCTACCAACGGAACCGCAATATAGCTGATCAGTGTCAATGAATCGATTCCAAAATATGCCGAAGCCGTCATACATCCACCTGCTACGATAACAAGTCCCCCACATAGCGACTTTTTGCTGCCGCCAAGCAAATTCATTCGCGACCGGAATTGCGAACATCGCAACTCCTACTCCGAACCAACCGATCTGTGTAAAGCTGATCATTGCCGAAGAAATATAAGATCCTTTTCTCTCCAAATGCACGCTTCGCCAGAAGATCCATACTAAGTCCTGTCTTTGCGCCTACATATCCAAGAAGTCCTGTATACAGTCCCAGGATCATTCCGCCAAGGATCAGTGACTTGATAAATCCATAGAAATCAAGTCCTTCCGCAAGCTGTTGTCCGACCCACATACTTGCCGAGAAAAATGTGAATCCCAACATGATCATGAACATGGTCAGAAATCCTTTTTCTTCCCTCTGCCGGTACGGCACACTGTGCGTAATCGATGTCTGTTACCTTCTCTGTTGTATTTTCTTTTTTTCATTTTTATCTCCCGATTCTTTTCTCATTCCATTGTCAACTTAATGCATCTGATGCCCACACTTATTCCTTTAAAAGCATAGCTCCCGTAAAACGTTATTTACCAGATATATCTTTTTACAAAATATATTTTCTCAATGCATCTGTAAATTCACCGATCCGCGCTCTGCAAGTTCTTTTAATGTAATATTCTTCATGCTTTCTACATAGCCCTGTTCCTGACGGTACAGCCATTTGGTATCGGCCGGGCGGATCTTCTCATAATGATTATAATGAATCCAGTCTTCGTAGCTTACCGGAAGTTCATATCCAAGCTTTTCTTCCAGAAGTTTTGCGAAATCAATCCGATCGGCACGGTCTCTGATGCCTTCCCAGAATTCCAGCACTTCTTCTACATGCTCATGGATCTCGTAACGTCTTGCACCACCATCGTAAATGATGCATTTTTCAAATAACGGACTACACATAGAAAGTGTCTCTCTTCTGAATTCCGGTGCAACGATTCCACCCTTCCAGTAGAAATCAACATCCGGCAGATTGATTCCGGATACACCTTTGTCCTGATAAGTACTGAAAATTCCTTCATAATACACGGTAATGAACCCTTCAAATTCCGGCCAGAACTCACGGATCTCTATGGTAAGATTCTCAAGAATCTCAATTCCCTTTGTTCCACCGATCGTAAAGATGATGATGTTGCGAAGCTTTGTTCCGTGGTCTCTGTAAAAATCTGTCACATAGCGCAGGCAGTGGATCAGAGTCTCCCCCACTTGCAATGATATCTCCGATCATCAGAGTGCTGTCAGGAACCATCGTAAGCTTGCTGTATTTGATCTCCAGTCCTGCAATCTCATCTTCCTCAAACACACGCTCACTGGATAAGAAGCTGATGTCATGCACACGGATATGCTCTCTGTAACAGCTTTCCTCCAGTGGATAATTCAGTGCCCCTCTTAAGATAGAAAGAATATTGGCTGTTGTAACTTTCTTCTGTTCTTTCAGATAGTACAGCATCTGTGAAGTAGATGGAATCAGGCAGTCATATACCTCGTATCCTACAACTTCCGGTACATTCAGAAGCTTTCTCGATTCTGCTTCCGACACAATGTAATACTCATTCAGATAGTCGCCCCCGGCCAGAACGGTAGCAGGCAACACCCTGTTCATTAAACTCTGGTACTAATACTACTTCATTCCAATCTTTCATACTATTCTTCCTTTGTTCCTTCCTTTTTTTCTGAATCTTTTTTATTCCAAAAATGCCGGCATATTTCAGCCGTAAAAATGTTCCTAGAACATCTTAACTGTAATGCCTGTTCCCGTCAAGAAAAACCACCTGTTATTTCCTGCCAGATGCCATGTTTTTAAAAAAAATACTTGATTTTAAGACAGTTATTATGTATAATCCATATTCGGACAAAAACATAAGATGATTTTGGTTTAATTGGAAACGACACAAGTGTATGCTTGATTAACGAACAACACAAGTGTCTTTTTTTGTACCCATTTTTAAATATTTACATAAAAAGGAGAACAAAAATTATGCCAAAAAATCTATTTCAAAAACGTTATTTTTTACATTAATGATGTCATTTCTGATGGTATACGTCATGATCTGCTACAATATTTGCCTGAATGTGGGAGGAATGAGCAACGAAGTATTCCTGATGGCTTTCGGCGAACTGAAAATCATGTGGCCGGTTGCCTTCGTTCTGGAATTTGCTTTCGTTGACAAACTTGCACATATGCTTGCCTTCCGTATCGTTACACCACAGGACAGACCAATCTTCATCACTCTTGCAATCTCTTCCATGATCGTATGCATCATGTGTCCTTGCATGAGTCTTGTTGCAACGATTCTGTTCAAGAACGCAGGAAGTAATGTGATTGCTACCTGGTGTCAGACAACATTCATGAACTTCCCAGTTGCTTTCTTCTGGCAGAGCTTCTACTGCGGACCATTCATCCGTCTGATCTTCAGAAAGATGTTTCCTGAGAAAGAAAACGTTGCCGCTTCCGCTGTAACAGAATAATTGATACAAAAACCGAGCCTGTTTCTATACAGTGCCCGGTTTTTTCTTTCTTCTTATTCTGTTCTTCCTGCCTATACAAAAAAGCAATGCTATATTCAGCCCTGTTACAATCACAGCAATCACCAGAAGCAAAAAAAAATTCAAACGTCTGCTGTTCACATATTTTCCCATTACTTTTTCAGATGAGGTCAGATATATCTGTGTAAATATTGTAACTGGAAGTTGGACGGCAAGCAAAGACATCTGGGAATATATCAGACCTTTAAACGGCTGGCTGATAAACAGGATGATCACCATGCCGGAATCATCGTCAGCAATACTCCTCTTTTTGTTTCCTTTGTCTTAATATCATATGGCTGGTTAAAGATTCCGGAAAATATCGTTCCACCGGCCATTCCTGCCGTGATACTGGATGAGATACCCGCCAGCAAAGTGCCAGTGCGAAGACCACCGTTGCCGCATTCCCCCAACAAAGGCGACAGCATCTTTCCCGCAACAGTCAGATCATCCACCTGTTTTCCACTTCCGTTCTGATAAAGCGTCGTCGCCGCCATCAGGATCATCGCACTGTTGATGGCCCATCCAATGATCATAGAAAATAATGTATCTTTAAATTCATACTTCAACTCTTCGCTCGATCACCGAACTGTCTTCCAGATTCCACTGTCTGCTCTGAATAATCTCCGAATGCAGAAACAGATTATGCGGCATCACCACCGCCCCTAATACGCTTAAGATCACCGGCATGCTTCCCGACGGAATGACGTTTTCACCCATCCGACCACAGTCGCCCCCCAGTCGATCTTCGCAATTCCAACTTCGAATAAAAAAAGAAAAATCCAATCAGCGACACGAATAATATGATCAGTTTTTTCTATTCTCTTATATGCATTCGTAAATGCACAGAATAATACCAGAACCAGGATCAGGATACTCCCCAGTCTGATTGGTATATGGAACACCCAGCATTTTTACGGATTTTTTCTTTTTTCTTCTACAAGG
>VOFJ01002619.1_pt1 | contig 14912 bp, 26 predicted proteins | sample 5384081 | NCBI WGS metagenome assembly VOFJ01 (sample SAMN12384729, study PRJNA508395) | human gut metagenome | isolation source: healthy gut I | host: Homo sapiens
AGCAGGGTGGCTTCACGGTATGATATTTTCGCCATGGTTGGCCGTATATTTTATCACGGCAAAAACCAATCCGACAGCCACGCCAAGCAGTACCGCAAAAACGATATGATCAAAAGTGGTCTTAAAAACCGTCCAGATAAGCCACATACCGGTCGCTTACCAAAAATGCTTTTTTCTATTCTTTCCCATGCTGATATAAACCAATTACCCACACCGTTACCTCAATCTTTTATTTTGTTGTATGATTGATTGTGAATTCGTCAACCTTACCTTCATCTACAAGTTTCTGCAATACTTCATTCATCTGATCAAAGCAATTCGGTATTGCCCTTCTTTACAGCGATTGCATATTTATCTGTGAAAAGTTCGCCTTCAAAATTTCCAAATCATCATTGGCTGCAACAAGCTGTTCTCCCCGGCAGGGAATCCATAACGATACAGTCAATTTTATCATTCTTCAGTTCCATGGCAGCTTCCGCATATTTGTTGTACTGTTTTACTTCACAGCCTTCATCGCCGCAATAGAAATCTGCTGTTGTACCTGTCTGTACACCGACAACAGCACCTTCTTTTACATCTTCAACAGAGGCAATCTTGCCCGCATCCTTTTTGACAACAACAACCTGTCTGGATGTTGCATATTCAATCCTAAAATCCATCTCTTCCCTGGCGTTCCGGCGTTACAGAGATACCCGCTGCAGCAAAATCAACAACTCCCTGCTGTACAGCCAGCAATGCGCCGTCAAACGTCATATTCTGGATTTCCAGTTCTTTGCCCATCGCTTTTGCGATTTCATTGGCAATATCCACATCCACGCCGATAACTGTCTGTCCATCTTCTGTATATTCATATGGCGCAAATCCGGCTTCCGTGGCCATGATCAATTTTCCGGAATCCCCGGCTGCTGCACTTTCTCCAGCGGTCTCCGCGGTTGTCTCTGCTGTTGTCTCCGCTGTTGTCTCTTCTTTTTTTTGGAGCCGCAGCCAGCCATCATCGATACACGGCCAGCGCCAGCACGCATGCTAAACTTACCATTCTTTTTTTGTCTCCTGATAATTGACTCTCTAAATATTTAACATTCCCATTATACATGGACAGGCTATAAAATGCAAAATTTTCTCGTATAAAAATACATTAAAATACATTAAAAAATAATCACTTCGCCCTCAGCCACAGCGCAATAACATTCTTCCAGCGTTTCCAGCTCCGCCCTTCCGCTGGTTGCCTCCACAATTTCCTTGCAGAGGCCGTCAAAATTGCCCTTTTTCTATCAGTATTTCCGCAACTACCCTCTCCGTATAATCCGTGTTCAGAGTAATTGCCGGACTCTTTCCGAGAATATACTGAATTTTCCCCCAATCCCGTTGTAATCTGTATAAATTTTCATTCGGCAGCACAGCTTTTTTCTCAACGATCAGGCTGTTTTCCAGCCCGGCCTGAACCGCCTGGCTGTGAGGCCCCTCACCAATCCGCCCGTCCCCAAAGGGTTCCTCCAAAATACCGGGTTCACAACCACGCATACATTATGCAGTCCGGCGCCCAGAAGCACGTCCAGCATCGGCTTTCCTGCCGTCCCCGACGGCTCGCCGTCATCGCTGCATCTGGAAATCTCATTTCTTTTCCCCCAGGATAAAGGCATGGCAGTTATGCCGGGCATCCCAATATTTCTTTTTATCTTTTCTATAAAATAATACGGCGTCTTCTTCCGAATTAATCGGGCATACTGTTGCTATAAACGGATTTTTTCGACAATCTCCCTTCGCCGCCCTGATAAACGATTTTAACTCTGTCCATTCCGCTCAAATCCTTTCGATTTTTTGTAATATACTACACAGTGTACCATTAAATCGGCCATAATTCAAAAATTTTCTTTGCTTTCACCCATATCTTTGTTATAATGTACATTTGTAAAGGAGGCTAAAATTTTTATGGACTACAGTAAACATGGAACACAGAAAAAAGAAAAGCATATACGTTCTGATATTCCTAAAAAGCCAAACATAAAGTCAGTTTTAATATATTCCGCATTTTTTATTTTCGCTTTGATCGCCATCGGCGTCATGGGCATTGCCGCCGCAGTCGGAGGGCTCCGGGGCGTATTGGACAGCGCTCCCCAAATCAGTGTGGAAGATGTTATTCCTGAAGGCTATAAATCTTTTTATTTATGACAGAGATGGAAATCTCCTGACTCAGCTCTATCAGCCGGAGACAAACCGTATTCAGAAAAGTATCAGCGAAATGCCGGAAGTTCTCCAGAATGCTTTTTATTGCTTTTTGGAAGACGCACGTTTCAGAGAGCACAACGGTATTGACCCCAAAGGGTATTGTCGGGCCTTTTTGTCGGCGTTACCTCCGGTGATTTTTCCGAGGGCGCCAGTACCATCACTCAGCAGCTTTTTAAAGATTAATGTTTTTGGCGGCGGTGATGAAGATTTCGCTGCTCTTAAAGTTCAAACGTAAATTCCAAGGAACAGTATCTGGCCCCTTGAACTTGAAAAAAATATGTCCAAGGGATCAGATTCTGGAAGCCTATTTAAATACCATCGCAGGCCCTGGCGGAATGCCGATCGGCACAAACGGAAAAGCCATGCTTCTTCTTTCAGGCGGCATCGACAGCCCGGTAGCAGGATACATGATCGCAAAACGTGGCGTTAAAATTGACGCTGTATATTTCCACGCTCCGCCATACACCAGCGAGAGAGCAAAACAGAAAGTTGTAGATCTGGCAAAACTCGTTGCAAATACAGCGGCCCGATCCGTCTGCATGTGGTCAACTTCACCGAGATCCAGCTTGCAATCTACGAAAAATGCCCGCACGACGAGCTGACCATCATCATGCGCCGCTATATGATGAAGATCGCAGAAGCGTTTGCACGTCAGGACAAATGCCTTGGCCTGATTACCGGAGAGAGTATCGGACAGGTCGCAAGCCAGACTATGCATTCCCTGGCGGTTACCAATGCAGTCTGCACACTTCCGGTCTTCCGCCCGCTGATCGGTTTCGACAAACAGGATATCGTCGATATTTCCCTGAAAATTGGTACCTACGAGACATCTGTTCTGCCGTATGAGGACTGCTGCACGATTTTCGTGGCCAAGCATCCGGTGACAAAGCCGAACCTGAATGTCATCAAATGCTCCGAGCGCCATCTGGATGACGTGATCGATGAGATGATGGAACGCGCAGTTTCTACCGCAGAGACGATCGAGGTCTGCTAAGGAAAACTTGCTTTTAAAGAACAAAAAGGCCGGATCTTGTTTTGGGGGTTCTGAAAAACAAGATCCGGTCCTGATGATAAACAAAGACAAAAAAAAGAGCCGCGGCGAGTGCGCGGCCCTTATGTTCTATCGTAATTATACAATGTACGGAGCAAGAACATCAAGTACGGTCTGAAGAGCATCTACATCAGCATGGACGTTCAGGTCGATCGGTTTGGAAAGGTCGAGGCTGAAGATTCCCATGATGGATTTTGCGTCGATTACGTATCTTCCGGATACCAGATCGAAATCAAAATCGAATTTGGAAATGTCGTTGACGAAAGATTTTACTTTGTCGATAGAATTAAGAGAAATCTGTACTGTTTTTCATGTTTGTAATCCTCCCTGTTATTTGGTTAACATTATTTATTACCCTCATTTAACAGCTTTATCTTACCGTCTGGAGGGGAAAAAGTCAATGCGAAAACATACAAAGATAAAGTGGAATCTTCGTGATTTTTAATAATAAAGATGAAGAAGAAAGGAGTATGGCATGAAAAAAAACGGTAGCTTTGCATAATCTTGGGTGTAAAGTGAACGCATATGAGCTGGAAGCCATCCAGCAGCTCCTCGAAAACAGAGGGTACGAGATCGTGCCTTTTGCACCGGGAGCGGATGTTTACATTATCAATACGTGTACCGTGACGAACATTGCGGACCGGAAATCGCGGCAGATGCTGCACAAAGCGAAAAAAGATGAATCCCGATGCGGTTGTCGTGGCCTGCGGCTGTTATGTGCAGGCGGCTGGGGGAAAAAACTCGAAGAGGATACGGCGATTGATCTGATCATCGGAAATAATAAGAAGAAAGATCTTGTGGATATTCTGGAAAACTTTCTGGCAGAACGTGAGGATGGTGGAAAACCATCCGACGCGGAGTGTAAGAGCTTCCTCGTGGATATGACACATAACCGTGAGTACGAGACACTCTCGATCAGCAAAACGGCGGAGCACACCCGCGCATTCCTGAAAGTACAGGATGGATGCAATCGGTTCTGTACTTATTGTATTATCCCGTACGCGCGCGGCAGAGTCAGAAGCCGCCGCCAGAGTGATGTGGTAGAAGAAGTAAAACGTCTGGTGGAGGCCGGATACCAGGAAGTCGTGCTGACCGGTATCCACCTTTCCTCCTACGGACTCGATTTCCCAGAGGGCGAAAAAGAGACGCTGCTCGACCTGATCCGCGCTGTTGATGCAGTGGACGGCATCAGAAGAATCCGTCTCGGATCCCTGGAGCCGGGCATCATCACCGAAGAGTTTGCAGAGGCGATCGCCGCAATGCCGAAGGTGTGCCCGCATTTCCATCTTTCGCTGCAGAGCGGAAGCAATGGAACACTGAAGCGGATGAACCGGAAATATACCGCAGAAGAATACAAACACAAATGCGATCTGCTGCGTAAGGTATATGGAAATCCGGCGCTGACGACCGATGTGATTGTCGGTTTCCCGCAGGAGAGTGAGGAGGAGTTTGAAGAGTCGCGCGCCTTTGTCGAGGACATTCATTTCTTCGAGACTCACATCTTCAAGTATTCGAGAAGAGAAGGCACCCGCGCCGCAGCGATGGCAGGCCAGATTCCGGAGCAGGAGAAGACGAAGCGCAGCCACGTTCTGCTGGAACTGGACGAGAGACGGAGACAGGAATATATGGAAGGCTTCCTCGGAAAAGAGCTGGAAGTGCTCATGGAAGAAGAAGTCGAGATCGACGGCGTCCATTACTGGACGGGACACACGAGAGAATATCTGCGCGTTGCTGTTCTTTCAGAAGAAAATCTCATGAATCAGATGGTGCTTGTCACCCCGGCGAGAATCCATGGAAAAAGACTGTCTGATGTAGGAAATGATACCAATCCGGAAGATCTGATAGAAAAAAAGAGCCGGAACGAAAAAGTTCGTTGCACTTTTTGAGGGTTCGTGGTAGAATACCCCGTGAGCCTGCAAAAAAAGGCGGGCAGACGAAGAAGAAAACAGCGGCTGGCAGAACGAACGAAGAAGTGAGGGATGTCGGCTGCTTTCGCGTCTAAAAAGTATAATCTGTAATTCGTAGTAATTCGTAATGAATGTTCGGCCGCAGATGCGGCAAAGGGTAAAAAATCGTGATCAAAGAAGAGATTGTCAGAGAACTTTATGCAATTGCAGGGGAAGATGCGGTACAGACCGCAGAACCGATGAAAAATCATACGACCTTCCGTGTGGGCGGTCCGGCAGATTATTTCGTCGCTCCTCATACAGAAGAAGAAATCAGAAAAATCGCGGTGGCTCTCTGCGAAGAAAAAAAAGAGATCCCGTGGTTCGTCACCGGAAACGGCAGCAATCTCGTTGTAAGTGACGAGGGCTACCACGGTGTGATTCTTTCGGTTTACAAAAACTTTCAGGGAATCGAAGTGGAAGGAAACAGAATCCGGGCGAAAGCCGGAAGCATGCTTGTATCCATCAGCCAGGCGGCAAGAGAAGCCGGTCTTTCCGGTATGGAGTTTGCCTCCGGAATCCCTGGAACTTTAGGCGGCGGCGTCCGTATGAACGCGGGAGCCTACGGCGGAGAGATGAAGGATATTGTACAGAATGTCACTGTACTCACAAGAGAAGGTGAGATCCGGGAACTGGAAAAAAGAAGAGCTCGGCTTCGGCTACCGTGCCAGCGTCATCAAAGACAGAGGCTACGTCGTACTTGGAGCAGAACTTATGCTTGTTCCGGGAGATAAAGAAGAAATTCTTGCCCGCATGCAGGAATTGAAAAACAAGCGGGTAGGGAAACAGCCGCTCGAGTATCCGAGCGCCGGCAGCGCATTCAAACGGCCGGAAGGCTATTTCGCAGGCAAGCTTGTGATGGATGCCGGACTTTCCGGCTACGCAGTCGGCGGTGCAAAAGTATCGGAAAAACACTGCGGCTTCCTGATCAATGCAGGCGGTGCAACCGCATCGGATGTGATGGAACTGATCCGTCAGATCCAGGCAAAAGTAAAAAGAACAGTTTGGCGTACAGCTTGAGCCGGAAATCCAGTTCCTCGGGGAATTCTGATTTTCGTTATCCACCAAAGGAGAAAAAACATGCGTTTTGTAATTGTGACCGGCATGTCCGGTGCGGGAAAAAAGTACTGCGTTGAAAATGCTGGAGGACGCGGAATATTTCTGCGTCGATAACCTTCCGATCCCGCTGGTTGAAAAATTTGCACAGCTTACCGCCGACGGTACTTCCGGAGAAATCCAGAAAGTGGCAGTTGGAATCGATATCCGAAGCGGCCAGGCGCTTCCGGACCTGCAGAATGTTCTGGAGTGGATGAGCATCAACGGAATCTGCTATGAGATCCTGTTTCTGGACGCGTCCGATGACGTGCTGGTCAAACGATACAAAGAGACGAGAAGAACGCACCCGCTGGCAGGTCTTGGACGGGTGGATGAGGGAATTAGAAAAGAGCGCAAAGCACTTGAGTTCCTGAAAAAGATGCGGACTACATTCTCGATACGAGCCAGCTTCTCACAAGAGAGCTGAAAGCGGAGCTCGATAAGATTTTCGTGCAGGATCAGAAATTCAAAAATCTGATGATTACTGTGCTCTCATTTGATTCAAATACGGAATCCCGGCGGATTCGGACCTTGTTTTCGATGTGCGTTTCCTGCCCAATCCCTACTACGTAGAAGGCATGCGCCCGCTCTCCGGCAACGATGCTCCGGTGCGGGATTATGTGATGGGATTTGAGACAGCGCAGGTGTTTGCGGAAAAATTAGAGGATATGATCCGTTTTCTGATTCCGAATTATATTTCCGAGGGCAAGCATCAGCTCATTATCAGCATCGGCTGCACCGGCGGAAAACACCGTTCCGTAACCCTTGCCAACGAGCTGTACCGGCGTCTTTCCAACGCGAAGGACTATGGAATCCGGATTGAGCACCGGGATCTGGAAAAAGACGCCATCCGAAAAAGGAATTTAGAGGTGGAAGGATGTCATTCTCAAGCGAGGTAAAAGAGGAATTATCGAGACATCTTCCGACGGCACGCCACTGCCAGATTGCGGAAACAGCGGCGATCCTGTCACTCTGCGGACAGATTTCCGAGAAGGACGGGACGATACGGATTCAGACAGAGAATGCGTATGTGGCAAGAAAGTACTTTTACTTTATTGAAAAAAACATTTAATATAGAGGCAGAGCTTGCAGTTAAGCTGAATCAGAAGGAAAATACGTATCTGATCCGCGTAAATGACAGGGAAGAAACCCGTCAGATTCTGCAGGCAGTGAAGTTACACGAGACAGACCGGCAGTTAGCAATGCCGATTCCGGCTGTTGTGGTACAGCGTCAGTGCTGCAAACGGGCATTTCTGCGGGGCGCATTTTTAGCGTCCGGTTCCATCAGCGATCCCAACCGGTTTTACCATCTCGAAATTGTCTGCCCCGATGCACCGAGAGCAGAACAGGTGCAGGAACTTCTGAAAAGCTTTGGAATTGATGCACGGATCGTTCTCCGGAAAAATCACCATGTGGTTTATATGAAAGAAGGCGCACAGATTGTGGAGATGCTTGGCATCATGGAAGCCAACATCGCACTTATGAATCTGGAAAACGTGCGGATCTTAAAAGAAATGCGCGGCAGTGTCAACCGCCAGGTAAACTGTGAGACGGCCAACATCAACAAAACGGTCAGCGCGGCGATCCGCCAGATCGAAGATATCCGGTATATCGAAGAAACCACAGGCTTTTCTTCTCTGCCGGAACCGCTGGAGCAGATGGCAAGGCTCCGTTTACAATACCCGGAAGCATCATCGCTTCTGGAACTGGGCAAGATGTTAACGCCGGTTGTTGGTAAATCCGGAGTTAATCATAGATTAAGGAAACTAAAAGAGATTGCAGAAGATTTGCGAAGGAAACAAGGAGGAGAAGTATTATGATTAAGAAACCAATCACAATTCGTCTTTCAAGCGGCCTGGAGGCGAGACCAGTTGCCATGCTGGTACAGGTAGCGAGCCAGTACGAAAGTGAAATCTATGTCGAGAGCGGCAGAAAAAAAGTAAATGCGAAGAGCATTATGGGTATGATGACACTTGGTCTGGACAATGGCGAGGAAGTTACCGTGACCGCAAACGGAAAAGACGAGAGCGAAGCCATGGACGGCGTTGAAAAATATTTAAGCAGTCCTTTTGCTGAATAATCTTACTGCACTTATAGCATAAACATAGAGCAAAACGGCATGTCAGAAAATTTTGACATGCCGTTTTGCTATTTTTTTATGTGAAATCAGACGAAAATCAGACCACGTTCTTCGCGCGGAACCAGTAGGTATAGAGATAGGAAAAACCGAGCGATTCATACAGTGTGATCGCAGGCGTGTTTCCCTCAACAACCTGAAGATACGCTTTCGTTGCACCGAGCCGGATTCCCTCGGAGAGGATTGTGCGGCAGATCGAGGAAGCGTAGTGGCGGTGGCGGTACGCAGGATGCACATGGATGGCATAGACACCGACGTAATCGCGGTCGCGGATGCCAAGGCCGGTGGCAATGATCGTTCCGGTTTCATCCTGGATGGAGGTACAGATGGTTTCTTTTTGGAATGGCGCGGTACATCGAAGGAACGACCATGCGGTGCATCACGTTCGTCGTGCTCTTTAAAGCAAAGAGGCTGTCAATCCATTTCGGCGGGATAAAGCTGCTGACGGTCACGGCAACGGCAGGATTCTTTTTGGCAAAGTTCGCCAGATCCATTGTCATGACGTGCGTCGTGTGCTGGACTACATAGCCGCGGTCGGCGAGCATTGCATCAAAGCCGGGATTGACAAGCGGACTGATCTTGAAAATTGCCGGTGTACCCCAGCGACGGTAGATCTCCTCACAGTACTGCACTTTTTCCTCCACCGGAATCGTGGACGGCCCGATCTGCTCGACGCTGTTGGTCCGGTGTGTATAAAAAAATAAGAAAAACGAAGAATCCATCCGTCGTACAGCTCGATCTGGTGAGACGGCCATGCGTTCAGGGAAAGATCTTCGATGGTTTTGATCAGTGTATTCATATGAAAGTATTCCCCCTTTGGTTATGTATATAGTATAGAAGAAACAGGACAGATCTTCAAGAAAAAATCGAAAAAATTCGACACGCGGAACCGGGCGGCCGGGACACGATGCGTAACGTTTTCTTGCATAATCGAAGAAAAGGGGTTATAATAGGGGGCAAAGACTGAGAATACAAGGAGAATTGAATATGTCAAAATTACTGAAGGTAATTGTGAATACGCTGCTTCTGCTTGCAATCCTGTCAGCAGGCGCACTGGTGATTCCGCCGTTTGCCGGCATCACGACACTTGTCTCAGACGGGATGGTAAATACCAACATTTCCCGCGGCGCTGTCACGTACGCAAAGAAGACAGATACGTCATCGGTTGCGACGGGAGACAAAATCCTGGTTGATGACAATTCCGGAAAGTATATCTATACGATACAGTCCCTCGACACCGCTGCCGGAACCGCATCCGTAAAAAATGTGATCAGTGGAGACACAACGGAAATTACCGTGAGAGCAACCGTGAGCAAAGTGATCGTCACGATTCCGGTGATCGGCTTTCTGTCGATGGCGGCGCAGAGCAGAGAGGGAATCATGATCATCGGACATGCCATTCTGTTTCTGGTCATTTTGTTCATCCTTTCCGAGGTGTGGAAACGTGATGAAGAAGAGGATGAGGAAGAAGAGGAAGAAGACGAAAGACGAGGACGATGAGAAAGCGTCCGAAGAGCTTCGCAGCAGAAAAAGAAAGCTGCCCTGGAAAAAAAAGAAACGGGAAGAACAGGAAATGACCGAACAGTTGAGAGCAGCCGACCAGAAAACGGCAGAAGAAGAGAAACAGGACGAATTTGAAATTCCGGATCTGGAAGAAGAAGGAACGGAGCAGGTGTCCTTTCATACCGTCGATCTGCAGAACCTTGTAAGAGGAGAAGAAACCGAAGAAATTCCGGAAGCCGTGGAAGAAACGGAAATTGTCGAAGAAGCTGCCGCAGAAGAAACAGCGGAAGAAGTGACAGAAGAAACCGAAGAAACCGAAGAAACGGAATCTGCAGAGCCGGAAACTGTGGAAGAAATCGAAGAGTTTGAAGAAACCATCGAAGAGCCGGAAGAAGAGCCGGAACCGGAACCGTCCGAGCCGATCGAACTTGCCATGCCGGTTTACACGGCGGAAGAACTCCTCCAGAAGGCCCACGCAGCCGGAGATGACCCGAAAGTCATTGAAGATCCTGCAACCGGCATCACAATCTTAGATTATTCCGACATTCTGTAACTATTCAGAGCCATGCGAACGAAAAGAAAAGAACGCGAATCATGCTTGCATGAATGAACGTTCTTTTTCTTTTTATTCATATGGCAAGAAGCCACATCGAGATACATCGCAGCGGAATCGAGATGGGGCTCTGAATAGTTGGAAAACGTCAAAAAAAAGAGAGAAATATAGGAAAAGTGCACAACACGGCACCCCTGTATTTCTCTTTTTGCATAAAAAACGGATAAATCGAAAAAATAAAAAAAAACCTTTGATTTTTCGCGTGCTTTCTTGTATACTAACAACTGTTGTGACATTGATAGCGTTGAAGCGCGAGGTTGCCGCTGAGAAACAGCGGGTTTTCCGTGGAGCGAATGTCAAGTTAGTAAACTGGCGACAAGTCACTGTACCAGATAACAGCACCTGTCACAAGACAGGGGAAACGACGTGGAGTCCACGATAAGAGAAAGAAAGGATCTTTCAGGGTTGCTTATCAAGAGGACACACACGGGAACGTGTACAGTCACCGCTTGTCGCACTTATCTTAAAAGCGCGAAAAGGAGGCGACTTTTTTTATGGCAAATCAGGTAATGAGGATTACACTGAAAGCTTACGATCATCAGTTAGTTGATGCGTCTGCGAAGAAAATCATCGAAACAGTCAAGAAAAATGGAGCACAGGTGAGCGGACCGGTACCGCTTCCTACTAAGAAGGAAGTAGTTACGATTCTGCGTGCCGTACACAAGTACAAAGACTCCAGAGAACAGTTCGAGCGCCGCACACACAAGAGACTGATCGATATCATTGCACCCACACCCAAGACCGTTGATGCTCTGCAGAGACTGGAAATGCCTGCTGGTGTGTACATCGATATCAAAATGAAAACAAACAAGTAATTGCAAGAACCTCTACAGAGACGTATGAATAGTCCAACTGCTTTAACCACTTCTGATGCAGGAGCAGGAAAGTTGCGAACATTCCGCTATGTAGAAATCAACAGGAGGTCAAACGAACAATGAAAAAAGCGATTTTAGCTACCAAAGTCGGAATGACTCAAATCTTCAACGAAGACGGCGTGCTGATCCCGGTAACCGTACTTCAGGCTGGTCCCTGTGTCGTAACACAGATCAAGACCGTAGAAAATGATGGTTACGAAGCAGTTCAGGTTGGTTTCGTTGATAAGAAAGAAAAAGTTATCAACAGAGACAAGGCTGGCAAGAAGGAAGTCATTCACAGACATGGCGTAAATAAAGCTCAGAAGGGACACTTCGAAAAAGCTGGTGTTTCCTGCAAGAGATATGTAAGAGAATTCCGGTTTGAAAATGCGTCTGAGTACGCACTGGCACAGGAAATCAAAGCTGACATCTTCGCAGCTGGCGACAGAATCGACGCTACTGCAATCAGCAAAGGTAAGGGCTTCCAGGGTGCGATCAAGAGATTTGGTCAGCACAGAGGACCTATGGCTCATGGTTCCAAATTCCATCGTCATCAGGGTTCCAACGGTGCCTGCTCCTCTCCGAGCCGCGTATTCAAGGGCAAGGGAATGCCTGGTCACATGGGCTGCGTAAAGGTTACTGTACAGAATCTTGATGTTGTAAGAGTAGATGCTGACAAGAACCTGATCCTGGTTAAGGGTGCTGTACCCGGACCTAAGAAAGCTCTGGTAACCATCAAAGAGACCGTTAAGGTTGAGGCTTAAAACTGGAAAGGAGGACCACACAGATGGCAAACGTATCTGTTTATAATATGGAAGGCAAGCAGATCGATACAATCGAATTAAACGATGCGGTATTCGGTGTTGAAGTAAACGAACATCTGGTACACATGGCAGTTGTTCAGCAGCTTGCAAACAATCGTCAGGGAACACAGAAAGCAAAGACTCGTTCCGAGGTTTCCGGCGGCGGAAGAAAACCCTGGAGACAGAAGGGAACCGGTCATGCAAGACAGGGCTCCATCCGCGCTCCCCAGTGGACAGGCGGCGGCGTAGTATTCGCTCCCGTACCGAGAGATTATTCCTTTCAAGCTCAACAAGAAAGAGAAGAGAGCTGCTCTGAAGTCTGCTCTGACAGACAAGGTTGCAAATGCGAAGCTGATCGTTGTTGACGAGCTGAAGTTCGAAGAAATCAAGACCAAGAATTTTGCACAGGTTATGAAGAACCTGGATGTAAACAACGGTCTGGTTGTTGTAAACGAGAATGATGTAAACGTAATGATGAGCGCAAAGAACATCGCTGATGTGAAGATGGCTCTGCCGAACACCATCAACGTATATGACATCATGAAGGCTGGCAAGGTTGTTCTGACAAAGGACGCTGTTAAGACAATCGAGGAGGTGTACGCATAATGGCAGACATTAAGTACTATGACGTTATCCTCAAACCCGTCATCACTGAGAAGAGCATGGCTGGTATGGGCGAAAAAGAAATATACCTTCCTGGTACATCCGGAAGCAAACAAGACCCAGATCAAGGAAGCTGTTGAGAAGATGTTCGAAGGCGCTAAGGTTGCTAAGGTAAACACTCTGAACGCTGACGGCAAGAACAAGAGACGCGGTATGGTAGTTGGTAAGACAGCCAAGACCAAAAAGGCTATCGTAACCCTGACCGCTGACAGCAAAGATATCGAGATCTTCGCTGGTCTGTAAGATGCGATGAAAGGAAGCTTGAGACAAAGGGTTGTTATAAAAGCTTTCAGGTAACGATCGAGGGCACGACGAGCGAGAACCTCGAGACTGACGTCTCTCGGTCGCGTTACACGCGTATACGTCTCGCCGATGAGCTCTTTGCTTGTGCAAGCACAGCAAAGCCTCCCCGTCGATCCGCACTCGCTCTGTTCATCGCGAATATGTGCATACAAGCACGATAATAAATAGTAAAGGAGAAATCATCATGGGAATTAAAACATATAATCCCTATACACCTTCCAGAAGAAATATGACTGGTTCTGATTTTTCCGAGATCACAAAGACAACTCCTGAAAAGAGCCTTTGCGTATCTCTGAAGAAGAACTCCGGTCGTAACAATCAGGGCAAGATCACCGTTAGACATCATGGCGGCGGCGTTCGCACCCAGTACAGAATGGTAGACTTCAAGAGATTCAAGGATGGCATTCCGGCAACTGTAGTTGGTATCGAATACGACCCCAACAGAACAGCAAACATCGCGCTGATCTGCTACGCAGATGGCCAGAAGGCATATATCATCGCTCCTGAAGGACTGAAAGTAGGCCAGAAGGTCATGAACGGACCGGAAGCTGAAGTAAGAGTAGGCAACTGCCTGCCGTTATCTGAAATTCCTGTTGGTACTCAGGTACACAACATTGAATTATATCCCGGCAAGGGCGGACAGATGGTTCGTTCTGCAGGTAACAGCGCACAGCTGATGGCGAAGGAAGGCAAATATGCAACCCTGAGACTTCCCTCCGGTGAAATGAGAATGGTTCCGATCGTTTGCCGCGCTACAATCGGTGTTGTAGGCAATGGCGATCACAACCTGATCAACTACGGTAAAGCAGGACGTAAGCGTCACATGGGTATCCGTCCTACCGTTCGCGGTTCCGTTATGAACCCGAATGACCATCCACACGGTGGTGGTGAAGGAAAGACCGGTATCGGCCGTCCTGGTCCGAGCACTCCTTGGGGCAAACCGGCACTCGGCTTGAAGACCAGAAAGTCTAAAAAGGCTTCTAACAAGCTGATCGTAAGAAGAAGAGACGGTAAGGCTATCAAATAAGGTTAAGGAGGAGAACAACAATGGCAAGATCACTGAAAAAAGGACCGTTCGCTGATGCCAGCTTGCTGAAAAAAGTGGACGCTATGAATGCTGCTGGACAGAAACAGGTTATCAAAACCTGGTCCCGTCGTTCTACAATTTTCCCGTCCTTCGTTGGACACACAATTGCAGTTCATGACGGCCGCAAGCATGTTCCGGTATATGTAACTGAAGATATGGTTGGACACAAACTTGGCGAATTCGTAGCTACCAGAACCTACAGAGGTCATGGTAAAGACGAAAAGAAGTCCAAAGTTAGATAATTGAAAGGAGGTTTTATTCATGGCTAAAGGACATAGATCTCAAATTAAGAGAGAAAGAAATGCGAATAAAGATACAAGACCTTCTGCTAAATTATCCTACGCAAGAGTGTCTGTAACGAAAGCTTGTTTTGTACTGGATGCGATCAGAGGTAAAGATCTGGAGACAGCACTGGCTGTTGTAACCTACAATCCCAGATATGCTTCCAGCCTTGTAAAGAAACTGCTGGAATCTGCAGCAGCAAACGCAGAGAACAACAACGGCATGAAGAGAGAAAACCTTTATGTTGCTGAGTGCTATGCAAACAAGGGACCTACGATGAAGAGAGTTAGACCGAGAGCACAGGGACGGGCTTACAGAATCGAGAAGAGAATGAGCCACATCACTGTAG
>VOFJ01003572.1_pt1 | contig 14890 bp, 31 predicted proteins | sample 5384081 | NCBI WGS metagenome assembly VOFJ01 (sample SAMN12384729, study PRJNA508395) | human gut metagenome | isolation source: healthy gut I | host: Homo sapiens
GTCGGGCTTGACATACGGGTGCCGCAGGTCATGTACTCTGATCGGCTTCAGACCAATTCTTTCTGATACTCTTTTTCATTTCTTTTTCCAGAGCTGTCTTCTGGAAGTAAAATATCCTGTCGCCATTTCCGATACCATATAGCTTGGAAATGTATTCTTGAATATCATCATATAAGAAATCCGGAATGGAAATACATCTTTTTGCCTTTGGTGTCTTAGGCTCCAGGAATAGCTCCTCACCTTTAATTTTTTGCATAGTTCTTATTGATATCAATCCTTTTTGATGAAAGAATGTCTGCAGGTGTGAGTGCCAGAAGTTCTCCAGAACGCATACCGGTATAAAAAGAGAATATCAAAAGCCAGCTTCATGGATGATTTGCTGATAGCCTTGGAAAATTTCTCGTACTCAGCCTGTGTCCAGATATTCATTTCGTCAGCATTGCTTTTTCCCATACTGCCGGCCGCCTTGCATGGATTGACAGGCAGGCGGTAATGAGATACAGCATAATTCATTATTGCGGATAACTGGTTGTTCACAGTTTTTTAAATATGTTTGGGAGAATGGCTTTTCATCATCATCCCGATAGGAGATAAGCTCATTCTGCCATTTTCTGACCTTTATTGTATCAATGTCACAAATCTTCTGTTTTCCAAAGTAGGGGAGTAGCTTTGTATCTATGATAAACCGCTTATTCTCCATTGTGGTAGGTTTGAGGCGGTGTTCCATATCCTCGAGATAATTTGCAACGAGGGAAGAAAAAGAGTATGTCGCTTGAACTGCTTTTGCTGATCCAGAAAGGACCTCTCATAATCTTTTGCTTCCCTCTGTGTTTTAAACCCTCGTTTACAGATATGCTTCTTTTCTCCAGTCCAGTCGGTGTAATAGAAATTGGCATACCATAGTGTTTTTACCACTTTTGAGAGTGTATTTGTATGCTGGCATTAGATGTCCTCGGATGAATTAACCACACGAGCCAATATCTGATAAATATATTCCGGCTGGCGGGTTTCCAAAGGATACTGTTGATCGCCGAACTGGAAAGCAATGCCATTCTGATAAGGAGTTACAGCTGACAATGCCGAAATCTTCTTATCGAAAGCTCCTTTGTTTGCTGAAAATACAACTCGCTTATTCGTAATAGAAAGAACTCCCTGTGTACGCTCCTGCACGTCACCACGGATTGGAGCTGCTTTTCTTGCCCCAAGATGTACCGACATACCTTTTGCAATACGGACACTTGTACCACGGCTTCCTCCGGAATATCCAACGACCACATTCTTTGTTTTAACAAAAGTAGCAGGTCCACAGTAATGACACACCTCTCCATTTGCAAGCATTACATTTGATGGCACAACTGGCAGCGGTGCGTCTGCGGAAATCTGCATTGGTCTGTTACCCTGGATGCGTTCTCCGTGTATTGCGGCCAGCAGGTACCGGATGCAGTCAACAAACCATCCGATACAAAACAATCCAAATGTGCATAGGTAAAGAATACCCATACCAATCTTCTTTTCTCTAAATTTATGAAACCCCAAGCCATCCAAACAGGAGGCAGATAACAAAGTCGGTCCAAGCTGCAGTCCATACCATAATATTCCTCCAATCGTTCTGTTATTTTTTTTTTTTAAGCCCCTTTTCCTTCGGTACCACTCGAAGGAAATGATTTTTTTTTCTTCGTCAGCGTATTTACCATACTCACCAGCTGCAACTGCTGAGATACCTTCTACGCACAAAACACCTGCCTTTGCTAATAAATATTGCTGACTATCTTCGTCACAGCGGTTGAATTTTTGAAGGAGCGATTCTTCCTGTGAACTTATTCTCTTTCTACTTGAAATGTTCAAAAGATAGTCCGTCGAAACATTCAAAGCACCAGCGATTTTTATTAAGTCTTCAATAGATGGCATTTTGTTGCCATACAAATATGCGTCCTTTTTTCTTCTTTATGAAATCCTACTTTCTTTGAGCAAATTCATCCTCCGACATTTTTTGCTCTCTTCCATTAAATCTCGAATTCTCATTTTGAAATCAAGAACAAACTCTGGAGTATCCATTTTGAAGTTTGCGTAATCAATATTTGGAACTCCATGGTCATACAATTGTGCGACTGACACTCCGAACAATTTGGAAAGTTCAGATAATGTTTCACTATTTGGTTCAGAAACATTATTTTCCCAACTACTGATGGTTTGTTTTACAACACCGAGTTTCTTTCCTAATTCGCCCTGAGTAAGCCCAGCTTCTTTTCTGAGCTGCTTAATTATGTTGCCGTTTACAGCCATATAGCCAACCTCCTTGCGTGCTTATATTTTTAGTCCAAAATCATTGGACTTTCAATGGCAAAACAGATAAGTCCAAAAAATATAGACAAAATCTATTGACAATCCAATATCAATGGACTATTATGTAAATGTCCATAGAAAATGGACTGAAAGGAGGATACAAAATTGGATACCAGCACAATCAATATTGCAGAAAGAGTAAAAGATGCTCGTAGGGATGCCAAATTAACACAGACCGAGCTCGGAAAGAGAATTGGGAAATCTAAACAGTGGGTATCCGAACTGGAGCGTGGAAATATTAAATTAAGTTTTGAGATGGCTGTAAGTATCTCCAACGCTTGCAATAAGACGACTGAATTTTTTTGCCATTAAAGTCCATAAATAATTGACTTTAATTTCATTATAAATCGTGGAGGTGAAAATCAAAATGGCAAACGTAACAGCTAAGACAAGCTCCAACATCTTTTACAAAGCCCGTTGCGAGGCGGCAACACACAATGAACAGTTGAGTAGTAGAGAGGGAGCTGCTGACTATATGTCAATTGACAGAGGACGGCTTTACAGAATAGAAAGTGGCATTGCTATTCCTTATCCAGAGGAAATCAGACTTATGGCAGATTTATATAATGCTCCGGAATTGGAAAATTACTTTTTTGCAGGACAATGTGTCCATTGGGATGCGAAATGCCTAAAGTCGAGCTGGCAAATCTGGACGGAGGCTTACAGTCAGAACACTTTCTGTTTTCCGAAAAATTGGAAAAACAAAAGAAATGCTTCTCGATATCACAGCAGATGGAGTGATTGACGAAAGTGAAAAGCCGGAGCTTGATGAGGTAGTAAAAAAACTTGGAAGAGGTAGAGGAAATTGCACAGAGCATGAGGCTTTGGATTAAGAAGAATATGTAAGAATGGGCTCGAATGGTCGGCAGTATCATTGGACAGAGTGAAAACGAGGACAGTCTGGCGGGTGCTATTGGCAGAGTAGAGCTTAATAATTTTTTATTTACAGTCTGCGGACATTTGACAGCAAGTGACAACAAATGTGTCCGTAATCCAATCCAATCCGAATCCAAATCCGAATCGGGAAACCAATACAATATTTGCTCGGAGCAACAAGCAGCTCCAAGCACGAGGAGGTGGCAAGTTGTATTTAGCAGAAAACTTAAAGTTTCTTCGGGAACAGAACGGAAAGACACAGGGGAGCTGGCAGTTCTCTTTTGAATTGAACAAAAAAGACAATATCTTCGTGGGAATGTGGTAGTCGTAAACCACCAATCGGCACAATTGTTAGTTTGGCAAAAACTTTACAGGGTATCACTTGATGATTTGGTTCTGACAGATATGAGACCACCGATACCTGTATATGCACTTAATCTTGCATATCTCCGTAAAAAGTACGGAATGACACAACAGGAACTGGTAGAAATCATTGGACTAAAAAATAAAAAGCAGTATCTCTCTGATTGAAAACGGGAAATACGAACCTTCCATTGAAAATTTGGAGAAACTAGCAGATTTCTTTGGTGTAACTATGGACCAGATTGTCAAGCAAGATTTATCGCAGGAGGTGAGCAAATGAACGCATTAGCAACAGCACCGGGTGTCATTGCTACACCGGGAAAGTATTATATCGGGGCAAAAGAAGTGATGGAATACCTTGATTGCAAGGAAAACAAGGCTTATGAGCTGATAAGGCAGCTTCGGGACGAATTGGTTAAAGCAGGCAAGCTTACACCGGCATACCCGATAGGAAAAGTCCCAAGAAAGTATTTTTTTGAGAGATGCATGATTGAAGAATAGGAGGTGCAAAATGGCATATTACAATGTTTGTCCAAAGTGCGGTTGCAATCTGGATCCGGGAGAGAAATGCGATTGTGAGAGCTTAAAGATAGAGCATCAGGAAACAAGCAGATTTTTTTACAGTCAGTTTTTAAGAGCGGATGATAGCAATGGTCAGATGTCATTTGTGTTTGACCATCCCCAAGGAGGTGCAATAGGAGCATGAGAAACAAATGTCTTTTGGGTTTAGGACTGGTATTCGTGATTTCGTTGACATCAATGGTTGCATTCGCTTTCAGCTTTACGGGAACTCCGGCAGACGAAGTGGATGAAACAGAAATGATTGTTAGAGCTGTGGTTTCTGAGGAAGCGGATGCAATGCCAACAACGGAACCAATCACAACAACCAGACAAGAGCAGGAAATGGTAAAAAAAAAGAGCAGTCCAAAATCGGCAGTATGGACTGGGATGCGGAAGATGCTTATATGCTTGCCAAGATTGCAATGGCAGAAGCGGAATCCGAGGACACCGAGGGCAAAGCTCTTGTGATGCTGGTTGTGCTGAATAGGGTTTGGGATGATGAATTTCCAGACACTATCGAGGAGGTTATCTTCCAGAAAGGGCAGTTTAGTCCGATCAGCAACGGAAGATATGACGAGGTAGAGCCGGACGAGGACTGTTACAGAGCATTGCAGCTTATTCAGACTGGTGGATGGGATGAAAGCCATGGAGCAACTTACTTTGAGAGCAAGAGCGAGTCTACATGGCATAGTGAAAATCTGACTTTCCTGTTTAAGCATGGAAAACATTATTTTTACAAGGAGTGAGGACAAATGAGGAAGACACTGAAAAGAGATTTGATAGCGGTTATCTGGACGCTGCTTGTCACATACGCTATCGGGAAATGGGCTTTTCATCTTGCCTATATCGAGAGAGGATACGGAGGCTGTCGGAGGTGAGTATTTATTAATCCCTGTGGTTTACTGGGGAGCATGGAAAGCAATTAACTATTTATTTGATTCGTTGGAGGAATTGGAAAATGAAAGAAATTGTAGAAAAAAAAAAAAGAAGTAGAGGAACTGCTCGGATGCGAAATTACAGATGAACAGTTCGAGGAGGCATTGAAATATGCCAGACATAAGCAGGAGTACATATACCAGCGTGAGCACAGACAGGTTGTGTTACAGCATTGGTATCTTGTGAAGCTCACAGAGGAATATGTGAGAAGCCTTGCTTTTTTCAAAATTCACTATGGATTTATGCAGAACATTGCAGGATATGGAAAAAGAGCACCCGATCATAAATCAGAGTGCCCCTACGAATAACCATATTGTAGCAGTTCCTGCTTTATAAATCAAGCAAATATTACACAATATGGAGGTTTTATCTATGAACAATTCAAATGCTTTGGCTGAAATTCAGTCAAAATATCCAAACTGCAACCTGTTGTTGTTACCGGCAGCCACATCAGTGCAGATCAACCCATTTTATAAGTGTTCCGTTATGGAAGTGGTGGCGGACACAGCACCGAACTCAGGAGATATCTTTTTCTGTAGGAAAGGTAAAGACCGGAGAGGATGGAAAAAGGAAAAGCCATATACGAGGATGTTTTCTCACCTGCAAAGCCGCTTCTTATGAAGCTGGCAACTGCGGCAGGAATCCAGTTTCATCCTGAGTACACAACAGTTACAAGAGAAAATACAAATACTTATGTTGGCAAGGCATACGGAGCAGTAAGACTTCCGGACGGAAGCTACAAGACACACATGGAGACAAAGCGTATCTGTCTTGATGATGAAGAATCTAAGTACCGCCTTGAATTTATGGACAAGTCAATTATGGGAATCCATGATTGGAGAGCTGCCAAGGCTGCCTCTGAAATGTTTAAAGGGGAGTGGAAAGACGATCCAGAGAAGATAAATCAGTGGGGCAAGCCCGAGAAATATTATGTCATTGCTGACAGCGACAGAGAGAAGTATATCGAGAGGTCAATTTTGGTGAATATGACACTCCTCAGAAAGACTGCTTCTGAAAAAGACAGACAGGAGCAATCCTCAGAGTTATCAGAGCATTGCTTGGTATTAAGGGGACATACTCAAAGGCAGAATTGGAGAAGCCGTTTGTTGTTCCTACAGTAACATTTGCACCAGATTACACGGATCCTACAGTGAGAAGTGCAATGCTCCAGCAGGGGATGAATTCCATGGGGAATATGTTCGGTGCCTCATCCACACCGCCTGCAATCTCCACTGCATTTTCTGGCGAAGCATTTTCGTCAGACTTTAATCCAGAGGATGAAATTGACAATCCTGCATTTGTTTCCGAACAGGTTGAGGATAGTGATGGGGCTGTGGAAGAGCAGGAAAGAAACTGGTTCGATCAGGAACAACCGGCACAGGAACAGCCACAGTCACAGCCGACAACAAATGGAAATGAGACAACTGGATATTTCTGCGATGGATGTGGAGCAGAAATCAACGAAAGGGTATATGAGTATTCGCTCAATAAATTTGGAAGACCGCTGTGCATGAAGTGTCAGAAAGGAGCTGGTAAGTAATGAAGCTGATTAAGATTTCAACGGACCTTGAACTGACTGTGCATGATTTTCCAACAGGGAACACATTCAGAACAGAACGATTACCTTAGAGGACTGATTGGAAATGACTGCGAGCTGTATGAGCATGTTATGCCAGGGCGATTATATACAGACTTGAAGATGAAAAGACCGACCAACAAAGATACCGGGACAGTGTGTGAGCATGCTGATTGATGAGGAAGGGCGATTGAAGCAAAACACCGCAAATCTTATTGGGAGTTATCTTTATAAAACAGATGTACATAATCAGCCGATTGTGGGAAATGTGCTCTTTGTCGGAGAAGAATGGAACAATGATGGTATCGACTTCTGCGGATTGGAGGAGGAGACATTTAAGCTTCTGGAACTTGAATTACACAATATGATTATGGCTATGAAAGCCACTATGGAGGTGTTGAAATGAAAATATTACATACAGCGGACTGGCATCTTGGAACATTCCGAAGCCCAGTCAAGGATGGAGTAAATCTCCGAACAGAGGACACGAAAAGATGTCTGGATGAACTGATCAGAGTGGCAAATGAGGAAAAACCGGATTACTCGCTTGTATCTGGTGACATATTCCATGTTGGCCGCCTGTGGTCCGACAGGTGCTGCGAGGAAATTATCACTGCAATTCATTATATCAGAGAGCTTGCGGCAGTATCAAAAGCAGGTCGTTGTTATGAGAGGTACTCCAAACCATGACGGATCAGGACAGTTCAATGTCCTATCTGAAATGTTTGCAGATGTTCCGAATGTTCATGTGGTGATTACCCCACAGGTAATTTCATTTGATGATGTTGATATTGCGGTGCTCCCAGGATTTGACAGGGGAGTGTTCAGAGCTAATCATCCGGGATTGTCAAGTGATGGAAGAAAATGTGGTGTTTACCAATGAATTATCAAATATTGTAACAGGTCTGAAAGCACAATGCTCTCCAGAAAAGAAAAGTATTCTGATGGCACATTACACAGTACCAGGATGCAATACCGAGAGCGGACAGACAATGATGCTCACACAGTTTGAGCCAATCATTCCGCAGGAGGCTTTATTGGCGGCCAAATACAATCTGGTTGCTTTAGGACATATTCACAGACCACAGAAGATAATGCACAGAGACTGGTATTATTCCGGTGCGATAAATGCCATGAACTTTAATGATGAGGGACAGCAGAGGGGCTTTTGGATTCACAACTGGCACGAGCTGGGAACGTGGCAGAGTATTTTCCATGAAACACCTATCAGAGAGTTTGCAACCATTGAACTCAATGATGATGATGTGACACAGATAAATATGCAGGCTATGGATTTTGTTGCTACTGAGAAGTGGAGAGGACAGATCGATGGAAAGATTGTCCGTGTTCATTATATAGCTGCACCGCAGAAAACAGCAAGGCTCTGAATAAGGCGGTTTTGAAAAAGAGAGCTTCTGGAAGATGGGGCATTTATGGTATGGGAAATTCTTCCGGACAAGATAGATGAATTCGCCAACAGAACACAGCTTGAAAATGCCACGGATCCAGAAGCAAACCTTATTAAGTATCTTGAGGAAAAGCAGGTACCGCAGGAAAGAATACAGGAACTTGTATTAAAGGCAAGACCGATTATTGCTGAAGCCGAGGCAAGCATGACAGCGACAGCAAATAGCGGAACATTTGAACCTGTAGAAATTGCTGTTAAGAATTATCGTAACTACGAAGAGGAGACATTTAATTTCGAGGATATTACTTTCTGCACAATCAATGGTCAGAATGGAGCAGGAAAAAGAGCAGCTTGTTTATGGATGCGATTATCGACTGCCTTTATGAAGAACCGAGAGAGGGTGTAATCAAGGATGATACAGGAAAGGCACCATGGCTTAGAAACGATGAAAGTGTCCGTTCTGGTTCGATTATGTTTACATTCCGTATCGGGAGAAAAAGTATCGTGTTACACGAACCAGAGCCCGTTCCGGAAAAGGAACTTTGAATATCTCCCAGTTTGTCGAGAATGAATGGAAAGATTGTTCCAAGGAACGATACAACGATACACAGCAGGAAATATTGAACATCCTCGGAATGGACAGCTTTACATTCAAGTCATGTGCTCTGATTATGCAGGATCAGTACGGATTATTTCTACAGGCGAAACCAGAGGAAAGAGTTGAAGTCCTTGGAACACTTCTTGGACTTGGAGTGTATCAGCTAATGGAGAGAATCGCTTCCGACAAGGCAAAAAAGTGAATGGAGCAAAGAACAGGGATTTGAAGCAGGAAATCACAATTCATAATGCTACAATTGCTGAATTTGGCAAGCCGGACGAAGAACTGGAAGCTTGCAAGACGGAATTGGCAGAGCAGGAAGCCAGACTGCAGGCAAAGATTAATGAGAGGGGACCAGAAGAAACTTATCCTGTCGAATCAGCAGGAAGCCGCAGAAAGGCGAAAGAAAGCTCTTGCAGCTGTCACAACCTTACAGGCTAAGAAGACTATTGCAGAGCAGAATAGAGCTACACAGCAGGCGATAGCAGACAGCAGTTCAGCAACTCTCGTCCAGAAGTCTGAAATAGAGGAAAAGATTGCTGAAAGAAATGATTTGTTGAAGCGGGAACTGGAACTTGCAGGACAGTCAGCACTCTACACCACAAAGAAACAGGAGGCTGAAAATCTTGCAAAGCAGGCTGAAAGTGAACAGAAGAACATTCTGGAGTTGCAGGCTGCTTTACAGAAGAAACAGGATGAACAGAATGCAATGATACTGGATTCGGCCAATGATGGTGAGGTCAGGCAGAAAGCCGAAACATACACCAAAAAAGAAAGCAGAGTTAGAGGATATGCAGGAAAAAGCTGTTGCATACCAGAAAGCAAAAACCGAATACTCTGCGGCAGTTTTCCCATGAAAGCGAGACAAGGTCAAGCTTTGATAGGGAGAAGCAGAAAGCGGACGAGCAGAAACAGGTTCTTGAAAAGAAAGTTGCAATTTTGAACGAATCAGGATGTGTGGATATCGAGAAAGCACACTGTAAATTCTTGCAGGATGCCATTGAAGCAAAGGAACAGCTGGCAGTACATGAGGCATTGTATGTAGACATTGCCGCTCGTAGAGAATGCGAACTTGAAAAGAGCAGACAGGCAATAGCGGACAAACAGGCTGAAATGGATGCGATAGGATATGATGCGGCTGCTTTAACAGTCCTGCAAAACGAATGTGCAACATTGCTTCCGTATGTGGCACAGCTCGAAAAAATCAACCAGAGGGAAAACAATCTCGCTTTGATTAAGGCGGCTTTGAAACATTTAAAGTCAAATATATCAGAAGCAGAAAACAGGCTTGCTGAGGTCAAATTAAAGGGCACACAGGCAGAAACAGAGCGTGATATATATGCCAAAGCGTTTGAAGAACATGTGCATGTGCTTAGTGCCATTACTGCTTTGATCCGTGGGTAGAAAAGGAAAAAATGCTCCAAGTAGCAGAGGAAAGAAATGCAACAGCATTGAACAGGGTTCTGGAGTTGACAGCAGAAATTACCGGTATCGATGATGAAATCTCAGAGAGACAGGCAGAGGCTGATAAAGAGATACTTGCTATGGCGGGAATGGAAGAGGCTCAGGCGATTGTAAACGGACTGGATACAGAAGTGAATGCCATTAACAGCATGGTAAAGGAAAAACAGATGCGAATTGGAGCTTTACAGCAGAAATCGGAACAGATTGCAAAGTTGAAGCAGGATATTGCAGCTTTACAGGACAAGCAGGTGGAATATGCCAAGGAGACAGCTGATTACGATACATTGAAAGTCGCATTTAGCCAGAGCGGTGTGCCACATCAGATTATCCGTTCTATTATTCCGCAGCTGACAGCTACAGCAAATACCATTCTTGGACAGATGACTGGCGGAAAAATGGGAGTGGAGTTCAGACTGGAGAGACTTCAGAAAAATGGAAAGGAAAAGGTATCTTTGGATATTTACATCGAGGAATATGGTAAGTCGGTGCTTCCATACCTTTCAAAAATCCGGTGGAGAGAAAGTCAAGTCTTCATTATCGGTAATTTTGCATTGGCAGAGATTAAATCATCTTCGGCAGGAATCCAGCTCGGAATGCTCTTTATCGATGAGCCTCCATTCTTGGATGGGGACGGAATACAGGCATATTGCGACGCATTGGAGACAATACAGAGCAGATACAGCAACATTAAAATAATGGCTATCACTCATGATCCGACAATGAAAGCCAGATTCCCTCAGAATTTGGATGTAGTCAAAACGGAAAATGGTAGCAAGGTAATTTATTAAGTCAGGAGCTGGAGGGGGCACTCTCCAGCATCCGAAAGGAGGATGATCGAATGCCAAACAGGATAATCAAGGAGAGCATCTGCAGGAGCGAAGAAATAGGAATTCTTTATCTTGGTTCGAGGAAGTTCTGTTTTATAGATTGATTGTAACCTGTGACGACTTCGGCAGATACGACGGAAGAGCAAAGATAATCAAGGGAAGCTGCTTTCCTCTGAAAGATATTACGGAAAAAGATATAGATAAGGCGCTTGGTAGGTTGTCGGCGGTGGGCTTGGTCAGAGTGTATGAGGCACAGGGAAGACCGTACCTGCAATTGGTAACCTGGGCGGATCATCAGAGAATTCGTAATCAAAAGAGTAAGTATCCCGGATTTTCAGAGGATTGTGAATTGCTGACATTTGACAGCAAAGGACAGCAGATAAAAACATCAGACAACAAATGTGTCCGTAATCCAATCCAATCCGAATCCAAATCCGAATCGGAAACCAATACAAATATATGCTCCGAGCAGACAGTAGCTGCGGAGCCATCAGTAATAGGTATCATGATGAATACGGGTGAAGAATACCCGATTACACAGAGTTATGTTCTTGAACTCGCAGAATTATATCCTGCTGTTGACATTATGCAGGAACTAAGGGCAATGAAAGGCTGGTGTGATGCTAATCCGAGAAAATGGAAAACAGCAGGAGGAATGAAACGATTTATCAACGCTTGGATTTCAAAGGTTCAGAACAGAGGTGGAACACCTGGTTATACGCAATCTTACAATCAGACAGCCGGCGGCTCAAAGGTAGAGCGGTTTGCACAAGGAGCAAGGGAGTGGGGCGAATGAATAAACAGCAATTTGCGACATTGGCAATCGGAATTAAATCCGCATATCCAGCTTCAAAAAAATACTCGAAGATAATGCCTCAATGGATTTTTGGTATATGACACTTAAAGATATTCCGTATGAGATTGCTGAAAATGCTGTCATGGAGCATATTTGTACCAATATTTATCCACCCAACATAGCTGAAATCAGAAAGCTATGTATGGAAAGATGTAAAACACCAATTCTGAGTTTTGACGAAGCATGGGGAGTTGTCCAAAAGCAAAATGTCCGATTATGGGTGGTATCATCCGCAGGAGGCATTTGCAACCATGGATGAGCTCACATTGGCTGTAGTTAAAAAATCTTGGGTGGAGCAGGCTGTGCCAGAGCGAAAATCCAACTGCAGATAGGGCAAACTTCCGTGAGGCTTATGAGAAAAAAGCCGCTGAAGCACAAAATACAAATGCACTTCCTGATTTCATCGCTAAAAACAAAGTGCTGTTGCAAAAGCAGTATGTACCGGCGGTTGAGAAGAAAGAGCCTGTAAGGATAGAACAGGAGAAAGAACCAGAACCGAAACCGCTCACAGAGGAACAGCGAGAAGAAAGGGCTCGCAAATTTGAAGAAATAAGGAGGAAGATTTTAGGTGGTGAAGCAGAGTGAAGCAATACAGGGAACTGAAAAAGAATTCTTAAATGAATTTCATAAACTCTGCTATTCACGAAGCTCTTGGCAGGTTTGGGCGGATTTGATGGCAGCTATAGCGTGCTCAATAAGTAATGTGGCAGACAGAAGCCCGGAGCATTATGAGAGCAGAGAAAAAGAATATGCACAATGCATAGAGAGACTTGGTTCTGTAGAGATTCCTGCAAAAATGCTTGCAATCATTGTTGAAGCCCTGGAAAGAAATCCGGAACAGGATTTCATTGGAGAAATGTATATGCAGCTTAATCTTGGAAATCACTGGAAAGGGCAGTTTTTTACACCCTACTGTGTATGCAAGATGATGTCTGAGATAACCTGTGAGGATGTTGACAGCCATATAGAAAAGCAAGGCTACTTATCCATTTGCGATCCGGCTTGTGGAGCAGGAGCAACATTGATAGCTGCCGCAAATACCATGAAAAAGTGTAAACATAATTTTCAAAATCATGTGGTTTTTGTTGCACAGGACATAGACAGAATAACCGGGATGATGTGTTACATACAGCTTTCACTTTTGGGTGTGCAGGATATGTGTGTATAGCAAATACGATTACAAATCCTTTGACGGGGCATGTACTGTTCCCTAATGAAAAAGAGGGACAGGAACTCTGGTATATGCCAATGTTTCAAAATCAAATATGGACATGGAGAAGATTGTTCCAGACAATGGGCGGTCTTGGTGGAACTGCAACTACCGAAAAACAGTGGAAAAAGAGCACTTTTATATGTTTTTCGATCTCGATAAAAAAGGAGGAAGCCTATGGAAACAGGTAGAAATGTAATGCACTACGCATTAGGAGATAATCAAGATTACGAACACGAATGGAGCAAAGCTGTTCTTGAGTATCTGGAAAACGGATATTCTTCGGAGGATAGCAAGAGCGAAGTTGAGGTAGGGATACTACCTATAAGATATTAAAAGAGAGAAAGTAACCGCATTCTATGACGCTGACGGTAACACATTGTTTGATATAGAGAACGACAGATTCAAAAAGAAGAATATGAGGCTATGGATTTTTCGGCATCCGAGCCGCAGTCGGAAATGGGAAAGGTTATTTCAAACATCGAACAGCAGGCATTTGAACAGGCGGTTAATGATGATATAGATGCAGATGATACGGTCCCGATGGGAACAGCAAGTCTTAAAGAAATTGTGGAAGGAATCCCAGCACCTACACCAGAGGAAATTGAAGCTGCGAAAGAAAATAATAACAGTTCTGTTTATATCGGAGTTGTTGGAGCAGTTACGAAGTTACAGGAGGAGTTGAAAAAAGCTAAGGATAAGTCATTTGCAGATCCAATAATCAAACATCTGATTGAAAGGTGCAGGGGAATCAGAAAGCCTTGCTTCGGATGTATGCCAGGATCACAAGACTTGGGGAGAAATGCTACAAATACATTTACGAGCAGGCAAGAAAGCAGGCGAAAGGTAGTAGCTGTGCAGTCCTTGATGATGTGGTTTATGAATGGGCCGAGGACTATTACCACAAGGACGATAAGGCAGAGGAAGAAAAGAAAGCAAGGGAGAAAAAACAGAAAGAAGAATCTAAAAAGCTGGATGCGGCGGCAAAGCGTGCGCAGGAAAAGGCAAAAGAAAACAAGAAAGAGGCCAAAAAAGCTACGGAAAAGAAATCTACTGTCACTGAACCGAAGAAGGCTGAGAAAAAAAGAAGCACCTAAGAAAAAAATCAAATGAGCTCGAGGGACAGATGGATTTATTCTCCATGATGGGGTTATAAGGAGGCATGCATAATGGAAAAGAGAAAATTATCTGCCATACCAAGAATGGAAGCTACTCCGGAAATGGTAGAAATGGCTGACAGAATGCCTGGGATAAAGCATATGGTTACGGCCGAACTTGTGGAAGATAGCAAAATACTGCTTCTAAATTTCTTTGAGGTCTCGAAGCTCAAAAAGGGAAAAACAGAAGCAGCATTTAGGACATTCCTGTCGAGTGATGATTATATCACGCAGGATCTCTCGGTGTCAAAGGTTAAGTGGCTTACAGCAGCATTTGATAATATGCAGAATTTTAGAGTATTTGAATATAAGTGGGATGGATGCAAAAGCCAACACATTCCCATTGGTATTTATCTGGTCTGCAACTGATAAGGAGACGATTGAAAAATTCTTTAAAACTTATAGCAAAAAAAGATGATGAATCTGTGTGGAATGCTATCGGAAGATTTCAGGATAAAGTCAAAGCTTCACGATTGGAGGAAAAACACAGAAAAGTGCTTGCACCGATTGATTTGAAAATGGAACCGATAGTAGAACCACCGCAGGAGTTCAGAGACTGGGTGTGGGAATACGGAATGAGTTTCAGTCGGTACGGAATATACAGGGGCCTCAGCAAGCGATATAATTTCAGGACTGCTCGACACCAGTCTGACCGATCTGTTGGTCGTGGTCGTCGCGGTATATGTGGATCACTTGCTAGTTCTCATGGGTCAAC
>VOFJ01000091.1_pt1 | contig 14885 bp, 18 predicted proteins | sample 5384081 | NCBI WGS metagenome assembly VOFJ01 (sample SAMN12384729, study PRJNA508395) | human gut metagenome | isolation source: healthy gut I | host: Homo sapiens
CGCTGTGCCATAGGCTCTCCCTGTCCCCCAGGCTAAATTTCCAGGTACTCCCGGATCACATCCAAAAAAAGCCGCGCCATAGCGGGCCGCCTTCACTGAGCCCACGCCGGAGACCTCCAGAAGCCCCTCCATGGTGGTGGGCAGCTTCACCGCCATATCGGCCAGGGTGGCGTTGGAGAAGATGATATAGGCAGGTACCCCTTCGGCCTGGGCCAGCCGGGTGCGCAGAGCCTTCAGCTCGCCCATGAGTGGGCCCACCGGCTCCGCCGCCTCTGTCCTGGGCAGTACCGGGGCCTGCTGGGTGGGAGCCGGGAAGGACGCCAGCACCCGCTCCCCTTGAAATAGCACCTGCCGGGCCTGAGCCGTGAGATGCACCACGGGAAACTCCGTCTTTGTGACCACCAGATATCCCCTGCTCCACCAGGCAGTCCACATAGGCCTGCACCTGCTCCCCGTGGCACCTCCCGGAGGATGCCATAGGTGGGCAGGGGTGTCCAGCTTCAGGCTCAAAACCCGCTGGTTCCGGCTGCCCCGAAGCATGTGGATCACCTGGGCCACCCCCAGGCCATAGGGGTACATCCGTTCCACCCGGGCCACCCCGGAGAGAATCTTCTGGGCCTCTACGGTGATGTCCCTGCTCCACGAAATTTCCCTGGCAGCTGCTGCAATTGCCGCAGGGGGCTCCGCCAGGTGCTCCCGAAGTAGCCCAGCAGGTATTGCCGGAGGCAGGCGGTGGTCTTGCAGTAGCCCACCATCTGGTCCAGCCGCTCCAGATCCCGGGTCTGAAAACGGGTGCGCTCTTCCGGGGACGTCTCCTCATTTTCACCCGCGTTCAGGATGAGAAACTTTGCCGTTTGCACATCCTTCGGCGCGTAGAGCAGGATGCAATCCGCCGGTTCTCCGTCGCGGCCCGCTCGGCCGGCCTCCTGGTAGTAGCTCTCCATGTCCTTGGGCATATTGTAGTGTACCACATAGCCCACGTTGGATTTGTCGATTCCCATGCCAAAGGCATTGGTGGCCACCATGATCCGGCGCCGGTCATAGACGAAGTCCTCCTGGTTTTCCTGCCGCTCCTGATCCGGCAGCCCGCGTGATAGCGGGTGGCGGAAAAGCCCCGGTCCTGGAGCAGCTGGCACACGGACTCCACATTCTTCCGGGTGGCGCAGTAGACAATGCCGCTCTTTTTCCCCCTGCTCTTTGACAAATTCCAGGAGCCAGGCGTCTTTGTCCCGGGGCGAACCACGCCGAAGTACAGGTTCGGACGGTCGAAGCCGGTGGTCACAATCTCCGGGGCCCGGAGGCCCAGCATTTGGATGATGTCCGCCTTTACCTGAGCCGTGGCTGTGGCGGTAAAAGCGCCCATCACAGGCCTTGCCGGAAGCTGCTCCAAAAAATTCCGGGATCTTCAAGTAACTGGGCCGGAAATCCTGGCCCCACTGGGAGATGCAGTGGGCCTCGTCCACCGCCACCAGGGAAACGGTAGTTCTAGCCAAAGCCGCCAGAAAGGCCGGCGCCGTCAGCCGCTCCGGGGCCACATACAGCAGCTTGTAAATCCCCCGCCGGATTCCCTGAAGCACCTCCTGATACGCCTCCAGGTCCAGGGCGGAGTTCAGATAAGCCCCAGGGACTCCCGCCTGATTGAGGGCAGCCACCTGGTCGGCCATCAGGGAGATGAGGGGGGAGATCACCAATGTCATCCCTCCATGGCAAGCGCCGGAATCTGGTAGCACATCGACTTTCCCGCGCCTGTGGGCATCACACCCAACACATCCCGTCCGGAGAGCAGCCCGTCAATCAGAGTCTCCTGCCCGGGCCGGAACGCACTGTGGCCGAAATACCGCTTCAACAATTCCCTTGGCTCCAATGTTTATCCCCCTCGCCTCGCCCATCTGCAAGCATTTTGGCTGTATCATAGCACAAATTCTGACAGAATACCAGAGGGAGATCCATATCCGGCGGGCAAACCCGGACCAACTTGCAGGCTGGTACGAATTTGCCCGGGCCGGGAGCCAGGGCCAGCCTCTTCTGCCGGTGCAGTCAGGAGGCCGCACCCCACTTTGGATCTGTGTGATCAAAACCTGGAAAATCAGGCCGTCCGCTCCTTCGTTGTACGCCCATGCATCGGGGAGGCGCCGAGCAAGCCGAGGCGGACGCAGCGTAGCGGCCACTGCCAGGGCTGAAAAAATGGGCGCATTGCGAAATAGCGTTTTCTAAAAATGATCCCTAATATTTCAGCGGGAGAAGACACGGATTTCTGTGTTTTCTCCCGCTATCTTTCACTTTTAGAACGGGGTCTGTTGCAAAAAGCCCATTTTACAACAGACCCAAGCCGGTTTGCGCCTCACGCTCCTTTCTTCTGCGCGGACAGGTGCCTGCAGAGCATCCACACGAAGTCCCCCAGCAGTGGGGGGGCCCGGTGAGCTCTCGCTGGGCAATCTGACTGACCAATTTAGAATTGGTGTCCCAAGCCCGGTTTGCAGTTGCCCGCTGCAGATTCCGTTCTACCGCAGCACTGCTGCAGCTGCACCGGAGCGCCACTGCAGGGGGTACAACCATTTGGTCAGCATTTGCAGCTTCTCTGGCTCCTGCCGACCGATGGCTACGGCCACTGCAGTGATATGATAGCCGCGCTGTGTTGGGTAAACTCCAAGTTGATACAGTATGTCATCCAAGTCGCTCAAAGTGTTCCCTCCTCTTCTCTTTCTTACAATTATAATGAGGGAAAAGCATTTTTCAATATGTCCGTGAATATTCGTGTGCCTTCGACGAAATTCTTCGAAAATGGACAGAATCCTCTGGCAGATTGCCGGAAGTCGTTGGGTTGCGTGCTGTAACTTTCGGCAAATTAAACAAAAATTGCGAGAAAATCTCGTCATTATGCCGAAGCAAATCTGGCAGATTGCTCTTGCATTTGTGGCGAAACATATTATATAATGAAAAAAGGCGTTTTGCACGGCGTAGACCGGGCACAGCGCCTTTTGGAACGGGAGGAAAAATATGCTGAACCTTGCCAAACTTCCTGTGCGGAAGAGCAATGTTGCCCTGCGGGTGTCGAAGGGACACTTCGCCACCAATCACAGCCACATCAACTATCTCATTGACGTCACCTTCCAAAAAGAGCCGCCTCAGTGAGGCACAGGCAGTTGCAAAGGCCCTGGTCAAGCAATATGTCACCAGCACCATTGTAGATACCATTGTCTGTCTGGACGGCATGCAAGTGGTAGGGGCCTGCCTGGCAGAGGAGCTGACCAAGGCCGGCTTCATGTCCATCAATGCCCATCAGACGATTTACGTCATTACCCCGGAGCTCAGCAGCGAATCCCAGCTCCTCTTCCGGGAGAACCTCCAGCCTATGCTGGCAGGAAAGCATGTTTTAATCCTCATGGCCTCCGTCACCACCGGCCTGACCATCAGCCAGAGCATGGAATGTGTCCGCTACTATGGCGGCAAGGTGGTGGGCGTCTCGGCCATCTACAGCGCCACAGATGTGGCGGCAGACGGCACCCGCATCAATGCGCTGTTTCACCTGTGGGATCTGCCGGACTATGCCAGCTACCATGCCCAGGACTGCCCCTTGTGCCGGCAGGGGATTAAAATTGACGCTGTCGTCACAGGAAACGGCTACTCCAGTCTGTGAGCCGCCAAGCCTGTCTTTTGTCCGGCGGCCGTGGCACCATGGACACGGGAAAAGGAATACCGCCATGGCCTGCTCAGGCAGGTACACCATACAGAATGTACAGGGAGCTATCTCAAAGCGAATTTTGAGACAGCTCCCTGCTATCGTAACTATTTACTCAGGATTCGTGCCTTCACCGACGCCACATCATAGGCCTGGGTCAGGGCCTGGAAGGATTCGAAGTTCGCCGTGCTTTGGTACCCACGGATGACCTGCATCAGGTCCGCACAGCTGTATGCATTTTCGTAAATGCCAGTGGTATAGCCGTACAGCTCCAGGAATTCCTCCGGACTCGTTGCCGACCAGAAGCCCCTGATACAGACGAAACGCCGTCCCGCCGGGCCGGACCACATCAAGTCCCCACCTATGGCATTGTACAGCGCCGCAAACGCCGGACCGGCCATGGAGGCGTATTTTCCCGCAATGTAGTCGATTGGAACATGACCAAAAGCATCTCGGGGCTTGATGATGTCGAAGTTCTGCCGGGAGAAGCAGTCCACCGTGCCCGTTCGAATGCTGTGCCCCAGTTCATCCTCCCGCGCCACAATGTACGGCAAAACGGTGTCAACATTATAGGCGCACAATAACGCATCATATTCGCCAGAGGCAATGGCCTCCTTAACATTGGCTTGCCCGTTCTCCTGGGAGAAATAACCGGGGGCCACGGTAATCTCCACCTCTCCCATCTGGATAACCACCGTTGACTCCGTACCCGCGAGGGTTTCCACCGGCTCTGTGTAGGAAAACCCACCAGCCTTTGCCAGAGCTTCCAGCATTCCCTGCACCCGGGCATAGTGCATATAGTTATTGTCATGCTGGCGCCACCGCTGAGGATCAGAAACTGGCGGGCGCCAATGTCCCAGAAGTAGGAGGCCATATCCCCTCCGGCCTGGGTCTCGGCTTCCGGGCCGGGGCCAATGGTACCCAGGAAATAGGGGTTATTACACACCTCATTAAAATCGCTGTCGCTTAAGGTTCCGGAGGCAAGCACATAGTACATTTCCTCCTCCCTGCAGGTTTCCAGCACCGGCTTGATATCGTTGCCGTAGAAGGAGATCACGCCTTCTGCTCCCCTGCTTCTTGACAGAGCGGATAAAGTCCTGCTCCTCTTCCCCGGAGGTCAGCCGGTCGGAGAAATAAAATTCCACTGGGAACCCTTCTGCGATGTAGTCCCGGTAGTAATTCATAAACATGGCCATTTCAGCGCTGTCGGGTCGTAAACAGCTACGCCAATGATGAACTTCTCCGCTTCATACGGCTCTTCCCCCGGCGCCCCTCTGGCAGCCAACCACAGAAAGCAGGCAACAAATGACCCAGCAATAGCGCCGTAGCATGACGCAAATGGGCCTTCATGCTGCGCCTCCCCCCTCCTTTTTTCGCTCTGCCACCTCATGACACGCCACCAGGTGATCGGGACCTACCTCCACCAGCTGCGGTTTTTCCCTGCGGCACCGCTCCCACAGTGGGGACACCGATTCTGGAAGGGGCAGCCCTGGGGAATGTCCAGGGGGCTGGGAGCTTCGCCCTGGATGCTCTCGATTTTTTCTTTCCCTGCTCCATATGGATGGAGAACAGCGCACTGAGCAACGCCTGGGTATAGGGATGAAGCGCGCCCCTTGCCACCTGCTCCCCAGGAATCACCTCCACAACATGTCCCAAATACATAACCGCAATCTGGTGAGAGAAGGACTGAACCAGCGCCAGATCGTGGCAGATGAACACGATGCTGATTTGCTTTTCCCGCTGTAGCCGAACCAGGAGCTGGATGATGGTCTCCTGAATGGACACATCCAGGGCGCTGGTGGCCTCGTCGCAAAAACCAGGATTTCCGGCTCCAGCGCCAGCGCCCTGGCGATGCCGATGCGCTGCCGCTGTCCACCAGACATGCTATGGGGGGATACCGGTAGACAAAATCCTCCGGCAGCTCCACCATACGCAGTAGCTCCCTGGCTTTCGCTTCCCGGTCTGCCCGTTTCAGTCGGCCAAAGTTCCTCAACGGTTCGGTCAGAATATCCATGACCTTCATCTTGGGATTGAAGGAAGCTAGGGGGGTCCTGGAACACCATCTGCAAATTCTGCCGGTTCAGCCGGCGTTCCTCCCCCTTCAGGTGAAGAATATCCTTCCCGTGAAGCAGAATTTCCCCGGAAGTAGGGTATCCATCTGGGTGAGCATCCGGACAAAGGTGGATTTTTCCGCAGCCGCTCTCCCCCACGATACCCAGGGTCTTTCCACGATAGACATTCAGAGTGACATCATTGCAGGCCGTCAAGAGCCGTCCGTCCGACGCAGGAAACTGTTTGACGACATGCTTTTTGCCTCTAATACAATATCGGATGGATTAAACAAAGCGTCTTCCCTCCAGTTCTGGTACTGACTGCAACAGGTTCCTGGTGTATTCGCTGGTGGGATGGTCCATGACCTCGTCCCGCGTGCCGCGATCTACCACCTTGCCATGCTGCATGACGATCAGCTGATCGGCCATATAAGCGGCCACGCCCAAATTATGGGTCACGATGATGATGCCGGTGCCAAAGCTGTCCCGTAGCTCCATCATTTCTCGCACGATCTGCGCCTGCGTCGTCACATCCAGGGCGCTGGTAGGCTCATCCGCCAGCAGCAGTTCCGGATTGAATGTCATGGCAATGGCAATGCCCACCCGCTGACGCATCCCCCTGAAAGCTGGTGCGGGTAGCTTTTCATAATGTTTTCACTGTCTGGCAGACGCATTTTTTCCAGCATGGACCTGGCCTTGTCCCAGGCTTCCTGCTTGCTGATATCCGTGTGAATTCGTATGTATTCAACGAACTGGCTGCCGATCCGCCGGATCGGATTGAGGGTGCCCCCGCAGTCCTGAAAGATCATGGACATGCGGCTGCCCCGCAGCTTGCGCCACTCCTCCGGCGACTTAGCCAGCAGGCTCTCGCCATGAAACCGGATGTCGCCGGCTGTAACACGCCCTGTGCCGGGTAGGGCGCCCAGCACGGCCCGAATTACTGTCGTTTTTCCGCTGCCCGATTCGCCGACGACACTGATGATCTCCCCTTTTTTCATGGAGAGGTCAAAATGCTCCACCGTAGGGGGCTGCGCGCCATATTGAATGGTCAAATCGTTGATTTCCAGCATAGCTTTCCCCTTTACGCCGCCAGCTTGACATCCTTGGTCAGCCAGTAGTAATCCATGGGATACATGGTGACACCGGTCACACGGTTATTGTAAAACAAATAGGTTGTCTCATAGCCGAAGAATACTGTGGCGGCATCGTCCATAATCTCCTGCTGAATTTGCATAACCAAATCCCGGCGGGCATTGAAGGCTGTCGAACTCGCTGGCCAGCTGGTCCAGAAGCTCGTCCACCTTGGCGTTGGCGTAGCCGCTGGTGTTGTTGGCAGAGGTGCTGTACCAGTTTTCCCGCAGATAGTTCTCCGGATCGCCGGTGTTGGCCACCAGCACGTTCCAGATCAGCAGGTCATATTGACCGCTGTCACGCATGTCCAGAAGGGTCTCGTAGCTGACGGTATTCAGGGTGACCCGAATGCCGATGTCCTTCAGGCTGGCCTGAGCGGCCTGAGCATAGACGCCCAGCTCCTCGCGGCTGGTGTAGATGACGAATTCCAGGTCCAGCTTCTCGCCTGCGGGGGTTTCCACATAGCCATCGCCGTCCACGTCCTGATAGCCAGCCTGGGCCAGCAGGGCCTTCGCGCTCTCGGGGTCATAGGCGTTCTCATCCTTCAGCTGGTCGAAGCCAAAGTCCAGGGTGGGGGGGGCACCGGCGCTTTGCCAGGCGTTGCGCCACCGTCCAGCAGGTTGCCGCAGGTAGGCCTCTTTATTCAGGCCCCGCAGCAGAGCCTGGCGCAGGGTCAAATCGCCCAAAGGCCCATTCTGGTTCATGAAGGCGTAGGTGGAGCGCAGGGATTCCAACTGCTTAATGGTAATGTTGCTGTTGTTTTCAAATTCGGCAATATTTTCGTTCTTCAGGTTGTAGGCGATGTCAATTTCCCCGGTCTGCAAGGCCATGGAACGAGTCGTCTGGTCATCTACGCACTTCAGAGTCACCTGATCAAAGGGCACCTCTCCGTCCCAATAGTACGGATTGCGGACCACCACGCAAGACTCCGTGGGGTTGAAGGACTGCACCGCGTAGGGACCGGTACAGATGGGACCGGACATGGCGAAGGTGCTGTCGTCTACATGGGTGTTCACAATGAGAAACAACGGATCGGCCAGGCTGCCGGGCACAATGGCGCTGGGAACCTTGGTGGTGATTTTCAAGTCCTGGCCCTCCACTTCAATGGAGGCCGGATCAAAGAAACCCACTGCCCGGTCGCTGAGCCGGAAGGTACGCCCAGGGACGCTTTGACCAGTTCCGGCGTCATATCCTCGCCGTTGGAAAACTTCACGCCCTGCCGGATGCGGAAGGTCCAGGTCAGATTGTCATCGCTGACACTCCACTCCTCCGCCAGGCAGGGAACCAGCTCACCGTGCTCGTCAAACCTGAGCAGCGTCTCGCCAATGGCGTAACGGGGAGACCACCCAGCTAAAAATACTGCTCTGTGGGCTCCAGGGTGTCTGCGAAGCTGGTCACTCCGATGGTGATCTCACTGCCCTGCGTGGAGCTGCCACCCTTGGATTGCTCCCCACCGGTGCTGTCTGACGGTTCATTGCCACCGCTGGTCTGCCCGCCGCAGCCAGCCAGCAGAGAAAGCAACATCATACAGGCCAGAGCCAGGCTCAGTATTTTCTTAAGATTATTCATATCAAACACTTCTCTTTCTTTTTTGTATTAGCAGTCGCTTGGGGAAATCCTTCCCAAAAAGCGCGTTACTCCTGCTTAGGGTCCAAAATATCCCGGATGCTATCGCCCAGCATATTAAACACCACCACCACAATCACAATCGCTATACCAGGGTAGATCATCAGCCAGGGCGCTTTGGTCAAATAGGTGCGGCCTTCGTTCAGCATCAGCCCCCACTCAGGGGTGGGTGCCGTGGCTCCAAACCCCAGGAAAGACAGGCCGGCCAGTTCCAGCATCATGGTACCGATGTCGGTAGCCGCCGTGACGATCAGCGTGGTAATCATGTTCGGGACCACATACCGCTTCAAAATGCCCAGTGTGCGGGTGCCGGTCACAACCGCCGCCTCCATGTATAGCTCGCTTTTTGATTTTCAAAACCAAGCTTCGGGCCAGCCGGGCGTATTTGGTCCAGCTCACCGCCGAGATGGCGATCACGGCGTTGACCAGATTGGGCCCAAGCATACCGGCAATGGCGATGGCCAGCACCAGGCCTGGGAAGGAGATCATCATATCCGCGATGCGCATGATCACAGCGTCCAAAGCACCGCCAAAATAACCGGCCAGGATGCCCAATCCTGTGCCCACCCACAAAGATGACGCCAACCAAAATCAGGGTCATACTCAAAGAACTCCGCGTACCATAAATCACCCGGGAGAGCACATCACGGCCCAGCTTGTCGGTGCCGCAGAGGTGCTGCCCATCGGGGGGCAGAAGGGAATTGTCCATGACGGCCTCATAGGGGTCAGCCGGCGCAATCGCCGGAGCAAAAACCGCCACACCCCCAATCAGCAGCGCCAGTACCAAAAAAACGGTAAATTGGACGTGGCTTTTTAAAAAATGTACCAGCTTCAACTTACACAGCCTCCTTCAGACGGGGGTCCAACCGTTTATAGGAGAGGTCCACCACCAAATTGATGCACATGTATAGCAGGGCAATCCACAGCACGTAACCCTGCACCAGGGGATAATCCCGGCAGGAGATCGCCTTGACCGCCATAGCGCCCATGCCGGGCCAGTTGTAAATCATCTCCACCACAGTCGTGCCGCCCAACAGGCTGCCCAAGGACAAACCCAACAGCGTGACCAGGGGCAGCATGGCGTTGGGGGAGGACATGCCGCCAGAGAATTTGGCTCTCTGTGCAGCCCCGCATGCGGGCGCCGGTCACATAATCCTTGCGCAGCTCATCCAAAACAGCAATCCGCACTTGTCTGGTGTATTTGGCAGACATGGAGATGGCCAGCGTGATTGCAGGCATAATCATGGACTTAAAATCCGTTGATCCGCCGGACACCGATACCCAGCGCAGGTTAACGCCAAAGACCCGCAGCAGAATCAGGCCGATCCAGAAGCTGGGGATCGACACCCCCAAAAAGGTCAGCGCCCGCACCATGTAGTCGCACCATTTGTTTTGATGAACCGCCGCCAGGATGCCCAGCGGAACTGAGACAAGGATCATGATGGCCAAGGACAACAGGGCCAACTCCAGCGTGGGCCAAAAGCAACTGACCAGCTTGTCGATCACCGGAACCTTAAAGGAATAGGAAGTTCCCATGTCGCCGGTGACGACGCCCTTGAGCCAGTTGCCGTACTGAACCAGGAACGGTTTGTCCAGCCCCAACTCGGCTCGGGTCTTGGCCAGCAGCTCCGGCGTGGGCAGATTGCCACATTCGGTCAGCATGATCTCTGCAGGATCGCCGGGCGACAGGTAAGTCAACCCGAACGTGAGGAAGCTGATGCCAAACAGGACGATGAGCACTTGCAGGAGACGCTTGCCAATTTGTTTTTTGTTCAACTCTTTCTCCACCTCCACAAATTTGACCTTCCCGGCACAACAAAACAGGACAGCCAATTGCTGGCTGTCCTGACTCTTGATATATTATGCTACATATGGGCGCGCAATCAGCCCCGGAAGTGTATGCACCTCCAGGTACAAACCATCTGCAGCAAAACGCACACAAACCATGCGCCCATCAAGAGCTTCCATCAGCCGTGGAAAGCATCTTATGTAGATATAAGCAGTTCTCCTGACTTCAGTTCATCCAACCATGGCGCCTTCCTAAACAACTCTGTTCAGTGGTCAATTGCCTGGCTGTCCCTGTTACAGTGGCGGGACCGTGCCGGATTCGCACCGGCTTCTCTATGAATGCTTTCGCAACTTATATCTAGTGAGATTATACGCGTACCCGTCACAAAATGCAAGCCCTTTTTCCACAAAGACTGAGGGCTTCCACAAATTCCTGCCATAAAATCCCTATGGCCGCCCCACGGAGACATCGCCTTTGGTTACCGGGTATGAGCCGGGAAAAACCATGGGGCAACACCATGCGCAGGGCAAAAGGCCTGTTGCAAAGGTGGCAAACCAAGATGTTTTCTACAATATTTGGTAGGAAACCGTCTTGATGCTCCCATTTTGCAACAGGCGCTTTTACATATACTCGGATCTCACACCAGACGGCTGCCCGGCTGGATGCCGTCGTCCAGCATCAGAAGCTTCAGCTTGTCTCCCCGCTCGGCGGGACAGCAGCATACCGCAGCTGAGCTGGCCCATCATCTTCCGGGGGCCAGGTTGGTCACTGCCACCAAGGTTTTACCCACCAGCGCTTCCGGTTCATAGTACTTGGCAATGCCGGAGAGGATCTGCCGTGGGGTTCCGGTGCCGTCGTCCAGCTGGAACTTCAGAAGCTTCTCGCTTTTTCTTCACCTTTTCACAGGCCAGGACCTTCACCACTGTCATCTCCACCTTCTCAAATACGTCAAAGGTGATTTCCGGCAGAGGCTCCGGCAAAGGGTCCTCCTCCAGGGCCGGCGGAGCGCTGTGAAGCTGCTCCAGCGCCTGGAGCTCCTGCTCCACATCGATCCGGGGAAGAGGGCCGGCCCCCTGTTCCACCGCAACCTCTGCAGGCAAAAACGCCCCCAGAGGCCCAGGCTCTCCCAGTCCGAGGGCGCACCGCCCAGGCGCTTCATGATCTCATCTGTGGTAGCGGGCATGAAGGGGCGCAGCAAACCGGCACACACCCGGATGGTCTCCAGCAGGTTGTACAGCACCCGGGCCAATCTCGGCTTCTGGGTCTCATCCTTCGCCAAGCGCCAGGGTTCGTTTTCATCGATATATTTGTTGGCCCGGCTGACGACCGCAAAAATCTGGGCCAGGGCATTCTGGAAGGCGAACTGCTCCATCTGCTCCTCATACCGTCCCCGCAGGCTTCCTACCATAGCCAGCAAGTCTCCGTCCTGTTCCTCCCGGCCCTCCCTGGGCGGCGGGCAGACGGCCGCCAAAGTACTTGTGGGTCATGGCCACCGTCCGGGGACACCAGGTTGCCCAGATCATTGGCCAGGTCCGTGTTGATGCAGCCAATCAGGGCCTCATTGGAGAAGTTCCCATCGGAGCCAAAGGGGAAGGTCCGCAGCAGGAAGAAACGCAACGCATCGGTGCCGTACCGCTCCGCCAGGAGATACGGGTCCACCACATTGCCCTTGGATTTAGACATCTTGCCCCCGTCCAGCAGCAGCCACCCGTGGCCAAACACCTTCTTGGGAAGCGGCAGGCCCATGCTCATGAGCATGGCCGGCCAGACAATGGAATGGAACCGGACAATCTCCTTGCCCACAAAATGCACGTCCGCAGGCCAGTATTTGTCGTAGTCCTCATATCGGTCATTGCGGAAGCCCAAGGCCGTAAGATAATTGAAGAGCGCATCCACCCACACATACACCACGTGGCCTGGGTCAAAGTCCACGGCATGCCCCAGGTAAAGGAGGTGCGGGAGACGCACAGATCCTCCAGGCCGGGGTCAATAAAATTATTCACCATTTCGTTGACCCGGCTCCGGGGCTCCAGAAAATCGGTGTTTACCAGCAGGTCTCGCACCGCCCCGGCATACTTGGACAGGCGGAAGAAATAAGCCTCCTCCTGGGCCGGCTGCACCTCCCGGCCGCAGTCGGGGCATTTGCCATCCTTCAGCTGACTGGCGGTCCAGAAGGACTCGCAGGGGGTACAGTACATCCCCTCATAGGTGCCCTTGTAGATATCTCCCTTTTCGTACATCTCCTTGAAGATTTTTCTGAATGGCAGAGACATGGTAGCTGTCAGTGGTACGAATGAACCGGTCGTAGCTGATGTCCATCAGCTTCCACAGGTCCTTGACCCCCTTCTCCCCCCTCCACAATGTGGTCCACAAACTCCTTGGGCGTGACGCCGGTTTCCTTGGCCCGGGTCTCAATCTTCTGGCCGTGCTCGTCGGTACCCGTGAGGAAGCACACGTCGTAGCCCTGGAGCCTTTATACCGGGCCATGGCATCGGTGGCCACGGTACAGTAGGTGTGGCCAATGTGAAGCTTGTCGGATGGATAGTAAATGGGCGTGGTAATATAGAACTTGCCCTTGCATTTGTCGCACATAGAAATGTCCTCCTGACACAATTTAAAATAGTATTCCAGATTACAAATAAAAAAACGCCCCTGAGATGCTCTCAAGGGCGGGAATCCCGCGGTACCACCTTGGTTCGCGCCGGCCTCACGGCAGACGCCTTTGGGGGGTACAACCGTACCCTTTGCGCAATAACGGGCGCATCCGGCCCGGTCTACATCTCTTCAACCGGGCAGCTCCGGGGCCATCTTCCGCCCCCGTTCCGCACCCCATCCCACCAACCGGGGCTCTCTGACCGGGACAAAAAGGGCATACTCTTCCCATCCTCGCCAATTTCACCATGATAGCAAAATCGTACCATGTTTTCCCCGATTGTCAACGGAATTGTGGCACATTTCCAGGGCAACAGCATTTACTTTTTCTGCGTCCAGTCTGTATCATCCCGGTCCCGACGGTGCATTAGGCCCAGGCCTGTGGTCATGCCGTGGTGGTAATAGGAAATGTGCTTCGTCTGGGCCGCCGCAGCAAGAATTTTTTCAAGGTCCGATGGTTCATAGGCTCATGATCCAAGGTAAACGATGCCGCAAAAGGCAGGTGAACCGCCAAAGCATCCATTTTCCAAGCACAAGAGGGCCGTTGCCACAGGCATCCGGGGACCAGGGGCCACCGCAGACATAGCCGTGCTTGCAGCGAGTGTTACAGCCTGCCACCAAAAATCAATATTTAATTCCGTCTGGTATTCTCCTCTAATCTACAGCCCTCCTTTGAGAGCATATGCGTACTGCTGAGCAGGGGGCGTAAGGTGCGGCCTCCCGGACGCACCCTACATCATTTCCCGGGACGGCCACGAATGCGCCCGGAAAATAAAAGCATTGTCATCCTAAGCCGAAAGCAAAGAATGACAATGCAATTTTTTTACAAGGACGGAGTTACAGCTCGGGACCTTGGTTGGCCCGCTCCAGCTCGGCTACCTCCTTCTGCTTTTTCCGCAGGGCAAAGGCGATGTAAACGCCGTAAATGAGATACGCCAGAACCAATACATGGAGCAGAATCTCCATCAGGTTATCGGCAATGGGCTCGCCCAGCAAAAGCCAGGCCATAAAGCCACAATCTACCACAAACATCACAAGCGCCGCCACAGAAACCGCCGGATGCTTGTTCCAAAGCAGAAAGCAGACCAGGTACAGGACCAGAAGCGCGCCGCCTGCCACGATCAGGGCAGTCACTTCCTGGTAATAGCCGAACCCTACCAGCCAATAGGGCAGCAGCGCTGAGAATAAGTAGTAGGACTCTCCATCTGCAAACAGCATGGCAATGTTGACCAACGTGAGAAACAGGATCAGCAGCAGGTTGATCCTGGCGGAGCGGTTGCGGGCCTGCAAATAAGGCAGACTCCCCCTTTTCCGCCGCCTGGGCCTGGTTGGCCGGTTTGGTGTTAAACATATTTCGTACCTCCTCTTTGATTTACCGCAACAGCGGCTTACGCATCTCTATCATATGGGAAACCGGCAAAAAAACGCAAGACTTTTTTTTTTTCCCAAAAAGCCTTCCCATTTTTCCCCGTTCCGGGTAAAATGGAGGCACTTGCCAAGACAGGAGGAATCTCATGCTTCCGCCAGCATTTTTAGACCGGGTCCGGCAGCAGCTGGGGCCGGAATACGAGGCATTTCTGGCCTCCTACCACCGCCCAAGAGCCCTAGGGCTGCGTTTAAACCCATTAAAAACCGACCGCCCCCCGATATTGCCTTTCACTCTTTCCCCCCTGCCTTGGGCCGCCTACGGCTTCTGGTACCCCTCAGAGGAGCGGCCCGGCCTGCACCCCTGGCATGAGGCGGGATTGTACTACTTACAAGAGCCCAGCGCCATGGCGCCGGCGGAGCTGCTGGGGGTGGAGCCGGGCCTGCGGGTCCTGGATCTGTGCGCCGCTCCCGGCGGCAAGTCCACCCAGCTGGCGGCCAAGATGCGAGGGCAGGGCCTGTTGGTATGCAACGAGTATCACCCAAAGCGTGCCAAAATTCCAGCAATACGTAACTGAACGAAGTACACTGA
>VOFJ01002437.1_pt1 | contig 14878 bp, 21 predicted proteins | sample 5384081 | NCBI WGS metagenome assembly VOFJ01 (sample SAMN12384729, study PRJNA508395) | human gut metagenome | isolation source: healthy gut I | host: Homo sapiens
TTTCTTTTTTTCCGTTCCCCCTCTCGGTAGTGGCCGATCAGCAGTTGGATGTCGGTCATGTAGGCCCCATCGGTCAAAATCTCCACAAGGCCAAATTCAAGGAACACCTTCAAGGCCCGTTCCACCGTCCCCACCTGATGGCGGGGTAAAGGTGGCGATGGTCTGGGGCGTGGGGCAGATGGTCATTGAGCATGAGGATACCGCCGCTTTTGAGTGACATGAGGTACATTTTCAGCAGCAGATTGAGTACAGCAGGCCATCCTGCATACTCTCAAAATAACCATCGTTTCGCTGTTGTAGAAGTTTTTCTTTCAGTTTGAGGTAGTAATATTTTCGATTGTCTGACATAGGCTTCCTCCTTGGGGTTTATTTCAGGGGTCTGTACGCCTTTAGAGGGGCCGTTTTGGGGGCCAGAGGATAAATCTATCAGGCCCCCGGCGACACCCTCAGAAAAAGCCTTGATTTACAAGGGGTTTTCGGCCCCTAAAGCGTGACATCTCTGCCTCTGTTTGCGCTTTCTCTCGGCGGCTTTGATTTCTTCATGCGCCCGGCACATTCCGGCAGTATTTGGCCCGGTTGGAGCCGGGGTGAACAGCGCCCCGCAGACGGCGCACCGCTTGGCGTCCAGGCGGTGGAACAGGGCCGTTTCCAGTTCCCTGTCCAGCGGCAGCACCGCCGCCCGGAACCACCGGCACAGTAGGGAGTAGGAAATGGACTGGACGCAGACACATTCCTCCCCCATCATCCAGCGCGATACAGTGGCCGTCGTCATAGTTACAGCACTCATGTACCAGCCGCCGCGCCCGCCGGTGCTGGCGGTAGTCCATGACGGGGACGGGTTCAGGCTTGCTTTTTCTTCATGCTGGCACTTCCCACACCCGCCGCAGTTGTCGCAGCCGTGGCAGGCATGGGCCTCCGGCTCCGGGCCGGTGGGCGCGTCTGCCGGTTCCGGCTGCAACAGGGCAAGGGGCAGGCGGATATTCAGGTGGATATAGTGACGGGCAAAATAATCTGTTTCATACAGCGACCTCCTTCAATGAATTTACTGTTAAATATTCGTGCAAAGTATTGTTTTCTTCGTGCAAATGGCATATACTAAAAGTGCCAACAGAAAGGGGTTGATGATATGGCTGGAAATACCACAAACATCAGTATCCGCATGGACGCGGATTTGAAGGCACAGGCCGACGCCCTGTTTGCGGAACTCGGCATGAATTTATCCACGGCGTTCAACATCTTCGTGCGTCAGTCGCTTCGTGAGGGCGGCATTCCCTTTGAAGTCAAGCTGGAACAGCCCAACAAAGAAACGATTGCCGCCATGCTGGAAGCGGAAAGGATTGCAAAAGACCCGTCTGTAAAGGGCTACAATGACCTTGACGAGTTATTTGCCGACCTGAAAAAATGAGGAAAACAAAGTACACCGTCAAGTACACGACCGCTTTCAAAAAGGACTACAAGCGGGCAATCAAGCGCGGCCTGAAAATCGAATTGCTGGAACAGGTCGTGGCGCTGCTGTCGATGGGCGAACCGCTGCCGGATAAAAACCGCGATCACGATTTGTCCGGCGATTGGGTGGGCCATCGGGAATGTCACATTCTCCCGGACTGGCTGCTCATTTACCGTATCGAGGATGATGTGCTGGTGCTGACGCTTGCCCGCACCGGGTCGCACAGCGACTTGTTCGGCAAATAAACCATCTGCCGCCGTATGGGAAAACCTGTACGGCGGTTTTTCTGTGTGCAAAAGGGTGTCGTGAAACGCGACGCACCTGAAAGGGGTCGGCAAAGCGCCGTACCCTTTACCGCTCCGGCCCCCGGTCGCGGGGCTTGTCCCGTTCCTGCCGGGCCAGTTGGTCGGCGGCCTTGCGGAGCCGTTCCACAGCTTTTAGCTCCTCCCGCATAGCTTTCATGTCGATGCTGTCCACCTGTTTCTGGGCGGTCAACAGGTCGATCTCACGCCGCCATTCCTTCGGGGTGATTTCCTCGCCGCCGCCGCTGGCTTTCAGTTCTTTCAGATACCGGGCCGCCGCGTCATAGAGGATCAGTTCCCGGCTGTGGCGCTGCTCGAACAGTTCCCGCTTCTCCGGCTTTACCCTGGCAAGCTGCTTGTGGACAGTCTTGTACTCGTTGTACTGCGCCCACATCTCCCCGCGCTCGGTGAGGACAGCAATCCGGCGCTCGGCCTTGACGATCTCTCGCCGCAGGTCATAGTAACGGGTGTTCATATCTGCGATTTTTTTCATGAAGCTGCTGCATAGACTGGATGCCGTTTGCCTGTAAAAAGCTGAACAGGGCGGCGCTCTCCTGTAAAGCCCGGATTTTGCCGGTGCGGGTGTCGGGCCGCTTGAGCTGCTGCTGGGCCTCCCCACAAGTCAATCATGCTGGGCTGCTGGCCCTCCGGCTTCTCGGCCTCGGCCTTCGACCAGTTGTAGAGGCGGGTAATGCGGGCCTTGATTTCTTTCAGCAGCTTGTTGTCGGCGGCGATCTGCCGGGTTGACTTCCCCCTTGTCGGTGCGGATGCCGCGCTTCTCCATCTGGCTGGCCGCTGGCCCCAGGTGGACAGAGGGGATTTTATCAATGCCCTGCCGCTTGTAACTGCGGTGGTCAATGCGCTCCGGTCTACCGGCAGATTCCAGCGCCCGGTTGGTGTAGGCCGCCCACGCTGCCCTCCAAATCTCCACATTTCCTTTATCGTTCCAGTTGGTCGTATCCTCCCGATGATTTTTCCAGCCGCCTTTCCCATCCGGGATACGCTGTCCATTCTCGTCCAGATCGTATGCCTTGCGGCACTTTGCGCCCCACTGTCCGTTTTCTTTCAGAGGCCGGAGCGTCAGCATGATATGGACATGAGGGTTGCCGGTTCCCTTGTCATGGATGGCAAAGTCGGCGCACATTCCTTTGTCTACAAAATTGTCCTTCACATAGGCACGCACAAGGGCAAGCTGTTGTGCGCCGGACAGTTCACGGGGCAAAGCTGCCTCAATCTCGCTCGGGCAAGCTGGCTATCCCTTGCTTTCTCAATTTGCTCCACGCTGTTCCAGAGGATAGAACGGTCTGCAAATTCCGGCGGGGCGTAGGCAGGCAGCATGATCTCCGCATGGACAACGCCGCCTTTCCGGGTGTAGTCGTGGGTCATGCCGTCCCATTCATTTGTCAGCTTGGTTCCGCTGCGGTAAGCAGCTGCGGCAACGGCAGAACGGCCTGCGCTGCGCTTGATGATACTGACGGGGATATGACAGAAATCTATGGGGAACACCTCCTTTCAGTGAGGGGATAACAGGCTCTGTGGAGCCGGACAAACGCAAAGCGGGTGTTTGGCTGCGCAGAGCGCACAAGGGGTTTGGGGAGTGTAGCGCCCCATCGCGGACGAAGTACGCAACAGCCCCCGGCAGGGCGCACGACACCGGCAACGGTGTATAAGTGCGCCCTTGTAAACAAGGGACTTATGGCGTGTCCCCGGATTTTGGCAGGTTTGCAGTCAATTCCACAGCCCCCGGAAGATGGGACAGGGCAATCAGAAATGTTTTGACCTCCGCGCCGGAAAGGTCGGGAGCCAGCGGGAAAATCCCCTCCAAAATGGCTCCTCGCTCAATCAGGCGGCGGGTACGACCCCTGCGTTCTTCATTCCGCTGCTTGTTCTCTAAAATCTTCTTGCGGTTTTCAAGCTGCCGAATCTCCTTCAGGACTTCCTCCCGTTCTTCTTTTTGTGGGTGGGCTGTAATTTTTTCGTTCATGTCAGGCACCTCTTTTCTTTGAAAATACTCATAGATTGACCGTCCATTTCTGTCGCGCAAAGTACCGGCGCAGCCTCCGCAGTGCAGCGTGGATGGATTTTCCCGCCTGTGATGGTGTGATACCATCCATTGCGGCAATATCTTTCACTTTCATACCCAGCATATAGCGGGCATGGACACGGCGAGCCTGCATAGACGGCAGGGAGGAAATGGCTTCATACAATCGCCGTATCAGTTCTTCGTATTCGGCTAATTCTTCTTTTTCTATCAGGTAGTCCTCCGGCGATGGCTGCGCCCAGCCGATGGCGGCATTTTCGATTCCATCGTTACAATCGAGGGAATAAAACGCCTTATACCGGAACATCTTGCGATCTCTGGCGGCCTCGGCTCTCTTGTCCAGAAGAAACGCTTCGACGATCTCATCGGACACCTCCACAAAAATGTCCTCTTTGCAAAATGGATAATATTGTTTGAGATTGATGGTCTGCATAGGCATGCCCTCACTCTGTTTGGAAAAAGCCATCATAGCAGCGGCGCATATTCCGCAGACCTCGACGGATGGCAACGCTGACCTTGCTGCTGTGGATGCCCTCTATCCGAGAGATTTCCGGCTGCTTGATACCAGCAATGTAGTAGGCGTGAACACAGCGGGCCTGTGTCGGAGTGGCATGAGCCAGAGCCACCGGCAAGGCGGCAACCAGCCGCAGGCGGGCGGCCCGTTCCTCACGCTCCAACCAGAATATCCTCCGGCGATCTGCCGTGTTCCAGCGCGTAGTTCTCCGTCCAGCTATATGCGTCCAGAGAGTACCAGGCGCGGTGGTAGACCTTGCGGCGCTCATAGTTGTTCATCTCGCGCTGGGCCTGTCGCATGGCCTCCCAGACTTCGTCGCTGACCTCTACGAACTCGTCATGCCGGTAGTGGGGATACATCCACCGCAGATTGATTGTTTTCATAGGCTTACCTCCTGAAAATGGGAGAGGCGGGCAGCTTGTCCGCTGTCCGCCTCCCGCTGGGATAAGGGAAACAATCCCTTTCACTTGGTAGCCCGAAAAGGGGTCATTCGTGGGGTCTGTTTTCAAAAAATCTTTGAAAATTTTTTTCTGACCGCGATAATGGAGTCCCGGACAGAATACTTTGAGCAGCCGCAAATCGTTCCAATCTCCGCGTAGCTCAAACCGTCCAGGGCATAGAGCAGGAACCGGCGGCGCTGGGTCTCGGTGCAGGTGTCCAGGACGGCCATCAGCTCGCCCAGCGTTTCCATGCGGCAAAGGTAGTCCTCCGGCGTTTCGCCGTAGATACCTACAGCCCTCGGTGGCAACTATGTATTCGTCAAACTCCCGGCCATCCCAGTGCCGCCGCTGCTCATGGGACAGGTTTTCGGCTTTGTGGTCGGCCCGGTCAAGATATTCATAGACTTCCAGTGTGACCTCTACGGTCACAGCTTGTCCGTTGTAATGGATGGTGACTTCCATCTGCCTTTCCTCCGTTCAGATTTTTTGCGGGAAAATCTGAACGGGGCGGCGGGGAACGGCACTGGGGCCAGACGGCACTGGCCCGGGTTACGGCCCCACAGATATGAAAAAACGCCCGGACAGCAGAAAGCTATTCGAGCGCAAAAACTCCAGTATTCACTTACAGAATGACAATTTTCGCACCGGCTGCCAGACGGAGCCTGTTCGTTGACTGGGCTTTTTTTGACGGTAGTGAAATATCGTCTGAATTTGTCGGCGGTCAATGTGCTTCATGGCGGTTCCCTCCTAAAGCCGCCGTGTCAGCGTGTAGGCGTCACTCCTTTGTTGAGGGCATAAGGAACGGCGGCCTTGAAATGTGCTTCAAAGCCGCCGGTAAGGATGGTATTTCTAAAATGAGCGCACAAAATCATCTGCCCCAAACCAACGGTTTTTTTCTTTCCCCGTCCGGGGGCAGATCATTCATTATGTAGTGCAGGACCGATGTACGCTAATCGGTTCCCTGTACCTTTCTTTCAGCTTTTGAAAGGACGTATCGCTGATCACGTGTTCCATCCGGCAAGCCTCTTGTTCCGCCGTTTCCTGATCGACGCCAGCAGCTACAAGCTGTTCCGTAAAGAATTGGTGTCACTCATAGATTTTTTCAGCAACTTCCTGGCCTGCCTCGGTCAAATGCAGAAAATAATCGCTGTCTACTGTCAGAAAGCCGCCCTCCTGCAAAATGGCTACGGTTCTGCTGACGCTGGGTTTGAAACCTCCATGTGCCGGGCAAGGTCAATAGAACGTACCATACCATTTTTTCTTTTGCAGCATTAGTATGGCTTCTAAATAATCCTCGCCCGACTCATACAGTTTCATTTTGTTTCTCCTATTCGGTTCGTTTAATAACTTCCCATATATTGACATCAGGGGCAGCCGGGGTAGGCTGATCGCAGCCATGACAGCCGTTGCAATTATGATTGCAGTCGGCTTGATAAGCTACTTTTCGGATATATCCTTGGTTCTCCAAATATTCAAGTTCCACTTGGATGCTCCCTACGTCCTTATGCAGAAGTTCAGCCAACTCCTGAACGCTGTATGTTTTTCCCGCTTTGTAAATACTCCAATAATTGAATTAGCACAATAACTCCTTTCCTTTAGAAAATGACAAGACCGACGTGATACGCAATCGTTGCCATAATCAAGGCTGTAAGGACATAATAGAGCGCAATTCGCACAGTCCATTTCATAGAGTGTGTTTCCTGGGTTGTTGCGGTCAAGGCCATCAGGCAAGGCATATTGAAGAAAAACGCGAACAGGAAAGCAAGAGCTTCCGGTCTGGATATGACGGACAGCATACTTGTACTAAGTGCCGCCGTGTCTACGGTAGCGGACTGCTCAATAGCCGCCCAAATACTTCCCGTGTTAAACAGGGAAGCCATAACGCCAAGAGAAGCCTCCTTGCCCATAGCGGAAGCGACAAAAGCGATAAACAGTTGCCACGGTAAACCAAACAGGCTTGTCACAGGTTCAATAAAGGTTCCTACCTTGTAAATGATACTGTTCGCCACATTTCCGTCCGCCGAGTAAGAAAGCAGCCAGAAGATCACGGAAATGCAAATAATAATACGGAGTGCGCGGCTAAGTACATTTCCCATTTTGCTGAAAACGGAACCAAACAGGCTTTTCCAATGAGGCTTATGGTAAGGCGGCAATTCCATAATTAAGCCGGTGCGCCCCTCTACCTTGTTCAAAGACCGGCCAAACACCTTATAAGTGATAAAAATGTGCAAAAACGCCACGGCAAACAACGCCAGGACTACGACAACAGCCCCGTTTCCGAAGAACGTACCGCTGACAAGTCCAACTACGCCCCAGGTAGAAGCGCAGGGGACTACCCAGGACAGGGCAATCGTCATAACACGCTGTCCCCATGAATCAATGACCCTTGTTCCAGTGATTCCGCCGATATTGCATCCGAAACTGACGAGGAAAGGCATAATTGCTTTGCCCTGTAATCCCAGCTTTGTCATAGTATCATCGAATACATAGGAGATTCGCGCCATATAGCCGACATCTTCCATCAGGCCAAAGACAAGGCTGATTCCGAACACATAGCTTGCCATTTGCAGAGCGAAAGAAACAGCAGTCAAAATGGCGTTGCAGAGCAGCGATACAAGGAATGGCGCTGCGCCTATATCCAGCAGCCAGTTAGCCAGAGGGACGGAAATTGCACTGATAAGCCCGCTGAAAAGCCCCATCAGCGGGAAGCCAATCACCATAGAGCAGACCAGACCCTAAAACGATCATGCCAATGGCAATAGGCTTTCCCCAGCGTTTGCTTGTGGCCGCCTTATCAAACCGGCTCCGCAGCAGCTTGTTCTTCTTGCTGGTCACGTTCTCATTTACAAGTTTGTCAATCCACTGGAATTTGCAATCACCTGTCAAAGGGTTTCCGTCCTTTACATCGGACAGCTTCTTTTCAATCGCGGTATAAGTGCCTGCATCAACGGTTTCTTTCACAAGAGAGCGCGCCAATTTGTCCTGTTCTATCAGCTTTGCAGTCAACCATGTGGACGAATAGATGCCGATTCCGTCCGCAGGAAGCAGCGCCTTGATCTCGTCAAACGCGGCCCCGATTGTATTCTGATAAATCTGCGCCAAGCGCTTTTCGTCTAAAAGTCGAAGCATTTTTTATCAATGCTTTCTAACATACGGAAAAATGTGCCATACTGTTTTTTATCGGCAGCAACCAGCGGCACAACAGGGATGCCCAGGGATTTAGCGATTCCATTGGTGTCAATCTGCTTCCCCTGCGATTTTGCCACATCCATCATATTCAGCAGGAGAACCACGGGAACGCGAATCCCGGTATAATCAGCCAGCATGAAAAGGCTGCGGTTGAGCTGGGAGGCATCAGCCAATATGCAAACAACATCTGCCTGCCCGCTGGCTATGTAATTCCGTGTAACAACTTCTTCATCCGAATTTGCAGACAGGCTATAAGTTCCCGGAAGATCAATGATTTTATAGGTGGTATCTTTGTGAACGAAAAAGAACCATCCTTGCGCTCCACTGTTTTTTTCCGGGCCAGTTCCCGACGTGCTGACGGGAACCAGTCAGGCCATTAAACAAGGTTGATTTGCCGGAGTTCGGCTGGCCTAAAAAGGGCAATCGTTTTTTCACTCATTGTTTTGTCACCTCCACCATGATTTTGTCAGATTCCGTTTTGTTGATGGCAACCATCGTGTCCCTTGCGTACACCAAAACGGGCCGCTTTTTTCGGATTTTGAATCACTTCAAAAGGGCAGCCAATCGTAAGGCCGATGGAGGTCACGCGGCTTTGAAAATGCGCGTCCCCGTTGATTGCAACAACTCTTCCGCAGGAGCCATCACTCAATTCATTTAATTTTTTCATTTCTTAAATTCCTCCAATTCTTTTCTGTCAGCCCATAATAAAAAAATCCGTACCCCGATTAAAATTAAAATCACACCGCCTAATATTCCGGCCCGGTTTCCTAACCGATTTCCGAAAAAAAAAGTGTCCAATCCATACGCCGACAAATGCAATTAAGAATGTTGTGGTTCCTATCAGTGTTGCCGAGAGGATAATTTTTTACATTTAAGGCTGACAGCGTTATGCCGACAGCAAAAGCGTCAATACTTGTAGCAATCGCAGCCGGAACCATAACAGTAAAACCCAATGCTCCGTTTGTTTCTTTACATTCACCTTTTAGATTTTCTCGAATCATGTTGATACCGATTATGCACAGAAGAAACAGTGCAACATATTTGGGGGAAACCGCTTCAATGTACTGGCGAATTGTTCCGCCGCAGATATATCCCAGCGTAGGCATAAGCGCCTGGAATCCACCAAAATATAGCCCTACGACAAGCCCTGTTTTTACTGGGTGCATTTTGGTATTCAAACCTTTGCATACTGAAACCGCGAAAGCGTCCATTGATAGACCGACAGCAACCAGTAATAGGTCAAGTAGCCCCATCGGTATTACCTCCTTTACCGGCTCCTGTCTATGCCCCCTTTACAATCCATTCTCTTGCTTTCTGCTGTTCCTGCACCATTTCGTAGTAATGGCCTTTCTTTCTTAACAGTTCTTCATGCGTTCCCGTTTCTTCAATCCGTCCCTGATTCAGCACAATAATCTGATCTGCGTTCTGAATAGTGTTCAGACGGTGGGCAATCACGAAAACGGTTTTCCCTTTCATCAGGCGGTCTAACGCCTGATTGATCTTTGCTTCATTGTCAGCGTCCAGAGAAGCCGTTGATTCATCCAAAAGCAGGATAGGCGCGTCCTTTAAGATTGCCCTTGCAATAGCAATCCGCTGTTTTTCACCGCCAGACAGGGTGTTGCCGCCCTCGGCAAGATGGGTCTGATAGCCATTAGGCAGTCTTTCGATAAATTCATGACAATGGGCCGCCTTTGCCGCCGCAATCACTTCCTGTTCGGTAGCATCTTCACGGCCAGCTTTGATATTGTTGTAAATCGTATCGGACAGCAAAGTATTTTCCTGGAATACCTCACTGATATAGTGCAAAAGTCCGTCAGGATTTAGCTCCCGTATGTCCTGCCCACCAATGCGGACGCAGCCTTTTTTTGTCACATCCCAAAACCGGGCGATCAGATTAGCAACCGTAGATTTACCGGAGCCGGACGGCCCGATCAGCGCCGTAGTGCTTCCCTCCGGGGCATGAAAACTGATATTGTGTAAAAACATCGGTCTGCTGGTTATAGGAGAAGTCCACGTTTTCAAAGGTAATATCAAAGTGCGAGAGCTTTACCTTTTTTTTCTTCTTTGTAGGATAGCGGCTTTGTGTCAAATGCCTGTTCCAGATTAGAAGTGGCAAGTTTCAGTTCTTTCAGCAGGTTATACGAATGTTCAAACGCAATCAGCAGCGCAGAAAGCGCAAGGCTCATAAGCATAAACGCCACAAGCAGTTCAGAAGCAATCGTACCGCCAAGGAACAGATAGCTTCCAATCAGCAGGACAAACGGCAAAAGGAAATTTGCAATGATAGAATACATACTTGTGGGGGCGGCGGTTTTACTTCCGCCTGTACGCTGGTTTTCCGTATGTCCTCCAACGTATCAGACATTCTTGTGAAGTGCGTACTTGTCATATTTGCAGACTTGAACACTTTCATGCCCTTGATGTATTCCAGAACAATAGAGATCATTTTAGAAGTCAGATCACGCTTGATCGTTCCGTACTTCTCTACAAGCCGGTTGCCCCAATTCAAAACCGGCAGCGCGATCAGAATTACCACGCACTCGGCCAACGCCAGTTTCCAGTTGATAAAAAGGTTCCAACCAAGATCAGGCAGCCCATGACCAATGTTTTGACGATAGAGGGCAGCGTATGGGTCAATACAAGTTCAAAATTGCTTAAATCCTTTGTCAGTGTACTAAGCAGATACCCGCTGCTGTTTTGATTAAAATAGCCAAGGCTTAGAGAACGGTAATGGTTTGCCAAATCAAGCGTAGGCCGCTGCACATTTCGGCCCCTCTGGAAAAGCAGAGAAAATAGCCGCTGCGGTAAATAATCAGCCGGAGAATTATACTGATAAGGCATACAATGGTATAGTTTCGTACAAGCCCACCTGTCAGAGAACCGTTCAGGAGATGAATTACGGTAAAATACAGCATAAGGTACATGACAAGGCTTCCGATGGCGTCCAGTGACATAAGGAAAACAGGAAATATCAACTGCTTTCGTTTGTCACCAATCAATTTCTGAATACTGCGTAACATAATCTTTTCACTCCTCCCCGATAGTTTCTCTCTTGTATAGGTGTCCCACATATGGCTGTATGTACTTCCGCTGGCGATCAGTTCATCATGCGTTCCCTGTTCGACAACTTTTCCATCCTGAAAGACAAAAATTTTATCCGCATTGCGGATGGTATGAAGCCTGTGGGCAATCATAATCGTGGTCTTTCCTCGCAGGAGGTTTTGGAGTGCAAGCTGTATTTTGTGTTCGTTCTCAATGTCTGAATAGGAAGTTGCCTCGTCGAAAACAACGATAGGCGCGTCTTTCAAAATGGCCCGCGCAATCGAAATCCGCTGCTGCTGGCCGCCGGATAATTTCACTCCCTCGTCGCCTATTCTCGTTGCGTATCCTTTCGGCAGGCTCATAATGAAATCGTCAATCTGCGCCGCCTTTGCCGCCTGGCGTACCTGTTCCTCGGTAGCATCTGTTCCCATACGGATATTTTCAAGAAGCGTGTCCTCCAAAAGAAATACATCCTGGAATACAAACGCGGTTAAGTCAGAAAGATTTTTCGGTTTGAAGTTCTGTAACCGGGACGCCGCCAATCTTGATTGTCCCGCTGCTCACGTCCCAATAGCGGCCAAGGAGCTGTACCGCCGTCGTCTTGCCAGCACCGGACGGGCCGACAAAAGCATTTAAGCTGCCCGGTTCCAAATGAATATCAACGTCGGACAACGCATCCTTTCCGCCTTGTGTGTAGTTAAAGGTCACATTGTCAAAGTCAATACCATAACAGCCGGTTTTGGAAAGGGTTTGCTGTCCGCTTTTCATGGTTTCCATATCCATGATCTTCTTCACATTATCAAGGCCGCTGCCCAGCTCCATAGACTGCATAGCAATCGTCACCATGTTCAGGAAAGACGTGAAAAAGCACATAGTCAGCAGAATAAAGAGAAGATACGATGCCGCAGACAGCGAATCACGCAGATACAGCCAACCGCCCACCGGCAGCGTGAACAGAATGGCAGAATCCAAAACCACAAGAGCGATAGACAGCGGATTGCAGGACGATTCACACATCTTAATCCAACAGTCTGTATATATCTTCAAGGAATTTCGGTACTGCTCAAATTTTTCGGCTGTAAGGTGATACATTTTGATAACCGGCATAGCGGTGATAAATTCATTTGCGGAAGCGTTCAGCTTTTCCGTATCGCCTGCAAACTCGTCCGTCAAATCCGGGTAGCGCCCCATGAGGGCCATCGGAATTGCAATCCCCAAGATCATAGGAACCAGCATGATAAGCGCCATAATCCAGTTCAGCCGCAGCATGAAAATGAACATCATCAGAGGAACGACGATTGCCTGGGCCAGTTCCAAAGTGCTGTGGGCCAGAAAGGTTTCAATCCTGTCCACATCATCAAACAAGGTTGTTTTTGATCTGTCCGGGCGCATGTTCCTGAAAGAATCCAAGGTTGAATTTGGACATATGCTCCAATACTCTGACCTTGATTCTGTGCATGGTGTTGAAAGCCGCCGTATGAGAGCAGATACCGGCAAAGGATGTCAGGAATTGCCTGTAAGACTGCTGCGGCAATGCCGATTCCGGCCCAACCAAGCATTGCGGGAAGCGTCACCTCCTGCTTGATTATCAGAAGCAGGATTTGGTAGACTACCAAATACGGGACGAAAGACAGGGCCGACGAAAAGACCGCCAGCAGCATCCCAAGGCTTAACTTGCCGCGCTCCTCTTTCGCAAGAGTAAAAACGTATGATAATCCGGTTCGTTTTTGTTCCATCGAAACGATACCCCTTTCTTTGAAATGTGCCAGTTAGATTTTGCTAACCTGACACAATCTACTTTACCCGCACGAAGTGGAAATTTCAATAGCCACCCCGCTTTACTGTTTGCATTTTGAAAAACGCTGAAAGTGCTGATATTTCTGTGGTTTTCAGCGTTTTTGTTTCATATATTTTATAAAATCGTGATCGATAAATATTGGATTGTCACCTTTTTTTTTGAAGTGGCGCGCAGAAAGCCGGTATGATATACTATCAAGTAGAGAAAGGAGGGCGGCGGTACAATGGTTCCATCTGTAATTGACTATTTGTTACAGCTCCCCGAAGCCATGCACTTTGCAAGGGTGCAGGAGCTTTGCGGCGACGGTGTTTTTTTCTACCGTATGCTTTCCGAATACGGAAACGGCACGTTCCAACTGATCGAGTTTGAGGACGATCTTCTTTTTGATTTTGATTGGTGACTATACGCCCAAGGACACCTTTGAAAAGATCACTGAAATTTCAGAGGACTATATGGAGATCGGCCAGTTTGAAACGGACAGCAGTTCTTTCAAGATTGGTGGACGGAAAAAGAATCAGGTGGATAAGGGGATTTATTGCTATCTAAACACACAGAAGAAAACTTACACCTATTGCGAGGGCGGGAAGCCTGTTCGTTTTACGAAAGTGATTCTATCGCCCAAATACTTCAATACTTATTTTCGGCTGCATGACAGGAACAACGCCGAACTTCTCAACTCTGCAAGGGATTACATTCTCAAAAACCCCAGCCTGCCGGAACTCAACTTTGTGTTCCAGCAGATACGGGATTGTCAGGCAGAGGGGCATACGCTGAAAATCTATCTGGAAAGCAAAGTAATGGAGCTTCTTTCTCTTGTTGTGAAAGGCATGGAGCAGGAACAAAAACATATTTCTGTAAAGCTGGATTATAAGGACATCCGCAATTTAAGAAAAACGGTAACGGTGATGAAAAATGATCTGGCCGCATACCCGACAGGGGAAGAACTTGCCCAGATAGCGGGTATGAGTACAGCCCGGTATCAACTGGCATTTCGGAAGTATTATGGGACAACGCCGTATGAATATCTCAAGGAATTGCGGTTAAACCAGGCGCTGATTTTGCTAAAAAAATTCTGATTATGGAATTGCTACGATTGCGGCTAAAGTCGGGTATCACAATTCCGGCCACTTTGCAAAATTGTTCAAGAAAGCCTATGGCCTCGGCCCCAGGGAATACAGGAATCTTCATGGAATTAAGTAAAGATCATCAGGCCCCGGCCACGCTGCCGGGGCTTTGCTATGTCCAAACAGCCCGCCAACCTACGCATTTAGAGCCTGAAAACGACTGAAATTTCAAGGCTTTTCCGGCGTGGTTGCTGGGGCGGCGGTATTCTTTATCCCGTTGCCGCCGTATTGGGGTTCTAAATGCATAGAAACAAGCCATAATAAAGACGCCGGATGCAACGGCCAGCGGGCCGCCGTGTCCGGCGTCTGTCTATTCTTCATTTATGGGCTTTGCACTTTCCGCCATTTTTATGATTTCTTCATACCACGCCTCCCTGTTTTGTGTGTTCAGAACACCAACTCGTTTATGATGGATGATGTGCCCCCTTGCCGCTCCCATGACGCACAAGTTTTATAATCACCATCTTCCTGACAACACAAACATTCTACTACAAAACATTCAATTAGTACAGGTACAGGGACTAAATTTCCAACGTACCGCCATATAATAATTAGTACAGTGACAGGGATTGGTGGTGATGCGGGGATGCAGCTAAATGAAGCCGTGAGTAAACGGCTCACAGAATTTCTTTCAGAGCGGAACATGACACAGTATCAGCTTTTTATGAAAAGTGGTGTGCCCAAATCTACCATAGGGAACGTTATCAACTGTTCGTATGAATCTGTGAAGCTGCGGATCATCCATGAAATGTGCCAGGGACTGGGCATTACCCTGTGCGACTTCTTTCAGTCGCCGCTATTTGACGATTACCATCTTGATCCATAAACTCCGATACAACCGTTTGGGATGTACCGGAGTTTTTTTGTTGGAGAAATGTATTGCAGAAGATATGGTTTCTTCGTTTTTAACGAACACAGCCATTTTACTTTTTTTCCAATTTTCCAAATTAGTTGAAGATTATTTCTGACAAAAACAATTTC
>VOFJ01000677.1_pt1 | contig 14854 bp, 30 predicted proteins | sample 5384081 | NCBI WGS metagenome assembly VOFJ01 (sample SAMN12384729, study PRJNA508395) | human gut metagenome | isolation source: healthy gut I | host: Homo sapiens
TGTTGTACTTCGTTCAGTTACGTATTGCTAAGCCAGTCGTGAACACATAGATGAATTAAATTCTCATCAAGAAGTTATTGATGCTGATATGATCTTTGCATGTGGTGGCGGAAAAGCGATTGATACTTGTAAAGTATTGTCACAGGAAAGCAACCGACCATTCTTTACATTTCCAACGATTGCTTCTACTTGTGCTTCTTGTACATCACTTGGTATCATCTATCATCCAGATGGTTCCCTTCGTGAATATTCTTTCCAGGAGAAACCTTCTGAATGGATCTTTATCAATACACAAGTGATCGCCAATGCTCCTGAAAAGTACCTGTGAAAATTTGGAATTGGTGATACAATGGCTAAATTTTATGAATGTACAACCAGTGCCCGTGGTGATAATGATCTGAACCATAGCACTTCCATGGGCGTCCAGATCAATCTTTGTGCCAGACCATTAGTAAAATACGGTGTAGAAGCTTTTCCTTTAGAAGAATGTCGAAATCATACTCCTGGAAAAGCTCTGAAAAAGAAGTCATTCTTGGAATTATCGTTTCTACTGGTTTTGTATCAAATCTTGTCGGAATTGATTTAAATACCGGACACATGCCATGCTATAACGGATTTACTGTATGTAAATCTACCGAAGAACATGGACATCTGCATGGTGAGATCGTTTGCTTTTGTATCCTGATCTTATTAAAAAAGTTGATCATCAGGAAGAGGAATTTAAGAAAATCTATGAATTCTCCAAGAATATGGGATTTCCTGTGAAACTTTGCGGATATTCATGCGACGATTGATGATATGGATGCTGTGATCACAAAGGCTTTATCTGGAATTGATGTACGTGTATGGCCTTATGAAGTAACTCCTGATATGATCCTTGATGCTGTAAAGAGATCGAGCAAGTTGCTTTTATAAAATAACTTTATCAAGGGGTTTCCTTGGAATTTCTATGATATAAAAAGGATATTGGTGTCACGATCAATATCCTTTTTTCTTTTATTTTTCTGTATTAAATTTCTTAAATGGCCGCGGTGTCATAAATGTCAGCGGCGCTTCCAACAAAGTTCTTCTTCTCCTACATAGGCTTTTCCAACAAAATTCATGATCGTTTTCCTGTGGACACTGCTTCTACCTCTGTTCTTACGGTTGCTCCTGTTGGTATTCCTTTTAAAAATGTTGTAGAAAGCTGCACCGTTGGGGCTACACTATAATCGCCCAATCCAAAGCAGTCAATGTTCCAAATGCAATATCAAACATCCCTGCCAGAGAACCTCCAAACATGATTCCAAATGCATTTTCATGAAACTTTGTGGCCTCGAACGTCATGGTTAAACTTTTGGTATCATAGTTAAAATCTGTGACAGTTCCTTTTTAATTTTTTAAATATTCCATGTTTATTGATCTCATCTAACTGCTCCATTCTTTTTCGGATCTGCTTCTCAAAATTTTCTTTGCTCATCTTTTTCTCCTGCTTATTATTTCTTTTCACCATAAAATCGATGTATGTGGATTTCATTTTATGTCTGCCATTTTATCATATTTCCACTTTTTTATGTATAGAAACTGTTATATGGAACATCCTATGAACAAAAGGAGTTTTACAATTATGGATAATGAAAATTTATTAAACAGTATTTATCAGAACATTGCAATGGTTTTAGAAACCATTCCTGAGATTCGAAAGATCACGACAGACTGTGATTTTAAGGCTTTGATCATCAGCCAGGAAGAAGAATATCAAAATTTATCAGATTCTATAAAAGATACGATCACTTCCAATGGTGATTCTACAGAAGAATTAAATGATCTTTTGAAAACATATTCTGAATGGATGACCAAATTAAAGGCTATGTCTGATAAAAAAATGTCAGTCATCTTTCTGAAATGTGTATTCAGGGATATACGATGGGAATGATCAAAGCAATCCAGAAAAATCATCTTTACTGTGATGCCTCCAAAGAAGCAAAACATTTCGGTGACAAACTTATTTCTCTCCACGAAAAAAGTATTCAGGATTTAAAAAGTATTTGTAATCGTTAAGTTGTTGTGCTATGATTAATCTTGTTATTGATAGATTTTAATGTTCACGACCGATACGGATGCATTCATTTATTTCTATGAATGCATAAAGCAAGTAACGGTTCGTGGACTTTTTCTTTTTATAAAGATTTTTTTATTGAAACACCTGTCATTAACAGTTACATGTATTTTTTATTTAAGAAAGTAGAGGTACCCAGATGAGTAATGGTACAGTAAAAATGGTTTAACGCAGAAAAAGGTTATGGATTTATTTCACAGGAATCCGGAGATGATGTATTTGTTCATTTTTCTGCAATTCAGGGAAAAAGGATTTAAGACTTTGGAAGAAGGACAGAGTGTTAGTTTTGAGATTGAAGAAGGACCTCGCGGAAAACAGGCATCTAGTAACCAAGTTGTAATTTGAATGCGTTGTTCATGCATAAAAAAAGGAAATAATAGGATAAAAGTTCTAAATCTTTTTTATCCTATTATTTCGTTTTTTCTCATATACATGGACAGCTATTCAAACCACCACATGTGTGTATGTTAGACGGTGTTAAATTATAATTTTTTTATATATTCAAATAATTCCTGTCTACTTGTTACTTCTACGTCCGAACGATATCTCCTTCTGGCATTGGGCGGTTTCTGTGGTTGAACCAGATGACATGCCAGCCAGAATTCTTGGCTCCTACGACATCTATTTCAAAGGTGTCTCCGATAAACCATGTTTCCTCAGGATCAATCTTCATTTCTTTTTGAACAGTATGGAATGCTTTTTAACATCTGGTTTTGCAGCTCCGATGCTGTCTGAGATGAACATTGTTTTAGGGTTGAACCAGTGGTCTAATCCTAATGTCTCTAATTTCTTTCCCTGATTCTTTGTTGTTCCATTCGTTAAAATTCCAATTCTGTAATTTTCTTTTGCAATGATCAAGGATCTGTTTTGTAATTTCTGGTACCTGAATATGCTTTTGGTAATAACGGTATCGTTCTTCGAATTGTTTTGCCTCTTCTTTGCTGACTTCTACTCCAACATCTGCATATGTTTTCTGGACACGATATGCAAATTCTTCGTCTTCAGAGATTTTTCCTTCTCTTGACATACAGAATGCTTCATCACTGTAAGTTCTTGATGCTTCAAATAATTCCTCACAGTCTGCATCTGTGCGGGCTGCCATCAGTTCTTTGTGGGCTTTTTGAAATGGTTCCATTAAATCATACAATGTATCATCAACATCAAATATAACATTCTTCATCTTAAATCAATCCTAACTTCTTAAGTGCCATTGTAATTCCTTCTTCTTTGACAGTTCCTGTTACCATAGATGCGACTTCTCCTACTTTCTCACTATGACGTCCCATCGCGATTCCTGTTCCAACTGCCTGCATCATTTTACATCGTTATCTGCATCTCCAAATGCATATGTGTCTTTTTCTTGTCAATTCCAAGTTTCTCGATCAGTTCTGTGATCGCATCTCCTTTTGTTACACCTTTTTAATGTGATATCAATAAAATTTTCGCGAACATGTTTAGCGCAAGTAAATACATCTTTAAACTCTTCTTCAAAATCCTTCTTCACCTGAATATCCTTGTAATTCATAACAAGTTTGCTGATGTGAGTGTTTTTTTTGCGGAATTTCCATGGCGCATACCATCGTTGTGGCAGATTAAAAAGTTTGCAGTGATTTTTGAAAAACTCTTCATCCATATGTAGATAATAACTGATATCTCTTGTCTCAAAATGAATGATCGTATCTCTTGGGAAGTATTCGTTGACTACCTGAAATACCAATTCATCTGGAATACAGATGTCTCTGATCACTTCTCCCTCAACTTCTGTATGTGAACCATTACATGTGATCGCTCCCCATAAATTTATCAATATCCATCTCTAAAAATCGCTGTGTTCTTCCTGAGCATAACATTGTCAGATATCCATTTTCTTTTTAATTTATTCAATGATTCTACAGTTGTTATGGTGTTTGCTGTTTTAATCTCATCTACTTCATCAACTGTTGTTCCATCATAGTCAAAAATACGACACCTTTGTACTTTTTCATAATTTTGCTTTCTCCCATTTTATTCATTTCTTATTTTCTCTATATATAACACACTTTTTTATTTTACTTTCTACAGCTTTTTAATTTCAAAGATTTTACCAACAAAAATACCAGATTCCTATGAATCGAAATCTGGTATTTTTATTTTATACTCACTTAATATATTTACTTTATTTCTATTTTCTGTTTCTGTTTTCATTGAGAACTGCTTTCTGTTTTAAGAAATTAATCTTCGCTGCTTTCGTATAATCAACGCCTTTGAATGCATTGTAAAAATTCAAGTACCAGCTGTTCTTTTCATAATCTGTCCATGTGTCAATACTTCCACCATCTTTTGATCAGGGATCTTTCCTTTGTTATCTACGATAAATCTGCCCTCTAGTCCGTCTGTTAAGATTGCTCCGTCATAATCTAGAAACTCTTTAAAGTAAATTCTCAGATTGTGTTTTTGTTTTTACATCTGCCACTTTTAATTTGGTATGATCACTGACTTTGACAATCTCATTTTTCTTCAGATTTAATACTGCTTTCTGTACTTTTCCATTCTTTGTTACCACAGATTGTTTTTTAACTGGAATGATTTCCAGTGATCTTGTGTGTGTATGTTTGAAAAACTGATAGATATCTTTGCTTTTTTTCCTGAATTGTTTTTTCTTCATAGTAGAGATAAACAATGCAAGCTCCATATCCGGCTACTTGGGCACGTTTTCCTTCAGCGGCATCTACTCGGCGTTCCGCGGGGAAAGCTGCATAGGCTTCCAGCGCACGTGTCCCAGTCCCGCAGTGCTGGTTCCCACCGAACCAGCTGCCAGCGCGTGGGGCCTCGTCGGCCAGCAGGTTTTTCTTTCAGGCATAATTCCGTGCTTGCACGCCACCGTCTGGTCAAAATTGGCGTCACGGTCGTCATGTCCCGGATCGTCCCCTAATGCAACCTCCGGGGGGCTTCGTGGTTATGGGCCAGGACCGCGTTCAGAAAAAGATTCACAGGCTCCATGCCAGAGGCGAGGAAATCCTCCAGCCAGTTCACCGCGTTGATGTCCAGGTTGTTGGTCGGCTCGTCCAGCATCAGGATGTCCGGACTGCCGAACAGGGCCTGGGCCAGCAGCACCTTGACCTTGAGACAGGGATCGAGGGGATCGAGCCATCTGCTCAAAATTGTAGTTCCGTGCCGATGCCCAGACCCTGCAGCAGGCGGGAGGCGTGGATTCCGCTTCCCAGCCGCCCAGCTCGGCGAATTCGGCTTCCTAAGTTCGGCAGCCCGCAGGCCGTCCCTCGTCGGTGAAGTCCGGCTTTTTCGTAGATGGCGTCCTTCTCCTTCATGACCTCGTACAGATGGGCGTTGCCCATGATGACCGTGTCCATGACGGTGTAATCGTCATAGGCGTTCTGGTTCTGTTTCAGAACGGAGACCCGCTTGGTGGGGTCGATGGTGACGGAGCCGTTGGTGGAGTCCAGCTCCCCCGTCAGGATGCGCAGGGAACGTGGATTTTCCCGCGCCGTTGGCGCCGATGATGCCGTAGCAGTTGCCGGGGGATGAACTGCAGGTCAACGTGCTGGAACAGCCACTGACCGCCAAACTGCATACCGAGATTGCTTACTGTAATCATTTTTACTCCTTAACCTTTTAACCTTTTTCGCGGCAGCATACCGCTGCACATAACTATACAGGATAATAATACCACATAATTTGAAATAATCAATCACGATTGCGCCAATTATGAATAAATCGAGAAATTTTTACGAAAGCCCTTGCTTTTTTTCCACAGGTGCGCTATAATATTAGCACTCAAATAGCTAGAGTGCTAAATAAACCAAGGATGTGTATTGATTATGGAAAAGCAGCAATTCAAAGCGGAGTCCCAGCGTCTTCTTGACCTGATGATCAACTCCATTTATACCCACAAGGAGATCTTTCTCTCCGTGAGCTGATCTCCAACGCCAGCGATGCGATTGATAAGCTCTATTACCATGCGCTGTCCGACGGTAATACGGGCCTCAACCGCGATGATTTTTCCATCGAGCTTGCCATCGATAAGGAGAACCGCACCTTGACCATTACGGACAATGGCTGCGGCATGACGAAGGAGGAGCTGGAAAACAACCTCGGCGTGATCGCAAAGAGCGGCTCGCTCGCTTTCAAGCAGGAGAACGAGGCCAAAGAGGATATCGATATTATTGGCCAGTTCGGCGTGGGCTTTTATTCCGCCTTCATGGTGGCCGCCAACGTGAAGGTTTACAGCAGGGCCTATGGTGCGGACGAAGCGTATGTATGGGAATCCAACGGCGCGGAGGGGCATACCGTTGAGCCCTGCGAAAAAGGCGTCGAACGGCACGCAAATTGTATTGACCATCAAAGAGGATACAGAGGATGAAAAATACAGCGAATTCCTCGAATCCTACCGTGTTCAGGAGCTGGTGTGCGCAAGTATTCCGACTATATCCGCTTCCCGATCCGCATGGAGGTCGAAAAGAGCCGCATGAAGGAGCAGCCGGAAGGGGGAGGAAGCGGACGAGGAGAAGGCCCCGGAATATGAGACCTACACGGAGGTGGAAACCCTCAACAGCATGGTGCCGATTTGGCGCAAAAAATAAAAATGAGCTGACGGATGAGGATTACAACAGCTTCTACAAAGAGAAATTCTTTGATTACAGCGATCCGCTCAAGGTGATCCATACTTATACGGAGGGCGCGGCCACCTATCACGCTCTGCTTTTCATCCCCGCGAAAGCGCCCTATAATTACTACACGCGCGATTATGAAAAGGGCCTCAAGCTCTATGCCAGCGGCGTGCTCATCATGGATTCCTGCAAGGACCTGCTACCCGATCACTTCAGCTTTGTCAAGGGCCTGGTGGATTCGGAGGATCTCTCCCTGAACATTTCCCGCGAAATGCTCCAGCATGACCGCCAGCTCAAGGTGATCGCCTCCCGGCTGGAGAAGAAGATCAAATCCGAGCTGCTCTCCATGCTCAAAAATGACCGCGAAAAGTATGAGGAGTTCTTCAAGAACTTTGGCCTTCAACTCAAATACGGCGTGTATAACGGCTTCGGCGCGAATAAAGAGCTGCTTCAGGATCTGCTGCTGTTCTACAGCCTCACGGAGAGGGTGCTGGTCTGACCCTGGATGAGTATGTGGACGCCATGGCCGAGGGTCAGGAGAAGATTTATTTCGCTCCCCGGCGAAAATAAGGAACGCCTGAGCAAGCTGCCCCAGGTGGAGACTCTTGACCAATCAGGGGCTATGACGTGCTGCTGTTCACCGAAGATGTGGACGAGTTCGTTCCTCAGACCCTGATGACCTACATGGAGGAAGTTTCCCCTTCTGCAACGTTTCTACCGAGGATCTGGGCTTGCAGACCGAGGAGGAAAGAAGCAGGCGGAGGAAAAGGCCGAGGAAATGAAGGACTGCTGACCTTCGTGAAGGGAGACGCTGGGCGACGGGTCAAGGGAGGTCAAGCTGTCCTCCGGAGCTGGGCAGCCACCCCGTGTGCATGACCCCCGCCGAGGGCATGAGCTTCGAGATGGAAAAGTATATGAAGCGGGCGAACCCCGAGTTTGCTTTCCCCGTGGGTCGGGTGCTGGAGCTGAACCCCGAGCATGAGGCGGTGCAGGCCATGCAGAAGGCCATGACCGAAGCCCCGGAAAAGGCAAAGGATTACGCAAAAGCTTCTGTGCTATCAGGCGCAGCTCATGGCGGAACTGCCGCTGGACTTTGACCCATGCCTACCACCGAGCTGGTGTGCAGACTGATGAAGTAATCTGACCGGCAAAGAAAAGGATTGCTTTTTGCCGTGGTGTGATAAAATATCCCCACCGAAGAAAGAAAGGGAGGGTTTATGTCCTACACATATTCGTATATCAGTGACGCCATGGCGAACGGACTCCCTGTCGGGATTTTCAGCGGCGTTCCCACGACGCTGATCGGCATTGCCACCTATGTATTAAGCGCCCTGGGGCTTTACACCATCGCCAAGCGCCGGGGCTGAACCACGTGGCTGGCCTGGATTCCGTGGCCAGCGCGTGGATCGTGGGTTCGCTTTCCGATCAGTACCGCTATGTGGTCAACGGGGAGAATAAGTCCAAGCGGAAGGTTCTGCTGACGCTGAACATCATTACCACAGTGCTGAGCCTGGTGATGATCGCGTGCAGAATCGGAATGGTGGCGCAGGCGTTGATCGGCGCTGCGGGAGGCATCGACGAGGAGGCCATGGTGCAGGCCGTGATAGGGCCGCTGGTGGGCGTGCTGGGGCTGTGTCTGCCCCTGGCGAAGGCGTTGCCGTTGCCTACGCGGTGATCTATTACATGGCGCTGTACGATATCTTCAAGTCCCTTTGACCCCGGCAACTGCGTGCTGTTTCTGGTGCTGAGCATCGTGTTCAGCGTGACGGAGCCGTTCTTCCTGTTCTTCAACCGGAACAAGGACGGCGGAATGCCCCAGACGCCCTCCCCCCGGTCCTGTATGCCCCCGGAACCGGACTGGTGCGATAACGGCCAGGACACGGGCAATACGGATTTCCTGTAATAAGACAAAAATCCCTGCTTTTTCTTCGGAAAGGCAGGATTTTTTATGGTGTCGGTGGGATTTTTTGAATGTCCGCTTTGTGCGGGCAAATGTTTCTGGTGCCGGAACCATCTTTTTTCCTGCCAGCCGGTTGACAACCGGGGAAAATATCCAGTATACTAGGCAATATGCAATAAAAAGACGGCTTCATTATTGAGGAAATGACAAATGGTTATCAAATGGGATGTGACCATCCCCAGACTGTCGGGGATACCCCCGCAGAGCGTACATCTATCTTCCGGAAAGCTACGACGAAGAACCCGACCGGCGGTATCCCGTCATGTACATGTTCGACGGGCATAACGTTTTCTTTGACGAGGACGCGACCTTCGGCAAGTCATGGGGCATGAACGACTACATGGAGCGCACCGGAAAGCAGCTCATTATCGTGGGTGTGGAGTGCAACCATCAGGGCAACTGCCGGTTGTCGGAGTATTCCCCTGTGACCTTTGAAAAATGCCGAGCTGGGGAAAATCCGGGGCAGGGGCAGCACCACCATGAACTGGATGGTAAATGAGTTGAAGCCCTACATCGACGGGCATTTCCGCACCCTGCCCGACCGGCGGAACACCATTCTCGCGGGTTCCTCCATGGGCGGCCTGATGGCGCTGTATGGCGCGGCGGCCTATAATTCCGTCTTCCAGCGGGCGGCCTGTCTGTCCCTAGCCTTTGGGTCGCGCCGGGAAAGGTGATGGGCTGATCGCAAAGGCGCGTATCCGTCGGACGACCATCTACATGGACTACGGGAGAAAATGAAATGGCCAACCATGTGGCAAGCCAGGCGGTCATCCCCTCCGCGGTGTATCTGCTGCTGACCAGGGGGTCAAGCATTGTCCCCGGCGGCAATCACTGGCCAGCTGGGAGAAAAGATCCCCGATTTTTATGGGTGTCTCGGCATTTGATATAGAGAAAACAAGAAATGGAAATTCACGCTACGAAAAACATTGGAGCGGCTGGCTGAACCGGGATATGGAATTCAAAATCTACGGCAGCTGCGGCTTGAAGCCCGTGATCTTCATTCCCTGTCAGGCAGGACGGTTCTGGGATTTTTAGTCCTTCAAATGGTGGGACTACTGGGCACCATGGATCCGAGTCCGGCAAGTGCATGGTCTTCCCATTGACACCATCGACAATGAAAGCTGGGCAGCCATAGGAGCGGACAACCCGCTGGCGCATTGAGAACCACGAAAAGTGGCTGCCACTACGTCGTGGATGAGCTGGTGCTCATATCCGGCACGTCGCCGGTATGGCCAACGGACACGATCAGGGCATTATGACCTTCGGCGCATCCATGGGCGCCATGCACGCCGCGAACTTTTTACTACCGCCGTCCCGACCTGTTTGACAGCTGCTTCGCCATCTCCGGACTGTACGACAACAAGGGTTTTTTCTGGCGACTACTGCGACGAGCTGGTGTACGCCAACTGCCCCTGTCTGTACTTGCAGAACATGCCCGACGACCACTATTACAAAGGGCATCTACAACAGCCAAGAAGAGAGCCTGATCGTCTGCGGTCAGGGCGCGTGGGAGGAGCCGCTGCTGGAATCCACCCGCTGGCTGGACACGGTCTGCTGCTGCCAGAAGGGCATCCACACCCGGTTTGAATACTGGGGCTATGACGTTGACCACGACTGGCCGTGGTGGTACAAGATGGTGCAGACCTACCTGCCTTGGTTTTTTAGGCTAAAGATATAAGGAGTGAGATTTATGAAGAACTTCATATTCATCTCCCCGAATTTCCCCCATGACCTACTGGAAATTCTGCCGGGAGCTGAAAAATAACGGTATGCGGGTGCTGGGCATCGGCGACAGCCCCTATGACGATCTGCTTCAGGAGCTGCGGGACAGTCTGGACGAATACTATAAGGTTTCCAGTCTGGAAAATTACGACGAAGGTCTTCAAGGCCGTCGCCTTCTTCACCTACAAATACGGCAAGATCGACTGGCTGGAGAGCAACAACGAATACTGGCTGATGCGGGACGCGGCCCCTGCGCACCGAATTCAACATCACCACCGGCCCCAAGCTGGACGAGATGGACAAGATCAAGTTCAAGTCCTGCATGAAGGAGTATTACGCCAAGGCCGGTATCCCCACCGCCCGGTATCATCTGGTAGAGGGGCTGGAGGACGCGCTGGAATTTGCCCACACCGTGGGCTATCCCGTGGTGGTAAAGCCGGATAACGGCGTGGGTGCCTCGCAACACCTACAAGCTGCAATCCGACGAGGACGTCCGGTGGTTCATCAGCAATAAGGACGACGCCGTGTACATCATGGAGGAGTTCGTCAACGGCTATGTCCAGACCTTCGACGGCATCGTGGACTCAAGGGGCAGATGCTGTTCGAGGTCCGGCAATATCACGCCCCTGTCCATCATGGACATCGTGAACACCCAGGGCGATTCCGTGTATTATCTGGTGAAGGAGCTGCCGGAGAAGATCCGCAAGGCCGGACTTTGCCACCAAAGCCTTCGGCGTTAGAGCCGCTTCGTCCCTCTGGAATTTTTCGTCCTGAAACGAAGATCAGGCGGGACTGGCAAGAAGGGGGACGTGATCGGTCTGGAGGTCAACATGCGCCCCTCCGGGCGGCTACACCCCCGAGATGTACAACTACTCCCCAGGAGACCGACGTGTACAAGATATGGGCGGACATGGTGGCCTTTGACTGCAACAAAGCCCATCGGTGCGCACCATTTACTGCGCCTTTTTGCACGGCCGCCGGGACGGACGGCGCTTCTAAGCTGGACGATTACGAGGTCATGATGAAGTATGGCAGCAAAATGGTCGTAATGGGGACGCATTCCCCGGCGCTCTCCCGGGGCCATGGCGAAGACCAGATGTACGCGGCTTAATTTCGACACGGAAGAAGAAATGATGGCCTTCTACACAAAGACATGGCCGCCACCTACGAGGGATAAAAGAACGACAGCTTCACGGCGGGTTTTTCCTGCCGTGGCTGCTGTTGAAATTTATGCAGATATATGGTATAGTGAAGCCCGACAAAGAAGGGAGAGTACGACATGAAGAAAATAACATGTATGCTGCTTGTGGGATTGCTTATTTTTGCATTATGCGCGTGTTCACAGAATAAGCAGTCTGCAATGTATATAAAGCCAAGCTGATTTTTCGGAGGAAACCCAGGATGTCCTCAGCCTGTTTGATGATGAAATCCAGTTCTTCGACATTTCGTTTGATGAAACTGCGAAATCCTATGCAGTATCGATTTGGGCCTATCGTGACGGCGAATGGTTCGAAGACGGAACAACGGCTGGAAACATTGACCATTTAACCGGGAGAATAGCTGTGAGACTGACTGAAACAGGCTGTGATTTATATACCATCGATGAAAACGGCCATGTTAAGTATAGCTTCCCGACTGTAGACACGCCATTTGACGAGTCCACAGGAATTGGCGGGACAAGAATTGACCGGGAGGTGCCGATTGCGCTGAATAAAGAAATCCCTCTTTGGGTCAAAATCGGGACAACCGCGAACAGTATGCGCGTTACGGATGTAAACGGACGATTTCAGAAATGCTGAGTGCAATGCGGGAATCGCCGTTACTCTTACGGTATCTGATGTAGAGGTGGACAGCAAAATGAGTACAAAGAAAGCCATCGGCGATTCATTTGCTGCAATATTCATTTTACTTATTTCGCAGCTCATCGCCCAGGGCATTGCAGCCGCGTTTGGCCTGATAAAAGTCCCGTCCGGAGTCTGCAATATAATTGTGGGGCTTTATATGCCGGATTGGCGTATGCTTTCCTGAAAATCTTTGCCGCCAAAATTGTGAAGCTGCCTATGGCGGAGCTGGGGATGCCGGAATTTTGCCGTTAAAAAAGAGATGGATTCTGACGGCTGTATTATTGCCGTCCCTGGTCAAAGGGAGCTATCTTCTATGTTCAGCGGTCAATACGTTTCGTCCAATATGAGCGCGAACGCAAATTTTCAATACATTAAGCGCGGGCATTGCGTTTACCGGAATTGCGGCTGATTTGTTGAAGAAATGGTATTCAGAGGTGTTATTCTGAATGTATTAAAGAAAAAGTGGAATATTCAGGCGGCGGTTATTGTCCCCTCGATATTATTTGGTTTTGTGCATATTCTGGGGATGAATTTTTCGGTAGGCAGTTGCTTGCTGGTCATTCTTGCCGGTACGATGGTCGGTGTTATGTTTTCCTTGATTGCAATCGAAAGCGGCTCCGTCTGGAACAGCGGAGTGGTACATGCCGTCTGGAATATTGTGATAATCGGCGGAGGACTGGCCATCGGGGAAAAAGCGGATGAATATTCCGTAATGACGTACGTTCTTGACTCTAAATTATTTGCCGTTACGGGCGGCGAATTTGGCGTTGAGGCATCCGCCATTTCACTGGTGGGATACATAATTGTGGCCGGTATGGCGCTTTTTGCTATGATCCGGTCAGAAAAGAAAGCAGATCGGGTGCTTTTAATGTGGAAAACCGAACGCCCCGGCAGATGCCCGGGGCGTTTTGCGCTCATATCATTTATGAAAAACCGGCTGCCGGTTTTCAAAGGTGCGTGACCCGAAAAAATGTCTTTCAGAATATCGCCAGGCGCGGAAGGTATACTGCCCCCACCCGGTTGCAGCGGTGGGCGCCGGAGCCGACGGTGACGATCTCGCCGCCCAGCTCCCGGAAGCGCCGGAAAATGTCGGCGGAGGGAAGAAAAATCGCCGCAGCGGTCAACGCCGCTGGTATTCATTTCCCCCAGCCCCTTGCCCTTTCGGCCAGAACCCGGAGAATTTCGTCGATGACCTCCCCCCGGTGGGCAACGTAGGACAGGGGCGCGTGGGTGACAGGGGGGGGGCTTGCTGATGTAGGTCAGGTGCGCCAGTACGTCGAAATCTTCATGAACCTGAACACAGGCCAGCGTTTCCTCCAGATACCGCTGCTCCACCTGATAAACGGTCTTCCCCTGCCAGAACGGCTCAAAATACACGTCAAGCCCGTCCACAAAATGGATGGGGCCGAGGACAAAGTCAAAGGGACGCCGGGCAAGGTCTTTCCCGGAACTGCGCCTGATTATCCCGGTAAGGCCGAACTCCACGCCCCGCCGGATGGTCAGCCCGGGAAGCGAAAGACGGTCGTATTCTGCGGTTGTAGTCCTCCGTGCGGAAGGTCAGGTCGCCCATCTGCCCGGTGGGGTCATAGTCCAGATGGTCGGTGAAGCAGATTTCCTTCAACCCGGCGTCCAGCGCCGCCTGCGCCAAGGCGCGGCCGGTGTCGGCCGTCAAAGGAAACCCGGGGAATGAATGTGAAAAAATCAAACATCTCTCTTCCTCCTCCCAAAAACAGGCGGAATGCCGTGGGCAGCGCCGCCTGCGCGTCGATCTGCTCTGCCGTGAACCATGAAAAGCCGCCGGATGCTTCGGCAACTTCCAGATAAATTCCCTTCATATTCCACTGGATATGGTGAAAAAATGTGCTTTCTCGAAACCTCCCGCAGAATTTCCCGTGGACGAAGCCCCATCCGCTCCACCTCGGCCAGCGCCTCCTGAGCTGTATCCAGATGTCCGGCCATTGGGAAACTGCCACAGCCCCCGCGAGAAGCCCCTTTGCCCGGGCGCTTTTCCAGAGCATATTTCCCGTCGCATTTTGCAGAATGAACACGGTTCTGTCCTTGCCGCCGCTCCCGCTTGGGGACTTGACAGGGAGGGTTTCCGCGGTGCCATGCTGATATCCGAGACAAATTTTCCGACAAGGGCAGCTGCCGCATTCCGGTTTTCGGTTGGGGCCGCAGACGGTAGCGCCCAGCTCCATCAGGGCCTGCGTGAAGTCACCGGCTTCTTTCGGATAGATGGCGGCAAGCCTTTCCCGGACGCTGGCTTTCACGGCGGGCAGATCGATGGGGAGGGGTCGTCCGTCAGCCGGGAGAAGACCGCAGCACATTGCCGTCCACAGCCGGGACCGGGGAGGTCAAAAGGCAATGGAGCAGACAGCGCCCGCAGTATCCCCGCCGATACCGGGAAGAGCCAGACACCCATCGTATTCCCGGGAAATTGGCCGTTATAGCGTTCCTGAATGACCTGCGCCGCCTTTTTTCAGATTCCGCACCCGGCTGTAGTAGCCAAGTCCCTCCCCACAGCTTGTGCAGAGCGTCGTCATCACAGTTTGCCAGAGCCTCCACGGTGAGCCGGCGGCGAGGAAGCGGGCGTAGTAGCCCTTGACAGCCTCCACCCGTGTCTGCT
>VOFJ01001299.1_pt1 | contig 14852 bp, 31 predicted proteins | sample 5384081 | NCBI WGS metagenome assembly VOFJ01 (sample SAMN12384729, study PRJNA508395) | human gut metagenome | isolation source: healthy gut I | host: Homo sapiens
GTTCTTATCTGGTACCCCCAGTATATCGCCCGTAGTCTTAATCTGACCAATAACGGAAGCGATACCCTGTCACCGATGTTTCTGACTTACGAAGATATCCGGTTCGATGTAGGTACCCGGAAAATTTTCACCCTCCTCCGGGCGATCCAACTCTTCGGTCCCCTTTTCGACGGAATCGACTCTACGATATCCGGGCCATAGACACCGAAGATCCGGATTATACCTTTACCTTCCAGACCCGCCGTTCGGCCTATCCCTGAACGTACCCGGATTTCATGTAAAGGTACGCTGATTATCGACAGAGAAAACTATTATGTAAAAACATGACCTTCGATTATATCGATTATCAACTATTAAGACAAACTTTATTAACCAACCGGAGAAAAACCAGTTCACCTTTTTTCGACCCATGCCCAACTCACCTTCGTTTATGATAGTTGCGGACAAAACTATATCTCTTCCTGCCATCAACAAACCACCTGGAAATACAACCTGGGAAAAAAGATTTTATCCTGATCGAACAACCTTCCCGGCACCAACCCGGTATCAATCGCCTGATCGAAAAGGAAGCTTTCCACCTGTTCGGCCAGAATAAGATAAAAACAGCCTATCAGACAGACCCTGTCCTGGTCAAAATTCATTTAGCTCAACGCTATCCGACCGGAAAATATGATTCCGCCTTTTTCACCGCCTGCCTCCCCTTCTGGATTCCCGGAAAGCAGTCGGTGACCTGAATCACTATATGCAGCTGGAAACGCAATTCAGGATGAACGATGGGAAAACCTATTATCCGGATAATTATATACTTACAAATAAAATCGACAAACTCGGACAAAAAACTATCGTCAGAATCTGGAAAAAAGCCCGCAAAAGAATTGTTTTTTACTCTTCGGTGACAGTAAAAATATCCCTGCCCGGGTATTCCCAGTCCTAATAAAAAAATGAACCTCCGTCCGGATCGGTACCGACAACGAAGGTTCACTATTATTCATTCAAATTTACAGATCACCAGTCAAGCTGAGCCGCTTCCGAATACATTTCTACCATACAGGCATTATTCAGCAACCATTTGTGTTCGTCTTTGTGATTACCCGACCAATCTCCATTCAACAGTCCATGTTCATCCTGGGTCTCTTTCCAGGCATAATCTGTATTTTCCATCATCGCCTTTACATATACCGGATTTTTTTTATCCACTTCATACAAAGCTTTTTTAATCCCCGGAACAGGATCACATTGAACCAAGGCGAACTGGTATAAAACATCGCTTCTCCCCCCTGAACAGGCTGCATTTTCCGAAAATATCCGTGAGCTCCTTTTGCCGTCACCTGAGCATCTTTCAAATAGGTGCTGTCACCGGTCGCCTGGAACAATAACACGCCGGCCTGAATCATTTGCCCGCTATTATAGGTATATTTCTGCTTAGCTATATTCCCTTCCAGATTAATATTATCCCAATACACACCATCCGAGGGATCACATAAATTTTCTTTGGTCCATCGGATAAGTCTTCTTGGCCAGATCGAGATAATCAGGATCGGAAGTCAGGTTATACAATTTCATACATAAGACCGTAGCAGGTGCATTCGAACAAGTGTTCTTAGACAATTTCTTCTGTTCACACCAATAAATCCCTCCTCCTAATACTTCATCCCAGCCGCTGTAAATATACCGGTGTAGCTCTTTCGCTCTTTCCAAAACCGCCGGATCTTTCGTCAAAGCATAATAATCACAAAGGTCGATAGCCAACCAGTCATTATCATCATAATAACGGTCACTATACCCGAATTGCATCGGATAAGACTGGTAACAATAGGGTTCCCGTTTACCGTCCCAATATTTCTCCAACCCAGGTAGTATACGATTTTCCAACAATTGTTTATACTTTTCATCTCCTGTAGTCTTATACAGCGAAACACAACCGGATACCATACCGGAATACGGCCAAAGATAAGAGACTCTTTGATTGGTTTTTCTGCTGTGTCTCATCGGCCAGATAAAGGTCGCTCGTTCGTTTTCTTTCGGAGGATAATTCTCCAGCAATAACCCATATTCTTTTTCACTTCATAAAGAGCCAGCACCTGATTCAATAACGAATCGGCACGTACAACATTAATATTCACCTTCGAATTTTTGTTCAGAGGTACAGGCCACACAACACATCCATGCCCCTAACAGAAATAAAGCACATGTTCTTATTCAAAAAATATTTTTCAGATTATTAATTCAGCGCAAATATATCACACTTTCTCCGGATATCGATCATCAGCTTCTTCTTTTTACAGCAGGCACTTCAAAAGATCTCCGTCAGAACACAAAAAAGTGTTGGGAAAAGACTTCCCGTGCTTCAGCCAAAAGTTCCGAGCATTCTGTATAACGGGCCGAAAAATGACCCAATAATAATTTTCCGACTCCGGCTAACTCAGCAATACGGGCTGCTTGCCCCGTAGTGCTGTGATAACTTTCTTTCGCTAAAACAGCATCAGCATTCATATAGGTCGCTTCGTGATAAAGTAAATCCACCCCCTTGACATAATCGGCAAAACGCTCCCGAAACAGGGTATCTGTCATATAAGCGAAGGAACGGGCCGGTGGCGGCGCTACCGTCAAAAGTTCGTTAGCCACAATCTCTCCCTCCGGAGTTATAAAATCTTCCCCCGTTTCAGGTATTGCATAAACGCTATCGGTACGTTCCAGGCCGCAGTCCGATCTTTCAGGATAGTCCTTTCGCGTTCTTTTTCCCGGAAAAGAAACCCACTAACGGGTGTGTCATAATGATGTTTCAACGGGAAAGCCGTCACAGTAACCACGTTATCTTCATAAATCACCTCTTCGCGGCGGGATAAGGCATGAAAAAACAAAGGAAAAGTGAAACGGCTATGCAAGATTTTCATCTGGCACCCGATCAGTTCCTGTAAACGCGGTTCTGCATAAATGTGCATTTCTCCCCGTCTGCCTTGTAAAGAAAGAGTGGATAAAAAACCGATCAATCCAAAAAAAATGAATCTCCATGGAGATGAGAAATAAAGATGTGATTGATCTTATTATAAGGCACATGAAAACGCCTGAGCTGATGTTGGGTAGCTTCGGCACAATCGATAAGAAAATACCGCCCAAGTACATGAAGTACCTGAGCGGCAGAGTTTCTATTGGAAGTAGGAATGGATGACCCGCTTCCCAATATCGTTAATTCAAACTTCATTTCCGATCTGCAATTTCAGGTTGAGATTTCGTTTGCAAGTTACGAAGACTTTTCCAAATGCATCTCATCTGAAATCCAGAATCTGAAATCTGAGATTAATCTTTGTTCTCTTCTTTAGCAGCAGCTGCATCGGCAGTCATCTGTTCTTTCAAAGCAGCTAACTCGGTGATATCTCCCAAAGTGGTTTTTTTCCAATTTTTTCTTTCACCTGTTTAACCGCTTTTTTAGTAGATTTCTCTTCAGCGTTCTTCTTTGCTTTTTTCTCTTCTGATTTCTGAGCATCTTCGAATACACGTGAATGAGAGAAACGATGATCCGTTTAGCGGCCTTGTTGAATTCGATCACTTTGAATTCCAATTTTTCATCCACTTTAGCCTGACTTCCGTCTTCTTTCACTAAGTGGCGGGGAGTAGCGAATCCTTCAACACCATAAGGTAATGCAACTACAGCACCCTTATCGAAAATTTCGGTAATCGTACCTTCGTGTACGGAATCAACGGTGAAGATCGTTTCGAATACATCCCATGGGTTTTCTTCCAATTGTTTGTGACCTAAGCTCAAGCGACGGTTTTCTTTATCGATTTCCAATACAACGACTTCAATCGGAGCACCGATTTGAGTGAATTCTGCCGGGTGTTTTACTTTCTTCGTCCAAGACAAGTCAGAGATATGGATCAATCCGTCAACCCCTTCTTCGATTTCTACAAATACACCGAAGTTCGTGAAGTTGCGTACAATAGCGGTATGTTTGGTACCTACACCGTACTTCTCTTCAATATTTTGCCACGGATCAGACTTCAGCTGTTTGATACCCAAAGACATTTTCCGTTCGTCACGGTCCAGGGTCAATACAACTGCTTCTACTTCATCTCCCACTTTCATGAAGTCTTGAGCAGAACGTAAGTGTTGAGACCATGACATTTCGGATACGTGGATCAAGCCTTCTACACCCGGAGCAATCTCAACGAAAGCACCGTAGTCTGCCATAACCACTACTTTACCCTTTACTTTGTCTCCTACTTTCAGTTCAGAACTCAAAGCATCCCAAGGATGAGGAGTCAATTGTTTTCAGACCTAAAGCGATACGTTTCTTCTCATCATCGAAGTCCAGAATAACCACGTTCAGTTTCTGATCGAGCGTCACAATTTCGTTCGGATGATTTACACGGCCCCATGACAGGTCGGTGATGTGAATCAAACCGTCTACGCCACCCAAGTCGATGAATACACCGTAAGAAGTGATATTCTTAACAGTTCCTTCAAGTACCTGTCCTTTTTCCAGTTTAGAAATAATGTCTTTCTTTCTGCTGTTCGAGTTCAGCTTCGATAAGAGCTTTGTGTGATACAACAACGTTTTTGAATTCCTGGTTGATTTTAACCACTTTGAATTCCATTGTTTTACCGACATATACATCGTAATCACGGATCGGTTTAACGTCGATCTGAGAGCCCGGTAAGAAGGCTTCGATACCGAATACGTCAACGATCATACCGCCCTTGGTACGACATTTAACAAAACCTTTGATGATTTCGTCTTTTTCCAACGCTTCGTTCACACGATCCCAGCTGCGCAGAGCACGAGCCTGTTTGTGTGAAAGGGTCAACTGACCTTTTTTGTCTTCCTGAGTTTCTACATAAACTTCTACTTTATCTCCCACTTTCAGTTCCGGATTGTAACGGAATTCGTTCAATGAGATGATACCGTCAGATTTGTAGCCGATGTTCACCACAACCTCTCTTTTGTTCATAGAGATTACGGTTCCTTCAACAACTTCTTTCTCTCCTACTTTAGAAAGAGTTTCTGGGCGTATTTTGAGTTAACGCATCTTTTTCGGATGCCGGTACCACGGCGTCGTTTTCATAGGCATCCCAATCAAAATTTTCTTCCGGCTCAGCGGTTGTTACCGGAGCTACTTTCTTTGCGGCTTTTTCTGCAGCTTCCACCTGCATCTCTTTTTTGTTCTTCTGACATAAATTTAATTGTTTCCTATCTAATGAGTTAGACATTATTTTTGAATACGGCCGCAAAGGTAAGAATAATAATCTGTTTTACAATTAATTATTTTATAAAAAAACGATCAAAAATCTCCTTGCTCCCCGAGTAAATCAGGACGCAATGTTTTCGTCCGTTCATAAGCGACCTTCTCCTGCCATTCCCGTATTTTAGCATGATTACCGGACAGCAGGATATCAGGAACCCGCCAACCGTTGAATTCCGCAGGACGAGTATATACAGGAGGCGCTAACAGATCATCCTGAAAAGAATCGCTCAAAGCCGAACTCTCATCGTTCATCGCCCCGGGAATCAGCCTTACGATCGCATCCGTCATAATACAGGCAGGCAATTCTCCTCCCGTCAGGACATAATCCCCCACCGATATTTCCCTGGTCACGAGATAATCCCGTATACGCTGGTCGATCCCTTTATAGTGACCGCACAAAATCATGATGTTCTCCTTCAAAGACAATTCGTTCGCCATTTTTCTGATTAAAGGTCGGGCATCCGGAGCTGTATAGATAATCTCATCATACTGCCTCTGTGAAGTCAGCTCGTTAATACAATCGAATACCGGTTGAATCATCATCACCAACCCCCGCTTCTCCTCCGAAAGGGTAATCGTCTACCTTCCGGAACTTATCTTTCGACCAATCCGGATATTGTGAATATGAATCTCTACAATTCCCTTATCCTGCGCCCGCTTGATAATCGAATGGTTCAACGGACTCACCAGTAATTCAGGCACCACACTTAATATATCGATACGCATAACTTCTTTTATGATGGATTTAAATTGCAAAGTTAGATTATAAAAAAAGTGAAAATCACACGGCTCTTTCGTTTAAGTCGCAACTAATTCAAATAATATCTCTCATTCCCATAACGTCTTTCCAATTCACAGCAGGATAATTCACTAACAATTCTTTATCCGTAATTTTATCCAGATTCTTCACACTTTCACCCACTGCGATCAATTTCATACAAACACTATCCAATAAAATAACACCATTTTCAGTATCCAAAAAATCATGAACAGAAGTAATACCACTTACCCGCTTCAGTAAAATCTCCAATGTTTTTCTCTAACAACTGTATGGTCTCTCTGACCAATTCCTTATCATACATAGAGTCCCCTCCTTTTCTATCCGTTTATGTAGCGCAGCATTCATGTGCTCCCTTAGGCGGACAATATCCACAGAACACCCTAACAACCTCTCCAATTCATTCTTTAAATGCGATAAAGCAAACAATCCCACTGTTTTTCCCTCAAAAACACATCCACATCACTATCCGAAGTCTGCTCCCACGTGCTACAGAACCAAATATTCCCAAACGTGAAATTCCATAACGATCTCCTTCTGTCATTTTAAAATGTCTCAAAATCGCTATTATTTCCTGTGTTGTTTTCATATCTGAATGATTTACACAAAAAATAGGACATTTGTACGAATCCATCAAGTAAAAATTATCGCTTTCGTAAAACTAAGGCATTAAATTCAATTTTCCAGTCAAGACACACTCCTACCACCCCCGAAGGGGCACGTCCTGAGTCTCCGGGATCCATCCTAAAAGCCGAAACCTTAGGTCAATTCCTCCAAAATTGTCTCCGCATCCGCCAACTCTTCTTCTTCCCCATTCCCAACTTCCTCAATTCCTCCAGCATTCTTCGGGCCGTTCCGCACATTCCTCTTCTTCCACATAATAATAACAGCAGGCCAGCAATTTCACACTTTCCACCGAAACGGCCAGGCGATCCAAATTCCGACCAACCACATCCAGTACCTCCTGCAACATTCCCTCATCCCGCGTCACCTCACAGGCATCCAGCAGCGCCAAAAGCAATGCCGGATCCGATATATCCAGTCTCTGTCTCGCCATCGAACACACGCTCTCCAGGGCATTTTTTTTCACCCTCCGGGCTTCCTCCATCCGTTCCACCTCCACCCGGCATTCTCCGTACTCCCGGCAAAGCCGCAAAATTTCTTGTGTTAACTGTTGCATATTATTTCTTTATTTTATCTGTCCCCAACTTTTTCCCATTCCCTCTCCTCATTCAATTACTCCATCATAAATCACAAATCCCTTTCATCCGTTCTTAAACGTCCCTCATCCGTCCGCGGATGTACAAACTCCAGTGTCCGCGCCAGTCCCTCTCCCAACATATAGGGTGCTTTAAAACCCATCGCAAAACTTTCGGAACCTCGAACTGTATCGTAGCACAAACACTTCTTCATCAACACCGAGCTGATTGTGAGTCTTTTTCAAGTAACGAAAACAGGTAAATCAAACCCATATCCCGCAGTATATCCGATCAATATAGAAAATCCCCAATATATTCTTCATGCATATAATCCAACAATTTCAGCCGCCACATTTTCTATACAAAAAAGCCTTTCCACCCTGTTATGAGCCTGTTGGGCATACTGTAACCTTTGTGCCTCATTTTCCAGCAAATCATTAATAGCTTTCACCAACAAAGCTACATTTCCATTCTCCACTTCCAACCCTGTTACCTGATGCAAGTTTACCCAATTCACTCCCGACCCCTCGATAGTGAATGTAATTGCCGGAGTATAGCAATACATCGCTTCGGCTAATACCACTCCAAAGGCTTCATTTTTAGTAATAGAGGGAAACACAAAAATATCCGCAGCATAATAATAGGCAACCAGTTCTTCAGCAGGAATTTTTCCTATAAAATGGACATTCGGACTTATACACTGTTGCTTTAAAATTGGAGTTAAAGGTCCCTGCCCTCCGATCAGAATCTCACATTCCGGATGAATACCGACACTGCCTTTTATCAAATAAGCTAATCCTTTATAAGGAACATGTCTTCCTACAAAAAGTAAAAAGTGGCTTTTCCCGATAAGCCACTTTTATTTTTCTGTACCTGTTTCTTCACCTCTTCTGTAAACACGAACTTATGAGGATCGATCATATTAGGAATAATTTTCAATTTTTCCCTATAAGGTTGCAAAGGCAAAAGATTTTTCAGCATAAGCAGAACTAGTAGCTACAACTATATCCGCCCGTTGTAACAAAGCTTTTTCAACCGGTCGGATACAAGTATACAAATACTTCTGAGCAATAATATCCGAATGCCAATGAACAATCAGTTTGCATTTTTGGGGTATCAGTTGTAAAAGCAAAAAAGGCAACAAAAGGATTCGAGCATGGAAATGGATACAATCCGGTTGAAAATCACGCAAAAGCTTTTTCAACTCTTTTCCCATATTTCCATGAAAGAGCCTGACTGGCCACTTTACTTACGACTCCCCACCTGATCACCTGAATCCCTTCCCAGCTATCATAAACTGTTTTCCTGCTGTCATTAAAGCAAATCACCTTCTGCCGGAATTCCGTATGTTCCTGAATTATACGCACCACATTATAACATACATCCTCAATCCCACCGGCATAAGGATAATAGTATTTTGAGATATGTAAAGATTTTCTTCATACCTGATTTAAATAAAGGAAAAATGATTATTTGAAAAAAAGAAACCCAAAACTCTCCTATACCTTAGCAAACAAGGTTGATTTATACTGTTTTATCTACTAAGTAATAACTATATTTTATCTTACAAAGCCATGGCAATAATGTAAAAAAGAAAAAAAGGGCATAAGTTCCACTTCCGCAATAAAATTAAGTTGAAGTATAAAGAGCAAAATAATCAAACAGAATACATATAAAGGCAAACAAAAAATATTTCCCTTTGAATAAACCTTATTCCACACAAATTTAAAAAGTATTCCCAGCAAAGTCATCAAAAAAACACCCCACCAACGAAAGTCCAAGTACCAACAAAAAAAGAATGTCGACCAAATACCCGGCCTCGCATTATATTGCCGGACATCTGACTGGGATAAACCAGCTAGCTTAGCTATCAATTTATAAAATACACCAAATGTAGCCCCCCACCATAGAAATATTTATCTGTCTGATCTATATACCCTTTTACTACCGGGAACTCAAATACTGCATGAGTAAAATACTGACATATATGTGAATAAGCAAAGAGATATGGATAATAAAAAGTACTCTCACTATCATTCAATAATTGAACAAATTCCGGAGTCGCCGGAACTTTATCCGAATACCCTCCATGTTCGGATACAACACTCATCGCCCCAGTCATTCCCATTTCACTTAAACGATTCAAAAACAATGAACCGATCAAAAATTCAGTATCACTAAAAAAAGTGAAGATTCCTCCACAAAACCACTTTAAAAGAAAAATTTTATTCTCTTTGAATAAAATAAGATGATAACTCCATACAATAGTGGAGTCATAATAGCAAACCTCGAACCGAAAAAAATCGTAGTAACAGCTGTACTTAATATCAGTAAGATAGAAATAAGTTTCCTTATCCGACCATGCAATTGAGGGAAACAACATATCTATGCTAAAAGGGATATAAGCAAAAAATATAAAAAAAGGCAGAGAATATTGAAAAGAAATTTCCTCCCCTTCTTCTGCTGCATCAAAATTATCCATCACTGTATTAGCCAATGAAATCCCTCTAAACACCAGTAAATCAATACATCTCAAAAAGAACTCCTAAACTTCCCAAAATAAAAGTTACCCGATATATCCGATGAATATAACACGCTTTTTATACTGATAACCAGGTCCATTTTCTTCCTTTTCCTGGGCCGGATCAATTGAGTACCCAGCAGAAAAAAAACAAAATGCCAGAGAGCATATACATTACAGAAGCCCTATCCAATGTATTTATAACTTTGATAGGAGCTATGCATAACAACAAAAAAAGAAAAAGCCAATGCATACCCAATCGCACTTTCCGGACGTATATAATATAAAAACTTACTGTTGATCTTTAACTCCATCAATATAAATATCTGCTATTTTCACAAACTATCCAAAACCTTCTTAAAAGCCATCTTACACTGTTCCAGATTATCTTCTTTCTCTTACTCCTGCTTCATAAGGTCTTCCGGCAAAACTAGTCCGGACAATCAGATTCAAAAATTCAACTTTCCGCCGATCATCAATGATTGGAAATTTTTTTTCGTACCCGGTTTATCCAGGCCTGCAAATCATCTGTATTTTCTAAAAAAATACGGCATTCGAAGCGTTGTTGTGAAGAGTTTTGATCAAAGTCAATACAGGCTTATTTTGCCCAGATACATTCCATGGCAATCGTTCCGGTCACTGTCACGATCAGATCTATTTTCTGAAAGACTTGAATCATCGGAACGTCGTGATGTATTACAATAATCCTTTCGTTTTTTTCCGCATAATCTATCAAATCCGAAGACAACTCATACTTCGATTTCCGGATTCGGTTTTACAACCAGATAAACATCCTCCGGCGCAGCTCCGACCATTGCCTGATCAACTGTAACTGGTTATTATATTTCCTGCCCCAGACATCAATATTCGCTTCCGGCTGCATTTGCAAAGGATACAGGATCTTAAAACCCGAAGCATCCAATTTCCCGGTTTGTTTTTCTGCCAGTAGATTCCACCTGGCTATATTGCGTTTCCTTTCCTGTTCAATACACCGCTTCACCCAGGGGGCAGGAGTATCATAATGTTCTCCCTTATAATAAGAAACTGTCAATTTTACCAACTCCTTTAAACGGGTAAGGCGGGAAGAAAGCTTTACTTTTTTCTTTTTCATATAATCCGGTACAATTTTCCGGTGAACGATCCCACCGATCGTTTGTAAAAAGCTTCCTCCTGAGTCCATTCTTCTCCACTCCCACTATAAGGTTCCAGGGTATCATAGCGGTAAAAAAAACCTGCCGGCAGGATAACGGCAGGAACTCGGATGAGAGATAGAGTATATTCATTTTTTTTACATATCTCTATCGTCAAACAGCTCATGAAACGCTGTACTTTCTCCAAACACTACATCCGGCTCAATCATCTTTAAAAATACTCTCTATCTGATCATAGTAATAACCGTAATGACTTGACGAACCAAGCCGGAAATAATTCAAAGCCCGGTCGGAATGCCGGATTTTCACAAATTCCGGCCTATCCTCAGCACTCTTTAAATCATTTACAGCAGGATAAGGAATCTGATAAACATTCTTCCGATGCGGACTAAAAGAATGATTCTCCACTATAAAAAATACCTCATACCCCTCCTCTTCTAACAGCTCAGCCATACGAACCCAGAACAAAGTACGATACCTGTTCTCTATAAATACTATTTTTTTTTCATGGAAAGACATTAGTGTCCCATTAAAATTGGGACGAATTAAAAATTAAATAAACTTGGCCCATTTGGTCCGAATCGTTCTTTGTCATTTTGAAATTTAGTTTTATCAAAGAGGTCTCTCAGATGAGTCTTATCAGTCAATGAGATGCTCAGTATTTGTAGTATTTCGTATGTACTTAAATGTAATAAGAACCTAGTTCATAAGGAATTTCAATCATAACTTTAGAATCGTGTACGAATACTTCCGTGATATGAAAAAAATGGTGCCATATATAAAATAAGACAAAAAAAGAGAGCACTATAAAAAGTGCTCTCATATAATCAATCTTTAAATCTGTCTTTTTAAATGTATCTTCTTTTTTGTAAATCAAAACTTATTTTTTTCAGTTTAAATGATATAATCCTTTATACTTATATTGATTGCAAAAAAAGATAGCACAATCATTTCATATTTACAAGTTTTTTTATACTTTTTAACCATTCATCATCTGGTTTAGCAATTAATCTGGCATTATTTATAGCCATATCAAGTGTTAAACATGTTGATGCCCGATAAACCCCATTCTCTTTCTCTATTACTAAAGCTAAATCAGCAGATGCTTTAGATGTCAAAACATAATGGTAATAATAATTGTAAACGTCCATCATAGTATTGAGGAACTGCTGTTTTATAGTTCCGCCTAATCCTTCTAATGGCATCATTTATTGTACCTTGAAGCAGAACTCCCAATTGATATTTATCCATAATTTGTAAAGCTTTTCGGAAATCTTGCTATATTGTCATCTATAATATGATTAACATTGGTACGCAATTCCAATTTTGTGTCATATATCAAATCTGACGAATTTCTCAAAGTAGTTTGCATTTTCGGGCAGACTAGTAAATTTCATTAAATCTCTGTCGCTAGCCTTACGCCATCCTAAGAAAAACCATTGGATAGACCCAGGTCTTCTGTTTTTTTGACACAATGCAAATATTTCTTCCTGATAATCAGTAACTAATCCTGTATTAAACAATGAATACCCATTTTGTTCTAACACTTTATGCTCTTCGTAAAGCTTTACGAATGTGTGCTTTATGTAATTCTCTAATATTGAATTTTTTCCGATGGGACTATTCTTATAATCCCAATCTTCTTTCATGGCCATAGATTTCAGGTCTTCTATAGCTCCGTGAAAATCAATAAACCAAGCATATTCAAAAAGTTTCATATTGATATTTTCTGTAAAAGTAGGAATTTCTATCGAAACTACAGAACTAAAAAAATGAAAAATTATAGTGTATTAAAATACAAAATAATACAATACAGCGACGCCCATTGTCATACAGGCATATAATCTACATTTTGGCAGGGCTATGCTTTTTGGTTTTTAATATCCTGATCTGAGATAAATAAGCCATACTAAACATGAGAACATTCAGAAAAGTAAAAAAAGTTCCAGCGTCATCCATTCTTTCAAAAAAACAAAACAACAGGAAAAAGCATTACCTGAATCCCCAAATATATATTCATCTGTTTTACCGCATTTTCCCGGGATATGATACCTTCGTTCAAAGCGATTCCCACCCAAACCGGCATCTGTAATACCAATAACATATATAACTTAGCAGATAAAAACGACCTCTGTATCCTTTAATAAATAAGACGCAAACAAGGGATAAAAAAAATAAAACGAAAAGCAGGCTCCCAACACAATTAACATCAATAACGTAAAATACTTATCCAGCCGGTCAGGCTTTGACAGATAAAGCTTCTTAAAAAAGCGATATAACAAAACTGATAAATTACGACGGAAATCCCTACATACCTGAAATACATGCTATATAATCCCACCTGTTCGTATCCCATCAGGTATTTTATATAAATCCGCTGACTGGAAGTCAGCCAAAACACAATACCTCCCGACAAAACCAACCACCAACTATATTTCAGTATCCCGAAGCATTCCTGCTTTTGCGGAATACCCGTTTTAGTCAGATAGTATTTATAACCGAATAGCAACACAAGAGCCCCCCAGATACCCCTCCATTCCTATTCGTAAGAGAAAAAAATATATGCAGAAGAATGAATCAGATAACACAACAGCATGACTGCTGCCAGCAGAAAAAATAATAGCCTCCGTCATACAATACCCCAATATACCCTTTATCGTTCGATTTTTTAAAATAACGCTATACAACCGCTGCAAAGCGAAAATAGCCGAAAACAGATAAACGAAATAAGTCGGTTGGGAAATTTGTCCGCTATAGAAAAAACAGGCAAACAAACAACTCAGGAAAAATATCAGATAACCGTAGAAAAAAAAATATTGTTCCTTATGTCTTTCCTGTTTTTTCAAAATAAAATAAGGATAAGCTCCCCCAAACCCCAGCATCAAAAATACAGCACAAACACTACCGGTAGAATAAGCAAACTCCACCTCTCCATATTCTTCCAAAGTAACAAACTTTACAAACAGAAGCGGTGCCAGAAAAGCAATACCTTTAGATATACAAAAGAATAATGCATTTTTCAGCAAATAAATTCCTTTATTTTTCATAAATATATTCCGCTACCTTACGTAGTTTTTTAATGGCTTCATCCGGATCAAATTCGATATAACGCAAAGCCTGGTTTACATACAATCCTTCTTTAACAATATCTTTAGCAACAACCACCCTGCCCCTATCGTACAATTATTACAAATATGAACCCCTGCACAAATAATCGCCCTACTACCAATATAAACATTCTTACCTATTTCAACTTTTCCATCAATACGCCAACGGTCATGAGTTTTTTACTATGATAAAAGCCATGAGTCCAAACCTGGCTTCCTTTTCCCGCTAAAATAGAATATGCACCTAACCGAATATCAGAAGTAAGATCAAGGGTATGCCCTACTCCCAAGATAGCATTATTTTCTATTTTACATATACTATTCTTATGAGTAAATGCACTAGTCATGTAATTAAACTGGTTCACTATACCTTTCAATTCTATAATTAAACAAATACTTCCCTTGATTACGTTACATTTTTTATATACGATGCTTTGTCCCATATGTAATAACGGATATAAATAAAGTTCAGATGTCCTATTTTTTGCATAATCAGCCATCTTCCAATTCATTTACTATGACCCAGGAAAAACCAATCCTGCAATTTCTTCCCTATTTTATATCCAAGTAATCTTAAAAAAAAAACATTACTATGACAGAAGGAAACAAAAATAATAATAGCCAGAATCCACTTTTTCATACCTCACTTCAAAACATATTTGGGCTTATGCAATTCTTTTCTATCGTCTTTATATTTTAAAGTAGCCTGCACCAAATCAGAATTGGTAAAGGCATAACCAATTGTACTCCCCAATGCTTAGCCGACTGTATGACAATCTGATTATCTGATCCCTGAACAAAAGAGAATAATTTCAAAGTACATATAAAAGTTATTCAAATCAGAAAAAAATT
>VOFJ01003308.1_pt1 | contig 14837 bp, 20 predicted proteins | sample 5384081 | NCBI WGS metagenome assembly VOFJ01 (sample SAMN12384729, study PRJNA508395) | human gut metagenome | isolation source: healthy gut I | host: Homo sapiens
TTCTTTTCGAACAACATCACCACCGGCATCGCCGTGGCGCACGGCCACCGGCATCATTCTGTAATACCGCGGGAAAGAGCGGCGTGCCGCTCTACAGGCCACACCCATGCAGGTCAAGCAGGCGGTCGTCGGCTATGGCCTTGCCGAAAAGCGGCAGGTGATGGACATGGTCAAGCGGCTTTTGAAGCTCAAGGCCGTCCCGCGTCCCGACGACGCGGCGGACGCGCTCGCCCTGGCGATCTGCCACGCGCGCAGCGCGACCTCGCTGCTCGCGCGCGCACAAAATCCGGTCAAGCAAACCGTCTAAGGAGGACGCTCCATGTTCTATTATCTCGAGGGCAAGGTCGCGCACGTCGAGCCCTACCTCGCGGTCATCGACTGCGGCGGCGTGGGCTACGCCTGCCGCACAACGAACCACACCATCCGTCAGCTCAAGAAGGGTGAAGTCAAACGGCTTTACACCTACTTGAACGTGGGCGACGGCATTTTTGAGCTCTACGGCTTCGCCACCGAGCAGGAGCTCAATAGCTTCAAGCTGCTCATCGGCGTTTCCGGCGTGGGGCCGAAGGCGGCGCTTGCCATCCTCTCCGTCGGCACACCGGAGCATCTGACGATGGCGGTCATCACCGGCGACGAAAAGGCGCTGACCGCCGCGCCCGGCGTCGGAAAAAAGCTCGCCCAGCGCATCCTTCTGGAATTGAAGGACAAGATCGCCAAGGAAACGCAGGAGATCGGCCTGCCGGCCTCGGCCGGCGGTGCGGCGCTCGGCAGCGGGAGCAAGGCGGCGGAGGCCGCTGCGGCGCTCGCGGTGCTCGGCTACACGCAGCAGGACATTTCCACGGCGCTCAAGGGCGTGGACGTGGAGACTCTGCCGCTCGAGGAGATCGTGCGCCAGAGCCTAGAAAAAAATGGTAGAAGTAACTTCATCAGAAGGCCGCGGAATGAACGAAAACACAAAAAAAGCTGCTAAGAACGGCGGGCCTCATTGGACTATACCTGTCTTTGCGCATGGTTGATTTGCCACGCGCACGCCCATGGCGGCCTCGTTGCCGATGGGCGATTTTTTCACGGATTGCTGTCGCGGCAAATCACGATCGAATTCATTTTGCGCCGCGCGCGTGATTCTTCTGCGATGCTTGATGAAAGGAAGTGACATTTTTGAGCATTGATTTCGGGACCGACATTTATGAAAGAGCCCATCGTGGCCAAGACCTTCCTGAGCGAGGACGCGCAGGAGGGCTCGCTGCGCCCGAAAACGCTCCGCGAATACATCGGGCAGGAGAAGGCCAAGGGCAACCTTGCCGTCTTCATCGAGGCGGCAAAGCGGCGCAATGAGTCGCTCTTGACCACGTTCTGCTCCACGGCCCTCCGGGCCTCGGCAAGACGACGCTCGCCGGCATCATCGCCAACGAAATGGGCGTCAATATCCGCATCACCTCCGGCCCCGCCATCGAAAAGGCGGGCGACCTTGCGGCGCTTTTGACGAATCTGAGCGAGGGGGACATCCTGTTCGTCGACGAGATCCACCGCCTGAACCGCAGCGTGGAGGAGATCCTGTACCCCGCGATGGAGGACTACGCCATCGACATCATCGTCGGCAAGGGCCCCAGCGCGAACTCCATCCGCCTCGATCTGCCGCACTTCACGCTCATCGGCGCGACGACGCGCGCGGGCCAGCTGTCCGCGCCGCTGCGCGACCGCTTCGGCGTCACGCTGCGCCTGGAGCTTTACACGCCGCAGGAGCTCTCGAAGATCGTTACGCGCTCGGCGAGCATCCTGAATGTCGACATCGACCCGACGGGCGCGCTCGAGATCGCGCGCCGCTCGCGCGGGACGCCGCGTATCGCGAACCGCCTGCTGCGCCGCGTGCGCGACTTTGCCGAGGTCAGGGCCGACGGCGTCATCACGCGCGAGGTGGCGGACGAGGCGCTGCGCGCGCTCGAGATCGACGACCTCGGATTAGACCCCATCGACCACCGGATGATGCACGCCATCATCGAAAACTACGGCGGCGGCCCTGTCGGCATCGAGACGCTGGCCGCGACCATCGGCGAGGAAGCCGTCACGCTGCTGGATGTTTACGAGCCGTATCTCATGCAGCTCGGCTTTTTGCAGCGCACGCCTCGCGGGCGCTGCGTCACGCGCAAGGCATATGAGCACTTAGGCCTCTCCGTGCCGAAGAGCATGGACGAAGTGCCGGAACAGCTTAGCCTATAAATGCAAACTACTTTACGGCAAAACTTCAAATCTTTTTGAGAAGAGGAATCAAAATCATGGGAAAACTGTTTGGCACCGACGGCATTCGCGGCGTTGTGGGAGAAAATCTCACGGCTGATCTTGCGTTCCGTACGGGCAAGGCCATCGCGGCCGTTTTGAAGGAAGAAAAGGGCAGAAAGCCGGTCATCACCATCGGCAAGGACACGCGCATTTCGTCCGATATGCTCGAAAGTGCGCTGATCGCGGGTATCTGCTCCGCCGGCGGCGACGTGGATGCCGTTCGGTGTGCTGCCGACCCGGCGGTCGCGTACCTGACGTTCTCAAGGGCGCGGACGCGGGCATCGTCATCTCCGCGAGCCACAACCCCTTCGAGCACAACGGCATCAAGGTCTTTAATGAAAAGGGCTACAAGCTGCCCGACGCGATCGAAGAGCAGGTCGAAGAAAAAATTCTCACCGACATCTATCCCGCCGCGACGCACGGCGAGATCGGCGTCCTGCGCCACGGTCTGCGGCAGTCGCGCGAGGCGTATATCGACCATTTAGCTGGCACGATCGAAGGAGACCTGTCCGGCCTGCGCGTGCTGGTCGATTGCTCGAACGGCGCGTCGTCCGCGACGGCACCGGAGCTTTTGGCCGCTTCCGCTGCTTCTGTGACTTCATCCACCGCGAGCCGGACGGCGTGAACATCAACGACCACTGCGGTTCGACGCATCTCGACGACCTTGCACAAAAGGTCGTCGCGGGCGGCTATGACATCGGCGTCGCGTTCGATGGCGACGCGGACCGCTGCCTGCTCGTCGACGAGCAGGACGGCGTTATCGACGGCGACAAGGTGCTTGCCGTCTGCGGCTCGGACATGAAGCGCCGCGGGAAGCTCTCGGGCGGCACGATCGTTGCGACGGTGATGTCGAACCTCGGCCTTCACGAGTTCTGCCGCGAAAACGGCGTCGGCCTCGTCTGCACGAGCGTGGGCGACCGCAACGTGCTCGAAAAGATGAATGAGTGCGGCTACAAGCTTGGCGGCGAGCAGTCGGGCCACACGATCTTCACCGACTACGCCACGACCGGCGACGGTCAGCTGACGGCGCTTCAGTTCCTCGACGTGCTCGCGCGCAGCGGGAAGAAGGCCTCTGAGCTTGCGTCCGTCTGCCCGCAGTATCCGCAGGTGTTGCTCAACGTCGCCGTTTCGCATGAGCGCGGCGTCAAGGATGCCATCATGGCATCCGATGCACTCTCCGCGGCCATCGCGGAGGAGGAGGGGAAGCTCTCCGGCGAGGGACGCGTGCTCGTCCGCCCGAGCGGCACGGAAGCGCTCATCCGCGTCATGGTTGAGGCAAAAACAGAACAAATCGCCCTTCTTGCGGCCGAGAATTTGGTCAATGTGATAAAAATGCTGTAAAATCGTTAGCGCTAATACTGAATTTTCGTAAATACTTGACAAAACCTGAGCACAGAAGGTATAATACATGCAGTATCATCAGAGTGAGAGCCATCATAAAGAGCTTGCAGCCTGCACGGATGAGCAGCTGTGCGCCATGGCCGCCGCGGGCGACAGGGAAGCAGAAGAGCTTCTTGTCACGCGCTATTACGGAATGGTGCGCGCGTGTGCGCGTCCGCTTTTCCTCGCCGGCGGCGACGGGGAGGATCTGATTCAGGAGGGCATGTTCGGTCTCATTCAGGCGATACGGGAGTATGACGCTGACAAGGCGGCGTCGTTTCACACCTATGCAGAGATCTGCATTCGCAACCGCCTGTTCTCCGCGCTCCGTGCCGCCTCCCGCGGCAAGCATTATCCGCTGAACGAATCCATATCCCTTGATACCCCTTCCTTTGACAGTTCTTCTTACACCGCCGGTACTTTAGACCCCAGCCACACAGACCCCGAGCTCCTCATCGCGGAGCGGGACCACGTGGAGAGTCTACTCGAAAGTACCCGCAAGCACTTGTCCGAGTTCGAGGCGAAGATCTTAGGGTACTATTTGGAAGGCCTTTCCTGTCACGAGATCGCAAAGGCCGTGGGCAAGTCTCCGAAGTCGGTGGACAACGCCGTGCAGCGCGTTCGCCGCAAGGCTGCGCAGCACATTTTTTCCGGCGATATCAGCAAACGCTGAACGCATATATTTTTTTCTGATTCAAAGAGAGGGTAAAATCATGTACGAAGACAAGACTTTAGTTTGCAAAGAGTGCGGCAAAGAGTTCGTGTTCACTGCCGGTGAGCAGGAGTTCTACGCGGAGCGCGGCTTCCAGAACGAGCCCCAGCGCTGCAAGGCCTGCCGCGACGCTCGCAAGAACGCCGCTCGTGGCCCCCGTGAGTACTTCACCGCAGTCTGCGCAGCTTGCGGCGGCGAGGCCAAGGTTCCTTTCGAGCCCAAGTCCGACCGTCCGGTCTACTGCAGCGAGTGCTTCGCCAAGATGCGCGCTGAGCAGTAATTCTTGTAAACGTTTTGATCGAAGACGTCCGCTAATGCGGGCGTCTTTCTTTTTTGGCTTTATGGCAGCTTCTTTTTTCATATTTCCTATTGAAAAAGTGCGAAAAATGGGATAAACTATTTTCAGCTATTTTCACGGAGGTGAATCAAACATGATCGAAATTAAGCGCGACACTATCATCGGTGACATTCTGGACGTTGCGCCGCAGACCGCGCCGATCTTCCTGTCGATCGGCATGCACTGCCTGGGCTGCCCCAGCTCCCGCGGTGAGACGGTGGAAGAGGCCTGCATGGTCCACGGGATCGACGTGGAGAAGCTGCTGGCTCTCGTGAACGAAGAGGCCAACAAGCCTGTCAAGGAATAAGAAAAGGACGCATACGGGTCTTCCGTATGCGTCTTATTCGCTCAGCGAAAGGAGGGCGGCGGTGGAAAAGGAATTACAGCTTCAGCCGCGGCTGCAATGCATTGCAAGCCTTGTGCCGCAGGGCGCGAGACTGGCCGACGTCGGCACCGACCATGGGTATCTTCCCGTGTGGCTTTTGCAGCACGGGCGCATTGAAAGCGCCATTGCGTCTGACATCAACGCGCTGCCGCTTGACCACGCGCGCGCGACGGCGCGAGAATACGGCGTGACGGAGCGCATGGATTTTCGCCTCTGCCCGGGCCTTGCGAAGATCAAAGCAGAGGAGTGCGACGCCATCGCTATCGCCGGCATGGGCGGCGAGACGATCCTCGGTATTCTCGAGGCCGCGCCCTGGACGCATGAGGACGTGCATACGCTCATTTTGCAGCCGCAGACAAAGATCGACCTTCTGCGCTGCTGGCTCTGCGGGCACGGCTACCGCTTTTTGAGCGAGACGCTCGTGCGCGACAAGGAGCAGCTTTACGTCGTCTTCCGTGTGAGAGCGGGGATGGGGCAGGAGCTGAGCGAAGCGGACGCGCTGACGGGACTTTTGCTGCGAAATGACCCGCTGTACGGCGAATACCTGTCGCAGCATCTTATAAAGCTCAATCGGGCGAGAGACGGCCTCGCCGTCTCGTCGCTCGCAGATAAGGAGGCGCGTATCGCGCATCTTGAAAATCTCATCGAAGAGATCGAGAGAAGAAAAGGGGAGTGGGAACATGGCAACGGTACATGAGATCGAACAGAGGCTTTTTTCCTGGGCGCCGCGCGAGAGCGCGATGGACTGGGACAATGTCGGCCACCTCGTCGGCGATCCCGAGCAGGAGGTCGAGCGCATTTTAGTCGCGCTCGATATCACCGAGCGCGTGGTGCAGGAGGCCATCGACTGCGGCGCGCAGCTCATCGTGTCCCACCATCCGGTGATGAACGTGCGCTGGCACGAGCGCGAGATGCAGACCCTTCGGCCCGACACGCGCCTCGGCGGCGTTTTGACCACACTCGTCAAAAACGACATTTCCGCCATCTGCATGCACACGAATCTGGATGCTGCGGACGGCGGCGTGAACGACTGTCTGGCGAAAAAACTGGGCCTTAACGATGTTTTTTTGCTCAACGACGAAAAAATCGGGCGTATTGGCACACTTTCCTGCGAAAAAGGGCTTGAAGAGTTCCTGCGGGATGTGATAGAATTACTCGGCTGCGGCGGCTTGCGCTATTGCCGCGGCAGCGGGCGGGTGCACCGCGTAGCCGTCGGCGGCGGCGCGTGCGGCGAATACATCCCGCAGGCCATTGCGCAGGGCTGCGATACGTTCGTGACGAGCGATCTGCGCTACAACGATTTTCTGGATACGCGGGGACTCAACCTGATCGACGCAGGGCATTTTCCGACGGAGAACGTCGTCTGTCCGACGGTCAAGGCGTATTTGGAGGAGCATTTCCCCGAGGTGAAAACCGTAATATCGACGTCGCACAGAGACGTCATTCAATACTATCTGTAAGGAGAGATCACATCATGTCCGGACATTCCAAGTGGCACAATATTCAAAAGACGAAGGGCGCAGCTGACGCCAAGCGCAGCGCCGCCTTCACCAAGATCGCCAAGGAGATCATCGTCGCCGTCAAGCAGGGCGGCTCGGGCGATCCGAATAACAACTCCCGTCTCGCGACCGTCATCGCCAAGGCGAAGGCTGCCAACATGCCCAACGACAACATCAAACGCACCATCGACAAGGCGCTCGGCTCGGGCAACACCGACAACTACGAGTCCGTCACCTACGAGGGCTACGGCCCCGGCGGCGTGGCCGTCATCGTCGAGGCACTGACCGACAACCGCCAGCGCACCGCGCCGGAGGTCCGCCACTACTTCGATAAGTACGGCAAGGGCATGGGCGCGCAGGGCTGCGTCAGCTGGTCGTTCGACCGCAAGGGCGTCATCATCATCGACAACGAGGACGGAGACTACGACGAGGACGCCGTCATGATGGATGCGCTCGACGCCGGTGCCGACGATTTCAACGCCGAGGATAACGTTTTCGAGATCACGACCGACCCCGACGCGTTCAACGACGTCGTCAAGGCCCTCGAGGAGAAGAACTACGCCTTCGTCAGCGCGGACATCAGCCTTGTCCCGCAGACCTACGTGAAGCTCGAGAGCGACGAGGACATCAAGAACATGGAAAAGCTGCTCGACATGCTCGACGACAACGAGGACGTGCAAAATACCTACCACAACTGGGACCAGGACTAAACCCCTTGCAAATGCTGACTTTTTCAGCAGTGTGATACCCGCAGTTGTGACATATCTTTGTCCTGCTATGGCGTACACGGCGGCTTCTGTTGTGACATACATCATGTCAAAATAGAGGGTGTCGGGATGAAAATTGAACAGGCTATCAAAGAATATCTGATTGAGATTGAGGTTAGACAGTATAGTCCAAGAACGATTAAGGGCTATCGCAATAACCTCAATCTCTTTCTGCGTTTTTGCCATTCCGTGGGTGTCGAAAATGTAGAAGAAATTACCTTAGCGACAGTGAGGCAGCTTGTAAAAATGCTCACAGCCAGTCACAGAAAGGGAACTTACATCAATGGCATTCTGAAAGGCTTGAAGTCCTTTATTCAATATTGCTATGGAGAGGGCTACGGAGCGTTCAACACGAAGGGAAACTTCATCTGGTGCAAAGAGGAAAAGCCTGTCATTACTCCCTTTACGCCTGAACAGGTAAAGCGGATGATGAAAAATTGCAGTGGGAACAGCTTCAAGGCCATTCGTGACCGCGCGATATTGACGATGTTCTTTGAAACAGGGATTCGCTGCTTGGAGCTTTGCAGTATCAAACCAGAAGATGTTCACGAGGACTATATCATCATCAACGGGAAGAATCACAAACAGCGAGTGGTTCCTATCACACCCGTGCTCAGAAAAGCGATGATGAAGTATGAGAGCGTCAGAGAGAGCTATTTCCTCTACAAGAAGACTGATGACTATTACTTCCTTTCGTTCCATGGGAAGATGCTGACAGTTACAGCGGTAGAAATTATCGTAAAGCTGTACGGAGAGGGGATAGAGGATGTTCGCGTTTCGCCCCATACCTGTCGTCATTTTTCGCTCAACAGCACGTCAAGATGGGGACTGACCTCTACACCATTTCACGCTTGCTGGGACATGAGAACATCAAATCACACAGACCTACCTAAAGAGCTTGCGTGATAGGGATATTGTTGAAATTGCCAAGAGCAGGAGCGTTCTTATGGCAATGTGAGTATTCAAATATACAGATTCAATGCTGCACTATTCAAATTAAAATAAAATAGGAATAAATTCAAAAAGATTGAATAAAATGTAAAATTATGTTATGAACTATTGACATAATGTAAATATATATGCTATTATACCTACAGAAGCAAAAAGAGCTGTAGCGAATGGAATTGAGAATATTCCATATAATTTCGTATAAATCAAAGGCTTTTTAGCATTCCTGTGATATTGCTCTGGACACTACTGTACTAAAATGCTGACACTACTGAATCAGTCCATGAGTATGAGTGATGCAAATATCCAACACAGGTGTTCAGAAAACTTATGGTAAGTGTAAAGTGAAAATTGCAAAAATCCTGTATTTCCAGTACTTACAGGCTGCCATTAGATTACTATAAGATTAAAAATAGATTACTAAAAAGATTAAGTACTGAAATTAAGATAACAATAACATTCGCCAAAGGCTCATGTAGCTTAAATTTTTTTCTTTAGTGCTTAATGGATAATAGAATCTAAAAAGAGAAATATAATTTTTTTAGAAACAAAAGGATTAATTTTATGGTTAATGTAAAATTTGAGGAGGACAAAAATGAATAATTAGCTTATTGATAAATTTGTATCGGTACCATATAGAGCATTGTTCTTTGATGGATTATCGAATTCAGATGCTCTTCTGTATGGATATCTAAATGGATTTGCCAGAGCATTTGGAAAAGACTCTGATGAACGTATCGTATGGGAGAGTACAAGGAGTATTGCAACTAAGCTGAATTTGTCTCCTACTACTGTAGGCGAGTGCATTAAGCATCTTGAGAGCGCAGGATTGCTCAAAGTACAAAGGGCGAAGGGAAAACCAACGGTTATCTGCGTTCTGCACGACTTGAAAGACAGTGAAGACAGATTTGGCTTAGAGGATGAAGAAGATGAAAAATTTGATGATTCTGAGTTAGAGTGTCTTCCAGACTATGCAAAGGATGCTATCAGAGCTTGGAGAGAAGAAGACACAGAAGATGAAGACTCTGAGCAAAGAGAATGGGAAGATGACTTAGAAGATAGGGTGAGTTCGAGAGGTAGTACTCTACCAGATGACAAAGACTCGTTTTTTGATATAGAAAATATCCCTTTTTGAGCAGAATAGGTTAGCAGCATATAGCCCCCTGTGCAGAGGATCCGCTCGCGGATCCTTTGCTGGGGGGCTTTCTCTTTGCTCGTGGGAAGCATGAATTTCAAAAACTGCCCTACCACTTTGGTAAGAAGCTACAAGTGGTAGAGCAGTTATTTTTCAATCATTTTTGAAGTCTAAATTTCAACAACAGGTATGGCTCAATTTCCAGCACAGAGGCGATGTTGAAGAGCAGTTCGAGAGACAGACCACGATTCATTCTTGGAGCCTCTACTGCTGCGAGATGCTGGCGGCTGATGCCTAATTTCTCAGCCAATTGCTCCTGTGACAAGCCTTTCTCCTTGCGGTAGTAGCCAATCGCATAGGACAGGTTTTCCAAGCGCTCGGTGTTATCGAAGTAGGGTTTCAGATATTCGTTCTCCAAATGTTCCACCACCTTTATGGACAGTGTATCCAAAAAGAGAGTGCAACAAAATAATCTGATAAGCACTATTGACGTGTATTAAACGACAAAATATATAATGGCAAAGAGAGGGACACAATGCTAAGGACCATCTATTTAAGAATCAGGAACAGAATTAGAGAGGGAGAAAATCAAATGGAAGCAGTACTTATTATTCTGTGGTTATTGTGTAGTGTGATTTGCTATCAAATCATGAAGAGCAAAGGATATCCGAATGACACCTGCTTAAAACATGGCATCGGAGGATTTTTTCTTGGCTTGATTTGGGTAATTGTAGACCTGTGCAAGGAAAGTTATGCTGCGCAACAAGTTCAGGTCGCACAGCAGCCAGTCTTAAACGCTCCTGTCGAATCAAATGGTGCAGCTACAGATAACACAATGTCGTTGCTTGAGCAGTTGGGTAAGTTGGCCGAACTCAAGGATAACGGTGTGCTCACAGAGGCTGAATTTGAGGCAAAGAAAGCCGAAATGCTGAAAAAGATTTGAGGTGAGTTCATGGAAGACCTTTGCCCAAGATGCGGACACGCGATAGCAGATGGCTCTATTTGTTCCAATTGCGGCTATCCCTATGAGCAGAATGAGCAGACCTATCAAAAGGCGCTTGTCATGATGCAGAGATGCAGAACACCTCTTAGCTTTAGAGGATGCGCAGAGATGTTTGACAGCATTTCGGAACATAAGGACTCCAAAGAAAGAGCAGAGGCATGTCGTTCCTCTGCTGTGAGCTTAGAAAATGGGGAACCAATCGAGGTTACTTCTAACAAAGCTACGGAAGAGCAAGAAGAACCTCAGACGACTTTGGTAGTCAAAAATCCTCAAAGACAGCAACTTACTTAGGCATTGCGGTATGCGCTGTACTGGTAATTCTGATTGCAGTTTATAGCGTTAGCATAGCCAGCCTTAAAAAGAATTTTGCGAAGGACTGGTATGCCCTTGATGACTCGATAATCAAGGTGCTCGATATTTCCGAAGATGAAATTGAGTACCGATTTGAAACTGGTTATGAGTGGCTGAATATGACGGCTGATGTGTTTGATTGGAAACCAGCATTTGGAAACAAGGTGAAAATACGGCTCGGAGATACGCAGCGCATCTATAGAGTTCAATTCAACAAGGATAAGGATGTTATGACGCTTTATCCAGCGCTTACAGAAGCAAGCGCGTTTGAAATTTGGTATCATATAGAATGAATCGTAGGAGGAGAAAATGAAACGATATATTCAAGTAACGGGTGTTTTGTTGACTTTTGTTGTGCTGTGTGCTGTTCTATCCGGATGCGAGTCCTCGGATTATAGAAAAGCCAAAAAATTGTGCGACAAAGGAGAGTATCTGGAAGCAAGTGCGATTTTTTCATCCTTAGAGGATTATAAGGACTCTGCCGAGTTAGCAAAAGAAGCCTATCGGCTCTACGGAGTGCAACTGATGGAAAACGGAGACTATGAAGAAAGCATTCTGGTTCTGGAAGAGTTAGTGGAGGACTATGCTCCCGCTCAGGAAACCCTTGGAGAGATAAAGCTCTCCTATGGTGAGGATTTGTCGGAGAAAGGAGATTATGAGAAGGCAGCCGAGATTTTTCGGGATTGTGAGGAAAGCGAGGCGCTAAAATCCACTTTGGACGAACTTGCAAATACATTGATTTCTCAAGGGGATTATAAAGATGCCTACAGGTTTCTTTATCTGCATGACGCAAATGAAAAATGGATGCAGGATTTTCTTTATGAGTACCTGAATTGGCAGATGGATAACCATGATTACGTGGACACCGCTGAAACATTTTCTGCGATTCAAGGATATCAGGACACCTTGACAAATGACAAATTTGCTGGAGCGCGACTGATGGCCATGGGATTTGTCCAGTGGGATAAAAGCGAAGTCGATATCTGGTCAGGCGGCTCGGTACTTCTCTTGTCGCTTTCCTTTACCGATGAGCAACAGCTGCATTTCAGCGTATCTGGTGGAACAGTCAACTTTTACACGTTCGATATGACAAATGAAGTAAGCATATCTGATTCGTGGGACTTCTATTTTGATGGCAAGAGCATTTATGTAAAGGATGAAGGTAAATTCATCAAGGCTGGGACGATTGAGGCTTTTAAGTCGGAAAGTGATGGTACTGCCAAGAGTGTAACCTTATCCTTGGATTTGCCGGGAATGATGACTATCAAGTCGAGCGTTTTTGATAGAGCATGAACCACAAATAAATGGAGAATTAGGAGATAGAAAATGAAGAAGTCGGCTTTTGTTGCGTTTGCGCTTATTGTGTGCCTTTCTTTGGTGGGATGCAAAAGTCAAGCTGTCACGTCCACCGAAAAACAGATAAAAGGCATTGGTGAGGTGTCGATTGAAAGCGGGGCGGCAATCAGTGAAGCAGAAGCGTCTTATGCAGCGCTCAGTTCAGATGAGCAGGGAACAGTTTCTAATTACCAGACTTTGACTGATGCGAGGGATACCTATCAGAGCATTGCTTTGGATAGCTTTCAGAGTGCAATTGAAGCTGGCAATTATGATGAAGGCAACCAAATTGTCAGCAAGTTAGATGATACCACCCTTAAAAACATTGGGTACGCCTTGATTGCGTATGGAGCAGACCAAGCGTTCGGTCATTGGTGGTATTACGAAAATAATGATGAGTATATAAGCGATGACGCGATTTCAAAAATATCGGGTATCATTGACTGTGCAAGAAATATAGAAAATCGGATGACGATTTCAGAATCGGATGAATTCTATCCTGTCGTGGATTTTCTACAGGAATTTCACGACTATATGAATGATGAGATTCAGTATTTTGACCTTTCTATCCTGCACAATAAAACGTCGGACCTTGTTTATGCAATGTCAGATTTTGTGGACGCATTGAGTTCCGGTTCGGAAACCAAGCTATACAGCAGTTACAATAAGATTGGAGCTTTTGCAAACAAACTGGACTATACGGGAAGCAACGAATTTGCAACGCAGTATGTCAATTCCGTATACAAGCTTTATAGTGGTGCAGCGGCGATTGTGTCCGGCATAGAAAGCGGGAGCTCGGACCTTTGGAATGGCGGACTTGAAGAACTGCAAGAAGGAAGCGCGCAGGAAACAGAGTTGACAAAGTTGGCACTTGCAAATCTTGAGAAAACCGCAGTCCTATTGACCAAATGCGATGCAGTTGATGACATTTTGAAGGAATGGAATCCCGCGTCATAAAGAGACAGGAATACGATATATCGCCCCCATGCAGAGAATCCCGCCTATAAATCCTCTGCATGGGGGCGTTCTCTTTTACTGCTCCATCTTCTTGACGAGCTTATAAAAGCTGCTGTGTTTCAGCCCTGTCAGCTCCATTGCCTTTCTTGCGGTCAATTCTCCGCGCTGCCATGAGGCATAGACTGCTTCCCAATTTTCGGGCCTTTGCAGGGGAGGTCTGCCTAAGTGTTTGCCTTTTGAACGTGCACTTTCAATTCCCTCCCTTTGACGCTGCCTGATGGTCGTGCGCTCTTGCTCTGCTATCGTGCCGAGAACTTCGATGAGAATGTTGTTGACCATCTCAAGCACCCATTCTTGCCCAACGGGGAAGTCGGTCATCGTCGTGGGAAGGTCAATGATTTTAACACGGATGCCATGCTCCTTGAAGTATTGCAGTTCTGCTCTGATGTCACCCTTGTTGCGGCTGAGTCGGTCGAGAGACTTAATGACGAGCGTATCCCCCTGACGGAGAATGGTTGTCTTGAGTGCCTGATAGCCTGAGCGGTCGAGGTTTTTCCCTGACTCCTTATCGGTCACGATATCACGGTCAGTCGCGCCGAGCTGTCGAAAAGCATTGAGCTGTCGGTCAAGATTTTGTTCTTTGGTGCTGACACGGGCGTAGTAGTAGGTTCGGTTTTCCATGATAACCTCCTTGAAAAGTGTATGAAAAAGCCGATGAATTTCCGCACATATCCGAAAACTGCTTCTGGTGGTTCTCAGACAGGAAATTCATCGGCTTTTGATGTGGTCGTAAAGGTATACCTTATTGGATAGTGCCGGTGAGGGATAGAACACACTGCTCAATAAGATATTTAATTATCTTTTCCCTCTCAGAATCGTTCGCAGAGGCTTCGGGGTATAAGGATAGTCCCCCTGCCTTGCGTCGCTCAGAGAAAGGAAATCTATAATAATTTCTTATTGAATATCAAGATGCAAGAATCATTGCCTCCTTACAATCCAAGCAAGCGATGTGAACGCTCTTAGTTGCCCGAACACTGTTCCCACAGCAGGGGCAGATATATTTCCGACTGCTGCTTGTCTTCGGCGGGAGCGGCGGGGTGTTGCTGTGTGTTCCTGTTCCTGAAACCGATACTCCGTAGAACTCGTTGCGGGTGATAAGAATATCGCTCAAATCGTTTTCGAGCACAAAAGTCAGCAACTCGTCGTTTGGCTCAGTGATGGTCCAGCCGTATTTTTCGTGATGGCTCACTGTCAGACCATGGCTCTCGGCAACTTGCTTGAAGCGTTTGTTGTGGTAGGTATTGCCTCGGCTGGTGTCCTTGATGCCATTGACATGGCAGTAGTAATGCACCATCTCGTGAAGCAGCGTCGCACAGATATTTTCAATGGGTCTTGCGAGCGTTCCAGCTCCGATGTTTATTTCATTGCTGCTTCCCGTGACCGATACCCAAGTGTCATCTCTCATAGAGAAGTGTCCATATGCTCGTGGCGTGGATTGAATAGTGATGGTCGGTCTTGATAGTTCATTTTCAAAAAAGCGTTGGTTGAGCAGGTCGAACAGCTTGTTGAGGTATCCTGCAACACGATTATAAGACGTTAGCTGTTTCACGGTAATTTCCTCCTTGAAAGTCAGGAGCGAATACAGTATAATCGCTGTATCCGCTCCTTTGGTGTGTGGTATGAAGCTCTTTGTCTGTGGCTTGGTAGGCAGTCAGACAAGGGGCTTTTTTCATGCGCTGATGGAGAAGCGC
>VOFJ01002913.1_pt1 | contig 14815 bp, 30 predicted proteins | sample 5384081 | NCBI WGS metagenome assembly VOFJ01 (sample SAMN12384729, study PRJNA508395) | human gut metagenome | isolation source: healthy gut I | host: Homo sapiens
CTGCCAACAACACAGAATCTCTATTTTTCTTGTGCCTGCAATATAGCATTTCAGAAAGCCTCGTCCACACCTCTTTAGCGACAATACACTATATTCTTCATATGCTGAAATCTCTTTATTATATTATCCAAAAATAACCTGTTAATCTCCGTATTCTAACAGACACATAATTGCAATATTGAATACGTGTATAATATATAATTTCATTTACCAAATTCAATGTTATCTTGGTAGTTTCAAAAAATCTCCTGCATTGTACCTATTTTTCCTCTAATCTCAAAAATTAAATCATTGGTTTTATAAACCTTCTATCATTCATAGTATGGATTTGCCCAATTGCTCCATAATAAAATATTATCAATTTGAATATGTTGGTGTGTTCAATATACTTGTCTCAATAAAGTCCCTCACTACACAATACTTTCCATCACCTTCATAAATTACTATTTTTAGGCAACGTCCGACTTAGGAACAAATATATTCCCTCGGTAACTGAATATGCACCTATATTAAAAAAAAACAAAATAATCACCAATGTTCATATTTGATGTTTTATATGACCTAACAAGATCATCATTTATAGTACATAAACTTCCACATATTTTCCAATTTTCAACTTTTTTCATCATCTACCAAATTTAAATTTTTATCATAATGAAAAATTATAGGTGTTTTCATTCCCATTATCTGCCCATAATAATTAACATGATTAATTCCCCCGTCAAATATGGCATAGTTAACTCCATCATTTGTTTTTTTTATCCATTAGCTTCGTTATGTAACATCCACATTCTGAAACAATAAATCTTCCCATTTCAACTGTTAATTCTGTCCAACTTGACACATCCTTAAATACTTTTTCCAAGCTTTTAAGCGGGATACAATGTATCTGAAAAGTCATCTGTATTATAGAGTGGTACGGGAAAACCTGGTCCATATTCAAGTTTTTTTCAATTTATATTCAAATTTTTCGTCAATCTTATCGTATAAATTATGCAAATAATTTAACTCATTTTTTGCTTTTCATAAGAGTCATTTTTTCTCTGTGTTCCTACAAAATAATGAAGTCCAACAATATTAATATGATTGAAAACGTTTTTCTCTTAATAACATACATGATATCATCTTCAGACATTCCAAACTGGCTTCCTATATTAAGTCTCAAATAAACAGGAACAATTAAATTATTCTCAGATGCAACTTTATTAATTAATTCTACTTGCTGAATAGATTCTGCAGTATACTCGCCTACCTGTACTTTAAATGCTTTTGCCGATATATTTTCGTAAGTTTTATTTACCCCTGAATAAATAATTCTCGCCATATCTATTTTTCTTGTTCCAATGTTCTCACAAATATTTAATTCCCCCCGGTGAACATACTTCTAATTTATCAACAATATTAGCTATTACTGGTATCAAAAATGGGTTTGCTTTAATTGAATAACACAATTTAATCTTATCACCAAGAATATTTTTTATCTGATCTATCCTTTTTTTCAAAGTTACTACATCAAATATATATAAAGGGGTGCCTTCTTTTTTGAGCAATCTCAACTACTCTGTAATCAATATCCACTACATTAACTCCTTAATGACATTCCTATCTATTTTCCCATTTTTATTTAATGGCATCATTTCTAATTTTATTAGTTTATTTGGAATCATATATGTTGGTAATGATTCATGAAGAATTTCTTGTATTGCTTTCTTTTCACATTTTCCTGTATAAAATAAAACAATTCTCTTTTTCTCCAATTGATACATGCAAATAGCCCGATCAACATTATCAATTTGCATAGTAATTGACTCTATTTCTCCCAACTCTATTCTGTGTCCCAAATGTTTAACCTGAAAATCTTTTCTAGAAATATATCTTAAATTTCCATCTGCAACATACTGTGCCATATCACCAGTACGATAAATAATTTCTCTATATTTATCTTGCAAAGGATTTTGAACAAATACTTTATTCGTTCTCTCCTCGTCATTATAATATCCAAGTGCTTAAGCATGTGCCAGCCACACATATTTCACCTATCAAACTCCTATTTTTAGGGTTGATTAAGTTATCATTTTCGTCCAATAAAAAACTTTCTCATTTACAAAAATTTTTTCCCTATTGGAATAGTATCTTGTAACGAATATGTAACTTCCTCCGGTATACTATAATATGTGCAATTACATGTAATTTCAGTAGGTCCATATAAATTAATAAATTTGGTTTTAGTTAGGTATTTTTTCAATTTATTAAAATGCTTTATCGGCATCACCTCACCACTAAAACCTATGCATTTAATTTCCGTCGGACATCTATATTCTAATCCCTTCATAGTTGTAATAAAAACATAATGCCGACACCGCCCATATCAATATACTTATTTTTCTATCACATAAATAATCCATCAAACAAACCGGTTTAGAAAAAATATTCGCGCGGAATAAGCACAACCGTCGCACCTGTATAAATCGCACTGTAAATATCCTTTACTGATACATCAAAAATCAAATGGAGCCTGATTGCCAATCTTATCATCTTTTTTGTAATTTTCATAACCTCTACAAACTGTGGTATAAAGTCCATAACACTTCTATGAGATACTACAACGCCTTTTTGGACTACCAGTGCTTCCACTTGTGAAATTTATATATAATGGTTGTGTATCTATTATAGAAAGTCGTTTTTCATTTATTCGAATCTCGTCGATATTTATACTCTCTGATTTTTCCAGTATATCTTCTATATTTTTTAATTTACTTCCTACTGCTTGTGCTATACTAATAATATTATTTCTATTTTCTAAATCAGTAATAATGATTGTTGGTTTCAAAATTTTGAGAATTTGCGTAATTCGTTTTTCTGGTTGTTTCGTGTCAATAAAAGAATATGTTCCTCCAGCATATATTACTCCAAATATTGCACACACTGCTCTTACACTCTTATCAAAAAAAAAATGCAACAACTTCTCCTCCAACCATCTCCTCCATAAGCTGTGTTGCTATCCCCTTTGCTGTTCTAGAAAGTTCCTCATACGTCACCTTTCTTTTTATCATCCTCGAAAGCTACTTTTTCTCCATATTCAGTTGTTGTTTTTTCCAATAAATCTAAAAACACAATTATTCATCTTATCACTTATATTCTCTATTTCTTTGATAATATCATACGCCACATTGCATCTGCAGAATCAAAATTTTCTGGTATTATATCACTTGCCAAAATGTCAATTTTAAAATGTTCTTCAATATCAGCGATTACAGTCAACAAATCTAGTGATTCAAAATATCCACCTGTAACAAGATCATCAACACTTGTGTAATCAATTTCCTCTTTAATTTTCTTTTAATAATTCTAATAATTCTTCCATTGACTTATCCTCCTAAAAATTCTAAATATGTTCCAACACCCATTTGAATGGCTTCATTTAGCACATCATTACCCACAGCAATATCTTCTATAGACATACCTCCTGAAGAAAATACTGTTGCCATCTGTTTATTTATTTTTTTTTCCCCCATAAGCAATATCTGCAACATTATAAATTTGTTTCCTATCTATTTTCCCTTTCTTTACCAAATCTACTAATAAATTTCCCAAGTAACTTAATTTATGATAAACTGGTTCTCTAATTCCTGCGCATAGCTTTCATACATTTGATAATTATCCACAATCAAATTAGCTTTATTTTGTAAAAAACTATCTGTAAATTTTATAAATGAAGGGCAAATAAATAATGCCCCCTCTTTTATCCATTTTTCCCTTACAAATGGCATATCTGTAACGTTTTCAAAAGTAAATCCTGGATTTATACTAATAATATCTGATTCCCTAATAACGTATTCTATATCTTCGTAACTATCTATCTGTATGCCTTTAAATTTATTTTTTAAATTTTTCTACTCCATACTCGCTACGTCCCTTAACTTTTATCCTTTTTATCGAACTATAATTTTCTAATATCCATTTTACATATTCTGTATTAATTTTTTCCTGGACTAACAATTCCTAAAATCTCCTGCGGTTCACTTATCGCCAAATGTTTTGTTGCAAATGCCGATACCGCTGCAGTACGAATTGTAGTCAATACGTTTGCTGATATGATTCCCCTTAGGTTCTCCCGCATCTCCATCATATAAAAGAACCAAATGATTTGTTTCATTTTTTTTTCCCGGCAAATATCTATTCGATTATGAAATTTTATACCAGTAGTATTGTAAAGACCTCCTAAATGACCAGGCATTGCTATATATAAATTTTTTGTATCCCCTTTTCTACATACATCCTTAAACCATGCGAGTTCTGATTCATTCCCCCCATGACATAGTCCTGTTGATACATTAATTCAAACATCTTTTCTATAGAACCCATAACCTGTGTCATTGTCAAAAGATTATTATCTATCAAATTCTTTTCCGAGAGATATAAAATTTTTTTCCATCCATCTTTATTCCCTCCTTAATTAGGTCTATCCTGATCTGCATCTGCTTTTAGTGAACACTGTCCCCTGCTTCGTTGATGAAACATAAATATCAATATTTTCTTTTAATATACGGGCTAAAATAATTTGGAATAATATTTGTATCCTTCTCTTGTAACAACGCAAACCCAGCATCCATTAAATATTCTTCCTTTATTCCATCACAATAAAAATCTACATATTCTATATTTTTTTCTTTCAATATATGTCTAAAAAAAGTCGCCTGTCTCACTTATCACTTCTTGTGTACCTATATAGTCAACAAACCTAATCGCACAATGATTATTATATATTTCCTTTCTTAATACAAATACTGCCTCTGCCTTATTCTCCTTTTCTATTCCATACACATCATAATGATATATTGGATGTTGAAAAAATCTATGATCAATATACCAAAAATCCTTATATGGTATATTATTCACATATTTTATTGCATCAAATACCCTTTTCACTTCATCAATATTTTCATATTTAACTATGGAATAATCATGTGTATGCTTATATCTAATTTCTGGTCTATATGCAATTTGTTGCTATTTGAAAATCATTCATATCCGATAACATATAATAATGTTTCATTTTGGATGTATATCTATGTAACATCTTCATCAATGGAACTGATGTATCTGGATTATCCCCTACTCAATTGCTGTACGTGCACCATATAATTCATTCATTTTTGCGCTTAATTAGTTCTATTCCCAAAAATGCCATATTTCCATCTAATGCCTTCCAAAACGATCCAAATATATCTAGATGTTCTGTATCATGCGATGCTTTCAGTATGCCATTTAACGCCTGAATCAATCCGTTCTTTCGATCAATTGCTAGTAAAAAATTAACCGTTCCATCATCTTCAAGAAATTCATATTCAAATAATTCCCTGTTTCTAGACATTATATGATTTTTTTTCCAATATTTATCTATAAATTTCATGATAGAATCGATATCACTTTTATTTGCAAGCCTAATTTCATATCTTACATCATAAGCGTTCATTGTTCATCTCCATTTCATATAGTGCTCACTTTTTTTTTGGTGGAAAATCATTACAATCTAACCTTGGCAATTCAAGTGCAAAATCATCTCCTATGTTTGCAATTCTTACATCTGTTGTAAATCCCAGACAAGCACCTTGCTTTTCAATATAATCTAACACATTCTGATTATAATTACCATACGGATAATTCATAACCCAGTGATGCTTATCAATAAACTCATCCATTACCTCCAACGCTAAATCAATATCCCTATGCATTTTCTCTAATGACAAATTGCCTAACCAATAATGATCATAACCATGTACTCCTATAAACATACCATGTCTTTTCATCATTCGTATTTGTTCATCCGTCATATAAAGCTCGTATGCCAATTGTTCTTCTGAAATACCCACATATTTTCCAAATAAATCGCTTAATATTTGATTTCTCAGCTTTTCATGAAGAACCGTCTGTGACATCCTCTTTATAAAAATTACATCCTTGCCATCGAATCTTTCTATTGTCGCATATTTATTCCATAATTCTTCACTTTGATGGATAATCAAATTCCTGACCTCTATAGAAATCCATTTTCTTTTTTACATCCTCAACCAATTTTTTTTTCATCTGCACTTGCTAATATGTAATGAATCTTATTTACATTCAAGAGTTGATGAGTAGCAAATGTTTTTCCTGGAATAAAAAAAGATCCTTGTATTCCAAATTCCTCCAATATAGGGAATGCAAATGTGTAATTATCCACATAACCATCATCAAATGTCAATAATAGTGCTTTATCTGGCAGGTCTGCATGCCTTTCCACTGCTTCGATAACCTGCTCCATACTCACTATATTAAATTGTTGTTTCATAAATTCAATTTGTTCACGAAACAAAGAAACATCTAGACCTTTTATTTCTGGGTATCTACTATGTTTTAAATCTCTAGTGTAATGGTACATTACAACAAATAATTTTCCCATTCTTTTACTCTCCTATGGTATTCCACCCCGGAATATCGTAAAATTTCTTTTCTGGTATTGCCTTGAGTTTTTTAAATAATTTTTTATCTCTTTCACAATTCCTGCAGAAGTATCACCCTTTCCATATGGATTCACTGCTTTTTTTTGCTCTTTCCTTTCCTTGTTCACTTCTCGCATATTGAATTGCTTTCTTTATTTCTTCTGCATTTACACCACAATTAATTATTCCATCTGACTGCAATCTTCCTTTTTGGCGAATTCCAATATTGACAGTTGGTATGCCAAAACACGGTGCCTCAATAATTCCACTAGATGAATTTCCTATTATCATACTACTATCTTTTAAAAGACTTAAATATCGTCTTGCTCCCAAAGATGCGTAATATCGACAGTTCTCATGCTTCAAAACATATTCTTGTATACATTCGTTAATTGTCTGCCCACCAGCATCTGCATTAGCTCCTGTAAAAAATAAAATTCATATTCGAAAAACCTTCAATTGCTGTTAAAACTTCTTTTTATCTGATTTTCCGGTATATCATCGTCTAAAGTCGTTGGATGATATGTCACATGCATGCATACTCTCCATCAAGACTTACACCTATATCTTTTTCTAATTGATTTCTTTCCATATACTGCATCTTATAAATGTTTTCAACACCAACATCACCATAATTAAAAACCGTACTTGGTCGCCTGCTCACCCATCTGAATAATCCGTTTTCTATATGTTTCACACCCCGGAAAGTGTAAACTGCTCATTTTGGTTATGCAATGTCTAATTGTATCATCAATAGCTCCTTCTGTAATCTCACCACCTGAAATATGAGCAATTAGAATTTTATTTATCAAAGCCGCCTCGCAAATTGATAAAAGTTCATATCTATCACCTAATACAATCAACATATCTGGCTTGTGGTGTTTAAAAGCTTCATGAAACTTTTCTATTGCAACCGCCATTGCCTGAATCATCATATCTGTTCCCTGCACATCTGATCTTAAAATAGGTATTTTTCTTTAATTTCAAACCCATCTTCAATAATTTCGTCAATCGTATTTCCATACTCATTCAGCAAATGTGTACCGGTTACGATAAGGCAAAGTTCTAATTCTTCATCCTCTTGTATTCGTCGAATAACATTTCTAAGCAATCCATATTCTGCGCGTGTTGCAGTTACCACACAAATTTTTTTCATAATACTATTAACTCATCTTCCTGAAAATCTTTTTACAGCTACTGTTCCTAATACATCATACCATTTCATAGGACTTATACCGTTTCCAGGACGTTTAATATAAAGATTATCTTCGGACAATACCTCTCCCTTTTTTATAGTCCTCTTTGCCACAATACTTTTTCTTGCAATCTCAATATTTTTCTTTTCTGATTCTGTTGGGAACTTTTCACTGCTTCCCATTGCCAATTCTATATTTCTAATTGCTTTTACCATTTCGATTAATTCTTCTGGTTCTAAGCTTGCTTTGTGATCCGGTCCCTCCATGTTATGATCCAATGTAAAATGTTTTTCTATCACTGATGCCCCACATGCAACTGCTGCAATTGGCACCTCTTCAATTCCCTTCGTATGATCAGAATAGCCCACTGGCACCTGAAATTTCTCTCTAAGTGTCTGCATTGCACGTAAATTGACATCACTGTAAGGTGTAGGATATTCTGTATTGCAATGTAATAATACTATTTTTCCTGCACCATTTTTCTGTAATATCTGCAATCCTTCTTCAATCTCCTGCATCGTACACATTCCTGTAGACATTACAATATCTTTTCCGGTATGTGCTATTTTTTCAAGATACGGTAGATTCGTAATTTCTCCTGACGGAATTTTCCAGAAAGGAATCCCTATCTCCTGCAGAAAATCGATACTGTCTAAATCAAACGGTGTCGACAAAAACATAATTTTTTTTTTGGCAATATTTCTGAATCTCCCGAAATTGTTCAAAAGACAATTCCAGTTTTTTACCATGTCAAACTGGCTTTCGTCTGAACCCGTATTTTTTCTTTTTGATATTCTGCTTTTTTCTGCAAATTTAGAAATCACATTTTCTTGTTACAAATGTTTGAATTTAACACAATCTGCTCCTGCTTCTACTGCTTTATCTACTAATTTTAATGCGAGTTCAAAACTTCCATTATGATTATCACCAGCTTCAGCTATAATAAATGTATGTTTCATCTCTTATTACCCCCTGTACTTTATCATGAATGGTTTATTTAAATCAAAAGTACTATCAACTTTCGTCCGTAATTTTACAAGTTCCTCAAATACTTCTGGCAAAAAATACTTTACTTCCAATGCAAAAATCTATTAGTCCATTTCTATTAAAATGCTTTTTAAATCTTAACAAACTATCTTCATTTTCCACTCCGCCGCCAAGATGAAACTCTTTTTTATCTGATGTTCGCTTGCCCATAATCCGCCTTTGTTAATAACAAATTTCTTTGCACCTAAGTTTCTGTACTCGAAAAGCGTTCCTGACAAATGATAATGCATATATTCCTCATTAAAAAGAAAATAGATGCACTTACGATTTTCCCCTCATATTCTGCATAACCGAAAAGCAGATTTTCTTTCATCTGTGTTTTAATAAACTCAAAATATTTTTTTTCAAAAAAATAATATTCGTCTGCATTGTGATTTTGCATTGTTTCGTTGTAAATTTCAACAAATTCGTCTATTCTTTCGCCTTTATCAAAAAAAAAAATCTGCACTCCATTTTTTCAGCCTTCCGCACCATATTTCGGTTATTTGGTGTCATGTTTGCATAAATCACATCTTCTGACTGTGTATCAATGTACACAGTTTTCTTCATATATAATACTTTTTATATCTGACTTTAATTTCTTCTGATTTTGGGCAGCGGATGAAACCGGAAAAATTCTGACACAATATTATGTTCTTTTTTGCATACGTTTTTCTTTTTCCTGCTCGGCATTATGTATCCAGTCCAGAGAAATCTCACCCTCCAATAGTGGAACCTCCATATCCATAGGGTGTTGTCCAATCATAATGCTCCTGCGTCTTCATATGATTTCTAAACGGTTTAAAATCAGCAATATCATTTTCCATTACAACATAAGCCATTCTATTCTTTCCATCTGACCAGTACAATAAATATGGTACTCCATCGCCATGAATTCCAAACGACTTTGCATATTCATTCAAGTAATACACATCCCAATGGGGAAAACTCTTTACAATTTCATTCCACTTGTCTTTATCTTCTATTGTTATTATTTCCACAGTCTCACCACTTATTTAAATTCATTTACAATTTCCACCATATATTTCATATGCTCCAAATCATACCTCTGATCCAACGGCAAAGATAACATATGCTTTGTAAGTTCCATGTTTGTTTTTATTTCACATTGTTCTTTTTTGTTTCCATCGGCCAATGTACTGCACAATATATTTTGTGCTCCATTAAATATTTTCGAAATCTATCTCTTTCATCCACCAAAACCGGAAAAGAAAACGGTATGAAATCTTCTGATTTTTCGTTATATAACGGAATAACTTTTTTTATTATCCAGTGATTTCATTATGTAATTCCAATTTTCTTTTCGTCTTTCCTTAATGTCAAGAATGTCTTCACACTTTAATAAAATTTCTGATATATCTGATATTTTGTATATTTTCTGTTGCTCATCCAATGCAAGTTCCTGCTCAACAAATATCTTCCTATACATTTCATTACATTCTGTTCCACAGTGTAGAAACATATATTTTAAAAGCATAGCTTCTAATATTTGAGCGACACTCTCTTTTTGTTCTACAATTTTGTCTGCTTCTAAAGTTTCCCCTGAATATAATACACCACCATCTGGAATTGCAAACCATTTGCGTAAACTACAGATCTGATAATCTCCAATTGTAGCCTTTTTTCGTCAAAATACTATGTGTTGTATCTTCAATAATTTTAAATTGATACACCTTCTGTTTTTTCCTGAATGTACTCTAATATATTAGCATCCTGCATTTTGCCAAAATAATGCATAATATATACTGCCGAGACTGACTCATCTATTTGTTTTTTCTATACTTTCTTTTTCAATTCCAAGAGACTGATTCAATTGATAAAAGCAGATTTCATACTGTTCTTGAAAGCAATCAACAACAGATTTACAGATATATGCTGGTAATAATATTTTCCCATGCTTTATTCTGGATGTTACTACGCGAAGCGCACTTCTCCCACTATCCATATATATTGAAAACTCATTATTGAGATACTTATTTATATTGTTGTTCTGTTCTTTTATTTTCTTCTTTAAATTAAGTTCAAAATTGCTTCCAAGTTCCATTTTTTATCTATTTTTTTCTGCCTGAGCTATAAATTGCTCTACCTGTACGCCATTATCTGTATATAATATATTATCAATTACAATATTTCGAAATCCCACTGACTTTAATGTACTTTCCAGTTCCATATCCTTGTGTTTTCGTTCCAAAACAGGAAGTATATAATTTACCACCAGTTTTTAATACATCATATACTTCTTTATACATATTTTGTATATTCTGTTTTGTATTTGCATAGATGCAAACGCTGTCAACAACACAATCAAAAAAATCTTTTCTCATATTGAATCTCTGCACCATCCATCACTGCAAAATGAACATTCTTATACCCATCTGCTTCCAGATATTTTTCTGCCTCATCCACTGCACTTTTTGAGCCATCAAACGCATACACATCAAATCCTTCTCTTGCCAGATACCAGGTGTGAGCACCTGCTCCACATCCAAAATCCAGAATTTTAATCTTTTCACGCTCTGTTTTATAATAATTTCTGGCAATAAAGCGAATGACTGTTTCTGAAGGATATCTTCCCCATTCCTGTGTGCTGTGTATTTTTTCCCATTCTTCTGAAAATGACTTCATATCCAGTCTCCTATTTCTCTATCAAATGATTTTCAATTAACAATTGATGCCATTTAACTTTTACGGTATCTATATTTTCTATATATGTCTTGCAAAATCATTTTTCCGCCTTTTGCTGCTTTAATGCTTTCTGTAAGTGTTTTGTCTTGATCATCATTCATATTATCAAGTACTCTATATTCAACAATATTTTGATACAGTTGTAAGAAATCCATCAATTCATTCTCTTCAAGTTTTTTTGCTGTTTTAGATGTTTTTTCAACCAATCTTTTATATTTCGATTCGTTTTGCTGATTTCGTATTTCCATCTTTTCCAACTGAATATAATTGATTTCCTGATCTTTTAATACCTTCTTTAATTTAGATAATTGTGATTCAATGTTTATAAAATATTGTTCTATCTCCTTTTGCTGTTCTTCATTAAACATTGTTTCTGTAGGTTTAATAAGCGATCTATAATCAATATCATCTTGATTCTCACACGTTAAAGATATTGCTTCTTTTAATGTCATGATTTCAGTACCATTGATTTTTGCTCCACCTTCTGTTGCATCTATAACGCGGATTTGAGGGTTTATATTTATTTGCTCCTCATACCACTTTCTATAACTATCCATGTTAGATTCCGTATATACTTTTCCACCATAAATATCTTCTACTTCAAAATATTTAGAATTCGATGCCTCTATGCCCTTTTCGTCATCATACGCCTCCGCCGTATGTATCTGACCATTCGGATATGCCAAATCCTGTCCTATCAAAATAATGGTTCCAAACCCCATAAATCCAACAATAGAAAATGCATTATTCGCTACCGAACCTCCCGTTGGAACTGTATAGATACCCTTATTATATTTCTTCATTAGTGCCTCTGTCAGATTGCTCTCTCCTGTCGGGAAGAAAACCTCTCCCTTATGTTTGGATATTATTCTATAATTTCCATAAATAGAAACACATAGTGGAATATTCTTTATTACTTCATTTTCAAATAAGCTAGGATCTTTCTCTGGAGCAATCATAATTGCCAGATCTGGTTTTACTCCTGCCTTAATTACCGTTTTGAGTGCTGTATCAACTACAATTATAAACGCTTTATTCTGTGCCTTTTTTAATTCAGTTATGTTTTTTATCCAACGACGGATACCTCTGCAACAACAATTGCCGCACGATTTTGATGAGTTATTTTTTTCCGTTGCATCATACAATTGACCAATTGAAAATTTTTTATAAAAATAAAACATGTTTCTTAACTGGTTCTCTGCTCTTGTTTGTTCATCTACTACAATTGTATTACGTTTAATAATAACCCTTGATACACAATCTCTATATTTCTTTCTATACAATAAAACCAACTGTTCATTTACATTCTGATAGTTTGGTAAAATCTCGTATTTAATTTCTTTCTTATTATCATAATTAATAACTTGATACATCAATTCAATATACAAAGCATCTGCATTTTCTCCCTTTCGCCAGAAATATTTTCCCTGAAAAGTCCCTTTTTCATATTTTGTGTTTCCAAATAAGCTACAAATAATTCCATATCTGGCTCACATACAATAATATAATTTTCTGGATACTTCTCTGCCAATTTGCGTATATAAATTCCATTTCCAACACCAACAATTATAAATATTGTTCTATAATTCACATTTTCAAACTGGTTTACCCAATGTTCTGTTTGCCATCTCTGCATCATAACAGCTTCCAAAACTCCATATATGATTATCAACTTTTACCCCTAACATCACATTATTTTTTTCTATCATTTATTGCACATATTTCATGCACATTACTTTCTAATTCATGTTCCTCATCCCATTTTACATATGGGTAGTTTTTTTTTAAAAATTTTATATTGTCATTATACAGGCTCATACGCTTTTCTCTCTTTATTATAAATCTTTATTATCTCGGTTAATTCAAAATATAAAATATCTGCCAAATAGTGCTGATCTCTATGTTGAAGTCCTTCCATCAATGCGTTTATCGTCTGTAACAGTATATCTGCTGACATATTGCATATTTGTCCCGTTTCAATCTCTGTTAAAAATCTTTTGCAATACAGGAATCAAATCCATAATAAAATTTTCCTGTCTGCTGTGTTATTCCCTCTTTGCCACTCCATATATCATGGCCAGTTCCTTTCTATTTCTTCGAGCAATTTATCTTCCTGCATCCACACGTTCTCCTTTTTATCCCCTAAAATTTAAAATAAGGCCGCCCTTACATAAGGCGCCCTTATTTTAAATGTTATAGTAGCTGTATTACTGTAATAAAGATAATACACCCTGAGTAGACTGGTTAGCCTGTGCAAGCATTGACTGTCCTGCCTGTGCAAGAATATTATTCTTGCTGTAGTTAACCATTTCTTCAGCCATATCTGTATCACGGATACGAGACTCTGCAGATGATGTATTTTCAGATACATTGTCCAAGTTAGCAACAGTATGCTCTAATCTGTTCTGAACTGCACCTAAAGCGGAACGCTGTTTAGAAACAGAAGAAATAGCATGCTGAATCTGTGTCATTGCACTTCCAGCTGTTGCAAATGTGCTAACTTTAATACTGGCAATAGATAATGCTTCTGCATCCATAGTTGCAATTGTAAGAGAAATCTTCTGTCCCTCTAATGCTCCAACCTGAAGGTTCTTTCCTGTGAAATTACCATCTAACAAGTTCTGTGTATTGAACTGTGTAGTAGATGCAATACGATCAATTTCAGATGTTAATGCAGTAAGCTCATCATGAACTGCATTTCTATCTGCTGTAGTATTTGTATCGTTAGCTGCCTGTGTAGCTAATTCATTCATACGCTGTAAGATAGAATGAGCTTCGTTTAAAGCACCTTCTGCTGTCTGGATAAGAGAGATACCATCCTGCGCGTTATCAGAAGCTTTATTTAAACCTCTGATCTGGCTTCTCATTTTTTCTCAGAAATAGATAATCCTCTTTGCATCATCTGCTGCACGATTGATTTTGTAACCGGAAGATAACTTCTCTGAAGATTTTGCCTGCTGTCCTGTTGTGATTCCTAACTGTCTGTTAGCGTTCATCGCTGTAAGATTGTGCTGTACTACCATTATTTTTTTCCTCCTTGAATGTAATGCAACCTCCATGTGCATCTGTACTTTATGTACTTGTTTTGTTATATTAGGTTTCCATCCTCCCAGCCGTACGCTCTGCTTGAACTTTCACCTGCAAGTAATTTTCTTTTACTTGACTTATATATTTGAGAGATTCCTCCAATACTTTATAGTAAAAAAAGATTTTTTTCTTTTTTTCTATCAATTATTTCTTATTGTCAAGAAAATGCGGTTCCACATAGCCCTTCTTCATCATATTCTGTAGTATTGGTTCACAACTTTCTGGCTGGAACGGATTTCTTTTTACCTGTTTCCTTCACACTTGCGAACTTCTGCTCCATCAATTGCTAGCAATACGTAACTGAACGAAGTACAACAG
>VOFJ01003772.1_pt1 | contig 14803 bp, 9 predicted proteins | sample 5384081 | NCBI WGS metagenome assembly VOFJ01 (sample SAMN12384729, study PRJNA508395) | human gut metagenome | isolation source: healthy gut I | host: Homo sapiens
CAATTAATTCCAGACATCCCGTGTCTTTATTCCACCATCACCCGATATCCTCCCGTATGCCCTCCGAATTCCGGAGCATAAGCAGACTGAACAGTTGCAATTCCAGCCTGATATTCTCCTGTCCGGTTCACATACACCTGATACTCTATCACATAAGTTCCTTTTCTCATCTGATCGATAAAGAACTGAGTCGAAGCATCTTTTGTAGCCTGATAATATCCCAGCCCGTTACCCCAACGGAATCCCGAAACTGCCTGTAACGGTTCCATACAAGCTGCACGGTCATCCTTGATCTGAACAAAATCCATATCACGGTCAGCCTTTACAGTCAGGCGAACGGTAATCTTATCGCCAACCTTCAACGGAGCTGATTCATTCAAAGCCTCATCCCCTTTATATAATTGACGGCTGACAGACAATCCGTTTCCCTGCTCACCTATTTGATCCATACTTTCCAGATATTGGGCATAAACGGCTCCCCAACCCATTCCGGTTCCTTCTTTATCCACGCTTACTTTCTTGATATTCATCACATCACCGGACACCGTCTTCTTGATATAACCGATGGCATCATCTGCCGAAGTCCGGATCACTTCTTTACCTAAAGTAATCTCTACTCTTCCTGTATTTGCCAATAAATCCGAAGTTCCTGTAGCCATCAATACATACACCGCATCAGCCGTAGCTATCGGCGTTTCCCAAGTCTGTGTCTGTTTCTGCTTCAACAGCCAGCGTTTCATTTCATCAATAGCTTTCGTATCTTTTGTTATACGCTGTATAGCTTCCATAGCAGCCACTTCAGTCGGAATTTTATAACTGAACCATGAATATCGGGCTTTAGGAGTATCAAAGTAACGCCCCATTTCATCCGTCACAACAGAATACTCCATCAATGACTGCATAAACAGCCTGGCTTCTGCCACCTTACCGGCCTGCTGCAAGATGATAGCTCCCAACGCCTTTCCATAAATCGTCAGTTCTTTTCCCTCACCGGACAACTTGTCTATGAAATACCGGTTCACCTTTTCATCAACCGGAGCCTTGCCATCCAAAGCACAGATATACAAATACCTGAGAACCTGCTCTGACGGACGGAGGCCGACGGCTCCTTTCTTTTCAGCTTCTTTCATTGACTTATACTCTTCGGCTGCCTGCTTGCCTAAATACTCGAACCCTTTTTGAATCATAGGCTGCATCCGGCTGTCAGCATCCTGAGGAGTCAATGCATTCAGCCGGACAAGCATTTCCATTACCTGAGTGGTTACATAGCGGCTGCCTTGCATACCTTTATACCAACTCCATGCGCCATCGGCATTTTGCAATTCTCCCAGTTTCTCTACAGAAACAGCCAGTTGGCTATTCATTGTATTCAGGTCAAACAAAGTGGCGATACGCTGTTTTTGTTCGGCTTCATTGGTAGCTTCTGTCAGCCAGGGAGTTTCAGCCAGCAGGATATTTTTCAGTTCCTGATTCTTTTGCAGATTGCTCATAAAAGTCTCCTTCGTGCCACCTTGAGCCTTCCAGCTATCAAAGACTTGCTTGATACGGGGATTTTCTTTGACTATACATGCAGCCAATGAATGGGCATAATAAGCGGTAGCCCAGGAAAGCGCATCTTCATTCTGAGGATTAGCCACTACAGGCAAAGCCTGCACGACATACCAAGCCGGATGGGCAGTAAATTCTACGGTCAACCGTTGTTCGGAAGCCGTTTTGCTATGCTTGTTAAACAGATTTTCCAAAGAGAAAGTATGCGCACCTTCCCCATTCACGTTCAGAGGAACGGTTTCCGTCACCCACTGTTTGTCTGTCAGAACGGGGATGTAACGCTGTTCTCCATCACTGAAGGTATCTCCATCCGCTACCATCCGGCATGCCATTACCGCATATTTGTCACTCACTTCAAAAGTAAAGTTCACATGCCCGGTTTCTCCTCCCTTCACATCAAACTTCTGTTTTTGTGAATAGAATACCTTTTCTGTTTCCGGATTGAACAATTCCATGCGGACAGTCCCTTTCACTCCCTTGTCCGACAGGTTCATCAGTGAAGCGGCAATATTCGCTTTATCTCCCACGCGGACAAAGCGGGGCATATTAGGCTGAAGCATAAACTCTTTGCTGGCAGTAGCGGTAGCTTCTATCTTTCCATAATCCACATTCCGGGTATGTGCCAAGCCCATAAACGTCCATCGGGTAAGGCTTTCGGGTAGTACAAAGGAAATACTGACTTCACCTTTTTCATTGGTGCGGAGCTGTGGGTAAAAGAATGCCGTTTCCGCAAAGTTTTCACGTATCTGTATATCACCTGTTTCTGCCAGTTCTTCAGAACTGCCCATTTCTGCCTTTTCCTGTGCAGACGTCTCTACCACTTCTTCCTGGAGCACCATATCAGTAACAGCCTCCTGGTTCATCACAGCATTTGCGGCACTCCTGCCTCTAATCTTCAAAGCTCCTGTAAGAGTGGCACGAGGACTGCCTCCGTAACCTACCACCACAGCCTCCATTCTTCCTGTAGATGGAATGATCAATTCACTATATTCCAAAGGAACCGCACGGAACCTCTTCAACGGGAAATCAACATACAAATAAGCATTCCGCATATAGGATGTATTCCAATAAGTCAAAGGAACCACATAATGAAAGTCCACTCCAAAGTCCAACTTATGTGCACTATAGATTTTATCCAGAGAAGCATCATACATAGTAGCCAGCATTTCAGCCTCAGCCGGACGTCCATCCGGATAAAGTACCGTCAGTTTCCATTCCTCTTGCTGTCCCGGACGGAGTTTATCACGGAACGTAGTCCATTTCAGCTGCAACTTCTTCTCAGGGGCCGGTTTCATAATCCGTGCATTATGACTGTAAAGTCTGCCGTCTTTCACAAATGCCATACTTACCAGAATGCCGTCACCATATTCCTTCTTATAAGGGAAGCGGAAACTGACCACCGAGTCAGAAAGCTGTATACGTTTGCTTTCCAAGCGCTTATTGCCTGCAAACACATCATAAAGCAGATAGACATTCTTTTCGCTGCTACCTATATATATAGTAGCTGGAGATGCTGCATCAAATTCCAGACCATCCTGATAGAACCAATCCGTTATCACGAAAGGCGGACGCTTGTCGTTCAATGAAAACAAAAGGAAATTCTTAGATGCCGTACACTCTCTGCCTTGTGTATCCTTAGCCGAAAGCTTCAAACGATAATTACCGGAAGGCAGGGCATAAATAGCCTCAGGAATAAAACTTTTGTTAGCTTCCACCGTACCGGTCAATACCTTTCTGCCTTCTTTTTCCTGACCGTCTTTCTGCTCCTCCATTTCGACTACCTGATAAGTAACCGGAGTATCTACCGGCTCACCCGAAAGATTCATGGCTGTCAGTTTTATTTCCAGCTTCTTTTCTTTAACCCAATTATCGGGCAGATTATCCATATTCAGCACCATTGAAGTGCTTCCTAAAGGCAATGACAAATTAGCTTGCTGTGTCTCACCTGCACCATCCGTCACATCCGCCTGTATGTTGTACGTATAATACCACAACGGAGATTCTCTCCTGTCCGAGTCTATTTCAAAATGCACCGGAACGGTGAACTTACCATCCGCATCGGTCATTGCCTCTCCCTCCCAACGGGCTGAACCTCTGCCCATAAACCGCCAGAACCAGGCATAGGAACGAGATATATTATAGTGTACCCTGGCATTCTGCACAGGCGCACCGGCAAAAGTCTTTGCCATACCCGCCACTTCTATAGAGTCACCCACTTGATACTCCACTTTCACGGGTTCAAACGTGACATCAAAGGTGGGACGTTTATATTCTTCTACCTTAAAACTGACAGAAGTATCGGCCGCACGCAAGCTAAAATAACCGGTCAGGCAAGGAGAGGGCAAAACAAATTGTCCGCTGAACGAACCAAAACCATTCGTCCATACTTCTACTTTTCCTGTTTCATTATTATTCGCATCATATAGGGATACCGTATATTTTTTATCCGCAAGCACACGCGTAGAATCCTTTTCCATTTCATAAGCCAAGCCGGATACATATACGGTTTGACCGGGACGGTAAATGGATCGGTCGGTAAATAATTGCAAAACTTCTTTTTTCTTGCTCTCTTTATAGTAATAATCGTTTTTCCAAAGATTCAAGATGGGCATCGCATTATCAGCCGCCGTATGTGCATTATACCAGTATTTGTTACTATTCAGGAAATCCAGTTTCAAAGTACCCTGTTTATCCGCCTGATAGGTCTGTTGGGGAGAATAACCTCCCCCCTTCTCCGTATAAATGGTTACTTCCGCCTCAGAAACAGGCTGTCCGCTCACTGCATCTACCACCACCAGTTCCAACGTACCATCCGGCAGAGGACGATAAATGGTCTTTAAAGCGGTGACATTCATTAATGTTCCGTCCGAAACGCCCTTCTTCCCATCGGGCACTGCCTTTAAGAAATAAATTCCCGCTTGAGGAGCCTGTATGGTCAGGGTGGTATCGACATTCAAATAATCTGTAGTAGGTTTCAAAGAAAAATGCTCCTCGCGTTGCAAACGGGCATATTTACTTTCAAAATGGGTGGTTCTGTTCTGCAATACGGCAGAGGTAACGGGTAAATTCACCTTATATAACTGCAAGGTGATGCCGGTAAGGTTTTTATAATTTACTTTCACCGACTGCTGTTCACCCGGATAGGCCGTAGCTATTTCCAGTGAAAGGCTTGCATTCAGAATTTCCTTTTCTATATTCTTCAGTTGGTTGATACCTTCGTAACGGGGGTATCCGGCTATTCCTTCACGAACTATCCGCAAGCGCTCTACCTGATTATTTTGATACTGTAGGAATTGTGCCAAAGCCAGATAAGCTTCAGGGACTGTTTTCACAGCCGGATAAGTATGAATCCACTTCCGGAGTTCCTGTTGGCATACGTCATTCGAGAAGTTTCCGGAAAAATTGCGGTACAGGTAATTCAATGCATCTATCCCGGTCAGCAACCAACCCTCACGCTCCGTTTCCGTATCATATACTTTCAGCAAGGACTGATAAGTCTGCATGACAGCTGCCGTCAAGTCACAATCAGAGACGGGAACAAACTGATAAGTAACAAACTGATCCATATCCGTCATATCCGCAGGCAGACTGTTTGTCTGATTTGCTTTAGCAGCCGCCTGCCACCTGTACTGCTGCATGATTTGTATGGCACGACGTGCCAACAAGTTGTACAGATTATCACGAAAATACCGTTTACTTGCTTCCCCCACCTTCACCATAGGTTTCAATTTCTCGACCGGGATAAGTAATAACCGGTCTTTATCCTTGAGAGAGGCCTGCAAATAGCCCAATCCCTTTTTTACGTCGGCAGGCATGGTCATTTCACCCAGAATGGAATACAATATAGCTTTGTCTTCCATACTGCCGGTTTGGGAAGCCCATTGTTCCAAACCATTCATATCTACCTTCAAGCTATCGGGAGTTAAAAGGGAACGGTACTGCATGGCAGTGAGATAGGCTTTCATCATTTGCGGTACATTCTGTTCCGCTTTTGCTTTATCGTAGATTTTCATTGCTTCGGAAATAACCGACTTGGGCAGATCCTTTCGTTCCAATACTTCCAGTTCTTTCCACAAATTGTCATAGGTTTGTGCCTGCATAGGAGCAAATACGCTCATTACCAGTAGCACTATCAAAGATAAATAACGAATTTTCATATCTACAATCTTTTTAGTTCGTACTAAGTCTTCTGTAACAAAGAAACGAAATAGATGTTTAAAGACTGCATACGTTTTAATTAAAATAACTAAAACAGAAAAGGAAAGATCTTTCAGCGCAGCCAAAGCAAACGTTGCAGCACCAGTCTTTTATAGGGTTTCTTCATGTCTTCGGGCAGGAAGGAAACATCTATCAGTTCCATCCATTTAATGATGGAACGTCGGAATTTCCAAGCGATGTTCTCTATTACCTTGCCACTGCCCCCCGGCGAGCTCCTTCCTCCGTATCCTCGGGCATGACAATAACCGTGGACAGCAAATGGTATGCAGGCGTCAGACTATAGCCCATCCCCGTATCATACAATGAAAAAAGTTCTTCAGGTGCCAGCCGGATAACGCAAGAATCCGGCATCATAGACAAAGGTAAAACCATTTTCGTCTTCCGTCAGCGTCCCCGCGTAGATATATATCATTCAGGTATATTTTTCCCCTTCTCATACGCTATGCTCCTTTCCTGCAGGCACTGCTCCCACTTCATACCCGAAGAGGGCAAGCACCTGGTTTACCTTGTCTATTCGCAAAGTTTGCTTTCCTTGTTCCAACTCGCGCACAAAGCGAAGCCCCACTCCCGCCTTAGCTGCCAAATCTACTTGCGTAAGTCCGAACCGCTTGCGCATTTCCTTAACAAACAATGACAATGAATTATTCATAATTACACCCTTTAGGGTACCAATATAGCAAAACCAGCGATAATTACACCCTAATGGGTATAATTTATTAGCTTCTTTCGTATAATATACCCGAAAGGGTGCAAAGTATTAGCCCGGGCCGACGCATTACGGAAAACCAGGAGTATTCAGCAAATTTGTGATACAAGAAAAAAGGAAAGGAAAATTCCTTCAAAAGCTTCAGCCTCTCCGCAAACCCTTTGCCGGTGGGCATTCCGGCTGAAGGATTACACCTGAAAATGCTTCAGCCCGAAGAAAAATCCTTCAGCCGCACCCTCTTGGGGTATGCATACTCCGCACAGATTGGTTCCCCAATGCTTCAAAAAGTCCTATATCCAGGCACTTGTCACCGTATCGCACCCCTAAATGAGCAAACTGACACAACCGGAAACATATTCTCTTTCATCAGGATAAGTTTGTATTTTCTGTCCATCACCTAGGTGAACACGCCATCCCACTCTGGTGAAGATCCGTTGTCACCTGTATAAAACGGCTGCTTCACTAAGGTGAAGCAATAAAGCTGTTACGGCAGTCAAAGCAAACTCTTCCTAATAGTAACATCATTTCCAACAGGTATAAAAGCACCATAGAAAAAATGAACTTACACAGAGACACATCCCGAACAGCCAAAAACTGAAGCTTCCATAATCGAGCTGAAGAAATTTCCAAAGGCAATCCTTCAGCCGCTTCGCCCTATTGACGGGCTTTTGCGGAGAGGCTGAAGCTTCTGAAACAAAAAACAGGGCAATGTCCCCGGAGGCACTGATAATCACCTCAATGGTAGCAGAAACCGACAAGTGTACACATGAAGCGGCAGTTTCCGAATAAAATAAGCCCTCTCCCGCAGTATATAGCCGGAAATATCGTATATTTGCTCTGTACTAAAGAAATGAAACCACTATGAAGAAAGAAGAATTAATGCGGAAAGCCATTGAGCTTTCTATAGAGAATGTGGCAAACGGCGGCGGACCCTTCGGAGCCGTAATTGCCAAAGATGGTGAAATTATTGCGACCGGAGTCAATCGTGTCACTTCTCAATGCGACCCTACCGCCCATGCGGAAGTCAGCGCCATCCGTGCGGCGGCAACCAAACTGGGAACATTCAACCTGAGTGGGTGTGAAATTTATACTTCGTGTGAGCCGTGTCCCATGTGCCTGGGAGCCATTTACTGGGCACGGCTGGATAAAATGTATTATGCAAACAACAAGACGGATGCCAAGAATATAGGGTTTGACGACTCTTTTATCTATGATGAGTTAAGCCTGAAGCCTTCGGCACGCAAGCTGCCTTCCGAAGTTCTTTTGGCGGAAGAGGCGATAAAGGCATTCCAACAATGGACAGAGAAAAGTGACAAAGTGGAGTATTAATAGAAAGGCGCGGACGAAATCCCTATCATCCGCGCCCGAAATCTTTATAAGATCTTAAAGACTATTCTTTTACCGGCGTATTTTCCAACGTAGCTACCACGAAATCATAGAACTTGCCTACAGAAGGAATAAAGCAGCGTTCATCCGGTGAATGAGGAGAACGCAAGGTAAGGACCGAAAGAAATCATATCCAAGCCCGGAACAACGGCACCGATGATGCCACATTCCAAACCGGCATGAATCACTTTCACTTCCGGTTCCTTGCCGAACTGTGCCTTATACGATTCCTTCATTGCTTTCAAGATAGGAGAATCAACATTCGGTTCCCAACCGGAATAACCGCCGGTGCGTGTCACTTCCATGCCTGCCATAGAGAAACAGCTTTCCAAAGAAGTATTCAGATAATCCTTCATGGAGTCGCGTGAACTGCGGGCCAGGATTTTTATCTCCGCCTTGCCACCACCGATAGAAACAATAGCCAGATTGGAAGATGTCTCCACTGTATCGGGAATGGTCGGAATCATGCGTGACACTCCATTCTGACAAGCATAGATGGCATCAACCAGATTGTCTCTGATTTCATCGGGAACCATCATTGCAGGCAGTTCGACACGCTCTGCCTTAAAGCTGATCGGAGTTTCGTGCACATGATATTCTTCGTTCCACAATGCTTCGCACTCCTGCACAAATTCCAGTACGTCCGCTTCTTCTTCAGCCGGAATGGTAATCACCACTTCGCACTCACGGGGAATGGCATTACGCATATTTCCACCCTGCCATGAAACCAAACATGCCTCATCGTAAGCAATCACCTGATTCATGAAACGAGCCATCAGCTTGTTGGCATTGGCACGTCCTTCATTTATTTCCAATCCTGAATGACCACCGCGCAGCCCTTTCAAGGTAACTTTCAAAGCAATGTCAGCCGGATCTGTTTCCACTTCTTTATATTCCAACACTGCTGTCAGGTCTTCACCGCCTGCACAACCGATATATAGTTCACCTTCTTCTTCCGAATCAAGATTCAACAAAATATCTCCATCCACCGTACCCGGTTTCAAGCCGAATGCACCAAACATTCCGGTTTCCTCATCAGCGGTAATCAATGCTTCCAACGGACCATGTTTCAGCGTCTTGTCTTCCATGATAGCCATGATAGCGGCAACACCCATACCATCATCGGCTCCCAAAGTGGTGCCTTTGGCTTTCACCCAATCGCCGTCGATATAAGTCTGGATGGGATCGTTTTCAAAATCATGTACTGTATCGTTATTCTTCTGGGGCACCATGTCCATATGTGACTGAAGAATTACTTTCTTACGGTTTTCCATACCGGGAGTAGCAGGTTTACGATAAATGATGTTACCGGCTTCATCCTGGAATGACTCTACGCCTACACTTTTTCCAAAGTTCAGCAAGAACTCTTGCACTTTCTTCAAGTAACCCGAAGGGCGGGGAACCTGAGTCAATGAATAGAAATGCTTCCACACATTCTGCGGAGCGAGAGAGAGAATTGTACTCATAACTTCTTAGTTTTATTAGTGAACGGCAAAGCCGCTAATCCATATACCCAACAAAATTAATAAAAAGGTTTGTATTCCATGCACTAATAGTGCAAAAATTCCTGCATCTTCTTTTACCTACTCCATAGAGCATCATCATTGTTATGACAGCAAAATGCCACGGACCCGCCCCATTAGGAGTCGGAACCACTACCGCAATGCTACCTACGGCAAACATCACCAATCCTGCCATCACACCTAAATCATCAGAAAAATCGAAACAAAAGAAAGAAACATAGAATTGCAGGAAATAGCAAGTCCAGATACCGACGGTATAAAGAATGAACAGAGGCATCCGCTTTACATGACGCAAAGACAGTACACCGACCCATACATTATGGAGAATGCCTTTCACCTTAGCAAAGACCGTCACATTCCTGATCAGAAAAAAAGCCAGCACCAATACGGCCAGCACACAGACGATAGTGATATAGAAATGCCCCGAAGTAAATACCTGTGCCAAAACCGTGGTATCCGTGCCGGTTTCTTTAAAAAAAGTATCGAATACCCTTGCCTGCATTATAAGAGTTACCCCTGTAATCAACGACACACACAGCGTATCAATCAACCGTTCCGTAACCACCGTACCCAGCGATTTGGAAAAAGATGTACCATCATATTTAGCCAACACCCCGCAACGGGAAATCTCACCTACACGGGGAACAACCAAGTTGGCGGCATAAGACACAAAGATGGCATATACACAATCGGATGTTTTGGGATGCTCGCCCAACGGAGCCAGCGTAAGCTTCCACCGCCAGCCCCGAAAGATGTGACTAAACACACCAAACACTAATGACACTAACATCCACCCATAGTTCATTCCTCCATCCAAGACCTCCCATACCCGGGAAAAATTGAATCCGTGATACATCCATATCAGTATCGCAGCCCCCAAAAATAACGGAAATGCAATCTGCAAACCTTTATTTATAATCTTTTTTAATCGAGTTCGTTCCAAAATCTGTGTATATTAATTTAGAATGTTTACCTTTGCACGATGCAAAGATACTATCTTAGCGAAATAAACCTATTTATAAACGATAGAAAAATAACGGAATGGGATTAGTAAAGCCAAAAAAATTTCTAGGACAACACTTCTTGAAAGATCTCAGTATTGCAAAAGATATAGCCGATACAGTAGATGTGTGCCCTGACTTGCCAATTTTGGAAGTAGGACCGGGGATGGGGGTACTAACCCAGTTTATTATGCAGAAAAACCGTGCGGTAAAAGTGGTGGAACTGGACTATGAATCTGTAACCTATCTCCGTGAGAACTTCCCTGCCCTGGAAGATAATATCATTGAAGACGACTTCTTGAAACTGAACCTCGAAAAATTATTTGACGGAAAACCTTTTGTCCTGACCGGCAACTATCCTTATAATATATCCAGCCAAATCTTTAAAATGCTGGACTACAAAGACCTGATTCCCTGTTGCACCGGAATGATTCAGAAAGAAGTGGCCGAACGTATTGCCGCCGGTCCCGGAAGCAAGACATACGGCATTCTCAGTATCCTGATACAAGCCTGGTACAAAGTAGAATACCTGTTCACCGTACACGAACATGTGTTCAACCCGCCCCCCAAGGTGAAAAGTGCCGTCATCCGTATGACACGCAATGAAACGACGGAACTGGGATGCAATGAAAAATTGTTCAAGCTCATTGTAAAAACAACATTCAACCAACGGCGTAAAACTTTGAGAAATTCTATTTCTTCCATTTTAGACAAAGAGAATCCATTGAGCGCAGACCTGATTTTCAACAAACGCCCGGAACAGTTGTCTGTATCAGAATTTATCGAACTGACTAACAGAGTGGAAGCGGCACTGAAAAATAAAACGGATATAGTTTACAGTAACGATATCGCCCGGAAAGGAACAAACAAGAAAGAATAACACCTATTTATTTTATATTAACGGAAGAAGAATAGGATGAATAAAGAGGAATTAGAAAAAGTAGAGCAGCTGATCGAGCAAAAAGACTCAGAGCAACTTAAGGACTTGCTTGCCGGTCTACATCCTGCCGACATAGCAGAGCTGTGCAATGAACTGGATGCCGAAGAAGCCCGGTTTATTTATCTGTTATTGGATAATGAAACAGCTGCCGATGTCCTCATCGAAATGGACGAGGACGCACGTAAAGAATTCCTGGAAATCCTTCCCTCTGAAACAATCGCCAAACGGTTCGTTGACTACATGGATTCGGATGATGCCGTGGACATTATCCGTGAAATGGACGAGGACAAACAAGAAGAAGTCCTCTCACACATTGAAGACATAGAACAAGCCGGAGACATTGTCGATTTGTTGAAATATGACGAAGACACCGCCGGCGGTTTGATGGGAACCGAAATGGTCATCGTAAATGAAAACTGGAGTATGCCCGAATGTCTGAAAGAAATGCGTATTCAGGCAGAAGACATGGATGAAATCTATTATGTATATGTAGTAGACGATGACCAGCGGCTGCGCGGTGTGTTCCCGTTGAAGAAAATGATCACCAGCCCTTCCGTATCCAAAGTGAAGCACGTGATGAGGAAAGAACCGATATCCGTCCATGTAGATACCCCTATAGACGAAGTGGTACAAACCATTGAAAAATATGACCTGGTCGCCGTTCCGGTAGTGGACAGTATCGGACGCCTGGTAGGACGGATTACGGTAGACGATGTGATGGACGAAGTACGTGAACAGGCTGAGCGCGACTACCAGCTGGCATCAGGTTTGTCACAAGACGTGGAAACAGACGATAATGTATTCCGCCAGACTACAGCCCGTCTGCCCTGGCTGCTCATCGGCATGATAGGCGGAATAGGCAACTCCATGATTCTGGGCAACTTTGACAGTACTTTTGCCGCACATCCCGAAATGGCCCTCTACATCCCCCTTATCGGCGGAACAGGGGGGAATGTGGGAACACAGTCCTCGGCACTTATCGTACAAGGACTGGCAAACAGCTCGCTGGATGCCCAAAACACCTGGAAACAAATAGTAAAGGAATCTGTAGTGGCCGTAATCAATGCTACTATTATTTCTATGCTGGTATATATCTATAATTTCATCCGTTTCGGGGCAAGTGCCACCGTGACTTATTCGGTTTCATTCAGCCTGTTTGCAGTAGTCATGTTCGCTTCCATCTTTGGGACCCTGGTTCCTATGACACTGGAAAAACTAAAAATAGATCCGGCCATTGCTACAGGTCCGTTTATCTCCATCACCAATGACATTATAGGCATGATGCTTTATATGGGCATTACGGTATTACTATCCTGACACATTTCACTACAGATTACATAGATTGAAATTCAGAGAAAAACAGATTCACACAGAAACCGGCAAAGAATCACAATAAAAGAGAATCTGTATGAATCTATGTAATCTGCAGTGCATTTATCCCCCCTTGATTCTCCTATTTTCTCCACTTTTAAGGACCTAAAAAAATCAGGGAAAAACAGTATGAAGTTCTAATTTATTTCTTTTAATTTGTAAACTGTTGCTATAATAAGAAACGCTTACTTTAAAAATCTATACGATGGACTCGAATGAAACTAATCGCCCTTTAACCGAAGTTCCAGTGGAACAGACATCTGAAACTTTGGTATCATCTTCCGCTACTGCAGAAGAAAATAACGCTACGTATGTACCTAAACAAACGAAAGAAGAGGTCATCGAACGTTTAAAAGAAATCAACGAAGATGCTTGCAATGCCGACAAACAAGAGTTGGATTTATTGAAACAGAACTTCTACAAGCTGCACAAGGCTGAGCAAGAAGCCGCCCGTAAGGCATTTATTGATGGCGGAGGTGCTCCTGAGGCATTTATTCCCCAACCGGACGATGCTGAAAACCGTTTCAAAGATATCATGAGCTCTATCAAAGAGAAAAGAAGCGCCATACAAGCAGAACAAGATAAAGAAAAAGAAGATAACCTGGTGAAAAAGCTCGCCATTATCGACCGCTTGAAAGAACTTGCCGAATCTCCCGAAGATGCCAACAAAGCATACAATGAATTCAAGAAACTGCAACAGGAATGGAACGATATAAAACAGGTGCCGGCTGCCAAGTCAATGAACTATGGAAAAATTATCAGCACTATGCAGAAAAGTTCTATGACTTGATAAAGTTGAACAACGAATTCCGTGAGTATGATTTTAAAAAAAACCTTGAAATAAAGACTCATCTTTGTGAAGCCGCAGAGAAATTGGCTGATGAAGAAGATGTGATTTCCGCTTTCCATCAATTACAAAAGTTACATCAGGAATTCCGGAATACGGGTCCTGTTGCAAAAGAATTGCGCGAAGATATATGGACCCGGTTCAAAACTGCCTCTACAACCGTAAACCGACGTCACCAGCAACATTTCGAAGCCTTAAAAGAAAAAAAAAGAGCAACGTAACTTGGATGAAAAGACCGTAATCTGTGAAATTGTGGAAGCGATGGAATACGATACGTTCACTACTTTCCAAGACTGGGAAAACAAAGCTCAGGAAATCATTGCTTTGCAAGCTAAATGGAAAACAATTGGTTACGCACCTCAAAAAAATGAACGTGAAGATTTTCGAACGTTTCCGTGCCGCTTGTGAATGATGAGTTTTTCAAACGCAAAGCCGAGTTCTTCAAATCCATCAAGGAAAGTATGGCAGGCAATCTGGAAAAGAAGAAAGCATTATGTGAAAAAGCAGAAGCACTAAAAGAAAGCACAGACTGGAAAGCAACTGCTGATATTCTAAGCAAATTACAAAAAGGAATGGAAAACAATCGGTCCTGTACCTAAAAAGTATTCGGATGCCGTATGGAAACGATTCATTGCCGCATGTGATTATTTCTTCGAGCAAAAGAACAAGGCGACTTCTTCACAACGCTCGGTTGAACAGGAAAACATGGTTCAGAAAAAGGCGATCATTGAAAAATTAAATGCAATTGACGCACAGGAAACACCGGAAGAAGGATGCGGGAAACGCCATTCGAGAATTAATGAAAGAATGGAACGGCATCGGTCATGTACCGTTTAAAGAAAAAGATAAACTGTACAAGCAATATCATGGTGTCATCGACAAGTTGTTTGACAAGCTGAATCTTTCCGCATCACAGAAAAAATTAAGCAATTTTAAATCAACCATCAGCAAGGAAGGCAACCTTTATCGTGAACGCGAAAAACTGGTTCGTGCTTACGAAAACATGAAGAATGAAATTCAAACATACGAGAACAACTTGGGCTTCTTGACCAGTTCTTCAAAGCAAAAAAGGTAGCAGTTTGGTTACGGAAATGAATCGTAAAGTGGAAAAACTCAAAGCAGACCTAGAATTGATCTTGAAAAAAAAATTGAGGTGATCGACCAATCAATGAAAAACGAATAAAAAACAGTTATATGAAAAAGAGTCTAACGCAAATGCGTTAGACTCTTTTTGGGTCAGCGGATTTTTCCTGGTTGGTAAGC
>VOFJ01003743.1_pt1 | contig 14800 bp, 19 predicted proteins | sample 5384081 | NCBI WGS metagenome assembly VOFJ01 (sample SAMN12384729, study PRJNA508395) | human gut metagenome | isolation source: healthy gut I | host: Homo sapiens
TGAACCGACAGATGAACCTATGCCGCCTAAAGTCGAGGACAGCAGGGATGTCTTGTATCTTGATGGTATTTATCTGGGAAGAAAAGCGTGCATTTTAATCTGTTGTGATGATAAATATGTCCTTGGCTGGTATTTATGCAGATATGAATATGCCGCTGCATGGACGGCTTTAATGAAACGTATAGCGGAACCTAGAATGGTTGTATCTGACGGTGGAACAGGGTTTGCAAAGGCACTCAAAAAGTATGGCCGGGTGCAAAACACCAAAGATGCGTTTTCCATGTATTCTGCCAGGTAAGGCGTTACACGACATCAAGACCTAATTCAATGGCAGGTAAAGAGCTATATAACATGGCAAAAGAACTCTTGAAAATAAACACAAAAGAAGAAGCGGATTTATGGATAAAAAGATTTATTGAATGGATAAATAAGTATGAGGATTTCCTGAATGAAATGACAGTTGATGAAAATGGAAACAGGCGTCCTACACATGAACGGATACTGAAAGCAGAAAAGTCATTAATTAAACTTATCAGGGAAAACACGCTGTTTACTTATCTGGACAAAGAATTAAGGGACAAATTTAACACACCTTCTACCAATAACAGAATTGAAGGCAGTGTCAATTCCAGACTTAGGGGAAATGCTTAGAAATCATAGAGGATTATCTGTTGAAAGAAGAATAAAAAGCGGTTTACTGGTGGTGCTATATGCACTCGCCTGAACCGCTTTCATTGTCTGAAATAATAAATGTTATGCCAACCGATAAAAGCATCGCGGCAATATATCAAAAAAAAAATGAATGAAAAGAATAAACTTGAAAAAAGTCTTTCTAGTTGGGGCGATGCCATTGTATGGAGTGATTTACATAATTATGACAGAACGTTTGTTGAATGGGATTAACCCATCAACACATTTTGTCCTATAACCCTATTTTTAGACGTTTAAAAAAATATACCGCCATATCGGATTGGTTTTCCGGTGTGGCGGTATTTTTTGGCATATGCAGGCAGATGAAGTGGAATGATTAATTTATTTGAATATATTGGACTTATTTGATTACAGCAGCCTGATAAAAGAATTTCTGGTAATAATCAGTAAATTCATCTATTGTATGTGTTACAATTCCATAAGTCGGGTCGGCAAAAAGTTACCGTCCTGTCTGTAAGGTTGTATCCGGATAGAACAACACAGTGTTCATATGACGGCCATGAGAAATACTCGCCGTCAGAAAGGGAACTTCGCGGTAAGTGATGTCTTTTACAGAATAATCGTATGAAGTCCACACAATAACCGGATTCCCCTGCGGCAACATATTCAAAAAAGTGAATGTACAGATGAGTAACTTATTACATGAGCCGTCAAATTTGAATTATTATTTTTTAAAAATGAATTTGCTGCAGTTACAATAGCTGGTGCAAAACATCCGCTTCCGTGTTCGTCCCATGGTGAACCGAGAAAATAATCTATAAAGCATCCGGCATCAGCGGTATCACGCATCGGCAGGTAATTGGTTGCAAGAATCTCTTTGTCAACATTAAAGCCGTAAAAATGAAGAACCTCGGCGAGCGATGTTATCTCACATCCTGCCGGGGAAGATCGGGTTCCTGGCTGATGAAAGGAACATCTAGCTGCATTTTTGATGGAATGTTCCGGCTGCTTTCGGCCGCGGTTGTATATTCGTGTTTATCAGAGTATACATAATCAAAATCCTGTGATGAAGTTTCTGACGTGGCAGATACAACAACAGAGGCATCGTTTTTATTTTTTATCTTTTGAAGAATCCAGATACATAGTAACAACAAAAATAAGAGCTGCGACTGATGAAATCAGGATTATGATTTTTAAAATATTTCTTTTTGCTTTTTTCACTTACAAAAAAATCTCCAATTCAAGTATATAGAATGATTAGAAAAAAGATATTTATTTTCATTATATACATAATAATGATTGATTGCAAATCCAAAGATGTGGTATTATACTAAAGTGTGGTTGTAAACCCGGATTTAAGTATATATGCAGGCTGATATAGATAAATGTCAGCAGAATGGAGGAAATATGGTAAAAGCTATCGTTGGCGCTAACTGGGGTGACGAAGCGTAAAGGTAAGATTACAGATATGCTTGCTGAGGAATCTGATATTATTGTAAGATTTCTGAGGGAGGAAGTAATGCAGGACATACCATTAGTAAATGAATACGGTAAATTTGCACTTCATCTTCTGCCATCAGGCGTTTTCTATAATCATACAACAAGTATTATTGGCAACCTATGTTGCTCTTAATATTCCATACCTTATCAAGGAATTAAAGAGCCTTACAGACAGAAATGTTCCTCCATGCCTTTCAAGATTCTTGTATCAGACAGGGCACAGATTCTTATGCCTTATCATGTTGATTTTGATACATATGAGGAGGCAAGACTTGCAGGAAAGTCATTTGTTCAACAAAGTCAGGCATAGCACCATTCTATTCAGATAAATATGCAAAAATCGGATTCCAGGTATGTGAATTATTTGGAAATGAGGATGAACTTAAAGATAAAATAGCTAACGTATGCACACTCAAAAAAATGTTATGCTTGAGCATTTATATCATAAGCCGCCTCAATCCGGATGAGATATTTAATACTTTAATGGAGTACAAGGAAATGATAGCTCCATATGTGACAGACAATATCTGCATATCTTAATAAAGCATTAAAAAAGAAAGAAAGAAGATTCTTCTTGAGGGTCAGCTCGGTTCACTCAAAGACCCGGATCACGGAATTTATCCAATGGTTACATCATCTTCAACACTTGCTCCTTATGGTGCAATCGGAGCTGGTGTTCCGGCTGCATCAATTCAGGATGTTGTCACGGTAGTTAAAGCATATTCATCAGCAGTTGGTGCCGGTGCATTTGTAAGTGAAATATTTGGAGACGAAGCAGACGAACTTAGAAGACGCGGCGGAGACGGCGGCGAGTTCGGTGCTACAACAGGTCGTCCTAGAAGAATGGGATGGTTTGATGCAGTTGCAACACGTTACGGTGGTGTAAGAATGCAGGGTACAACAGAAGTTGCTCTTACAGTAATAGATGTACTTGGATATCTTGATGATTCCAATGTGTGTAGGATATGAAATTGACGGTAAAGTTACAAAAGATTTCCTACAACACCACAGCTTGAGAAAGCAAAGCCGGTATGGAAAGTGATGCCGGGCTGGAAATGTGATATTCGTGGAATAACAAAGTATGAAGATTTACCAGAGGCATGCAGAAACTATATCGAGGCAATTGAAGAGGAAATCGAAGCACCAATTACAATGGTTTCAAATGGTCCTGGAAGACATGAGATTATTCACAGAGAAAGCAGCTATTCTAAATAATCTGATAAGATAAAAAGACAGGTGTCAGCTGTCGGAAACTGTGCATTGACAGACGACGGCCGGTAATAAAAATAAGACAGCGTTGATAATAAGTCAACACTGTCTTGAATTGCCTTTGACAGATATCTGTATACAAGCATCATTGCGTATATTACAATGGGAAATACGATATCTGTAAATATAAGCCCTTTAAAAGCGTTCTTGCGGTCTGCGTGTCGATAAAAGCAGTTATAAGTGTGACAATTATCAGGACACCCCACAAAATAACAGCGGTAAGGGCAACACCTCGTTTTACTTTTTCATATTTATTAACCTTTCCGTGATATGAATTAATCATTATCAATTTATATAATAATAACATAGAAAATAATAATATAAAAGACTTTATATATTAAATATAATTATAGGAGAAAAACAATGGTAAAGAGTGTATTGAATATCTCGAGAATTCAGCAGCAAGATTTCCCTGATAAAAAGGCAGTCGCTGATGACAAAAGCAGCATGACATATTCAGAACTTGTAAATAATGCACAGAATATTGCGGCAGGACTTCTTCCTTACACAGAAAGAAGACAGGCAGTTCCTGTATACATGGACAAGAGCTGTCATACGCTTGCTCTTTTTATGGGAGCTGTAATGGCAGGAGGATGTTTTTATGTCTGCCTTGATCCAAGCCAGCCGGCAGAAAGAATCAATATGATTCTTGAGAGCTTGAGAGGCAAAACTTATGGTCGTTGATGAAAAAAATCAGCAAAGAAGCAGGCAGCTTGGTTTTTGATGGTCCTGTTCTTAATATTGACGAGCTTATGACACATGAAGTGACAGAAGAAGAGAACGAAAACTTTTGCACAGATAAGAAGTGAAGCTCTAGATATTGACAGTTGTATTCAATATTTACATCAGGCTCAACAGGTGTTCCCTAAGGGTGTTATAGTAAATCACCGTTCAGTCATAGACTTTATAGATTGCTTTACAGATACATTTAACATCATCAGTGAAAATGATATAATTGGCAATCAGGCACCATTTGATTTTTGACGTATCAGTAAAAGATATTTATTCAACATTAAAATGCGGTGCAACAATCCAGATTATACCTAAACAATTATTTTCATTTTCCTACAAAACTTCTTGATTATCTTGATGACAATAATGTTACAAACACTTGTATATGGGCTGTTTCGGCATTGTGTATAGTTACAACTTTAAAATGGCTTTGAGTACAAAGGTTCCGTCAAAGATTAATGTAAAAGTAATTTTCAGGTGAAGTTATGCCGATAAAAAAACATCTTAATCTCTGGAGAAAAGTATTATCCGGATGCGATGTTTGTTAATGTATACGGACCTACAGAAATCACATGTAACTGCAACATATTAAGGCCGGACAGGGAGTGCCGAACTTGACGAGACATCATGGGTAAAAAGTATATCGCAATGCAGTATATTCCTTAAGCTTGATGATGACGATAATATTATCACTGAATCACAGCCGGGTACAACAGGTGAAATTTGTGTTTCAGGAAACAGCAGTGACAATGGGTTACTATAACAATGGAAAAGACAGATGCAGCATTTGTCCAGAATCCTCTTAATAACAAATATAATGAAATAATATATAGAACGGCGACTTAGGATATTATAACAATTGACGGTCTTATGTGCTTTCATCAAAGAAAAGATTTCAGATTAAGCGCATATGGGACACAGAATAGAGCTTGGTGAAATTGGATATGGCAATCAACGCAGTGGATGATGTCGTAAGAGCATGCTGCATATTCCATCAGGACTTCAAATAAAGATTCTTGGATTCTATGAGGGAGCTGCAGATAAAAAAAAGACTATTACACATGTTCTTATGCAGAAACTTCCAAAGTTCATGATTCCACAGGAATTATCCAGGTAGAATCAATGCCTATAACAAAAGAAATGGTAAGATTGACAGAAAACTTCTTCTTTGAAAAATTATATCGGAGGCGAAAATGCTTAGTATAGAAAAAAAAAACACACAGCTTGGGTAAAAAAAGAAAATTCAACAATCGCTTTATATATTTGATAAAGATGAGCTTGCAGACAGAATTTCATCAATAAAGAGAATAGTAGGAGATGAAAATGCAATATGTTATGCCATGAAGCGCTAATCCGTTTCTACCGATGCGGCAAAAAAAGCTTACCGTGAAATTTGAGTGTGTTCGCCGGGCGAATTTCAATATGTGAGCGTGAAAAAATATTAATATGTCAGACATAGTTCTTTCCGGTGTCAACAAGGAAAAGCATGATATAGAACATGTCATGGACGACTGTGGCGGTGTAGGAATGTATACAGTTGAGTCAGTAAGCCAGTTTGAACTTCTCAATGAATGCGGCAAAAAAGAAATATTACAATACCTGTGCTTTTAAGAGTTACAAGGGCAACCAGTTCGGACTTGACGAAGCTGAGGTTGAAAGACTCGTCTCACACAGAGAAAACTATCCTAATATTGATATACACGGAATCCAGTGTTATACAGGTACGCAGAAAAAAAAAAATTGACCATATCACAAAAGAACTTGAATGGCTTGACGGAATATGTGATATGTTAAAAGAAAAAATATGGTTTTAATGCAAGGGAGCTTGAATATGGACCTGGACTTCCTGTTTCATATTTTGGCGAAGATGCTTTTCAATAATTCGTATGATATGTTAAAAGCAGTTTGCTGAGTATCTCAAACCGCTTAAAAGTAAATACAAGATAACACTTGAGATGGGGTAGATATATTGCCGCAACATGCGGAGTATGTGTCATCAGTTGCTGATACAAACTAACAACAAGGGCCAAGAACTACTGTATAATTGATGGAATTTGGAATTAACCATGTTATTATATATGGACAAGACAATGGCAATGAAAGTTCCGGCTTATATACATTTGTGACCGACCGCTTTGGCTACGGTGCGGCAGGCTATGGTGCTAAAAGATTACGGCACAGAACCTGAAAAAATGGACAATATGTGGTTCACTGTGTACAGTTGCTGAAATGTAATTGTAAAAAAATCTTCCGATAGGAAAGTCGGAATCGAAGGTGATATGATTATTTTTTTATAATATCGGTGCATATTCTGTTACAGAGGGAATTTATCTGTTCCTGAGCAGAAAAAATGCCTAAGATTATAGCATACAGCGAAAAAAGAAGGAAACGAGTTTATACCGTGATTTCAAATTTTCGGATAAGATTAATTCGAGAGAAGATCTTATTTAATAGATTATTAATATATAATTCACTTTCATTTTTCAAAAAAAATGCTTGACTAACACAGGAAGATGTTATATTTTAAATTGATATACTAAAGGGGTAAATATAAAACCCTGTTTGGTCGATATAATTTAGTGAAAGAAAAGGTCAGGATTTTTATAATGGATCAGTTAATGGACATTTTGACAGAAGTTAATGCAGACGTAGATTTTTGAAACATGTGATACACTTATCGATGATGGTATTCTCGATTCTTTTGATATCGTATCAATCGTTGGTGAGCTTAATGACACATTTGATATTGAGATTACACCTGTTGACATTGTTCCTGAGAATTTTAATTCTGCAGAGGCAATGTGGGAGATGATTCAGAGACTTCAGGATAACTAGGATATGCATTAACGTGACATGAGGCAGATAATGCCGCCGTATTTGTTTATGACAAGGAGGAATTGATATGTCAGGTTTTAATTTGTATACTTCTAATTCTATTTCAACTTTATTTTCTTCATTGGGAAACAGAAGTAATGGAAGCACAATATTTTCCGGGCTTGATTATTCAACATTATCAAGCATCCATAATGGCTCATATAAAAAGCTTCTTAATGCTTATTATAATAAAACAGGCAACAAAGATGCTGTTTCAAGCATAACAGCAGGAAAGACTGATGTTAAGAAAACAGATACCAATGCTGTAAGTACACGTAATAATGCATCTAATGTGAGCGAAGATATTGATACATTAAATAAGAGCGATTTATGGAAGCAAAAGGAAATAAAAGCTGAGGATGGCAGCAAGACAAAGGAATATGATAAAGATGCCATTTATAAGGTAGTTTCATCATATGTAAAAGATTACAATCTTCTTGTTGACAGTGCAGGTAATTCTGAGAGTTCCTCAGTTTTTAAGAACAGCATCAAGTATGGTTAATTATACTAAAGCTAATAAATCGGTGCTTGCTTCAATGGGCATTTCGATTGGTGCTGATAATAAGTTGAGCATTGATGAGAAGACATTTAAAGGTTCATCAATGGCAGCAGTTAAATCTGCATTTACCGGAGCCGGTTCATATGGAAAGAGCGTTCAGGCGAGTGCATCAATGATTTATGGCTCTGCGGCAGCTGGGTTGCCAAACAGTCAGGAACAGGATTGTATTCATCAGGAGCATCATATTCATATGTGAATGGTTCTATTTATAACAGTTATTTTTAAATAAAAACAGCGAGAGGAAGCAAAGACATGGCTTTACTTGAAACTTGGAGAAAGTTAGCATACGAGACAGAGATGAACCAGAATCAGGCAACACAGTTCTGGGGTAACTATTTTAACCTTGAAAAAAGGAATTTATGAGCAGATTCTTTCAACACCGGACGAACCTGTATCAGGAACAGTTAAAGAACTTGCAGAGAAATTTAATGTTGAAGTTTTAATTATGACAGGATTTCTTGACGGAATCAATGACAGCTTAAAGAATCCCTAATCCAATTGAGACAATGGAAGAGGATACACAGGTAAATCTTGATTACGATAAGGAAAACCTCTATTACAACATGGTTGGTGCAAAAAGCCTGACTGGTTATATGAACTTCCACAGTGGGATAATCTTTTAGATGAAGCAAAGAGAAAAAGAGCTTTACAAGAAGCAGAAACTCTCTGGTACAGTTATCAAAGGAAAGAAGATTGGCAGAAATGAGCCATGTCCATGTGGCAGCGGCAAGAAATATAAGAACTGCTGCGGTAAGAACGCATAACCCACGATGTCTTAGTGAGGAAAAAGACGGTGCAGGATTTATTCCCTCACCGTCTTTTTAAGTGTTTTTGAAATATTTAACAATGTAAAAATACTAATGAAATTATGCCAATAAATGTAATTATAAGAAGCACAGATATAATGGAAGACTGTAATGATACCTGGCTTATCATTATCGCTGATGTATGTGATGACAATCCTGAATAATTCCAGTTTAAGTCAATAGCCATATATTCGAGCAGTGGTTTGAGATAAGTATCATTTTTCTTTAAAACGGCTTTGAATGAGACATTATCAAGTGATACAGGAATGTCATTATCTTTATTAAAATATTTTGTGGAAATAAGATAAATTGTACATCTGTCATCATCAGCAAGAGTGTAATAGTAATGTCCTTTTACACGGTCATGGTCAATATAATCATATCCTGTATAATATAAAGTATCTGCGTTAACATTGACATATCTGGCTCCGGACAGATAACAGTCGTCAATATTATCAGATGAACTGTATGACTGTGGTTTGAAGCTTTTGAAAAGCGATATACGCATGCAGGCTGATATGGTGATAAGTACAAAAAAAAATAAGAATACAGCAGCCTGAATCTGGTGGTTAAATAAAATTGACTTTAGTTTCTTTAGTTTCATAGAACGTTCCCTGTTAATAAAGTTATATATAAAATTATTATATAATAAATTAAAAAATTTAAAAGAAATAGGGAAAAGGTAATTTAATAAACATTGCTTTTTTTTTAGAAAAAATTGTTACATTATATAGATAAGATGAAAATGTGGCGGGAGTCAGTAAGAACGGAGAAAATTATGGAAGCTTTTTTACACAGGATTTGCTTATGTATATGATGATGAATATATGGATAACATTCCATATGATGAGTGGAGTGAATATCTGATTGAACTTTTTAAAAAGAAAATGGTATAGAGAAAGGACAGTGTATCGCAGAACTTGGATGTGGAACAGGAACAAAGTTACGAGAATACTTGACAGTAACGGATATGACTGTATCGGGATAGATTTGTCGAAGATATGCTGGCAATTGCCTCAGAAAAGACATATGACAATGATCAGGAGATAATATATACACATCAGGACATGCGGGATTTTGCACTTCCTTATACAGTTGAGTACCATGGTAAGCATCGGCGCATTCAATGAACTATATGCCAACACGGCTTTGATTTGAAAAGTGTTTTTTGAATGTATATAACGGATTGAAGGCCAGCGCGGAGTCTTTATATTTGATTTAAAGACAATACATTTTTCAGAGATATATTAAGTGATAATACATATGCCCAGAATAGAGATGATTCAGCATTTTTATATGGGATAATTGTTACGAAGAAAAACGCGTAATAATATATACAATCTTGCAGTTTTTTTTGTATTAAATGAAGACGGAGCTTTTGACAGATATGAAGAAAATCACTGCCAGCACGGTTTTACAATGGAAGAAGTGCTTTTCATCAGCAGAGGCGGCAGGATATATACACTGCCACATATGATGCATTTTCACATGATGCACCAAAAAAAGATGACAGCGAAAAGATTATATTTTTATTTTAAGCGTTAAAATGGAAAATAAAGATGTATAATCGGAGGAATAAGAATGAATGATTATATTTGTAAGAGGAATTGCAGCAGGTGGACAGATTCGGTGTTTGCAGCAACAACCAGAAATGTCGTTGAGACGGCAAGACAGCACCATGAGTTTGTTTCTCGTTGCTACTGTTGCACTTGGAAGACTTCTCACAGGCGGTGCGATGATGGGAACTATGATGAAAAACGACTCAGATGTCGTTACAATACAGATTAAAGGTAATGGTCCAATCGGTGCGATGACGGTTACTGCTGATTCAAAAGGAAGAGTAAAGGGATTTGTTGCCAATCCACAGGTAATGCTTCCGTTAAAAGACGGAAAACCTTGATATTGCGGGTGCGTTGGGACTTGGCGTGTTAAGTGTTATAAAGGATATCGGATTAAGAGAGCCTTATGTTGGAGATACAATACTTGTTACAAGTGAGATTGCAGACGACCTGACATATTATTTTTGCAACAAGCGAGCAGGTGCCTTCATCAGTAGGTCTTGGTGTCCTCATGAATAAGGACAATACAGTTGAACAGGCGGGTGGATTTATAATTCAGCTTATGCCGGATGCAAGGAAGAGACTATAGAAAAAGCTTGAAGCACGTATAAAAAAAGCAAAGTCGGTAACACAGCTTTGAAGAGGGGAATGACCCCGGAGGAAATCCTTGAGCATATTCTCGGGGATATGGGGCTTGAGATCCTGGATAAGACGCTTCACAGAATTCTATTGCAACTGTTCAAAAGAGAGAGTTGCAATGGCAATCATGCGGTGTCGGCAAAGATGAGATTGACCAGATGATAGAAGAAAGCGCAATCCTATAGAAGTCAAGTGTCATTTCTGTAATACAGCCTATAATTTCAGCATAGATGACTTAAAAACATTTACGTGAACTTTGTGAGAAGAGAAGATGAAAAAATATAATATTTATCGGAATGCCGGGCAGCGGAAAGAGCACACTTGGTGTAGTTCTTTGCAAAAAGCTCGGATACAGTTTTATAGATTCTGACCTTGTAATTCAGGAAAAAAATATGGTACAACACTTGAAAGAATTTATTGAAAAATATGGTGACGATGGATTTATCAAAATAGAAAATGATGTCAATTGTACAATAAATGCAGAACATGCAGTTATTGCAACAGATGGAAGTGCCGTGTATGGAGAAACGGCAATGGAGCATTACAAAGATATCGGAACTGTTATATATCTTGAGGTTGACGAGATTGAGCTGGAAGAGCGAGTAGGAAGCCTTAAAGAACGTGGCGTTGTATCAAATGGAAAGACAACAATTGACGAGATATTTGAAGACAGAAAAAATCTGTATCGTAAATATGCCGATATTACATTCTTAATCTTAATGGAAAAGCATAAGAGAGTCAGTTGATGACATTTATGATAATCTTATTAACAAAGACAGCAATTATTAATATTCATTGAACAAAAACAAAATTTGTTTTATACTTAACTAACTTTATAGCAGGAGGAAAAAAATCAAATGGAAAATGAAGCTGTTTCAAAAAATTTCATAGAGCAGATTATTGATAAAGATATTGCGGAGGGACATTGCAAAAAGGTTATTACAAGATTTCCACCTGAACCTAACGGATATCTTCATATAGGTCATGCAAAAGTCAATACTTTTTAAATTATGGACTTTCACAGGAATATGGCGGACAGTTTAATCTTCGATTTGACGATACAAATCCGACAAAAGAAAAAACAGAATTTGTTTCATCTATTCTGGATGATGTAAAATGGCTGGGCGCTGATTTTGGCGACAGATTTTTTTTTGCATCGAATTATTTTGAGCAGATGTATGAAGCGGCTGTCAAACTGATAAAAAAGGGAAAAGCCTATGTATGTGATTTAACCGCGGATGAGATAAGCGAATACAGAGGAACACTGACAGAACCGGGAAAGAACAGTCCGTACAGAGACAGAAGCATAGAAGAAAATCTGGCGCTGTTTGAAGAATGAAGAATGGGGAATATGAAGATGGCAGCAAGGTGCTTCGGGCAAAGATAGATATGGCATCCCCAAACATCAATATGCGTGATCCGGTTATTTATCGTGTTGCAAGAATGACGCATCACAATACAGGAGATAAATGGTGCATTTACCCGATGTATGATTTTGCACATCCGATTGAAGACGCGATTGAAGGCGTAACGCATTCTATCTGTACGTTGGAATTTGAAGACCACAGACCGCTTTATGACTGGGTTGTAAGAGAACTTGAATATGAGAATCCACCAAAGCAGATTGAGTTTGCAAAGCTGTACCTGACGAATGTTGTAACAGGAAAGCGTTATATTAAGAAGCTGGTAGAGAATGGAATTGTTGACGGATGGGATGATCCCAGACTTGTATCTATTTGCAGTTTACGTCGCCGTGGATTTACACCTGAATCTATTAAGAATTTGTGGAACTTTGTTGGTGTTATCAAAAGCAGGACAGCTCTGTAGACTATGCGATGCTCGAGTATTGCATCCGTGAGGATCTTGAAATTGAAAAGCTCCGGTATATGGCAGTCCTCAATCCGATCAAAGTTATCATTGACAACTATCCGGAAGGACAGGTTGAATATATGGAAGTTCCTGAATAATCATGGAAAATGAAGCTTGGAACAAGAAAGGTTCCATTTGGAAAAGAACTTTATATTGAAGGAGATGATTTTATGATCGATCCTCCAAAGAAATATTTCAAACGAATTTTCCTTGGTAATGAAGTTCGTCTTATGAATGCTTATTTTGTTACATGTACAGACTTTAAGACTGGATGAATCAGGAACAGTTACAGAGATTCATTGTACTTATGATCCTGAAACAACGGGGGCGGAAATTTTGACGGACGTAAAGTAAAAGGAACAATTCATTGGGTATCTGCATCTGAAGCGTCAAATGCAGGTTCAGGTACGTCTATATGAAAATATCGTGGATGAAGAAAAAGGCGTGTATAATGAAGAAGATGGTTCAATAAATGTAAACCCACATTCACTTACAGTCAGATAACTGTTATGTTGAGCCTGAACTTATGAATGCCAAAAAGAAGAAAAATTACCAGTTTGTAAGAAACGGTTTTTTTGTGTTGATATTAAAGACAGTGAGGCTGGAAAGCCGGTGTTTAACCGGATTGTATCGTTAAAGAGTTCATTTAAACTTCCAAAATAATAAGCATGGAGGCTCATAGTGAGTGAATTAACACAGGAAATTGAAAAAAGAAGAGGGTATGTATGTCTATGATAAAAAGATAGAATGTCCTGTATGCATGAAGGAATTTACAACAAAAGATAGTAAAGACCGGAAAAGCAAAAGATTTAAGGGAGTGAAATGGATTTACGTCCGATATATGAGGGAGTTGACACCATAAAATATGATGTTTACATGTGTCCTCATTGCGGATATTCAGCAGTATCAAGAGAATTTAATAATATTACACATTCACAGCGTAAAACGTTTATGGAAGAAATCGGCAAAAAATATGCCGGGATTTCAGGTGGACACGATGAAATATATTCATATGATGAAGCTGTTGTCAGATACAAAATGGCACTTCTTACAGCTATAAAAAAGCCTGCAAAATTAAGTGAATGTGCATATTTATGCCTGAAGCTTTCATGGCTTTACAGATCTATGTCGGAAGAAAAAATAGAAGAGCATTATAGGGAAAAAAGCTTACAAAGGTTTTGAGGAAGCATTACAAAAAGAATATCCTCCGATATGTGGAATGGATGAAAATACTATTAGTTATCTTATGTCAGTTCTTGCACACAAGAGCGGCGATAATGATAAAAGCGATGCAGTATGGCTACAGTGTAATAAGCTCAAGAGGAGCTTCAACAAAACTTAAAGATAAAGAACATTGAGATTATAGACATATTAAAGGCGGAGAAATAAAATTGAAAAAAAGATTTTGTTCTGGTGCAGAAACGTGGCTTGTGCCGGTCTGCATACCGAAGTAGGAAAGATGATAATTCTTTTTCATTGATTATTAATATGATTATTGAATGTCTGAATCACAGAATTTATGGGGATTGGCAGAGCTATTTGCCAATCCTGTTGTGTTCTTTACAATACTTCAATAATATTTCTTACATTATGTATAGGATTTTTTTACTACACGCAAGGTTTTTGTGTATGTAATGATATCAGCGATATGGATAACACTGGCGGTTATCAATTTTGTTGTTTTGTCTGCCAGAAAAACTCCATTTACAGCAATGGACATATATCTGATAAAAAGATGCGGTTAAAGTATTGCCTGTATATCTTAATGTTTTTCAGATTATACTGATTGTTATTGGAATAATTGCAGGTATTGCGGGATTGGTGTTTTTATGGATTAAAGGACCAAAAAGTAATAATTGCACAGACATTAAAAGAGAAGAATAATATTTTCATCTGTAAAACAGTTATTGCCGGTGCAGTTGTTACAGCATTGACAGTTATACTGATTCCGGCAGGTGTTCTTGGACGCAATTTTGGTAATCTTGGAATAGCATACAGGCATTACGGATTTGCATATTGTTTTTTCATGCAGTGTTGTTGGGCGTGGAATAAGCAAATCGGGGAGAATACTCACAGGAATATATTAACAATATAAAAAATAATATTGAAAAATGAGCAGACTGACAATGGCGTTGTTAATTCACAGGAAGCAACCAATATTATATTTTTGCAGCTCGAGTCATTTTTTAATCCGACAGAGTTAAAAGGAGTAAAATTTTCACAGGATGTATTGCCTAATATGAAAAAGACTATCATCAGAATATTCAGCCGGTTATATATCTGTGCCATGTTTTGTGCCGGACAGCAAAAAGCAATACGTAAACTGAACGAAGCACAATTTG
>VOFJ01001595.1_pt1 | contig 14791 bp, 23 predicted proteins | sample 5384081 | NCBI WGS metagenome assembly VOFJ01 (sample SAMN12384729, study PRJNA508395) | human gut metagenome | isolation source: healthy gut I | host: Homo sapiens
AAAAAACAAGATAGCGGGGCGGGAGTTTCCGTTGTGTCCTTTTTCAGTGCAAAGTTGATACTGATACTTTTCGCGCCGTGCTTTCAAAGGCTTTGATATTTGGTCTGTGATTTCAATGTTGGAAACGCCTGCGTTCTGCTTCATAAGCTGCTTTAGCGTCTGCTTGCCGTGCGGCGTTTTGGCTTAGTCCACCTGCTTTTTCATCTGTGAAAGCATTTTTCGAATGGATTTTGCAGCATTTCGGCGGTCAGCTTGGTCCCGGTCTTGATGTATAGGGCTATGGTTTTTCGTTGATTTCATCTTGCATTTACCGTCCTCCTTTCATGGTTTGATAGTGCGCCGTTAGGGGCATAAAAATGGGCGCCGCTGCCTGTCGCCCATAGGCTTTAAATACGGACGCGCAAGCCGTTCAAGTCCTCGGCGCGGATACCTACCAGATACCATTTTCGCCGTACTCGATACGGGTCGGCTTCCATTTGCCGCCCGCAAATACTTCCATGCACTCGCCGCAATGCAGACCGCCGTAGTAGTCGGCAAGGTCAAAGCGAATGTCGTAACGGTCGGTCTGCTCGTCAAAAAATCAAAGCTCCTGTTTTCTGTGCCATGTGGTAATCCTCCTTTAGATTTTGCCTGTCGCCATATCGAGCGAAAGGGCGGTATAGTATCAATGTCAATGGTATTCGGCGCATTGAACAGCACCGCTTTAAGGTACTGTTTGATATTGCGGATTTTGGTGGTATTCTCTTTCATGCAGTCAAAGACAAATTCAATGTGACTGCTGTTCAGCTTCATAAACTTTGCCTTGACAAGTTCTGCCGGGTAATCGTCTCCGGCAATACGGATTGTCTTTCTTCTGGTGCAGACCGTTTCAAGGATAATCGAAACAATTTCGTCTAAGCGGTCTTTGTCTACCTGCCCGTAGCGTACAAAATGGTCGTACTCGATATTGTCCTTGATGATTTCCTCATAAACGCTGTATGCGTCTGTCGCTTTCCCTTTCGTTTCCGTTCCGGCGGCGTAGCCGCTTCCCCGTCTAAGGCAAAGGGATTTAGGGAATGGATAGGAATGGAATCGGTACTTGATAAATCCGTATTTGATTTTTTTTCTTTTTTGGGTAAGTCAGTCTTTTGTATATCTTTATTTAATTGCATTGGATTTTCCAACGTAGGTTTTTCCAATGTAGGTTTTTCCAACGTTGGATTATCCAATGTTGGATTTTCCAATGTAGGTAAATCCGATACAGGCGGGGTCTGCGGCTGCTCAAAGATTACATAGTCTGTGCCGCGCAAGCGTCCTTTCTCGTCGCGCTCCCTTGAACGGACGATATACCCGGCGCGTTCAAGCTCCTTAATGGCTTCGCGGATAGCGTCTATCTTCTCCCGGTTGATAAAGGACAGCCCCCCGCAAGGGTATAGTCCCAGTCCTCCGGCAAGGACAGCATTTGCGATAGCAGCCCCTTTGCCTTTAGGGATAGCTCTTTGTTGCGTAGGTGGTGGTTGCTCATTACGGTGTAGCCCTTGTTCCGTTCCACCCTGAAAACTGCCATAGCTTCATCACTCCTTTGCTGCATACCTGTTACGCAATAGAAACGCGATTTTGAGGGTTTAGGTATCAATCTCTTATCCGCTGAAAACCGCGCCCGCAAAGCCGCATAAATCAAGGGCTTTTTTTCCTGTCTACTGCGTAACAAAGGGCATGAAAAAGCGGCGTTCCTGTTCTTCCTTGTGGGAAATGAGAAACGCCGCTTGTGCGGTGCGTTATTCTGCTTCTTCGGCTATGAGGTCTTGTAGGACTTCGCCAAAGTCTGCCGTAAAGGAAAAAAGATGAAGTATTCCAATACGTCAGGGGCGGCGTCCATCGGCTCGGCTTCTTCGGAAAACGGTAAGCCCATAAGTCCGTACAGCATTTTGATGATTTTGAACAGCTTTTCCCCGGTCGGCGGGGGTGTTCATGGTAACAAGTACGTCGGTCAAGCGGTTTTTTACGGTTTCCATGTCGCCGCCTGTCGTTACCCATACCATTTCTGCGAATGGCTGCGTGATTGCTCCGGTTACAAGGTTTACCTTATCCTTGCTGATTTCGCCGGACGGGAGTATAATACCCTTGTCTAAAAGTACGTTTTTCATGTCGTCCTCCTATAATCTGTGGTGCCAAAATGGTGCCCGGTCTTACAAAAATCATCTTATACGGAGATACGGCAAGATAAATGACGATACGCGGAAAAACCTTGATTTTAAGCCATTTTCGCAAGGTTTTATAAACACTTTGCGCGGGCTTATAAGAAGATTTCCGGCTATCAAATCAATAAAAATATGTAATTTTGACTGCAGCATTCTGTATTTCAGGATGCTGCTTTTTTTGTGTTCTTATCTACACAACATAAATTGTACTTATTTTAATACACTATTGACAAATTCTGTCATTTCTTGTAATATCATATAAAACATATCGAATAACTATGAAAAGTAGAGAATGCAAAAAAAACTACTGGTACTTTAAAGGAGATGAAACATGATCAGAAAATTATTTGCCTTTGGTCTTGCAGTTGTACTGGCACTGATGCCGGTACAGGCTTTTGGAAAAACGGTGTCTATCACTAATGTTTCCTATGATCCTACCAGAGAGATGTTTGAACAGTATAATAAAATATTTGAAGACCACTGGAAGGAGAAGACCGGGGGATGATGTGGAAGTGATACAGTCCCATGGCGGTTCAGGGAAACAAAGGCATTCTTGAGGTAGCCAATGGTCTGGAAGCAGATGTGGTGACACTGGCACTGGAATATGATATTGAGTCTATTGAAAACGCAGGGCTGATCAAGGCAGGATGGAAAGATAAATTTGATAATGACAGTTCTCCTTATACATCCACTATCGTATTTCTGGTGAAGAAAGGAAATCCGAAGAATATCAAAGACTGGGACGACCTGACGAAAAAAGGAGTGGGAGTAGTAACACCAAATCCGAAAAACCTCCGGCGGAGCAAGATGGAACTACATGGCAGCGTGGGCTTACGCAGATAAAAGTATGGTGGCGATGAAGCGCAGATGAAGGAATTTATCAAGAAACTTTACCGGAATGTGGTGGTTCTTGACTCAGGCGCAAGAGGCGCAACGACCTCCTTCGTGGAGAACGGACAAGGAGATGTGCTGGTTGCGTGGGAAAAATGAAGCTTATCTATCCATGCGGGATTATCCGGATGAGTATGAGATTGTTACCCAAGCGTAAGCATTCTGGCACAGCCTTCTGTGGCGGTGGTAGATGAAGTGGTGGATTACAGAGATACAAGAGATGTGGCAACTGAGTATTTGAATTATCTGTATTCCGACGAAGCACAGGAGATTGCAGCAGAGAATTATTTCCGCCCCACCAATGAGAAAAATCCTGAAGAAGCACAGTGATACGTTTGATCTGAATATAAATCTGGCAAATATCAGTGATTATGGCGGATGGGATAAAGTGCAGGAGAAACATTTCACAGATGGCGGAATTTTCGATCAGATTTATGAGAGATAAAGGAAGACAAGATGAAGCAAGAGCATAAGCACAGACAGAATATATGAGACAGGAGAGGTGGTAATTGATTATGAAAAAAGAAATAAACCGGTGATTCCAGGGTTTGGGCTCTCCATGGGAATTACCATTTCCATATTGAGTCTGGTAGTTCTGATTCCCCTGGCAAGCCTGGTGGTCTACACAGCGAAGCTGAGTTTTAAAGATTATTATCGAAACCATCACAAGGGCCAGAGTGCTGGCATCCTTTTTATACCAGTTTTTGTATGTGCTTTTTGCAGCAGCAGTAATAAATGGAATTATGGGAACTATTCTTGCGTGGGTGCTTGTGAAATATGATTTTCCGGGCAAGAGACTTATGGATGGGATGATCGAACTTCCCTTTGCTCTTCCCACAGCGGTAGCAGGTATTGCACTGACATCCCTGACCTCAGATTCGGGAATTGTGGGCAGCTTTTTTGCCGGATTCGGTATCAAGATCGCATACACAAGAATAGGTATTACAGTGGCTATGATATTTGTAGGAATACCGTTCGTTGTGCGAAGTGTACAGCCGGTTCTGGAAAAGATGGATAATTCTTACAGCGAGGCAGCAGGAGTGCTGGGAGCAAAGAAAACAACTATCTTCTGGAAGGTCATTTTTCCGGAACTGAAGCCTGCGATCTTTGCAGGGACCGGACTTGCGTTCGGAAGATGTCTGGGTGAATATGGAAGTGTTGTATTTATCGCAGGAAATAAACCCTATTATACAGAAATCACACCGCTGGTTATTATGTCAAAGCTTCAGGAATTTGATTATTCAAGTGCAAACGGCAATCGCACTTGTGATGTTGGCAGTTTCATTTTTTTATTCTGTTCCTTAACAGTATGATACAGCAGAGAAATGCAAGAATTTTAAGAGGAGGAAATGCCTGATGGACAACAATGAAAAGACTTCGGAGGAAATTACAAAATGGCTGCTTGTCGGGATCAGCGTTCTGTTTCTGGCAGTCATGCTCCTTCTTCCTCTGATCACTGTGATCACAGAAGCATTGCGGAGCGGATGGAAGGTCTATGCAGCTGCAGTGACAGATGAGTACACCATCAAAGCACTTCTTCTTACAGTGAAGGCAACACTCTTTGCAGTTGTTTTTAACACTGTTTTGGTGTTTTTGCAGCCTGGGCACTGACGAAGTTTCAGTTCAGGGGTAAAAAGCTTCTGACTACCCTGATCGACCTTCCGGTTACTATTTCCCCTGTTATTGCAGGTTTGATCTTTCTTTCTGATTTTCGGACGACAGAGTCCTGTTTTTTTTTCATGAAGTTGGGATTAAAGTTGTATTCTCTGTACCGGGAATCATTATTGCAACTGTATTTGTAACCTTTCCTTTTATTTCCAGAGAACTGATTCCGGTTCTGGAAGCAGAAGGAAGCGATGAGGAGGAAGCGGCAGCCCTGATGGGGAGCAGGTGGATGGACCATTTTCTGGAAGATCACATTCCCTCATATCAAATGGGCATTACTGTACGGAGTTGTGCTCTGTACGGCAAGAGCAATGGGAGAGTTTGAGCGGTATCTGTACTTTCCGGACATTTAAGAGGAAAAAGACCAATACACTTCCTCTTCATGTAGAGATTTTATTTAATGAGTTTCAGTATGTTCCGGCGTTTTGCCGTATCTTCACTGCTTTGGTGATCATGGCAGTTATCATTCTGGTGAGTCCGAAGCCTGATTGAATATAAAGGAAAGAAGGAAGCCTTTGATATGTATGTAGAGTTAAAAAAAATATCAATAAGACATATGGTTCTTACCAGGCATCAAGAAATGTGAATTTCGGAATTGAGAAAGGTAAACTGATTGGTCTGTTGGGACCAAGTGGAAGCGGAAAAACAACTATTCTTCGAATGATCGCAGGTCTGGAAAACCCCGGACAGCGGAGAGGTCATTATTGACGGAAAAGTGGTAAATGATGTTCCGGCCAGTGAGCGTGGGATCGGATTTGTATTTTCAGAATTATGCGTTGTTTCGCTATATGACAGTTTATGACAACGTTGCATTTGGTTTGAAGGTTCAGAAGGTGATAAGAAGAAAATTGATGCCAGAGTCAGAGAACTGATCAAACTGGTGGGGCTGGAAGGACTGGAAAAAGATATCCAAGCCAGTTATCCGGCGGTCGAGGCAAGGGTGGCATTTGCCAGAGCCCTTGCCCAAATCCCCAGGTGCTGCTTCTGGATGAGCCCTTTGCAGCCATTGATGCAAAAAAATCCGTCAGGAACTGCGAAGCTGGTTAAAAAGAGATGATCGAGAAGCTGGGAATTACCAGTATTTTTGTTACTCATGATCAGGATGAGGCCATTGAAGTGGCAGATGAGATTATTATCACCAATGCAGGACGGATCGAACAGAAAGGAACTCCCATAGGGGTTTACAGAAACCCTGAGACAGCTTTTACAGCGTCCTTCTTCGGACAGCCATCTGTGTTGAAAAAAAAATGCGGATGATTTCCATACCTTGCTCAGGCAGAAGGGAGCAGACAAGATCATTGTCCGCCCGGAATTTGTAAAAATCTCCAAACTGGATGAGGTGGAGAAGTTCAAAACTTCCGTATCCCGGGGAGTGGTTGAACGGGTTTCTTTCAGGGGAGATAATCTGGAACTTCAGGTGAGAGTCAACAATTCCGTAGTAACTGCCAGAAGAAGCCTGGAGAAAGCAGATATCCGGGAAGGTGAGACTGTGAATGTATTCCTTTACAGGATTTTTTGCACTGAGAGGTGACAGTGTACAGCTGATCGAAAATGAGGCTGTAAGGGATGACTTTGTAATTTCTGACATGCGGCGACTGACGACAATGAAGAAATAAGAAATTCAGACGCAAGACTGATCAACTTGTTGGCAACACTGGTATGGAGGAAAAAGAGAGAATGAGAACAGAACAGATGTGCTGATCATCGGCGGCGGTACGGCAGGATGCTTTGCAGCCTATGTGATCGGCAAAAAAGCGGCATAAAAAGTTCTGATCGCAGAGAAAGCGAATATTAAGCGAAGCGGATGTCTGGCGGCGGGCGTGAATGCATTGAACGCATATATTACAGAAGGCAGAGTGCCGCAGGATTATGTGGATTATGCCAAAAAGGATGCCCATGGAATCGTAAGAGAAGACCTTCTTCTTACCATGTCAGAGAGACTGAATCATGTGACAAAGGTGATGGAAGATCTGGGGCTGGTCATCCTGAAGGACGAAAACGGAAAATATGTTGCCAGAGGAAACCGAAACATCAAGATCAATGGCGAAAATATGAAGCCAATCCTGCAAAAGGCGGCAGCTGAACAGGAGAATGTTACGGTTCTCAATCATGTAAATATTACAGATTATAAAACAGAAAAAAAAAAAAGTCACAGGCGCAGTTGGATTTAGCGTTAATGAGGATATTTTCTATGACATTGATGCGAAAGCAGTTCTTTGTGCCACAGGTGGTGGTGCAGCGGGACTTTACAGACCGAATAATCCGGGATTTTCCAGACATAAGATGTGGTATCCTCCGTTTAACACAGGTGCAGGATATGCAATGGGACTTCTTTCCGGTGCGGAGATGACAACCTTTGAGATGCGTTTCATTGCATTGAGATGTAAGGACACGATTGCTCCTACAGGAACTATTGCTCAGGGTGTTGGGGCCAGACAGGTCAATGCACATGGTGATATTTATGAAACAAAATATGGTCTGACAACTTCCCAGCGAGTTTACGGTACAGTCATGGAGAACAGAGAAGGAAACGGTCCATGTTATCTCAGAACGGGAAGGTATTTCCAAAGAACAGGAGCAGGACCTTTACAAAGCTTACCTGAATATGGCACCGTCCCAGACTCTGAAATGGATGGAAGCCGGAAAAGGACCATCGAAGAGAATGTAGAGATTGAGGGCACAGAGCCATATATTGTAGGCGGACATACAGCCAGCGGTTACTGGGTAGATAATAACAGAGCTACAACTATTGAAGGTTTATATGCAGCCGGAGACGTAGCAGGAGGATGTCCCGCAGAAATATGTAACCGGCGCACTGGCAGAAGGTGAGATCGCAGCAGAGGCGATTTTTGGAATATCTGAATGGCAAAGATGATGACCGGATCGCAGCAGAAAATAAGGAAGAGGCTTTAGAGCGTGGCGGAGAACAGGAGCTGTCTCAAACTGCAATAGCTAAGAAGGCAGAATACGAATCACATTTGAATGCTTCCGTTCTTTTTGATGAATGCAGAGCAGCTTGAGGAAGCCATGCAGAAGATCATGGATCAGTACGCAGGAGGAATCGGTACAGACTACAGATACAGCGGGATGAGTCTTGCAAAGGCAGATGAAAAGATCGCAGCATTGTTGCCAGTAGTTGACACTCTGGCAGCAACAGATACTTATGAACTGATGCAGATTTATGAACTTCGCGAACGACTGATCGTGTGCCAGGCAGTGATCGCACATCTGGCAGCCAGAAAGGAAACCAGATGGCATAGTTTCGAGAGAATACAGACTACCCGCAGCAGAGCGAAGAGTGGATGAAATATGTAAACTCCCGTATGGAAAACGGCGAGATTAAGATCTTATATCGTGACCTGATCACAAAGGAAAATACAGGTTTGAATACAGCAGAGAAAGGAGCAGGTGAGAGATGAGCATTCGGATTCAAAAAGTAAATGTGCAGGATGCGGCAGATGTATCGAAGCCTGTCCCGGAAATCTGATCAAAAAGGATAAAAAGAGAACAAAGCCTTTATCCGTCAGGTAAGAGACTGCTGGGGATGTACTTCCTGTATCAAGGAATGCAGGCATGATGCCATCCGCTTCTTCCTTGGAGCTGATGTGGGAGGCAGAGGTGCAAGTATGGTTGTATCAGAGAAACCGGATATTTCCACATGGACAGTGGAGAAGCCGGATGGCACTAAGATCACTATTCAGGTTAATAAGAAAGACGCTAATAAATATTAAACACAAGTATGTACTCTCAGAATCTTTAGAGTGTGTTTGAAAAATGCTTTTACGCAAGATGTGCGTCACAATTTGTGGGAGATTTTGTTCGGATGAGGGCGTCGTAGCGGGCTACGACAACCGAATTCGGACAAAATATACCGCAAAGTGGGGCGTGCAGATTGCGGGAATGATTTTTCAGACACGCTCTAGTGTATTTGCTCAAGTACGAAAAGATTCCGAGTATAAACAAACAGAGGAGGATAATGCAATGAGTAACTTATCTCATCTTGATGCGCTTGAGGCAGAGGCGATTTATATTATGCGAGAAGTAGCAGCCGAGTGTGAAAAAGCCGGTTATGCTCTATTCTATAGGGAAAGGACAGCTCTGTTATGCTCCATCTGGCGATGAAGGCATTTTACCCGGAGAAACCGCCATTCCCGTTCCTTCACATTGATACTACATGGAAATTCCATGAGATGATCGAATTCCGCGACAGAATCGCAAAGGAAAACGGGATTGATATGCTGGTTTACACCAATGAAGAGGGTGTAAAGGCAGGAATCAATCCATTTGACAATGGTTCTGCATATACAGATATCATGAAAACACAGGCGTTAAAACAGGCTCTGACCAAATATGGATTTACAGCGGCATTTGGAGGCGGCCGCCGTGACGAGGAGAAAACCAGAGCAAAAAGAAAGAATCTTCTCTTTCCGTAATTCAGCTCAGGCATGGGATCCTAAAACCAGCGCCCCGAGATGTGGAAGCTTTATAACACTAAGATCCAGAAGGGCGAGAGTATGCGAGTATTTCCAATTTCCAACTGGACAGAAAAAGGACATATGGCAGTACATTCAGCGTGAAAATATTGAAATTGTACCGTTATATTTTGCGAAAGAAAGACCGGTCATCTACAGAGACGGAAATATCATTATGGTGGATGATGACAGATTAAAACTCCGTCCGGGTGAAAAGATTGAAAACAAAAAAAGTCAGATTCCGTACTCTTGGATGCTATCCGCTTACTGGAGGTATTGAATCTGAAGCAGATACTCTGGATGAGATTATTGATGAGACGTTAAGTGCTGTTTCTTCTGAACGTACCAGCAGGGTGATCGACCACGAGGCAGCAGGCAGCATGGAGAGAAGAAAAGAGAGAGGGGTATTTCTAGAATGAAAGGATTATTGAAATTTATTACATGCGGAAGTGTGGATGATGGAAAATCCACTCTGATCGGACATATTCTTTATGATGCAAAGCTTCTCTATACAGATCAGGAGAAAGCTCTGGAGCTGGATTCCAAAGTAGGAAGCAGAGGCGGTGCCATTGATTATTCTCTCCTTCTGGATGGACTGATGGCAGAGAGAGAGCAGGGCATTACCATTGACGTAGCCTATCGTTATTTTACAACGGACAAGAGAAGCTTCATTGTTGCAGATACACCGGGACACGAGGAATATACAAGAAATATGGCAGTGGGTGCGTCCTTTGCAGATCTGGCAGTTATCCTGGTGGATGCTTCACAGGGAGTACTGGTACAGACAAGACGTCATGCAAGAATCTGCGCATTGATGGGAATCCGTTACTTTGTATTTGCAGTAAACAAAATGGATCTTATTGAATATGATGAAAAACGTTTCCGCGACATTGAGAATCAGATCGCAGCACTGATAGAAGAACTGAAACTTGCCAATGTAACTATTATTCCGGTTTCTGCCACAGAAGGTGATAACGTTACAACCAAATCTGACAACATGCCATGGTATAAAGGTGAGGCGCTTTTTCCCATCTGGAAACCGTAGACATTAAGGAAGATACAGAGAAGGGCTTCTATATGCCTGTACAGAGAGTCTGCAGACCAAATCATGAGTTTCGCGGATTCCAGGGACAGATTGAAAATGGTGCCATCAGGGCAGGCGACCTTGTGACTACTCTTCCCAGTAAAGAAGAAGCTCATGTAAAGAGTATTCTTGTTGGCGATAAAGAAGTTCAGGAAGCTGTACAGGGACCAGCCTGTTACCGTCCAGCTTGACAGAGAAGTAGATGTTTCCCCGCGGATGTGTACTTACCATTGATTCCGGCGCAGTTCTTACAGACTCTGTGGAAGCAGATATCCTCTGGATGGATGACAATGCTCTTACGGATGGCAAAAAAACTTCTTTGTAAAAATCGGTACAAAGATGATCCCCGGCCTGGTTACAAAGATCAATTATTCTGTGGATGTTAATACAGGTGAAAAAAAAAAGCGCATATACCTTAAAGAAAAATGAGATTGCTTCCTGTACTCTGAATTCTCGGAGAAGATCGTTGTAGACGAATTTGACAGGCACAGAACACTGGGTGAGCTGATTCTGATAGATCGTGTCACAAATATGACTTCTGCCTGCGGTGTTGTGAGAAAAACCTTTGTTTCTCAGGATAGATCCCAGATCGGAAAAGTGGACGAGCAGGTTCGTGCAGGACTGAAAGGTCAGACACCGGTAGTAGTGGAATTCCCGATCGGTAAAGAAGGAATCACTCTTGATTTTGCAGAACAGGTAGAAAAGGGACTGACTGTACTTGGAAAACATACCTATCTGTATCATCCGGCAGCGAGTGAAAACTATGCAGAAACTGTCCGCCATCTTAAGGCAGCAGGTCTGATCGTACTTCTTGTTCTTGATGAAAATACAGCAAAAAGACGAGACATTAAAGACTCTGGATGGTTTCTATGCGAACTGGCAGATTGACGGAATCACTGTGAAAGATGCGATTGATTTCGTGAAAAAGAAATCTGCATTTACAGTGCAGAGTGTACATGATGGAAATTATATCCTGATTATAACAGGGCTATAAATCGCCGCAGAGACAAAGAAAGTCTCTGCGGTATTTTGTTTTCTTGACAAGTGTCGTTACAGCGGATTATACTTATTTTCAAATATCCAGAATCCATAATAATACAGACAGGAAAAGATAACAGAAATATGCAAACGAACAATGAAAGTAAACAAAACCAAAAAAAAAAGAGATGATGCTTGGAACTTTGTTTTGTAATTGCTACGATCATTATTCTGGCGATACCAACGAAGAAAAAGACAGAAATAAAGATGAGTGAATATCGATTAGAATGTAGAATGGGCAATTGGTTACTGTTCACACACCACTATCCTGCGAGGTGTTTTGTCATGAATATGCCAAAATCCCGAGACATACAAGCTCAAATTCCATTGCCACAGGCAATCTGGAATGAATTTTGGCTAAGTTACTATGAACGGAGTGAACAGTAACGGCAATTGTGAAGTGGCATTCAGATTACATATTATGCAGCAGAGTATGATATAATTCATTTTGTATAATGGCGTCAGGATTAAGAGCATATGTAGAGCTGTGTAGCGAAGCGGATTGCGAATATCTGTTTGACTTTTGATGGGTGTACACGAGAACATTTTTTACAGTGAAAGTTATCTGTATTATATTACAGAGGGTACTGTACAGATAATCAGGAGGTATTTTATGCGTTTGGAAAAAGTACAGGAAGCGTTAAAAACAAAGAAAATTCATTATGAATATACAGAGGAAAACGGATGCGGAAGCATCGACTTTATGTTTCGCGGTCTGAGATTCCATATATGGGAATATGAAGATCGTGTCTGGGGAGCGGAGACAAACGTGTTCGAAGCAGGCAGAAGCCAGGATATTGAGGGAGATTACGAGAAATTATTTCGGAGAAATCCTCTCATGGCCGGATATGCTGCCTGGGATGTAAGTATTACTGCAGAAGGGAATGATATTTACGAAAAAAATATAGAACCGGACAAATTGTATTAACTGCATGTATTGTAGCTGTCTGTATGTTTTCAAATGTCCATGGGACAAGCGGCAGGTCCGCCGGCACCGAAAAATCTCTGACAGTTACACCGACAGAAAAACCGAAATCAATAGCAAAGTCAAAGTCCACGTCAACATCAAAGTCCAAATCAACACCGAAATCCAAATTGGCACTAACACAAAAACCTGAAGCAACACCAATAACCTGCATCTACCCAACACCAGAGCAGGAAGCTGAGACAGATAAACAGAATCCGGCAGATCAGGGAACTTTAAGCAAGCCAGATCATCCGGATACTATCTCCGCAGATAAACTGGTATTTATCGGAGATTCCAGAACAGAGGGATTGAGGGATGCGGTAAATGATGACAGCATTTGGTCCTGTCTTTCTTCTATGGGATATGACTGGATGGTATCTACAGGAGTGCCTCAGGTAGAAGATCAGATTGAGGACAATACAGCGGTTATTATTCTGATGGGTGTTAATGACCTGTATCATGTTAATGACTACATCAGCTATATTAATTCCAAAGCTGCCGAATGGGGAAACAGGGGAGCGCAGACTTATTTTGTGTCTGTAGGTCCGGTGCAGAATGATCCCTATTGCAGTAATGCGGAGATTGAAAGCTTCAATGCGGCAATGCAGGCAAAATCTGAGTGGGGTTACCTACATAGACGTATATTCCCATCTGGTATCTGAGGGGATTTTCCACCGTAGACGGAACCCACTATCCGGACAGTGTGTCTGTAGATATTTATAATTATATTCTGGATCATCTGGAGGAACAGAGGAGTGGAATCTGGGGGATGATTTTTTCAGTATATGAAATTGTGATGCTGTATTGAGTTTAATGGGGTTTTGGTGATATGATTGCAGAGGAAAAAACGGAATAGAGCGGAAATTCGTTTTTTATATAAAAGCTGAAAACCTGGCAGGAGGAAATAATGGGTGGCTGTTTTGCAGCAGAGCCAAAAATGTAAATGATAATTGCCCGATGACTGGACAGTTATCAAAATCCAAAATCAGGAGGAAATGATGAGAGGACTGTATTCATCCAAAACAGAAATCAGACACAAAATTTTTACGGAAATTGCGAGGATGGCATATGAAGCCAGTCTCCGGAGATGCGGGAAGAGCTTCCTACAAGATTGTACCCGGTGAAATTGCGACTTATCGTGACAGTATTTTTCTGGAAAGAGCGGGTAGTTGGTGAGAGACTTCGCGTTGCAATGGGGATGTCACTGAGAAAGTCACAGAGCATGCGCCAATTTCCAAAGGTGTGGAAGCCAGCGTTATTGAGGAAAAATATTATGAGAACCGCTTATTAATGTGATCAAATTTGCCTGTAACTCCTGCCCTGAGAAAAGGGTAATGGTCACAGAGGGCTGTCAGGGGCTGTCTGGAGCATCCCTGTGTGGAGGTCTGTCCAAAGAAAGCAGTACATATGGAAGGCGGCAGATCACATATTGATGAAGATGCCTGTATCAAATGCGGAAAGTGTCTGGAAGCCTGTCCGTATAATGCAATCATCAAACAGGAACGTCCCTGTTCAAAGGCCTGCGGCATGAATGCCATTGGTTCTGACGAATACGGAAGAGCGGAGATTGACCAGGACAAATGTGTATCCTGCGGACAGTGTCTGGTGAGCTGTCCGTTCAGCGCTATTGTAGACAAAGGACAGATTTTCCAGACTGTTATGGCATTAAAAAGTGAAACGCCTGTGTATGCCATCCTGGCGCCTGCCATTGCAGGACAGTTTCCCCGGTATGGAGAATTCCAAGATCAGAGGTGCTTTTCAGGCACTTGGATTTACAGATGTAAGAGAGGTTGCTATCGGTGCGGATCTTTGTACAGTGGAGGAGGCAAAGGACTTTTTGGAGGAAGTTCCGGAGAAACTTCCGTTTATGGCTACATCCTGTTGTCCGTCCTGGTCCATGATGGCCAAGAAATTATTCCCGGAACAGGCTAAGTGTATTTCTATGGCACTGACACCTATGGTTCTCACTGCCAGACTGATCAAGCAGAAGGAACCTGAATTGCAAGATCGTTTCGTAGGTCCGTGTGCAGCCAAGAAGCTGGAAGCCAGCCGTAAGAGTATCCGCAGCTATGTGGATTTTGTGCTGACCTTTGAGGAAGTGGCAGGAATGTTTGATGCCAAAGGCGTGGACTGGAAAGATATTCCGGAAGGAGAACCACTGTTTTCGTGCCAGTGCTGACGGAAGAGGTTTCGCAGTCAGCGGTGGTGTGGCAGAAGCGGTTGTCCATGCGGTGAAGCGTATTGATCCTGATCGGGAAGTAAAGGTAATGAATGCAGAAGGTCTGGCAGAACTGTAAGAAGATGCTCCAGATGGCCAAGATTGGTAAATATAATGGATATCTGCTGGAAGGAATGGCATGTCCGGGCGGCTGTGTAGCAGGTGCCGGTACTATCCAGACAGTTAAAAAAGCAGCAGCGGCTCAAAAAATGAAGAAAGAGGCTTCGTTTACAGATGCCTATGACTCCAAATACAGAGCAAGACTGGAAAGTCTGG
>VOFJ01000670.1_pt1 | contig 14773 bp, 26 predicted proteins | sample 5384081 | NCBI WGS metagenome assembly VOFJ01 (sample SAMN12384729, study PRJNA508395) | human gut metagenome | isolation source: healthy gut I | host: Homo sapiens
CTCAGGCGTACTTCGTTTCAGTTGCATGTGCGCCCACCAGCGTAAGATGGACTGCCAGATGCAGAATGGGGTCCTCCATGCTGGCAAGTGCGGCCCACATCTCATCTGCATCCCAGATGGCACGCTCTTGAATTGACTTTTAGGACTGTCCACCGGAACGGGGCTTTTTGATGAGGATGCCCCACTCCACCGCATATTGGAACGCTGTCCGCAGCAGGCGGTGTACCTCGTGGATGGTCGTGCCGGAGAGAAACCGCTGCTGTTGTTTTTCCGAAAGCACCTGCTTTTTGCCCTCATAATACTGGCCGCAGGGCGTTTTGCTGAGGGTAGAATACAGGTCTTCAGATGGTAAGGCTTGAGCTTTTTGCATCTGCATATCGCCGATGTACGGAATAATGAGGTTCTGGACGGTTCCCAGATTGGATTGATAGGTCTGCGGTGCCCACTTGTGCTTGTTGCACTGTTTGGGAAGCCACTCCATCAAAAACTCTTTGACGGTGATGATGGTGGACGGAATCAGAAACGTTCCGTTTGCCAGTTCATGTTCGATTTGTTTTTGCGGTTTATTGCCTCCTCTTTCGTGGAAAAACTTTCCCATTTGTTGCAGTTTTTTTACCCTGCTCGTCTTGGTAAGTATAGCGGACGCCATAGGAGCTGCCGCGTTTCGTAATATATGCCATACGTTATCTCCTTTTTCAAGCTGCCCGGAGCCACGCATCGAAACCGCCTTTCGGGATGCGGATGCTTCCGCCGACCCGCAGGACACGGAATTCGGTGGTGCTGTTGCACAGGTTGTAGGCAGAGCGCAGGCTGATGGACAGCATCTGCGCAATTTCCTCCACCGTGTACACCAGTGTTGTGGCTTTCAGGCTGTCAGTCGGAGACTTGACGGCATTGGTTTGAGTGACCACTTCCATTGTATCGTTATTCGTAATGGTCTGCAAGACATTTTTCGTATAATTCAAAGATTTCACAGTTTCGGTCACAACAGGCCGAGATTTTGTTCATAGGCAAAACCTCCATGTTTTATTTTTGATGTAAGTTCAAAATTGCCTGCTCACTCTGCTCATCCTGCACCTTTTGCACACTGTGAGCAGGCTGAGCAGGGCTTTTTTTCAAGTTGATTCTATTTTTTAATCCCACGGACTGGGAACATCAACGGGTAAAAACAGGTCAACGTCTACATTGTGAAAGCCCCGATTTGTGCCAATGCACTTATCATCATAGACGATGCCCAGACTTTTCTGATTATCTTTTAGATGGTGGATAAAGGTTGATGCTGCCAGCGGCTTTTCCAGATTGTCCAGACACCAGCGTTCATAGACTTTATAGAAATCCGTGGATTTGCACTTGGCCCCCTGCCGAATTTCAAAATAGCTCTCTGATTTGAGGAAGCCCAGAATGTTGTTGCCCTGCTCCATAGCTTCTTTCAGATTCGCGGCGGTGCGTTCGCTGATGGTAAACTGATAGTTGTTCCGAATCAGCCGATGCCGCCCTTCCAACGCCCAAAGCAGGATACCTTCTTTTTCGTTCCGCATCTTGTCAATGAGAAAAAGGATTATCCACCCGGCCAACGGGCTTTTCCTTAGTGGTGAGCAACAGCTGGCGGTGATAGAAACCGTTGGACTTGTCATAGAGCGCGTGTAAACTGCCGTTTCCGAAGCAGGCAAACCGAACATACAGCGTACCCTGCACACTCTGCTGTCCTTTGCGCTCAATGTCAATTTTATCTTCCAGCGTGACAAGAGTTTTAATGTTGTTGGTCTGCGGCAGGGCCTCAGTTTTCATGTCATCGTCCACCAAAAGCAACTTGTACTCCAAGTCTGCACGGGCAAAGCGGTTGGTTTCTACCTTTTGCAGACTGCCTGTGTACATACTGTTGCCGAACAATTCTCGAAGAATCAGCCCGATTCTGGATTTTCCCACCACCGCCCTTGCCGACCATCAGCAGCATTTTCTGTGCCTTGGTGACAGGCAGCAAACAGTAGCCGATATACTCTTGCAGGGCCGGAATATCTTCTTCGTACAGCAGTTCGTTCAGGAATTGCAGCCAGCGCGTTGGTGCTGGTGCATTCGGCACATAAGCGATGGGCAGACGGTTCATGCAGTATTCTTTTTCAGGAGTAAAGTGACCGTCTGCAAACTATGTACCGTTTCGGACATGGATGCGGTCTGTCTGAATCTCCGGTGGTTCGGATGCACAGGCCAGCTTGATGGCTTGCACGATGTGTTCGATGCGCCGTGCTACGCTGGTGGTAGCGTAATAGCGGACTTGCTCATAGATTTCCTTTTTCAATGGGGCTTCATCCTCGATCATGCCATCCACCGTAAATAGCCTGCCTTGAAAACAACGCATGGGGTGCAGGCTCAAAAAGTAATCTGCGAACAATGGTTCGATGATTTTTCCCATTGTCCCCCCAGGTTCGGGCGGGTGCGCTATGCTGCTTCTTCGGCTTCCTTGCATTGTTCGATTGCTTCTCCAAGGGCGGTCACTTCCTTTCCGTTGAGTAGTTGTTGTTTTTCATGCGAGCTTCCCTGCAAAAGAATGTCCAGCAGATACTGCACACGGTCTGCATAGTGCATGCTTGCGACAAAACAGGGATGTAGAGTTTCCTCTGGCTTTTGTGGCACATAAGTTATGCGCCAATTTGCCAACAGGGAACGATAGCTGCACAGGATTTTGTAGAATTGCTCTTTCAGGCTTAGCGGTTTTTCCACCGGCTTGCAGGGAAGTGGTTGAAAATTATCTGTTGCAGAAAGCCCAAAATCTGAGACCAGCTTTTCCGCCGCCTTCCGCAAGGACAGCTGAAACAGTTTTGCGGTGAAGTCGATTACATCACCATCCGCTCCACAGCCAAAACAGTGAAACCGTGAATCCACTTTCATGCTGGGATTGCGGTCTGCATGGAATGGACAGCAAATCATGCTGCTGCGGTTTGGACGAAAACCATAGGCTTCTGCGGCTTGTCGGGCGGTAATATTCAGCTTTACGACTTCAAAAATAAATTGTTGTTCTTGAAGATTTTCCTCCTTTACAGTTCCATGCCATGACTGCGCTTCTTCGGTTTGGTGCATGTCTGCTCACGCTGATTGATTTCTTCCTGCCTCTGATGCAGCTTTTTTGTAGAACAGACGGACGAGTATTTTCTTTGATTTGCTCGATGGCAGGCTTTTTGATTTCCGGCTTTATAAGGACAGTTTTCAATCTTGCGGTAATCCTGTTTACTGCTGCAATAATATTTTTCCGCAGCGTTGTGATTTGATATGTGGTGTAGTCCAATGTTTCCTTGCTTGCCGTTCGCCCCGGCTCTTTCAGCCAGTCCAAATATATATCGACCTGTTCTGTGCTTGCTTTCAAAGCATCGTTCACAGCGTTTTCTGAAACAACAGCCACAGCTTTGTCGTAGGCAACCGCAGAAATCTCATCCAACAAGTTCTCGGTATCTTCAATCTTCTGAGAAAGTTCACTTAACTGTTTTTCCTGCTTTTGAATTTTTTTATCGTTGCTCAGAAGTGTTAGGGACTGATAGGTTGTACGGCGAACCTGCTGATGCTGTGCTTTCTCATTCTCTTGTTTCAAATTTTCAAGCTGAGCGGTCTGTTTCTGTACGGCTTTTTTTCCTGTTGAGCAAGTTGTTCTTTTTGCTTTGCCATGATATAGTCCCGCTTTTCCAGATAAGCCCGTCCGCCGTATTCCGGCACTTCGTCCAGTTCCAAGCCGTGGCGTTTGGCAATCTCGAATAGCATCGTGCGGCAGGCTGCATCAAATGTGATCTTACGATTGTTGTAGCGACCAAGGGGCTTGTCTGGTTTTGGCAGTTCAAAACCCAGTGCTTCCAATGCCTTTTCCTGCTGCGGAGCAATCTCTCCATACTTATTTTCACAGTCAAACACATGGCGTTCGTGGATGTGCGGCGTACCTTCATCCAGATGCAAGGCCCAATCCAGAATGTGAACGTGTTTGCCGAAACGCTCATGGAACTCATCCATAAATTCTGTGGGCGATTTGAAAAAAGCTCTTTCGGGGAAGCGTGGCTCTCCAGCGTTCCAAGCTGATAGATGCTTTCTTCGGGGCAGGTTTTCTTGCTGGCGAGCAAATCTTCGGCGGAGCGGTTTCGTTCCGTGTGCCGGATTTTGGCGTTGCGCTCATTCTGCTTTTCGGTGAAGTTGGTGTAATGGAGTTTGTAGTAGAGCTTTTCAACTTCTTCAAAAGTGTCAGCCAGACTTTCCTCACTCTTGGGCTGCAGAGCAGAGCGGATGCCGTTGTAGCAATCCCAATAGATGTTTTGCTGGACACGTTCCGGGTCGATATGCTCGCTGTTGGCACTTTCAAAACTGCGGTCATTGTGCTTTTTGGGTTATAAGTGCCGTGCTTTCCGGCGCGGCCATTGTGTCGGGTCAGTTTCAGCGACCATCTCTCCTTTCTGGGGTCACGCAGAGAACGCCGTGCGCGGGTAGGGGCAACGCGGTGCAGCGGAGCTGCAAATCTGCCGCCTGCTATGCGCCAGATAATACCCAGTAGGATATGACGCACAGCATCACATCCACTGGGCAAGGCTGCCGCCCTTGACCCGCGCAAAGATCTGCGATCTCTGCACTCTTGCGCCGAACAACCTGACAGACAAAACTTTTCGAAGTCCTCTCTGCCAGCTTGCCCGGTTCTTCTTCGGTGTCGGTCTGCCCGCAAGCTGTTCCTGCCCGATCTCCTCCGGCGTATGGCTTCTTCTTGGTGCGCTCTTATCGTGGCGGCACTTCTCCGAAAAAAGCATATTAACTTGCAGCCGATCATGTGGTTTTCAAGGTGCACTGTGATTTTGTAAGAAGTCGAGGGCTTTCAAAAAGTACGAGTGGGACTGTTTTGAAAAGTAGTCCCTATACCCTATACAAACTTAAAGGGGTATTTTTAAACGGGGTCTTATGAAAATTCGGAAATTTTTCACTTTTTCAAACAACCTCCTATATCTATAGCAGTCTAAAACGGGTGTTTGGCAACCTGATTTTCAAATTTTGTTTGGAAAACTTCTTACACCAATATGAATCTATAGGGCTATTTTTGAAATACAGTTTTTTGAAAAAATTTTGTTGAATTGACTAATTTTAGAATATAGATTTTGTTCATTTTCCACTTATAGAACCAGAGAAAAGCTGTTTTACAAAAAGATTTTGAAAGCCCCTACAATTAATAGAACTGCAGAGCTGTTTTGAATACAGTTTTGAAATTTCTGGCCAAATTTGAGCAAAGGAAAACGGCAAAGTTCTCAAAATTAAGTCGTTTTTGGTGACTGTGGGTTATTGTATTAACTGAAGAGTTTTTATTACTGCTAATTTTTCCGCAAAGCGCTGGCAAAGGTCCACCTTCTGCCTTGGCACAATCCGAACGAGCATCGTAGCTTAACGCTAAACCTCAGATGAAGTTATGTGTCCTTGTTAATCACGAGAATAAAGTAATCCGCAACGCTTGCGATTCTGGTTATTGTCGCATAGTTGGGAGTTCCTTGATATATCTCAAACGGGCATTTCGGCGTTCTGCTTGGGGCGCCAAAGTCGCGCAGGATGGCGGATAAAGCTTTTGCACGACTTTCCAAGCACCAGTTTATTAGATAATATTTAAATTCATAGATTTTTAGTCTGCTTTTATTAATCCGCTGCCAATTCCCTTAGTCAGAAAAATTTGAATTTCATCCATTTCTATTGAAAATATAAGAATGAAAAATCAAATCTTCAATTGTAACCTGTCCCCAATTGTCGTCCATCAATCTCTTTAGCCAGCGCATGTAATTTTTTGCTTTGAGAATTTCAGACGATATACTTTTGATATAAAGTAATTGGAACTGTATGCAAAGATAAGATAGTTGATATATTGTAAAGTTTTTTTTCATACGAAAGAATGTTAAATTGATTTTGAAGCTGTCTGTATACCGCATCTTTACTATGGTAAAAAGCAATATGACACTCGTGCTTTTTCAAAGGAAGAACAAGCAAATGCAAAATCTGCAACTTATCAGAGTGAATTTCTGCTAAATCGTTTATTTCGTTATTCCAAAGATCATGTGACGGAGATAATAAACATTGCGCCGCTAAGGGAACTCTATATGGAAGCACCTCATAAAAAATAATACGAAAAGGGTTCTCTGATGGAGATTGAAGAATGCTTTTATAGAAACAAAGTTCATCTTCGCTTTTATTGCATTGTTGACACTTTTTTTCAATATAACCATAATCGGCCTTAAACTCAATTTCTTTGATGATTTCCGAGTAGAATGCTTTCATGCCTTTTTTCTCATCTAGCGTGTGGCGTACCATTTTTATACACCGTGATGTTTACGTCAAAGATATGTTTCAGTTATGCGGTACCCCCTGTGTTATTTTCGTGCTGGCGGGTTACGTATTGCTGCGCAGCGAAACGCCGCTTTACCTGCCGGTATGGCAGGCATCCGCAAAACGCGGAAATGTATAGCCTGCCATATCTGCTGATGGGCATCCTGATGGTGGGCGTGTCCTACATCATGAACTACCTGACACGGCCGGCGCTGATGGGCGCGCTCAGCATGGGCGGCACGACGCTGATGGTGCTGCAAATGGGCAAAATCGTCATCAGTGTGTTCTCGGTGTTTTTTCTCTACTACTGCAATTCGTTCCTGATTCGGCGGCGCATGAAGGAGTTCGGGCTGTACAACATCCTCGGCATGGGCAAAGGAAATATCGCCCGCGTGATGCTGTGGGAAACGCTGCTGACGGCGCTGCTGGTATTCGCTGGCGGTTTGCTACTGGGGCTGAGCCTCTCCCGGCTGGTTGAAATGGCGCTGATTAACCTGCTGCACGCGGATTACACCGTGCCGATGGAACTGTTCTATCCGGATGGCGTGACGTGGGTGCTGCTGCTGTTTGGCGGCATCTATGTGCTGATTCTGCTGGCGAACCTGTTGCGGATGCGCCTGAGCAACCCTGTGGCGCTGCTCAAGAGCGAAAACACAGGGGAAAAGCCGCCGAAAGCGAACTGGTTTATTAAGCTTTTAAAGTTCTCAACGGTACCTATTATTTATTGAGTGTTATCTGAAAGAATTGTTGTATATACTATATCAAATACCTGGGAAATGGACAGGAAGCGCGAAATGAAATTACCTATTTATATAGAAGCAGCAATGGGAGTTTTTTTGGTAGTGATTCTGGCAATGGCAGGAAGAAACGGAATGATTCCTCAGAACCAGAAAAAAATAATGTTATGAAACAGTCAGAAGTAGAACAGAAATCATATTCTGACATGCAAAACGAAAAGGAAGCAGTTGCGGAAGAGGCAACAGATTCGATAGAAGAAGTTGCACAGACTGACAGCGCAGCAATAACAGCACAGATGTGTTCTCCGGCCGGACAGTATCCGGTCATGGGGGGAGAGTGTTGTTACGGTGGATGAACTTGCAGATTATTTCAATCAATCGGGATACGAATATCCGTCGGAAGAACTGGCAAAAGGCAGGGGCAGATACCATAGAAACATTCTGCCGAATCTACTGTGAAGAAGCAGAGGCAGAAGACATCCGGGCAGAGGTTGCATTTACCCAGGCAATGAAAGAGACCGGCTTCCTTCAGTTTGGTGGAGATGTAAGTATTGAACAGTTTAATTTTTGCCGGAATAGGAACAACCGGGGGAGGAGTGCCGGGAAATTCTTATCCGGATGTCAGAACAGGAGTGCGGGCACAGATCCAGCATCTGAAGGCCTATGCGACAGATGAACCGCTGAATCAGACTTGCGTGGATAACCGTTATGAATATGTGAAAAAAGCTTCCGCACCTTATGTACAATGGCTGGGACAGAAAGAGAACCCGGAAGGAGCCGGTTGGGCGACAGGAGAGAACTACGGGTATGATATTGCAGGGATGTTGCAACATTTACTTTTTAAAAAGAGCAAGGTTAAGAAGATATGGCTGGACTTCCGGCGGTGGTTATGATATTTTAAGATTTCTTAAAGAAAGGGAAATCCCTTGACAAATCAGCCTTTGACAGCTATAGTAGTAACAGTTAAAAAGTATTTAACAACTATGTAAAGATACAGGTGTTGAAGAAGAGGAGTACATCATTACTTCCCACAGAGAGAACCGTTCAGATTGTTAAGAGGATCTGGCTGTGAGACGGTTTGGAAAAAAGTATGATGGAAGGTAGCTTCGGAGCCGGAATTCTGAAAGGTCGAAGAGGTTGGATAGGAGTTCCCGGAGTCGTTCACGTTACAGAACGAAAGAGAGGTATATGTAAAGAACAAGGTTAATACAAACAGTAACAAGTTCTTACATATATAAATAAGGTGGTACCGCGAGATTTTCGCCCTTTACGTGAAGTAGAGGGCGTTTTCTAGTTATAGAAGAAAGAGATATCCACTTTTAAAACAATGAGATTGTGGAAAACAACTACAAAATTAACATAATATGTGGAAAAAGGAGAACAATCATGAGCAAAGAACTCGCAAAGACTTACGATCCGAAACAGATCGAAGAGAAACTCTATGAGAGATGGTGTGAGAACAAGTATTTTCATGCTGAAGTAGACAGAAGTAAGAAACCATTTACAACAGTAATGCCGCCTCCGAATATTACAGGAAAGCTGCATATGGGACATGCACTTGACAATACACTGCAGGATATCCTGATCCGTTACAAGAGAATGGAAGGATATAACGCACTGTGGATCCCGGGAACAGACCATGCAGCAATCTCTACAGAGGTTAAGGTTACAAATCAGCTCAAAGAAGAGGGAATCGACAAGAAAGAACTCGGACGTGAGGGATTCCTTGAGAGAACATGGCAGTGGAAAGAAGAATATGCAGGAACAATCGAGAACCAGCTGAAGAAGCTTGGTATTTCCTGTGACTGGGACAGAGAGCGTTTCACAATGGACGAGGGATGTTCTAAGGCTGTAGAAGAAGTATTCATCAACTTATACAAAAAAGGGATATATTTACAAAGGTTCCAGAATCATCAACTGGTGTCCGAAATGTAAGACATCTCTGTCAGGACGCAGAGGTAGAGCATGAGGATCAGGACGGAAATTTCTGGCATATTAAGTACCCGATCGCCGGAACAGACCGTTTCCTTGAGATTGCAACAACACGTCCGGAGACTCTTCTGGGAGATACTGCAATTGCTGTACATCCAGATGACGAGAGATATAAAGATTTAGTTGGAAAGATGGCAATCCTTCCGCTTGTAAATCGTGAGATTCCGATCGTTGCAGACTATTATGTTGACAAGGAATTCGGAACAGGTGCTGTTAAGATCACACCGGCTCATGACCCGAATGACTTCGAGGTAGGCAAGCGTCACAACCTTCCTGAGATCAACATCAGGAATGATGATGCGACAATTAATGAGAAGGGTGGAAAATACGCAGGAATGGATCGTTACGAGGCGAAGAAAGGCAATCGTAGCAGATCTGGATGAGCAGGGATATCTCGTGAAAGTTGTTCCGCATACACATGCAGTCGGAACACACGACCGATGCGGTACGACAGTTGAGCCGCTCATCAAACAGCAGTGGTTCGTGAAGATGGAAGAGCTTGCAAAACCGGCGATCAACGCACTGAAGACTGGTGAACTTCGTTTCGTACCGGAGCGTTTTGACAAGATTTACCTTCACTCGCTTGAGAACATCAAAGACTGGTGTATCTCCCGTCAGATCTGGTGGGGACACAGAATTCCGGCTTATTACTGTGATGAGTGCGGTGAATTCGTAGTTGCGAAAGAAGCGCCGGAGAAATGCCCACACTGTGGATGTACACATTTCACACAGGATGAGGATACACTGGATACATGGTTCTCTTCAGCGTTGTGGCCGTTCTCTACACTCGGCTGGCCTGATAAGACGGAAGATCTTGATTACTTCTATCCGACAGACGTGCTTGTGACAGGATACGACATCATCTTTCTTCTGGGTGATCCGTATGGTATTCTCAGGATATGAGCATACAGGAAAAGCTCCGTTTAACACAGTACTGATCCACGGTCTTGTAAGAGATTCTCAGGGACGTAAGATGAGTAAGTCTCTTGGAAATGGTATCGATCCGCTTGAGATCATCGACAAGTACGGTGCAGATGCCCTGAGACTGACACTGATCACAGGAAATGCACCTGGTAACGATATGCGTTTTTACAACGAGCGTGTTGAGGCAAGCCGTAATTTTGCAAACAAAGTATGGAATGCATCAAGATTTATTATGATGAACATGGAGAAGAACGTTGTAGAAGAACCGGAAGACTTCCTGCTGAAACCAGCAGACAGATGGATCCTTTCCAAGGTAAACAGTCTGACAAAAGAAATGACAGAGAACATGGATAAGTTCGAACTCGGTATTGCAGTTCAGAAAGTTATGACTTTATCTGGGATGAGTTCTGTGACTGGTATGTAGAGATCGCAAAAAGTGCGTCTGTACAAGAAAAGAAGAAAATCAAAAAGCTGCCAATGCGGCACTGTGGGTTCTGAAAACAGTACTGGCTAATGCATTAAAGATGTTGCATCCATATATGCCGTTTATCACAGAGGAAATCTTCTGTACGCTTTGTCCGGAAGAAAGACCATTATGCTGGCTCCGTGGCGGAATACACCGAAGAAGTGGAATTTTGCAAAAGAAGAAGGCAGATGTGGAAACCATCAAAGTACTGGTTAAAAAAAAAGGGTATCCGTAATATCCGTTCCGAGATGAATGTTCCACCAAGCCGCAAAGCAAAAATACTTCATTGTATCTCCGGATGCAGACCTGTGTGAGCTGTTTGCTTCCCACAAAGATATTTACAGTCAGCTGATTTCTGCAAGTGAGATCGACGTACAGGCAGATAAAGCAGGAATTCCGGAGGATGCGGTATCCGTTGTTATCCCGAATGCTGTTGTATACATTCCGTTAGAGGAGCTGGTAGATATGGCAAAAAAGAACGGAACGACTGGAAAAAAAGAAAGCAAAACTTGAAAAAGAGCTGGCTCGTTCCAACGGTATGCTGAATAATGAGAAATTCTTACAAGCGAAGCTCCTTTGGAAGCAAAAAAAGGTGCAGGAAGAAAAAGAGAAGTTGCAGGCTAAGCAGGAGCAGATGATAAGCTCAGGTCAAAAGAGCGTCTTTATTCAGCCGGTGGCGTGGACGGTTATTTTTATGGCAGGGTGTATTGGTTGTTCAACATGCACAAATTACAAGAGCAATGTGCGAAAAAGCAACTTTGAAAAAAAAAGACTGGAAACGAAAGTATTATATAGTATATATATACGATTTTTTGTAGGGAAAGAAGGGCATTACCAAGCAATCAAAAAGTGAAGACCGTGAATAAAGACTTAGGAGGCATGGATCAGAACCTTCCTGCACTGGAAGCTGCTGAGAACACCATACGATCGAGTATCTGCACGAGGTACATGGAGAAAAAAACGTGATTATTTGAATTATTTTTTGGTGGCCGAGTTTCAGAAGATCCTCGATGAAAAGAAATCTATGAACAGGACGCATTGGTGGTGCAAGTGAGGCACGTGGGCAGTAGAGGACAGGGATGGATTCTATGAGTATAAGGTGAATATGAACCTTTTGAGAAAAAAGCCAAAGAGTTACTGCCGGACGGATCCGTAGATACGGTCGCCAGGTGATATATATCATCCGGCTGTAAAGGGAACAGATGGAATCGGAGTTTGAAACCATTGCCGCGGGTGGGTTGCCAGAGAACAGGGAACACTTCGCGGAACCGGTTTTGGACGAAGTGAGGGATTACCTTACCTATTTTTTTCGCTGATGGATGGGAAGATTGATATTGAGAATGATAAGATCAGGATCCAGCCAATCTATGAGGTGAGCGGAGATGCGAATCTTACTACCGGAAGCATAGATTTTACAGGAGATATTGTGATCCACGGGCAGTGTGGAATCCGAGTTACGGGATCAAGGCAAACCGGAAGTATCACGATTGATGGAAAAACGGAAGCCTGTAATCTGGAAGCCGGTAAGGATATCATTTTTAAGAAGTGGAATGGTCGGAGGGAACAAGGCACATGTCAGAACCAAAGGAAAATGCAAAGTTTAATATATACAGTCATCCAGGTAGAGGGAGATATGGAGGCAGACGTATTGCTCAACCGCAGTTGCGTGCAGAGGATCTATTCTGATCCAGGGCAAACAGCGAAGATCATCGGTGGGATGTCAGCGCAGTCAAGGGAATCAAGGCAACCACGATTGGAAATGACGCAGAGATGCGGACAGCTGTGACCGTTGGAGTAAGTGCGGACTGTATTTCAAGACTGAATCTGCTGAAGAAGATGGATATTACCAAAAATGGAATTTTGATAAGATCGAACAGGGACTTGCCAAGTTCGAAGAGATGCAGAAGGAGCGCGGAGTAAGCTATAAGGAAGATCCGAGAAGAGTGGCACTCTTGCGTACCAGAATCCAGAATACGGCTACACTTGCAGGAGATGAGGGCGAAGTGAAGCGGCTTGAGCGCATGATTTTCAGATGGGGCGAATGCAACGGTCTGTGTGACAAGAGATGTATTCCCTGGGTATCCATAGCGATCAGGGATCAGGTTTTAAATGTGAAGAACAATGCAAAATGCGTGGAGTTCTATCATCTGAACGGAAAGATCTGTACGAGAACAGCTGAGGATTAACGGACAATAACAGGCAGAAGGTAAAAAAAGATAAGATAGCATTTCAGGAGAAACGGGTTACAACCGTAAATTTCCTGAAATGCTATTTTTTATATTTTATATTATTGACGAAAAACTACTTTATTTTAATGGAAATTTCATAATTTGACATTGAAAGTGAATTCTTCCTATATTATAATCAATCAGTGAGAAAGAAATGATCAGCCAGTCTGCAGTTAAGCATGTACAGGCGGATCAGGAGAGAAATGATCAGTCAGTACAGGAAAGGTACGGAAATTAAGATGATAAATTTTGAAGAAGAATTGAAAAACTTTAAACCAAGTCTGGAAGTGGAAGAGGCAGAGCAGGCAATCTATAATCATGAGCTGACAGACATGACGGATGTTATGCAGGAAATGCCGCAGGAATTAAAAGCGAAAGAGAACAGATAACAGGTAGATCACATGCACAGTGGCATGACAGATAGAGAGGTTTTTCATGAGATGTTATGGTGCGGTGCAGAACAGCAAGGGAGATAACTGCCAGAACTGCGGAACGAATGTAAAAGTATACAAAAAGATTTTTGATGGCATCTAATGCCTATTACAATGATGCATTGGAGAAAGCCGGTGTCAGGGATTTGTCAGGGCAATTGAGAGCCTGAAAATCAGTCTGCGTTTTAATAAATTAAATATTGATGCAAAAAATTTGCTTGGATTGATCTACTACGAGATGGGAGAATGGTGACTGCCCTCACGGAGTGGGTGATCAGTGAATTATCAGCCGAAGGATAATCTTGCGAGCAGGTACTTAGATGAAGTGCAGAAGAATCAGGCAAGACTGGATTCTGTCAATCAGACGATCAAGAAATACAATCAGGCATTGCTTTACTGCAAAGCAGAACAGCCGTGATCTTGCAATCATTCAGTTGAAAAAGTATTGTCGCTGAATCCAAAGCTGGTGAGTGGACATCAGCTTCTGGCGCTTTTTATATATTCAGGAAGGACGCTATGATCTTGCGAAGAAATCACTGCGGAATGCCGGAAAAATTGATGCCAATAATACTGTGACACTGCGCTATCTGAAAGAAGCCAATGCAGCCTTAAGAGAGCAGAATCCGAGCAAGAAGCAGAAGAATGATGAACTCATTTCCTATCAGAGTGGCAATGAGACAATCATCCAGCCAAAATATCTGAAGGACAATTCTGCAGTCGGTACGATCATTAACATGGTGATCGGAATCGCAATCGGAATTGCAATCACCTGTTTCCTTGTGGTTCCTGGCGTGAAGAACCGTGATGAACAATACGAAAGCAGAAGTGCTGGATGCAAATAATACGATTTCTTCCAAGAATCAGACGATCACAAGCCTGCAGAGTCAGGTGGATGACCTTACCAGTCAGATCACGGATGCGAAGAACAGCGAGGAAGAATCTGCCAACAAACTGGGAAAGCTATGACAAACTTCTGACTGCATATGAGACATACACCACAGGAGACATTGAGAAGGCAGGAGATGCATTGAGCAGTGTCAATGTGGATGACCTGAGTGCAGATGCAAAAGTATTTATGATACCATCAATGCACACTGGGTGAATGCCGAATACATGGTCGCATTATATAAGGAAGGTTATGATGCATATTCCGGCAAAAAGTATATGATGATGCCGTGAGTGCACTTTCCAAAGTCGTCGAGATGGATGAAAACCATGAGAATGGAAATGCACTGTACTATCTTGCACAGGCATACCGCAAAGAACGAGGATATGGAAAATGCCAAAATCTATTATCAGAAAGTGGTAGAATTGTACAAATACAGAGACGCGGCCGCAAACTCACAGAACTATCTGGATCAGTATGAGACAGACACCCGCCCGTTAATAAAAAAGACAAACTGATATTAAAAAAGTACGAAGAAAGATCGAAACCGGAAATTCCGGGGAGACTCCTTTTTTATTCATGACAATAAAAATACTTGAGCGAGCATTCCTATTGTTGCTGAAAATCATAAGCAAGAATGGAAAAGAGGAACAAGAGCATGAAACCCAGTATATTATGGAAAAAGGATGTTTAGTTGTCTATGTGCCACGTGAGTTGACCATCATCAGGCAAACCGCATCCGCACGGAGACAGATCTTCTGATCGACACCCACCATGTCAGACATCTGTGC
>VOFJ01000243.1_pt1 | contig 14771 bp, 23 predicted proteins | sample 5384081 | NCBI WGS metagenome assembly VOFJ01 (sample SAMN12384729, study PRJNA508395) | human gut metagenome | isolation source: healthy gut I | host: Homo sapiens
CAACTGACAGGTCTGAGTTCACTGAACCTTGCGTCCAACAATATGAAGGCAGTAGACGTCAGCAGGAATACATTGCTTACATATTTGAATCTTTCAGGAATGTCGATTGACAGCATGGACGTAGCAGCAAATACACAGCTTGAAACGCTTGATTTAAGCAGCAATCTGATTGCGACTATTGATGTCAGCAAGAACACCGCGCTTGCAGAATTGAATCTTTCTGACAATAAACTGGAAAAAATCGATGTCAGCAAGAATACGGAATTGGCGACATTGAAACTTGATAATAACAGCCTGGTTGCGATTGATATTTCAAGCTGTCCGAAACTGGCAGAGGGAGAATTCAGCTGCACCGGCAACAGCAGAACTATCACACTTTCAGAACCAAACTATATCTTTAATATGGCAGAACTGGAGAAGGATGGTTATGTCAAGGAAATAACGGATGTTGTAAGAGAAGATGATACCGTAGGATATGCATGTATCCAGCTTACAGATGCAAAAGGCAACTCAAAAGTAAAAAGACGGTGAGATAACCGGTTATACACTGTATCCAAATCTTGAAAAGAAAGCAGTAAAATACAGTTATTATTATGGACTCGGTAAAGGAACCGTTGATTTTACACTGAATATTACAAATCCACTGTATTTGTATGTATGGTATACAACAAACGGTGAAGTGACAAACAGCGGAAATGGTGCGCTGAAACTGAAAGTTGGCGATATGACAACGCTGACAGCAAAAGACAAAGAAGATAATGTTTACAGCAATATTACATGGGGTTCCAGTGATAAAAATGTATTTACCGTTGATAATAACGGACTTCTTACATGTGTTGGAGAAGGAACCGCAAATTTATATGTAAACATCAACAACAAAACAAGAGCTTATGTAGAGGTTGACTGCCATAAACCGGTCACCCGTGTTGGACTTACCGATGATAAGAATAAAGAATACAACGATGGGGGGATGTTATAGAGCTGAAGGCAGGAACCTGGGTAGATGAATCTTTGAGTAAGAAGAATCTGACAGCAACCTGTTATATTGATGATAATGATACTGTTGCAGGCAGCGAGTATTCAGGCGTTACATATAAAGTAACAAGTACGCTGGATGTGAACGGAACAGCAACCAGCAAGGTTATTTCATGTACAAATAAGGGTATTGTAACTGCAAGAGGTGCAGGTACTGCATATCTGCATTGTATATCCAATGATTCCGGTGTGGAGACGATGCTGGAGTTCCATGTAACACAGATGGGTGAGAGCGTTTCTGTTACACCGACAAAAGCGACGATGTTCCCAGGCGGTACAACAACGATTACCGCAACTGTAACACCGGATACAACAGCAAATAAGGATGTCGTTTGGTCGTCCAGCGACGAATCGATACTGACTGTTGATGAGAGCGGTAAAGTTACAGCAAAAGCAGCAGGAACAGCGACTGTTTTCTGTAAACTGAAAGACCAATGAAGATATTTATGCAAGAACGGATATAACAGTGAATGCCAGCTCCGCCGGACTGAATCTGAATTATTCCACATATGACCTTGTTCTGGGTACTACTGATACTGCAGACAGGTCCGTGACGCTTGTAGCTGAAATTGAGGCAGAGGATGCATCGATTTATAAAAAGACATGGGCAAGCAGCAATACGAGTGTTGTAACAGTCAATGCCAGCGGTCTTGTTACTGCAAAAGGTCCTGGAACAGCAACCGTTACATGTACGTTGTCAGACGGTACGATGGCAGAATGCCAGTTTACGGTTATTTCAAAGGTTACAGGATTAACGATTACAAAAAAGATTCATCAACCATGTATGCAGGCAATACGATGACAGTGACAGTGACCGTTAAGCCGGACAATGCAACGGATTCCTCTATTGCATGGAGTTCATCGGACCCAACGGTAGCAGCAATTGCAGAAGATGGTACGATTACAGCATATAAAAAAAGGACAGACAACGATTACTTGCAGCGCGTTAGATGGAAGTGGAAAGAGCAGCCAGTTCTTACTGACAGTAAAACAGCAGGCAACCAGTGTAACAATTGATAAAACAGCAGTTACCGTATACATTGGAAAGACAGAAACAGTGACTGCCAAGGTGCTGCCGGATACAGCAGACAATAAAGCGCTGAACTGGGAAATAGACGACAGTGACGTTGCAACTGTTTCGAGTGGTAGAATCACAGGTAAAGCAGTGGGTACAGCTACGGTTCGGGCAACGACAAGAGATGGCAGCAATATTACAAAAGAAATTAAAGTAACCGTTTTACAGCAGATTAATACGATTACACTGGATAAGACATCCGAAACTTTAAAAGTCGGACAGAATGCAACACTCGTAGCATCGATAAGTCCGATAAAGCCATCAAATGCCGGATTGGTTTGGTCTTCGGATAATGACAAGGTTGCAAAGGTAAATCAGAATGGCGTGATTACAGCAACCGGACGCGGCAGCACAATCATTTGGTGTAAGGCAGCCGATGGCGCTGGTGCAAAAGCACAGTGCAGAGTTACAGTGACACAGCCGGTAACCGCGATTCGGTTAAACAACGCAAATGTAAGCTTATTTACAGGTAAAAACGTTTCCTTATCAGCAACAGTAACGCCATCAAATGCAAATAATACAAAAGTAACATGGGCATCTTCGAATACGAAGATTGCAAATGTATCTGCAAACGGTCAGGTTACAGCAATTGCTGCAGGTACAGCTGTTATAACATGTAAAGCACAGGATGGCAGCGGAGTCATTGCAACCTGTAAGGTAACGGTTAAGAATCCGGTTACATCCATTAAGCTGAATAAGACGACAAAGAGCGTATTTGTTGAAAAACCTATAAGTTAAAAAGCAACAGTAGGTCCAAAGAATGCGACAAGCAAGACAGTAACATGGAAGTCTTCTAACACGAAAGTTGCAACAGTAAGTTCATCCGGTGTAGTAAAGGGCAAAAAGGCAGGTACAGCAACGATTTACTGTATTGCAAAAAGATGGAAGCGGTATACAGACATCCTGCCAGATAACGGTAACGAAGCCTGTTACAAAAGTGAAACTGAATAAGAAGTCTCTTAGCTTAAAAGTGAAAAAGAGTTATACCTTAAAAAGTAACGGTAGGACCAAAGAGCGCTACAAACAAGAGCGTAACATGGAAGTCTTCAAATAAGAAGATAGCAACTGTATCACAGAATGGTACAATTGTAGCAAAGAAGAAAGGTACCGTAACGATTACAGTAAAAGCAAAAGACGGAAGCGGAAAATCCGCAAAATGTCGTGTAAAGGTTAAATAATCTGTTTTGAAAAATGCATCAAGACATTAGTCGGGATGATAGAAGACAGAAAGAGAGCCGGTTTGCAGAATGAAAGAGTTCTGTAAGCCGGCTTTTCTTTAATCCCTCTTTTTGGTGATATGTGTCCGTAAAATTAAATAAGCCCTCTTACAATAGAGGACTTATCTAATATCTTTAACAACAAAGAAATAATATGAATTAAGAACTGTATTTATAGTAACGGAAAATTATGAACAAATTATGACGATAAAAACAACGATTTGAAAATTAAAAGTAAGATTTTTTTGACAAAACCAGGAAAATGTGCAAATTTTACAAAAATTAAATATACGCTTTGTCGATATTGACAACGGATAGAAAACGAAAAAACAGCCGCATAAGAAGCAAAAAACAGCCGCAAACGGATAGGATATTGCCATCCATTTGCGGCTGCAATTTATATTAGTGAAGCAGATGGTCAACCGGCAGATAAACCGGAAGTCCGTCTTTATATTGCAAGGATACTTCACCGATAATAAGCGGACGAAGATATGCTGTCATTTCGGCAGTGACATCATTTCCTTCTTTTGTAATCCAGTCAAGCGGAACAGATTTTTGCTTTGTTTGCAATTTCAGCGACATCAGCCGGGCGGATAACCCATTGATAGGGGTCATTGGAGATTCGTTCAATTTGTGCAGCCATAATTCCGGTTGAACCGGAAGCTGCATATTTAACAGCCGCCTGACCGAGCGCAAAGGATTCATTGATATCGGTGCGGGATGTAATATGACCGGCACAACGCTGCAGTACATTTAATTCAATGGAGCGTACTTTTTACACCGATTTCATCCCGGACAAGATATTCCAGCGCCTTGCCTGCGCCGCTTAGCTGGGCGTGACCGAATTTGTCGGCTACAGCAGAGTCTGCGCTGATGTAGGTTCCGGTTTCGTCATGAATACCTTCTGACACCGCTACAATAACGGTTTTTTTCTTTTCCCGTTTTTGCCTTTACATCCTGCAGAAACTGTTCTTTGAAAAAGAAACTTCCGGCAGATAGATTAAATCAGGCGCCTGACTGTAGGTAGTTCTTGCAAGAGCGGATGCGGCAGTCAGCCATCCGGCGTCGCGTCCCATAATTTCAATAATAATGACAGCCGGCACTTTATAAATATAAGCGTCATGCGCAACTTCCAAAAACGGTAGAAGCAACATATTTAGCAGCCGAGCCAAAACCGGGTGTGTGGTCGGTTGCAAACAAATCATTGTCAATCGTTTTCGGAATACCAATTATTTTTACATCAGAATGAATGGATGCGGCGTAATTGCTCAATTTTAAAACGGTATCCATCGAGTCGTTTCCGCCAATATAGAAAAATGCGCCGATTCCATATTCTTCAAAACGGTCAAAAAATCTGTTTATACGGTTCTGAGTCTTTTTCGTAGTCCGGAAGCTTGTACCGGCAGGAGCCAAGATACATGGCAGGTGTCAGTTCAAGGGTATTGAGCATGGGAAAATGGGAAAGTGCCATCAGAGACATATCCATCAGGTTGTTATCCAGTACGCCGGTGATACCATGAAGGGAACCGTAGATACGGGTGAACTGTCCGGATTTCTTAACTCCGTCAATCACGCCTGCAAGCGAAGCGTTAATAGCCGCGGTAGGACCGCCTGATTGTGCCACAATACAATTTTCTTTTTTTTCCATTTTTGTTCTCCATTCTTTTGTGAATTCAAGACGCGCGTCTTGGTGTAGAATCTTAAATTACAAGGTTAATTGAATGATTCCTTTTTCGTATAAAATATCAGGATTATACGACATTTTTTGCCTGACGAAGTCCCGGAAGTCCCAGGTCTTCTTCCCGGTTTACATAGGTATACTCCCTGAAGTTCATTTGTGACAAATAGTTTGTTTATCATAGGATAAATACCGGAAATGGTATCATCCGCTTTTTCAAAATGAACATCAAAGGTATCGCCGGTCAAAGGCTCACCAAGTGTAAAAAGCTGCCGGTGCCTGGTTTACATAAATGATACCGCCAATCATCTGCAGTTCTTTCATATGGCAGAGCGCTTTCTTGATAATGTTGTATTCATATGCATGTTCTTCGGATAATTCCGGATTCAGCATATCGTGCTTTTCCTGCCAGTTCCGGGCAATTGTCAGGCACGCATCAATATGTTCTTCGGAAATCCGCCGAAAATATTGATAGTCCGTATAATCGTGTAAAAACCGATTGATATGGTTCCGTTTCCCATGCAGCTTCTGCCCGCGAAGATTTGTTAATTTGTCAACGGTATAAATGTAGTCAAAATCACCGGGGTCTGTGGTATAGGAAAAATCTTCCTGATACCAGCCTGTAATGATATCATAAATTTCAGGCGTTGCACAATGCAGACAGGGAACTGCGCCCCTGCGCTTGAAAGAAGGTGCAGACCTGTTCAAATACAGATTTTGCATGGCTTAGATATTCCGGGTTCCGGATATCTTTGACAAAATCCGTATTGTATCCATTGGGAAAGTAAAAAGAAGAAGGACGCCCTTCTTCTTCTACTATAAAAACAAGCATATCCGAAAGAATTGTAAAGGATACCTGATAATATTCTGCCCATAACACAGCATTTCCGGGACAAAAGGCACAATCCCTGATGCTGTTTCCTTTCAGATATCTGTTCAAAACTTCAAGCTGCGATAAATCAGGTTTTATCAGTTCCATCATATTTCTTTTCTTTCTATTTTTTTCTCTATTCTCTATATTTTATTCTGCGATGTCCGATATTTGAATCGGGATTCTATCGTGTACTGCGATGTCCGATATTTGAATCGGGACGTAAATTTCAATCGTTTATTCAGGGCTGTACAGCAAGGTCAGAAGATTTTTTGCGTCCATATGTCATAAGTCCGTCGATAATTGCTTTTTGTTATCGTCGGAAGTCTGAATCTCGACAATTTCAAGAAGACTGTTGACATAGCCGCTCCATTTTTTCATAAATCTTCCCTTGGGCATCATCCGATACCGGAGCAAGAGCAGAAATGTCGGAAACATCATCATCTGCATTGTCATCAGAACCTTCTGAAATCCGGAAAATTACAGAATCCGGTGTGAGAGAATCCTGTCCATAAGCTATCGTATAGAGTTCCTCTGTTCGAACCTGTCCGCAGTCATACATTTCCACAATCAAATCATGGATGCAGTCTTCCAGTTTATTAAAATGATGCTGGTACCGAAGCTTCATAATATCATCTGCGTCTGCCATATCTTCTTTGTTGTACCAATAACCCATGCTGCTTGCTGCATCCGTTTCAAACAAATCATCGCTGTGCTTTTTGGTGTGCTGCAACGGACCGTCGGCTGCGCTTTTTTTGATATCCGTTCTTTGGAAGCCTGAATCGTCCAGATAATCAGGCAAATGAGCGATATCAAAAGAAGAATACCAAAAATAATTGCCAGAATTGTTTTCGTCATAGTTTGTCTACCTACCATATTTCATTTGCAATCACAGAAAATCTGTGACAAAAGTTTTCATACTTAGAAATCATTATACTACAATGCAGGGGATGATTTCAATTCCTGTATTGGAAAAAAAAAACGAGATGGAATCAAATTTTAGGTATTGCATGTAAAGATTGCCTATAGTATAATGTTATCAAAGCTGAGATGTACTAAGATTCTTGCGATTTTGAACCTACATTTTTTGAATAAAAGGGATTCCTATATTGCTGTTTGCGATGCCAGGCCTCTTTTTATTGTGGAAGGCAGAGATTCAGTTGCGGTTGCCCACCTAGCGTTGCTAGGACTCAAAATGCAGGAACGCATTTCAGTTTCTACAAATGATAAAGAGCAGCATCTATGATGCTGCTTTTTTACCGTATAAAAGTTTCCGAAAACGGATACCGTACAGTTAAAATATAGTATGTCGCAGGAATGGGAATTTTATGAAAAAATTTTTTTCTTTTTTTTGGTTTAAAACGTATCCGAAAGAATCTGCCTGCAGCAGGCGTTATAGGTCTGTTGATAATTGCAATGCTGTATGCGGGAAAAAATGCATCGGAGAAAAGAAACGCAGCCGAATCCGACAAAGGATTTTCGATTGCAGATATTACGATTTTTTCCAGTATCAGGGACAATACCGGAGCAAAGCCGGAATATACTGATAAAGAAGACGATTCTGCAGAGGTTTCGAATGTGGCAAATCAAAAAAAAATATGAAATTCGTGTTTTGATTTCAAAGGATGGCGCATATATTCATAACAATGTAACAGTAACCGGTAATACAGAAATATTCGTTTATATGGATGATGAGACAGAGCCGCTTCATTTAAAAAAAGGGGAAGTTCTGAATTTGAATCAACTGGCGGAAGAAACTTCATTTGACAGGGTGACTGTTGTTGCAGAAAATGGGAAAATTACAGTATCAAGCGTCGAAAAAGGCGATGGGGCGCCTGCTTACAGGGGAAAACTTTGTATTGAAAAGAAAAGCGGCGGATATGTGGTTGTAAATGAGATTGATTTGGAAGAATATCTGTATGCTGTTGTATCAAGTGAAATGCCTTCTTCGTATGAAAAAAGAAGCGCTCAAAGCACAGGCAGTCTGTGCGAGAAGCTATGCTGTACGAAACATGCAGGCGGGGGCGTTTCAGGAATATGGGGCGGATTTGGATGATACAACGTCCAGTCAGGTCTATAACAACATTCCGGAAACAGAATCAACGATAGAAGCGGTCAATGAAACAGCGGGAATGATTATGTCCAGTGAAGGGGAGATTGTAAATGCCTATTTCTTTTCGACATCCTGCGGTACGACCTGCAGAAATGACGATGTATGGAATGGGGAAAAACTGCCATATTTAAACGACCAGTTGGAAGCTTATGGGGAAGCAGATAAAAAGCGTCTTGCGGATACGCCGGTTATGCTTGAAAGTGGATATTTTCAGGTGGCAGATGGAAAATTATCGACGGAAGAAGTTTTTCGGGATTTTATCGATAATAAGATTTATGTAAACAGTATCGAGAAAGACGAACCGCTTTACAGATGGACTATTTCCTATGATGCACAGCAAATGGAAGATACCGTTTACCGGGAGATACAAAATATGGTATTATCAGGAAGCGGAGATGTGACTTTTTATAACAAAGAAGGAGCGGAAACGGATGCGTCCGGGGCTGTGCAGCAAAATGGTGTTTCAGAAAACGCTTGGAAGCCTGCAGGATATCCGAATTTCCAATCGGGGAAATAGCGGAATTGCGCAGGATGTGTTAATATATGGGAAACAGGCATCTGTCAGAATCAGCGGACAGATGGCGATAAGGCAGCTTTTTTCATCCGGCAGACGTCAGCATTGAAAAACAGGATGGAATCAGTTTGTCAGGATGGACGATGCTTCCGAGTGCCTATTTTTATATTAAAAAAAGATGAAGATGGAAATTATGTGCTGCGCGGCGGCGGATTCGGGCATGGTGTTGGAATGAGCCAGAATGGAGCAAAATGCGCTTGCAGCAGCAGGATATGATTATAGAGCAATTTTAACACATTATTATAATGGGGTAGTAATTGAAAATCTTAATCAGATGGGATATAACGCAAAATGAAGAATAGGGTAAAAAATACGAAAAAAGAGGATAGAACGAATGGAAAATATTCCGGTTATCCGGACGATTCGGGGCGCACTTCGGGTGAATCGGGAGAATTCAGTTGTCTGCGTTTGCAGCACAGGCAGCATTTTTTTTTTACTGCTCTCATTTTTTCCATTTGTAATGATATTGTTAATCAGTGTCCGCTTTTTACCGGTTACACAGGCGGAATTTACGGAAATGGTAACAAGTTTATTCCCGAATGAAATGCTGGAATATTTTAATTACATGGTAGAGGAAATCTATAGTTCTCCGGTCAGCGCCACAATGCTGGTATCGGTTATTGTAGCTGTCTGGTCTGCGTCAAAAGGAACGATGGCAATTGAGCGGGGACTCAATTTTATGGACAGGACGGAAGATACAAAGAACTATTTTCTGCGGCGGTTAATGAACGCGTTTTATACGTTGATATTCTGCGTGATGCTGATTGCGTTTATAGGTGTTTATGTCCTTGGTAATACGATTATGGAAACCATCGTTGCAAAAACAAAATGGGGCGACTTTTCAGAGACAATTTTTTTTTTATTCCAGACTTCTTACTGCGCCGGTTCTGGTATTTGCGGTTATCCTTTTGGTTTATTGCAGGCTGCCGGATAATCATCTGCGGTTGAAAACAGCGATACCAGGCGCTGTCTTTACAACGGTCTGCTGGGTATTTTTGTCCGCTGCATTTTCAGCATACATCAGCTATTTTGGAATCAATACCTATATGTACGGAAATCTTGGGGGCATGGTAATTACCATGCTGTGGATGTATGTGTGTATGTATATCTTATTGCTTGGTGCGGAGATGAACCTGTTTTTCCGGGATGAACTACGGACAATATACAGGAAGATAAAGGAATTTATCAGACAGAGAAAATCAAACAAAAAAGAATCCCAAAAAGAAAAAAAATTGAAAGAAAAAAATTAAACGGAAAGAAACAAAAAAGAAAAAATTAAATCGAAAAAGAAAAAATAAATGAAATACAGCATGAAATCACATAAAAAATAAGTTGAAAAAAATATACGCAGAAGCAATATACTAAACCTATATCAGGAAAATGCATAAATGAAGGGGAAAAATGAAACAGAGCAGGAGGATGCAATAATATGAAAAGAAGAAATCTGCGTAATGAGGGTTTTTCGCTGGTTGAGTTGATTATTGTAATTGCAGTTATGGCAATTCTGGCAGGTGTTTTGGCGCCGGCACTTATCAAATATATCCGGAAATCGAAAAGAAGCGTTTATATTGAAACAGCAGAGGAGATTCAGAAGGCTGTCGTCAATATGGTAGTGCTGGCAGAAGAAGATGGTTATGAAATCAGAGCGGTTACATACAATGGTTCCAATGATGATACGGTTGGAAGCGGAACGTTGCTGTGCAAAGATGGCGCGGCTTTTTCTGATATGTCGGATGCTTCGGCAAAACAAAAATATTTCAGCGACATGTGCAATACGTTAAGTATGGGAAAACTGATACTGGGAACCGGCAATGGAACGCCGCTACAGATTGCACTTTCCGAAAGCGGTTCCGTTGTGGCTTCTGATTCTGAAACCGGTGTCCAGTCCGTTATTATATTATCCGATAGAAAAGGCAAATTGAAAGCAAAACTGTCCTATTCGCAGACGGATGGTAAATGGATTATCACAGAAAGCTACTAGCGCGGTCTGTTATTTGCTGCTCGTGCAGTCCGGGAAAATGCTGCTCGTTCAGTCCGTAAAAAGATTGACAGCATGAACAAACGTGATATATAATGAACGATAGCATGAACGCAGTTTGTTGGACATCGACGCACTTGCTTGCAAGGAGTGGAAGATGGACAAGAAACTATGTGAGTGCAACGAACACCGAGAATCAGAATGATTCGAGGTGCGTTCATGCGAGACGAAAACGTAGTAACGAAAAAAAAAACGCTGACGATGCAAAAAGATAGAATCTGTCTGACAGAGAGACCGGGTCATCGGCTGGAAGCCTGGTTGAGCGCCATATTCTATTTAATTTCACATCTGAGTTTTATTTCTGAAAAAAAAAGAGTAGGAAATAACGCATTATGCCCGTTAAAGCATAAAATGAGTGCTGTTATTTTGGAAATATCTGTGCTTTCGGATAAAGAATATTTGTAAAAATAACGGAATCAGGGTGGTATCGCGGTGTTGCTCCGTCCCTTTGTGGACAGGGGCTTTTTTTGTTGCCTGCTGCACCGCTGTAGAAGGCAGCAAAAATAACAAGACTATAATAACAGGCAATTGCGAAACTATGAATTTTTTCATAATGGTTGTGCAGAATGCATGATGCCAGAAGCAGGTGGTATGAGGTCGCCGGTACTTAGACACTGTACTTTGGTGTCTTATGTACCGCTGCGACCGAATCGCGAAAACGTCCTGCGCTGGTATCCATGCATTGGCACAACCCATACAAGATTTTCCGCGTTTTGCAAACGCCTAACTATAATAACCAGAAAAGGAGATTATAAAATGAAAGAAAGATTAGAGGCAATTAAGGCGGCAGCGCTTGCCAAAATCAATGAAGCAGATATGTTTACATCATTAAATGACGTAAAAGTTTCTGTGCTTGGAAAAAAAAGGGGAACTGACGCAGGTATTAAAAAGGAATGAAAGATGTAGCGCCGGAGGACAGACCAAAGGTTGGGCAGATGGTAAATGATGCAAGACAGGCAATTGAAACTGCTCTTGAAGAAAAAGACAAAGTCTATCAATCAGGCGCTTCGTGCAGAAAAAATGAAGCGCGAAACAATTGATGTTACACTTCCGGGAATCAAAAAAATAGATGGACACAGACATCCAAATCAGATTGCATTAGAAGATTTGGAACGTGTATTTATCGGTATGGGATATGAAATCGTGGATGGACCGGAAGTTGAATATGATAAATATAATTTCGAACTCTTGAATATTCCTGCCAACCATCCGGCAAAAGATGAGCAGGATACATTTTACATTACAAAAGACATTTTGCTTCGTACCCAGACTTCGCCTGTACAGGCAAGAATTATGGAAAAGGGAAAACTTCCAATTCGTATTCTTTCTCCGGGACGTGTGTTCCGTGCGGATTGAAGTAGACGCAACGCATTCACCATCCTTCCATCAGGTCGAAGGACTTGTTATTGATAAGAATATTACAATGGCAGATTTAAAAGGAACGTTACAGCAGTGGGCAAAGGAATTCTTCGGCGAGGATACAAAGGTAAAATTCAGACCGCATCATTTCCCATTTACAGAGCCATCTGCTGAAATGGATGTAACCTGCTTCAAATGCGGCGGAAAAGGCTGCCGGGTATGTAAAGGAAGCGGCTGGATAGAAATTCTCGGATGCGGCATGGTTCATCCGAAGGTTTTAAAAGATTGCGGAATTGACCCTGAAGTATATTCCGGATTTGCATTTGGAATCGGCCTTGAGCGTGTAACATTGTTGAAATATGAGATTGATGATATGCGTCTTCTTTATGAAAACGATGTGCGGTTCTTACAGCAGTTTTAGAAATATCAGACAACGAAAAACTCATATTTTTAAAATATAGTTTTGAAACGACCTGTGTTTAGAAAAAAAAAAAAATAAAAAGGAGATTTGAAAATGAATACACCACTTTCATGGATAAAAGTTTATGTTCCGGACCTTGAGGTTGAGGCGCAGGAATTTGTTGATGCTATGACGCTTTCCGGTTCTCATGTAGAAAGCTTTGAAAAAAAGAGACAAGAATCTTGAAAAAATTGTAGTTGGAAAAATAATGAAAATAGAGAAACATCCGGATGCAGACAAGCTGGTTGTCTGTCAGGTGGATGTCGGCGCAGAAGAACTGCTCCAGATAGTTACCGGAGCGCCGAATGTAAAAAGAAGGAGATTTGGTTCCTACGGTTCTGGATGGTGGAAAAAGTTGCCGGCGGACATGATGGCGGAGAGCTTCCACCGGATGGTATCCGGATTAAAAAAGGAAAACTTCGCGGCGTGCCATCGTATGGTATGATGTGCGCGATAGAGGAACTGGGTTCTTCCAGAGATTTGTACCCGGAAGCACCGGAAAATGGCGTTTATGTATTTCCGGCAGGCGCGGGATGTGAAACCGGGAGATGATGCAGTAAAAGCACTTGGACTGGATGATGTTGTAGTCGAGTATGAGATTACGTCAAATCGTGTCGATTGTTTCTCAATGATTGGTATGGCAAGAGAGGCAGCCGCTACATTTGACAAACCATTTTATCCGCCGGTTGTCAAAGAAACAGGAAATGATGAGGATGTAAATGATTATATTTCAGTAGAAGTGCAGGCACCGGACCTTTGCAAACGGTATTGTGCAAGGGTAGTAAAGAACCTGAAAATCGGACCATCACCAAAATGGATGCGTGAACGACTGGCTTCTCAGGGTATCCGTTCCATCAACAACCTGGTTGATATCACAAACTATGTAATGGAAGAGTTTGGACAGCCAATGCATGCATATGATTTGTCGACGATTGCAGGCAACAAGATTGTTGTCAGACGCGCAAACGATGGCGATACTTTTTTGTAACACTTGATGGACAGGAGCGCAAACTGGATAAGGATGTGCTGATGATCTGTGATGGCGAAAAAGAGATTGGAATTGCAGGTATCATGGGAGGTGAAAACTCCATGGTAACAGATGAGATTCAGACACTTTTGTTTGAGGCGGCATGCTTTGACGGTACGAATATCCGGTTGTCTTCCAGAAGGATTGGTCTTTCAACGGACGCTGCATTCAAATTTACAAAGGGACTGGACCCGAATCTTGCAGAAGAAGCCATTAACCGGGCATGTCAGTTGATTGAAGAAATGGGAGCCGGTGAAGTTGTCGGTGGAATCGTAGACGTATATCCAAATCCTGTTTCACCAAAGGAACTTCCATTTGAGCCGGAAAAGATAAACCGGCTGCTCGGTACGGATATCGGGGAAGACAGGATGCTTTCGATTTTTTTGAAAAAATCGGACTGTCCTATGACGCAGATACAAAGCTTTTTTGCTGATTCCAACATTCAGACAGGATTTGAATTGTATGGCAGATTTGGCAGAAGAAGTTGCACGTTTTTATGGATATGATAAAAAATTCCAATGTCACTGCCAAAGGGGCGAGGCAACAGTTGGAAAGAAACCATACAGCCACAGAATTTATGATATTGCCAGAAATATACTGGAAGGAAATGGATTTTCAGGCGGTATGTGTTATTCATTCGAGAGCCCGAAGGTATTTGACAAGCTGTTGCTTCCGGCAGATTCCGATTACAGGAAGGCAATCACAATTGCGAACCCGCTCGGTGAAGATTTCAGTATTATGCGGACGATTTCATTGAATGGCATGCTGACATCCCTTGCGACAAACTTTAACCGGAAAAATAAAACAGCGCGTTTATATGAATTTGGAAATGTATATCTTCCAAAGCAGCTTCCACTGACGGAACTTCCGGAAGAACGGATGAAGCTTACAATTGGTATGTATGGCGAGGGAGATTTCTTCCATTTGAAAGGCGTAATTGAAGAACTTTGCGACAAGCTTGGACTGAAAAATCAATGCACTTATGAGCCGGTAACCGAGCATCCGTTTTTGCATCCGGGACGTCAGGCAAATATTAAAAAGGACAATATGGAGCTTGGATTTATCGGACAGCTTCATCCGGAGGTATGTGATAATTACAACCTGAAAGGTGAAGTTTATGTAGCGGTCCTTGATATGGAAAATGTAGTTGCACTTTCTAACTTTGATTTGAAATATGAGGGCATTGCGAAGTTCCCTGGAAGCACCAGAGATTTGAGCATGGTTATGGATAAGAGCATTTTCGTCGGTCAGGTAGAAGCGTTGATTCGGAAATGCGGCGGCAAGCTTCTCGAAAGCTACAAATTGAGCAATACGTAACTTTGCT
>VOFJ01001546.1_pt1 | contig 14765 bp, 30 predicted proteins | sample 5384081 | NCBI WGS metagenome assembly VOFJ01 (sample SAMN12384729, study PRJNA508395) | human gut metagenome | isolation source: healthy gut I | host: Homo sapiens
GCAGTCCGCCACCGGTGCAAAGAGCTTGCGCAGGCTGGTATACTGCCGACCGGATGCCGGGCAAAACAGAATGCCGCGCCGATGCAGCTCCCGTATCTGCTCAAAGATCTCGTCTTCCAGCTCTTTCCTGCCGTATTGCAGCAGCGTACCGTCAATATCGCTGCAAATCAGTCTGATTGACATTTTCCGTCCTCATTTTTCAAGATAATTTTAGGCAATTCCCCGGCATCCAGAACACGGATGCCTTCGTCCATCAGCATCTTGGCAAAAAACACCCTGTCCGGGAATCTTTGTCCCGGAAAACGTTCCGTCGTAGATTTCCTTCACGCCGCAACTGGGACTGCGGGATTGCAGGATGGCAAGCTCCACCCCATTTTTTCTTTTGCGATGGCAAGGGCTTTTGGCTGCGCCTGCTCGGAACTCCCGGTCCACATTGATGCCCTCTTTGTTCGTGACAACGCCCTGCACGATTTCCGCCGGGCACCGCGGGTGGGCAGGCCGCCCAAAACCTCCGGGCAGACCGGAACCACCTGATGCCCCCGCGCAAAATCGCAGACCGCCTGATTGTAATTGTTTCCGCCGCTGTATTTGCAGTTTTCGCCCAGCAGGCAGGCGCTGACCAGAATCTTCATTGTTGCGCGCTCCGTTTTTCAGATACTGAATCTTTTCCCTATTCTACCACGCTTTTGGGCATTGAAAAAGAGGATTCTGCTTTTTTCCTATCCCCATACCGGGAGGTCCGCCGTAATCTTTTCTAATTCCTGTGCAAGAAACGTCAGTCTTTCCCTCAGATGGTTGTTATGCGGTGCATCTCCGTTCAGCAGATAGTCCGTTCTGACATTCAGGCAGGACGAAAGATCCTGCAGCAACTCAATCGAGCAGCAGCGGCTTCCCGTTTCAACTTTTGCAAGATGGTTCGCACTAACGTTCAGCATTATACTCAACTGTTCCTGTGTAATCCCCTTCTTTTTTTCCGCAAATCGCGGATACGTCCGCCGAAATTCTTTTTGCATCAAATCGCATTGTTCAATCCTTTCCTTTGCGCCGAAAACGCAAACAGGCCGAGACTCCTTTTCCGAGTCCCGGCCTGTTTTCAGCTTGAAAATGCACAATGACCGCGACTCGATGGAGCTGCTCTTGTGAGCAGCTCACGGAGTATTATCAGCCTTTAATGCATTTCAGGCAATTTTTCCCTCTTGCGCAACTGAAACTTGCGCCATGGCGATATTATAGCAAGTGTTTTCATCACTGTAAAGCGCTAAAATATACTGTTTTTGCGGCAAAACCGCTCATTTTTCTGCGATTTACTTTGACGGCTGCAATTTTTTCTTGAGGTCATCCAGCATCTTGCAAACCAATATACTGTTTTCAGAACAACCTTTCAGCAGGAAATCACTGCTGACTCCCATTGCATCCGACAGGCGTCCCAAGTGGTCTACTCCCAGATTGCGCTGTCCTTTTTTCCAATGCGCGAAGCTGCTGCACTGAAATTTCAGCTTCTTGCTGCAAGCCGTTCCTGCGTCCAGCCTTTTTTTTTCGAGGCGGCTTCCACGGATTCTGTTGCCGACTTGCACTTTGTCATAACTCATATTCGGTCGTCCTTTCTGCTGCTACGCAGCGGTTTGGGCGGAGGAACTGGGTTTTGTTTGCAATCCTCCCTGCGATAAAGATGCTTTCTCCTTTTCCGCATACCAGGATAATGCATGCGGATTCAAATTCGACTTTATTTCACAAAAAGCGAATTTGCTCATAAATTACCACAGAGTATTTTTTCCGTCAAGTCCTTTTTTTGCGGCGGAACGTGACAAATTCACACAACAAACTCACAAGAATGAATATCTGCACTCGAATTAAACATATTTCACTATAAACTCGTTTCAAAAACATCAATATGTCTTAGTTTGTAGCGCAACCATATCAAATTTTCTACGTTTTTCACAGGTCTCATTTTCACGATTCAACGCAAAAAATTAAACGCTGTCAGCATTTAACAAACGCATATAGTGTGCCCACTCATTTTATCCATCCCATTTATACACAGTTCGAACCAAAAGAACCGCATAAAGTTCTCATCAAAAAACAGGGAGTGACATCAAATCACTCCCCGTTTGCATTGATTGTATCAGAGTTTCGTCATCCAGAGCCCATGCAGATTGCAGTATGCGTAAACGGCCACCGGCTTTTCACTTCCCAGTTCAAACACCGCGTTGGGAGCCCGCCCCGGATTCAGATAGCGGATCTGCCCGCCGTTTTCAGTCTCCAAAAAAATCCACTGAGTATAGTGAACATCCGCCATGGGGTGCTCTACCGCGCCCACTGTGACCGTGAGACGACTGCCGGAAAGCTCTGCCACCGGCAGATGCTTCTCGCCGCTGGCTTCCACCGTATTGGGAACCAGCTCTTTCATTTTCTCCCCGCAGCAGACCAGCGGAACGCCTGCGTTATGGATGGTAGTGACGAGGTTGCCACAGTGATTGCAGATGTAAAACTTTGCCTTCTCATATCGAAATCCTCCATTGGAATGTTATCGGTGTGTTTCTTTTATCTATATGATAACATTTCCTATTTACGATTTCTGTGACTGAATCACGCAAAGCGTTTTTTTGGGCTCACTTGCAATAAATCTCAATGGCTTTCTGCGCAAATTCTGCGGCACCGGCACCGCCGGCAGCATTGATGTTTTCCGTAAATGCTCCGCCTGGCCCATACATCTGCCCCAGCTGATTCAGGATCACCTTGGAACAGTTATAGTAGTGCTCTGTGATAAACTCCTGCAGCTTCTTCACCTGTGCCTGCACTTCAGAGTCCGCCGGGTCTTTGCTCTGCATCCCGCCGAATGCCGCCACGATGTCCATCAGTTGACTGCTCATGTCCTTCTTTCTCGGTCTTATGGGCAGTTTTTTCCTCAAACTCTTTGTATTCCGGCGTTTCGCCCCATTCCTTTTGGCCTGCTCGGTATACTTTTTGATCTTCTGCGTATCAAATGCGGTAAAGTCCATAACCCTTCCTCCTGTGGATCGAATTTTCTGCGCAAGGCCGATCAGATCTTCAAGATGCTGCTTTTTCAATGTCAGAAGTGTGATCTGCTGTTCCAGTGCTTTCTGCCGGTCAAAAGCAGGATTCTCCACGATTTTTCTGGATGTCCTTCAGCGGAAATTCCAGTTCCCGGAACAATAAGATCTGCTGCAAACGTTCCAGCGCGGCATCGTCATACAGCCGATAGCCTGCTTCGGTACGGCCCGCCGCGCGCAGCAGACCGATTTTATCGTAATATTGCAGGGTCCGGATGCTCACTCCGGTCCGCTTGCTCACTTCGTTCACTGTCATCATCTTGCTGTCCTCCCTTGCGACAGCCACAGTATACGCTATGACGCTGCGTCAGGGTCAAGAGGTTTTCTGAAAAATTTTTCAGCCTTCCCTCTGCTCCACGATTTCCAAGCTGTCACGCCCCACACGGCAGAGCAGAAACAGCACCCGCACACCTGCGGCCTTTGCTTCGGCCAGTGCCGTGCCAAACTCCGGCTGTGTGCTGACATTTGGCCGCACCTCAATGATGCCTTCCATCTGAATCACGAAAGCCACTGCGCACCGATATCCTGTCCGCTGTGCCTGCGCCAGCTCGTGCAGGTGCTTCACGCCGCGCTCGGTAGGTGCATCCGGGAAATAGCCGATACCGTCCACTTCCAGTGTGCAGCCCTTGACTTCCATCAGATACTTTTCTGTTCGCCCTTTTCCATATAAAAGTCGATGCGGGACTTCCCATAGGTGAATTCCGGCTTGATATAGTCGTAGCCCTGTTTTGCAAGCCACTCTCCTACCACCTTATTGGGTGCCTGACTGTCCATGTTGACCCAACCAAGTTCCTGCTTGCATACCGCCACAAGGTCGTATTTTGTCTTGCGTTTCGGGTTGTCCGACACTTCCAGACGCACCGCCGCACCGGGCAGCAGCAGTTCCTCTGCACCGCCCGGTGTTTTTGACATGGACGGTTTTCCACTGCTCCATTCACTCCCACATGGGCAATAAAACGGTTGGGGCGGTCAAGAAAAATGCCATCCGCGATCTCTCTGTATTTCAATGTTTACTCCATTTTCAGTACAGGATTCGGGAGCCATGCCCATCCTGTTTACCAAGATACAGTTCCACGACCATCCTGCCGCTTTCACTGTTGCAGAGTTCTTCCTTGCAGTAGCCGCAGAGCTTTCCTTCCGCTTCCGATACATAGCGGTGCAGCGGTTCCTGCAGGTCTTTCGGGATGCTGCCCCACGGAATGACATAGCTCATGCCGGTATCTCCCACATCCACGATGCAGGCCCGCTCACTGTCCTCATCGGACAAAATCAGACTGACCAAAAACACGTCTGCGAACGGTGCGCCCTGATACTCTACCTTTTGCCGCCTGCGCCCTGTCCGAAGCTCATCCAACGCTTGATTCAGGTCATTCTCAGGCAGTGTGGATTTATACAACAGAATATGCAGTTTCTGCTCCGCCCGCTTCACTGTCATTCTGACCGTTGGCCGGAAGTTCCACATCTGCATGGATGGCGCAAATTTGTTTCTGCATCGCAGTGCGCAGAGTTTCCAGTTTCTGCTGCCGTTCTGCTTCCAATTGCTGTGCGGACTTTTGATGTACTTCTTTGGCTTCTGACTGTTGCGCAGCATGCTCCTGCTTGGGCTCTGGCTTAGGCTTTGACCATTCGCTGTGCTTTTCTGCGTCAGCCTCCGAAACGTTTTGCCCTAGTACAGTCGGCACCGACACGCTTTTTGGCACCGCTTTGTGCTGCCGATGCTTTCTGTGCCGCAGAAGGACGCTCCGTTCTCTTTGGTTTCACCGACCGCGTTGCACCTGTGCCCGTGTTTTTCGCTTCCGGCTTTGACTTTTTCTCCGCAGGAGCAGTATTTTTAATGCTTTCCGGCCAGGCTTGTTTCTGAGTCTGCCAGAAATCGCCGCCGGTGCGCTGATAATAGGACTTTTTCCGCTCGTTTCCTGCCCCGGCTGCTGCGCACACCATCACAGTTCCACGAAAAAATCAGGTAGCGCTCCAGTGTGTTCCAAAAGCTGCTGCGTCGATGGCAGGGGTTTATGCCGTCCACGGACGCATACACAATCACTGACAAGCATCCGAAGAACAGAAATCCTGCCGCAAACCCGATCCCTGTAAACAGCTTTTTGAAAAAGCCCATCTCTCACACCTCTTCCGGTTACAGCCTTGCCTGATACACCCGCTCCGTCCGGGCATCGAAGCAGCAGAAAATCACCTTGCATGGCGTAATCCGCGTGATCTTCCAGCCACTGTGCCACTGTTTTGACTGCAATCTCCGTGGCATCTTCCAGCGGGTAGCCATACACGCCGGTCGAAATTGCCGGGAACGCAATGCTATGGGCATCATGCTCTTTGGCAAGGTTCAGCGAATTGCGGTAGCAGTCCGTCAGCTGCGCGGCATCCTCTGCTGTGCCGGAATAAATCGGGCCTACCGTATGAATGATATATTGATATACTTTGCTTTCAACCGGTAGCCCTTAGTGATTTTTGCTTCTCCGGTGCGGCAGCCGTGCAGTGTACGACACTCCGCCAACAATTCTGGCCCTGCTGCCCGGTGGATGGCACCGTCCACACCGCCGCCACCCAGCAGACTCCGATTGGCCGCATTCACGATGCCGTCACAGTCCAGTTTAGTAATGTCACCCTGCACCACTTGAATCTGATTTTCGACTTTTTCGGAAATCATTGTAAACTCCTCACTTTTTGAGCAGTTCCAGCGCCTTTGTCCATAGGCACGCAATCGGCATAACGGTCCGGCCAGAGGAATTCATTGTAATAGTGGTAGCTCTGCTCCCCAGTCATGTGCTCATTGTCCAGCGTGGAATTTGCATAGGCAGGAACGATCATGTGCAGTCCATGCTCAAAACCGGCCTCTACTGTAGCATTGATGCAGAAGTCGGTCATAATACCACAGACCATCACGTCTTTTTCGCCCTTTGCTGTCAGGTACTCCAGCAGACCACTCTCTTTCTTGAATGCACTGCTTACGGTCTTGACGAATCGTTTTTCAGTCAGCAGCGGCGCAAACCCGGAATAGACCTCGAATTCATCGTCCCCGATGGAAAAGCCGGTGCCGGGCCCATCGTCATGCTGGACATAGACGACCTCGATTCCCTGTTCGCGGGCAGTCCGGATCAATTCCCTGATGTTGCTGACAAACTTCTCGAACGCATATAAGCGTTCATCCACGATGCCTTTCTGTACATCGACAACCAATAAAACCATGTGTAAAGCCCTCCTGTTTTTCTTTGATTTCATGCTACCATAGACCGCCGTTTTCTACAAGCAGATTCAAAAAAATCCCCACAGGGAAAACCTGTGTTTCACCTGCAGGGATTGATTCAGCCATCCAAGACGATCAGGATCAGCACCACGACCACTGCAATAGCGATCAGGCAGCCGCATCCGCTGCCGTCCCCGCCGCCACCGCCATTGTTGTTGTGGTTTCCCGCCACCACCACCGCCGCCGGACGAGCCGCCGAAGTTGCGGTTGAACGCCGTCATGTCATTCCGGCAATTATTTTTCAGTGGAAAACATGTTTTTCCTGTTCAAATCCACCTGTCCACCTCATACAGTAGCAACAGGGGGGTGTTGCTATGATTTTCCCGCTGCTGCAATTTTTTGCCTCAAAATTTCTGCTTCTGGCCCTTCACCTGGAGGCCGGAAGCTTCCCACGGCCATTGACCGCTAAAGAAGAAATCGAAACATTTGCCGCCCTGCGGACTGGTGATTCGTCCGCCCGGGAAAAGCTCATCCGCCACAATCTGCGCCTGGTGGCTCACATCACCAAAAAAATATTACGCCCAGCCTTGCGATCAGGATGATCTCATCTCCATCGGCACCATTGGCCTGATGAAAGCCGTGGACACCTTCGACTCCACCCGCCGGGCAAGGTTTTCTACTTACGCCAGCCGCTGCATTGAAAACGAGCTCCGGATGCATTTTCCGGCGGCTGCGGCGGGGCGGAACGACGGTTTCTTTGCAGGAAACGCTGGAAGCCGGAAAAGAGGACACCGCCCTCACCTTTTCCGACGTTTTGCAGGACAGTTTCTGCATGGAAGAAAATTGTGAGCGTCAGGAAGAAGCTGCCCGCCTGCGGCAGCTCATCGAGGGGCTGCCGGCGCGGGAACGGAAGCTGATCTTGCTGCGGTACGGGCTGGCGGGCCAGCCGCCGCTGACCCAGTTGGAAACGGCAAAGCTGCTGCAGATCAGCAGAAGTTACGTTTCCAGGCTTGAGACCCACGCACTGGAGCAGCTGCGCAAAGCGTGGCACTCTTAACGATCGGGTTCATTGCCTTTCAGCCCAGCGCCACATCCAGCACCATCATCACACTGAAGCCAACGGCAAAAGAATACTGTGCCGAGGTTAGAGTGCCGCCCTGCGACATTTCGGGGATCAGCTCCTCCACCACGACATAGAGCATCGCGCCCGCAGCAAAGCTCAAAAGATAAGGCAATGCCGGTATCACAAGCTGCGCGGCCAAAATCGTCACCACTGCGCCGATTGGCTCAACCACGCCCGAAAGCACACCGCCTGCAAAGGCCCTGCCCTTGCTCTCCCCCCTTCAGCGCGCAGGGGCATCGAGATGATGGCGCCCTCCGGGAAATTCTGGATGGCTATGCCGAGGGACAGGGCCAGCGCGCTCGCCGCGGTGATCTGTGCGCTGCCTGCGAGAAAGCCGGCGTACATCACACCGACTGCCATGCCCTCCGGGATGTTGTGCAGGGTCACTGCCAGCACCATCATCGTAGTGCGGCCCAGCCTGCTTTTTGGCCCCTCAGCCTCCTCACTGCCGACATGCAGGTGGGGTATCAGATGATCCAGGGCAAGCAAAAACAGCACGCCGAACCAAAAATCCGGCAAACGCCGGGAAAAAGGCGAACCGTCCCAACTTCTCCGACTGTTCGATTGCCGGGATCAGCAGGCTCCAGACCGATGCCGCCACCATCACGCCCGCGGCAAAGCCGGTAAGCGCCCGCTGGATGTAGTCTCCCAGCGATTTTTTGAGGAAGAACACGCTGGCCGCCCCCAGCGAAGTGCCCAGAAACGGGATCAGAATCCCATAAAATGCATCTGTCATTGAATCAACTCCTTGTCAGTCAGTTAGTTATATATAACTGCAAGGGAGAGTATAGCGCATCTCTCGTCTTCCGTCAATGCATTTTTGTGATTGATTCTATATAGGTGCATCAAGAGAGGACTGTTGGGGCTTATTTTTTACAGCCTGTTTCAGCCGCTCCAGATCATCCGCATCCGGGTGAGAAACAGCCTTTGTCAAAATTCTCGATCATGGCATCCAGATTGGGCAGATGAAGCGGCTGTTTTTTTCATGTTCTCATATCGCTGGCGTACCGACATCGGCATCTTTCCCTGACACATGAAGCTGCCGATCACCGTGTTGCTGCTGTGTAGATCTTTCTGCACGGCTTTCAGGACATCTTGTTAAAATATTCTTCGCTGCCGCCAAAACCAGCGGTACCAAACAAAAACACCTGTTTTCCCCGCAGCTGCTTCAAAAAAGTCCGAAGAACTTTCATCCGCTTTTCCCTTTGTCCGTCCAGAAGCCCACATAAAGGGGTGTCCGCTTCCATGGCGGCAGGGTTTGGGATGCCGAAATAGCAGCAGTCCTCCTGCGGCAGGCAGTTGTGCAGCGTGTCTGCCAATAATTTCGTGTTTCCTGTTTTGCTGCTGAATACGATGGCGTAGCGCATAACTTTTCCTTTGGTGCTGTTAGCTCTCTTTGGTTACAACGTTTCCCAGTTGATTTTTCGATCCCGATAGAAATACTCTTTATCGTGTTCGCTGATGGGGCGCAGCACATGGCATGGATTTCCTACTGCCACTACGTTTTTGCCCTGATGGATTCATCCGTTGGGTCGTAGACTTGTTGGCTGTGGATCGCATTTTTTATCGGCATGGTTCTACTCTCCTTATTTGGGCAGATTTTATGCTTTTTATAAGGAATCTTTCTCATTTTTCAGTAGATTCTTCCAGATTTTTTCGGTACTGTGCCGGACTGACACCATACTCTTTCTTGAATACCCGGCTAAAATAGAGTGGGTTATCATACCCTACGATCTCTGCAATTTCTCCAATATTGTATTCGGTGTTCTCCAATAAGCTTTTTGTGCATTTACCATCCGAAGGGACAGGATGTATTGTGCAGGGCTTATTTTCATGTACAGCTTAAAATTACGGATAAACCAGTTCGTACTGATATGCAGCGATTCTGCGTAATCGTCCACACTGACCTTTGTATTATAATTCTCGTTAAAGTAGGCAACGGCGGCTTCGATTTCTTCGGGGATGCTTGTAGTTGTTTTCTCGCTTTCCTGTTGTTGCCTGCTTACTAAAAGCAGAATGATGTTGAAGAGCGAAGCAATATAGTCTTCATAGCCATATTCACATTGTTTTGCAGTTCCCGGATGATCTTTCGGAACAGCATTTTGTAATCCGGCAGTGTGCCGCTGTAAAAAACGTGCTTGTCCAAGGGTATTCCGTGATAGTTCAGGATGTTTTTGACATCATATCCTGTAAAGTGAATCCAGAACACCTCTGGATGATCTTCTACATAGTAGACATACTTCTGGATTTCTTTCGGCTGATAAAGCACCATATGTCCAGAAGTCACCACTTCCTCAACACCATCGAACCAGAAGTGTGCTTTTACCAGATGCCACATAGAGGATTTGATAGTCTCTGCGACCCTTTGCCCAAAAAGTAGGCAGCGTAGGGCGTTTTTTCAAGCGATAAGTGCCGCAGCTGCCTACGACCAGCGGCTTTGAATAGTCTTTGAAATCCAAACGGGAGTTGTTCAAATATCCTGAGTTGAAATACATCCCTGCGTCCTCCTCATCTTCAGAGATTTTACAGTGATTTGAGAAATGTTCTATCAAAAAATTACAAACTCTTTGATTTTGTGCATATTTTGTTCCATCTTGTCTATATCTTTTTCGTTCCATTAGATTCTATAATATTTTCAGACGAAACGCAAGAGATTTGGGTAACTTGCGTAATGAGAATTCCAGTCTGAAGTGCGCAGCAGATTGGTCGCGCCCACAAAAAACAAGCAAGATGGGAGAAAGCACAATGACTGAGAAACGTTATCTAAAGTGGTATAATAAAGTCGGCTATGGTTCAGGCGATATTGCAGGCAACGTGGTGTATGCATTCCTGTCCTCCTTCGTCATGATCTATCTGACCAACACCGTTGGCCTGAACCCCGGTATTGTCGGCACTCTGATTGCAGTTTCCAAACTGCTGGACGGTGTGACGGACATTTTCTTTGGTTCTTTGATTGACAAAACGCATTCTAAGATGGGCAAAGCCCGTCCTTGGATGCTGTACGGCTACATTGGCTGTGCCATTACGCTGGTGGCAATTTTCGCCATCCCGACCAATCTGGGACAGTTTTGCACAGTACGCATGGTTCCTGATCGCATATACTCTGCTGAACGCTGTATTCTACACTGCCAACAACATTGCTTACTCTGCACTGACTGCTCTCATCACGAAGAACAGTGCCGAACAGGTCGAGATGGGTTCTTGGCGTTTCATGTTCGCCTTTGCCACCAGCCTGCTCATCCAGTCCATCACGCTGGGTGCTGTTACGGCATTGGGCGGTGGTGCTGCCGGTTGGCGCACTGTTGCAATCATCTACGCCATCATCGGTCTGCTTGTCAACACCCTCTCCGTTTTCTCCGTGAAGGAACTGCCGGAAGGCGAATTGGTGGATACCACCGACAAAAAGGAAATCGAGCAGGACGAAAAGTACAATCTGGTTCAGGCCGCAAAGCTGCTTGCTGGTAACAAATATTATATGATGATTTGCGTCACCTACATTTTGCAGCAGATCTACGGTGCCATGATCAGCATGGGCACCTACTATGCAACCTACATCCTTGGCAACCAGAGAATCTGTTCGGTGTATTCTCTTGGGCAATCAACATTCCTCTGATCATCGCACTGGTGTTCACCCCGACCTTGGTTGCAAAGTGGAATGGAATGTATAAGCTGAATGTAATGAGCTATACTCTGGCAACGATTTCTCGTGCACTGGTTGCTGTAGCTGGTTACATGGGCAGCGGCAATGTGACCTTGATGCTGCTCTTTACTGCAATCGCAGCTCTTGGTCAGGGTCCTTGGCAGGGCGATATGAACGCTGTGATTGCTGCTTGCTCTGAATATACTTGGCTGACGAAGCACAAGCGCGTGGATGGCACGATGTACTCCTGCACTTCTCTCGGTGTGAAGCTGGGCGGCGGCCTGGGTACTGCCATCACCGGCTGGCTGCTGGCAGCAAGCCATTTCGATAGTGCGCTGGCTGTCCAGCCCGAATCCTGCATCTCGATGCTGAAGATCATGTATCTGGTGATTCCGTTTGCTCTGGATGCCATCATCACCTTCATTCTCTCTCGTATGAAGGTCGAAGAAGCAAATGAAAAACTGCGTGCAGCAGTCTGATAACAAGCCATTATCATTTCTCCTTCATCATCTGCTGTTCCCCGGGGAGGCTGGAGAAACATTATAAAATTATAAAAGGTAAATGAGGAAATACTATGGCTGCATTTGATTTTGCAAAAGTAAAAGACCCCACCTTTTTCAAGGAAAACGTGCTGAATGCTCATGCAAGTTTCCATACTTACGCTTCCCGCGAAGAATATCTGGCAGGAGAATCTTCGCTTGCGCTGAAGCTGGACGGTATCTGGAAATTCGCCTACGCAAAGAACTACACCAGTGCCATCCCCGGCTTTGAAAAAGACAGATTACGATTGCAGCGGCTGGGATGACATTCATGTTCCGGCACACATCCAGATGGAGGGCTACGACATTCCCCAGTATGCGAATGTTCAGTATCCGTGGGATGGCCGTGAAGAAGTACAGCCGGGTGAAAGATCCCGCAGCGGTTCAATCCGGTGGCAAGCTATGTAAAATACTTCGAGCTGCCGGAATCCATGCAGGGCAAGCCCGTCCACATTGAGTTCGAGGGTGTGGAAAGCGGCATGGCTCTTTGGCTGAACGGGTCTTATGTGGGCTATACCGAGGACAGCTTCTCCGCACACGCATTCGATCTGACTCCCTATCTCCAGCCGGGCGTGAATAAACTTGCTGTGCAGGTGTTCAAGTGGACTTCCTCCAGCTGGTGCGAAGATCAGGATTTCTTCCGGTTTTCCGGTATTTTCCGCAGCGTGTGGCTGTACGCCATCCCCACCGTGCATCTGGAAGATGTATCCGTCAAAACGCTGTTTGCCGGGGATGATTTTACTCATTCCACGCTGGAAGTTGCATTGCAGGTGGAGGGTAAGGGCGCAGCCCGTCTGACCCTGCGCCGCAGTGAACTGGAAGTGTTCTCCGAAAAAAATCGCACTGAACGGCGGTTCTGCGCTGTTCAGTCATGCGGTGGAGAACCCCCACCTGTGGAGTGCAGAGGACCCGGCTCTGTATGAACTGGAAATTGAGCTGCTGGACGACGCAGGCCATCTGGTAGAGGTGACCGGGCAGAAAGTCGGTTTCCGCAAGTTCGAACTGAAGAACAATCGGATGCTGCTCAACGGCAAGCGCATCGTGTTCAAGGGTGCCAACCGTCATGAGTTCAGCTCCATTACGGGTCGTGCTGTGGGCGTACACACCCATGAGGAACTGCTTCGGGACATCATCACCATGAAGCAGAACAACATCAATGCCATCCGTACCAGCCATTACCAGAATCAGGATGCACTGTACGACCTGTGCGACGAGTATGGTCTGTATCTGATCGCAGAGAACAATCTGGAATCCCATGGCACATGGGATATTCATCAGGCTGGCATTCGCGGCATCGAGGGCGTTTTTGCCCAATGATAAGCCGGAGTGGAAAGCTGTCTTGTTTGACCGCATGAATTCCACTTACCAGCGTAACAAAAACCATCCTGCTGTTCTGATCTGGTCTCTGGGCAACGAATCGTTTGGTGGTGAGACCCTGCTCCAGATGGCAGAGATGGTCCGCCGCTTTGATGACACCCGTCTGGTGCATTACGAAGGTGTGGTCAATGATCCCCGCTTCCCCGAAACCACCGATATCGAGAGCCATATGTACAGCACTGTGAAGGACATTAAAGAGTATCTGGCACAGGGCGATAAGCGGCCTTATATCGAGTGCGAATATTCTCATGCTATGGGCAACTCCAACGGTGCTTTGCACAAGTACACGGAACTTGCCGACCAGAAGGACTGCGGCTATCAGGGCGGCTTTATCTGGGATTACATCGACCAGTCCATCTGGAAAAAAAGACCGCTACGGCAAGTGGTTCCAAGCCTACGGCGGCGACTTCGGCGAGCGTCCTACCGACTATAATTTCAGCGGGAACGGCATTGCCTACGGTGGTGACCGTGCTCCTTCTCCCAAGATGCAGGAGGTCAAGTTCTGCTATCAGAACATCGCCATTTCCATCGACAACTCTGGCTTTGAAGTCTGGAATAAGAACCTGTTCACCTCTACGGGTGCCTTCGACTGCGTTGCTCTGCTGCATCGTGATGGAAAGCTGTATCAGCAACAGGAACTGACCAATATTGATGTTGCTCCCGAAGAGCGTTCCAGCTTCCCGCTGCCGTTTATGGTTCCTGCGCTCCCCGGTGAATATGCAGTGACCATCAGCTTCCGTTTGAAGGAGGACACCAGCTGGGCAAAGAAAGGTCATGAAGTCGCCTTTGGACAGGGTGTGATCGCTGTGGTTCGTTCCATTCCCAGCAAGAAGGTCACGCCGTTTACCGTTACGCACGGTACTCACAACATCGGTGTCCGTGGTGAGAATTTCGATGTTTTGTTCTCCGATCTGAACGGCGGTCTGACTTCCTACCGCTATGCCGGCAAGGAGATGATTCAGGAGATTCCCCGTCCCAACTTCTGGCGCGCGCTCCCACCGACAACGACTGCGGCAACAACATGGGCGGGGCGGCGTTCGCGGTCAGTGGAAGCTGGCAAGCCTGTACGCTACCGCCAAGGGCATCGGCAAGGAGATTCCGTCTGTTCATGGCGGCACCATCCTCCAGAACCCCACCTGCGAGGTGGAAGCCGACAGCGTGGTCGTGACCTATCTCTATAACCTCCAGACCAGCCCCGCAGCAGAGTGCAGCCTGCAGTACCGTGTGTTCGGTGATGGCCGCATCCAGACCACCCTGCACTATGACCCGGTGGAAGGACTTGCAGCAATGCCGGAGTTCGGCGTACTGTTCAAGATCGACGCTGACTACGACACGGTGGAGTGGTACGGAAACGGCCCTGCGGAGACCTACTGGGATCGCCAGCATGGTGCCAAGCTGGGCATTTACCAGAACAAGGTCGCAGACAACATGGCACAGTACCTTGTGCCGCAGGAGTGCGGCGCAAAGACCGCTGTGCGCTGGGCCAAGGTAGTGGGACCGCAAGGGTCGCGGGCTGCTGTTTACCGCAGATGCCGCAAAGCCCATGTTCTTCTCTGCGCTGCCCTACACTCCCCATGAAATGGAGAGTGCCAAGCACCCCTACGAGCTGCCCCCGGTCCATTACACGGTGATTCGTGCCATCGGCGAGCAGATGGGCGTCGGCGGCGATGACAGCTGGGGTGCCAATGTCCACCCGGAGTATATTCCTGATGTGACCAAGCCTGTGGAGTTCACCTTTACGTTCCGTGGCATCTGATGATTGCCCGCAAATGAGGTGTTCTCTGTGAAAAAAAGCGAAAGATCAGCCTGAATCTGAACC
>VOFJ01001878.1_pt1 | contig 14759 bp, 28 predicted proteins | sample 5384081 | NCBI WGS metagenome assembly VOFJ01 (sample SAMN12384729, study PRJNA508395) | human gut metagenome | isolation source: healthy gut I | host: Homo sapiens
TCTGCTTTTCATTGTAACACACCAGGAAAAACTTGCAACCATTTTTTCTCATATTTTCCCATTATTTTACAGCAACAGTTACTATTCACCGGAAATGTTCCGCGAGGTGTTTTTTATAAACAAATTTCACAGAAAAATCGGGAATCTGGGCGCGAAATCATGCGAATGTATGTCCGATAAAAGTCCCCAGACAATAAAAAGAGCGAGACAAAAGTCCCGCTCTCTCAGCTTTCCTTCATTGTCCTGGGGGAGTGAAAGAAAGCAGTTAAATTATAAAAAGCTAATTATTTATAAAGAGGTCCATAGTTCTTGCAAGCTCTGAAATCTGCACCTTCTTTATCCATTCCAAATGCATTCCAAGCTGCCGGACGGAAGATATCAGTTTCCGGTACATTATGCATGCAAACCGGGATTCTCAGCATAGAGCACATTGTGATCAGGTCTGCTCCAATATGTCCATAAGAAATTGCTCCGTGGTTAGCACCCCAGTTATTCATAACATCATAAGCGCTCTTGAATGCACCATATTTGCCATCACATCTCGGAACGAACCATGTGCACGGCCATGTATAATCAGTACGTTTCCAAAGTGTATCGGATACTTTCTCAGGAAGCTCTACTGTCCAGCCCTCTGCAATCTGAAGAACCGGTCCAAGTCCTTTTTACAAGGTTCAGACGGATCATAGTTGCCGGCATGGTAGCTCTTGTCTCAAATCTGGAGGAGAATCCACCGCCACGGAAGTATCCGTTATCAGCTGCATTCCAGGTAGTAGCTTTCATGATGGCTTTCTGATCTTCTTCTGTAACGTTCCACCACTCTTTCATAACGCCTTCGCCGTTCTCATCCTTAACAACACCGGAAGCGTCAAGACAGCATGCACCAGAGTTGATCAGATGGATGATACCATCGTTCTCTTTTTGCAACACCTTCAAGATCATATCCTGTAACTCGTTTAACAGCATTTGCGCTCCAGTATGTACGAACATCTGCAAACATCTGAGCACGTCCGGTAAGGAGTTTCATGAACAGCATTCCCAGACCGTTGAGAACATCATTCTCTGTAGCAAGGATGTATGGCTCTCTTGCGCCATCCCAGTCAAAGGAAGTATTCAGCATAGCCTCTGCAAAGTCACCATTCGGATAGAAATCAGTCCACTGTCTCTGTCCCTGGAAGCCAGCTGCAATCGCATTGTGTCCGATTGCTTCCTCTGAGAACTTCGGATCAAGGTTATCGCATCCATTCATAAGCTCTTTAATAATAACAGCCATCTTAACTACAAACTCAAACTGCTCTTCTTTCTGCTCCTCTGTCATCTGAAGTTCCGGTGGGTTCTTGTCAAAGCCGATGGTGCAGTTTTCTTTTTTTGCCCATTTCATTGCTCTGTCAAATTCTTCATGATCATAGATGCCTTCTGTCATACGACGGATAATTTCAACCTCATCAACAGATTCAACACGCATTCCAAGATAGGACTCGATGAAATCAGGATCGATAATGGATCCGCCGATACCCATTGTAACAGAACCGATCTGCAGCCATGATTTGTTTCTCATAGTTGCAACAGCAACAGCTGCACGACCGAATCTTAAACATTTTTCTTTAACATCTTCTGGCATCTCTGTGTCATCAGCATCCAGAACTTCATGTCCGTAGATACCGAATGCCGGAAGCCCCTTCTGTGCATGTGTAGCAAGAACGGAAGCCAGATAAACAGCTCCTGGTCTCTCAGTAGCATTGAATCCCCAAACAGCCTTGATGGTCTGTGGATCCATATCCATTGTCTCTGCACCGTAGCACCAGCAAGGTGTAACTGTTACAGTGATATCAACACCTTCATGTCTGAACTTGTCTGCACAAGCAGCTGCCTCACCAACGCGTCCGATTGTGGTATCAGCGATAACAACCTTTACAGGCTCACCATTTGAATATTTTAAGTTTGCCTCATATAATTCCTTAACGGACTTAGCCATATTCATGGTCTGCTCTTCCAGAGTCCTCTAGAATCCTCTTACATCGAGGGCTCCTCTACGTCCGTCAATAGTCGGTCTGATACCGATTACAGGGTAGCTTCCGATTAATCTGCTCTTTGCCATAGTAGTTTCATACCTCCTGTTATAAATATAAATTAAATTGTTCGTAACTGTTCAGCGTTTCGTAATTGCCTGCTGAATAATTACAATAGCTTTCTTAACTCTATTTAGGGCACTCTGCCTGTGTGTCGCTGATTGGAAAATCTATTTTTTTCTCTCAGCCTCTCATATTTCACATTATAAGATTGATTCCGGAAAATTACTTGTGATATAATAGCAAAAAACAGTACAATATTCACCTTTTCTGTAGAAACAATAAAATTTCTATAAATTCTTGACTGGAGGAAAAACTTTGCAGATTATTGATCAGAACGAAGACCGTCCGCGCGGCACTTATGACTTTCCTTTTGAATTTCACCATATTGATGCAAACCATCCCCGATACATTATGTCTTATCACTGGCATGTAGAATATGAAATCATTCGCATTCTTTCCGGCGAATTCACCGTCACTTTAGATGAAAAAAGTTTTAAAGCGACCCAGGGTGATGTAATTTTTGTCCACAGTGGAATTTTTACATTCCGGAATTCCTGTAAATTGTGTCTATCAGTGCATTGTATTTGACATGAACGTATTTCTGAAGCTGAATTCCGTATGCGCTGATTATATCCAGAAGATCGTACATCAGGATATTTTGATTTTCCACCATTTTGACAATCGCTATCCGGATATTCTAGGTATCGTAAATTCACTTTTTCACGCTATGGAAAAAAAAGACCGGGTATGAGCTTTCTGTAATCGGACAATTTTACCACTTTTTTCGGTATTGTTTTTGGTAATCATTACTATCTGGACAGCCAGCCTAAAGCACGCCGGGATTACAAACGAATTCTGCAGTTGAAAGCGGGTTGTGGAGTTCATTGAAAAGAACTATGCTTCTCCTCTTACCCCCGAGTCAGTTATCCGAATTCTGTTTCCATGTCACCCAAAGTACTTCTGCCGTTTTTTTTCCGAGATGACCCATCAGACGCCTATGGATTATCTAAACCGACAGCGTATTGAACAGGCCTGTTATGAACTGTCCACTACAGGTGATTCCATTACTGATATTGCTTATCGAAATGGGTTCAATGATTTGAGTTATTTTATCCGTACATTCAAAAAATATAAAGGAACTACACCAGGTAAATATAATAAAAGCTGATACTATACTGCTATGAATACAATTGACAGCGGTGATTTTTTACCGGGCGGGCATTGGCCGATGTCCGCCCTTTTCTCTTACTGCTTCAGATATGTAGAAGATGTGAGTTGTTCGCCGTAAGAAAGACGACAGAGAATTATTCCTGCATTTTTTGCAGGCTATGGCAACGCATTTTTGCGCACTCTTTTTGCTGTACAGACGCGAAAAGGCAGATGTTTACTGTTATTTTTGATATACATGCCAATTTTTTTCCAGAATGGTCTCTTATTCAGGACCCTTATGCAGGTTGCCTTCAAGTAAATGGATGATGGAATTGCTGCTGATCAGGCAGATTAGCCCATGGCAGAAAACTGTCCGCACATACTGCTGCAGAACGCCGCAGAAAAAATCAGAAATTGTTTTCTCTTTCGTTTCTTTTATTCTAACAAAAGCCGGCTGCCATTACAACGAAATTCGGTCGTAAAATTCTCCCATAATTCGACACTTAAATGATAAATTTTATCTGTAGCTAGAGTTTTCATTTTTTTCTTAAACGTGCTATAATATTTTTTCATTAGAAGCAACTAACATAAGTACGATGAAAGGAAGCTGTTGAATCATGGGAAGATGTTATCATTTATCAAAAACTGTTACGGAAGACCTGGCAAATGAAATCATAAAAGAACTGACAGAGCGAGGCGATGTGAAACACGCCAGAATCTCCGCTGACGGACGTTATCTTTATGTGGATACCATTGACGGAGAATTTTCCGTGGTAATGTATTCAGCAGTAAATATCTGCAGCCGTATTGCAAACTGCGAGCTGTCCTTTGTGAAATTTGATTACACAGCTTAAAGTTGCAGATTGCGTGATTTTTTCAAACAGGAAAACTTACCGCCAGGACATTTATGGCAAATCTATTAAAAAAGGGAGATTAAATTATGCAGCAGATTACATTAAAAATAGACGGAATGATGTGTGGAATGTGTGAATCCCACATTAACGAAAGTATTCGTAATAACTTTTCTGTAAAAAAAAAGTCACCTCGTCCCATACAAAAAGGAGAGACTGTTATCCTTACAGAAAATGATCTTGATGAAGCAAAACTGAAAGAGATCATTGATAAAACGGGTTATAAACTGCTCTCTGTCTCAAAAGCTCCATACGAAAAAAAGAAAGGCTTTTTCTCTTTCCTAAAAAAATAGCCTTTCTCTGTCATAATCCTTGTACTATATTCCAACTACAATATTTCCGGTAATACGGACAATGCATATTCTGCCAGGCTGTGATCTTCCTCTCCTGTGCCTCCGCTTATGCCAAGACCTCCGATAATCGTATCTCCGGATTTCAGCGGCACACCGCCTCCGAAAATCACGATTTTTCCACCATCCATCTTATCTACGCCGTAAAGGTTCCACCTGGCTGAGCCAGTTTAGATAATTCCATGGTGGACATCTTCACCGCAACAGAAGTATAAGCTTTTTTCAAAGCGACATCAAAGCTTACCAGAAATGCTCCGTCCATTACATGAACGGCAATTGGATTTCCTTCCGGACCGCAAACTGCAATCACCGCTTTCTTACCGCGGCGAAGGGCTTCCTGTTCGATTTTCCCGATCAGCTTCTTCGCTCCATCCAGTGTAATCTTATTCTGCATACCCATGCGGCGCAGTACTGCCTGAATTACAGCTTCGTCTACAGAATCAGAGGTACCAGATATGAGAGAATTTTCAACTTTCGTATCCACGCTCACGCTTCCTCCTGCCACTTTCTCAGTTCCACTTGCATGTAGTTCCGTATTTTCAGAAGATGCGTCATTTTCTACAAGCTTTGACGCACCCGTCTTCTGACCTGCCGCCTCCCTTCTTCATAGCGTGCAAGCACATACAGATAGTCTGCCAGACGGTTCATATATTTCTTGCTTCCTGTATCAGAACCAAACTTTACACTTACAGCCGCAAGATCACGCTCCGCTCTTCTGGCCACAGCCCAAGTCACATCAATCTCAGCAGACAAGCGACAGGCCCCAGGTAATGAGGACTCCTTCGGCATATGAAAAAGCCCCGTCAAACGGTCAATCTCTTCCTCTAAAAGCTCTGTCTTGTCATCATTGATCTTATACTCTCTATTATATGGATCTGCCACTCCTGCATCAATTCTGGTCAGATTTTCCTGGATCTTTTCCAGAAAACGGATGGTATCTCCATCTCTGATCATGGTTTTCAACACTCCAATATGGCAGGAAAGTTCATCTATGGTTCCCTCCAGCTGGATTCGGTCATCCGCTTTGGAAACGTTTTTCGTATGGACAAGATTGGTAGTTCCCTTGTCACCATTCTTTGTATAAATACTCATACGACTTTCTCGACATTTTACCCATCCGGCAAAATGGATTTTATTACTACTATTCAAAGATTTCTGTGTAGCTTAAATTAATCTGTCAAAATGGATTTTATTATGCACCAATACACTGAATATAAGACAAGGTTCGTGCAAAAGCAAAAAATAATCCACATTATCTTACGTTCACTACATTAGTTATAAACAGACTCTGGACAAATACACGCAATTCCGCCGTATCTGTCCAAAGTCTCTTATGTGTTACCGGGCACAAAGTGAACAGCAACTCTTAAATTCATTAAAATGACCACAATTTCTTGTAGATCTTCACAATATCCTCTTTCGTTGGTACTCTTGGATTGGCAGTTGTGCAGGCATCAGCAAGCGCCAGGTTTGCCATTTTATCAATTGCTGCAAAATACTCATCCTCAGAAATAGTTCCCATTTCTTTAATCGTAAGCGGGATATTCATCTCTTTCTGCATAAACTGGATCCAGTTTACAAGAGATCTGACGCTCATAACTTCGTTATAATTGCTCAGTCCAAGAAGATGTGCAATATTGGAATATCTCTTTACTGCCGGAAGATATTCTTTCTGGCTTCTGCTGCGTTTGTTGATATTTGCATTATATTCAACAATATGCGGCAACAGCATCGCATTAGCTCTTCCGTGAGGAATATGGAAAATAGCACCCAGCTGATGAGCCATACTGTGAGTAATTCCAAGACCTGCTGCATTAAAAAGAAAGTCCGGCAAGACAGGAAGCTACATGCATTTTTCTGACGGGCATGCATATCACCACCGTCAAGGTATGCTCTTAACAGAAAGACTCCGCAGATTTCAATTGACTTTTCTGCAAGAGCAGACGAAAATTCATTGTGATTGATACTTACATAAGACTCAATTGCATGAGTCAGAACATCCATACCTGTATCTGCTGTGATAGAGGGCGGAACGCTCTTTACCAGCTCTGCATCCAGAATTGCCTCATCAGCGGTCAGGCTTTCTGAAATAAGGGGATATTTCACATGTGCTTCTGTATCATTTACAACAGCAAAAAGAAGTTACTTCGGAACCTGTACCACTTGTTGTAGGAATGGCGACCAGTCCGACTTTTCCATAATTATTAATCTTCAGGGCAAACTCACGGATTGCCTTGGAAGAATCAATGGCGGAACCGCCGCCAACTGCAACTACAGCTTCCGGCTGGTATTCCAAAAATTTCTTAACACCTACTGCGAATTTTTCCAACCGGTGCATCCGGAACAACATCACTGAATACTTCAAACTCCTTGCCACCGCGTCTCAATGGGTCTGTGATCAGCTCGATCATTTTCCCTTTTTTGCGATGAATGGATCTGTGATCACCAGAACTTTTTGTATGGCAGTTCTGCCAGTCTATCAGGGCATTGTCACCAAAATGGATGACTGTTTTCATTTCAAAAGTTTTCATAATTCAATGCTCCTTTATTGCAGCTTTCTTTTTGTGAGCAGAAATGCTTCTATCGGACAGATTCCGGATATCTGCACTCCACGCCCTCTTCTTTAAAAAGCTTCAGCCATTTTTCAGAAGGCTTCGCATCTGTCACGACGATATCAACATCCCGCAATCTTCCGGCAACGGAAAATGCGGTCTGGTCAAACTTTCGTATTGTCCACAACCAGGATTTTCTTACGTCTGAATCCAGCATTGCTCTCTTTGCTGTTCCAAAAAGCTTCCTGTGATTCCATTACTCCCCAGTTCTCATCAAGAGCCTTACAGGAAAAAAAATAACGGTATCTACAAAATAAGAGCGAATGACTTCTTCTGTGCGGAACCAAGAAAAGCCAGATAGCCTTCCTTCATCATCCCACCTGTGGAAATAATATTCCATCCTGACACATCTGCCAGTTCCAGAAGGATCTCCATGGAATTGGTGATCACAGTCAGACGCTCCTTCTCTTTTAATGCCTTTGCCACAAACACTGCAGTAGTGCTGGCGTCCAGAAGCAGATGTTCCCCCGTCATGCACAAAGAGGCTACAATTTCCGCCATCTTCTGTTTCCCAACTACATTCTGATTCTTGCGCACATTAAAAAGGGAGATCAATGCTCACATCTTCATTGATCACAGCTCCGCCATAGCTTTTTAATGGCAAGCCCTTCCTTCTCCAGCTTGTCCAGATCCCGTCGGATGGTTTCCTCAGAGACCCCGTATAACTGGCTCAGTTCACTTACTACTACGCGCTTCTCATTCTGTAATTTCTCAAGGATCAGATTCCGTCTCTCTAACGCAAGCATGTTCAGGTCCCCTCCGCGTTCATTTTATTGGTCAGACCAGAATTACAGAAGGCTGTCGATCATTCTCTTATCCGGATGTGCAATAACAGAGGAATCCAGATACATGCCTTTTTTCAGCAACAAGCTCTTTTTCGCTCTGTCGATTGATGCGGATACAGCAGAAACCTTCACCAGTGATCATCATGTAAGATTTTCCGCACATGCCTTTTGCAATACGAAGCTCAATAAGATCTACAATTGCAGTCTTTGCAGCCTGATCTGCAGCCTCAATAATGGAAGCTGCATCATATGTTTCAAGAATTCCCAGCGCACTGATCTCCTCAACCTGAGTAGTTCCATAAATAGCCGGGAAAAGAGACTCGTGTGGATTACCCAGTACAAAACTGTCAATGCACTTGTCCTCATATGTTGTTACAGCTGTATCTACGGCAGCTTTTACCGCACTGAGATCACCGGTAATAATTGCAATATATTTACCCGGACACACGGTCTGCGCCTCAACGATTTCTACATCAGATGTCTTAACCATTGCATCTGCTGCAGTAACGCCGGTAGCTGTAGTTTTGAATTCAATCATTCCGATTGCTTTACTCATTTTCTGCACGTCCTTTCTAATTCTTTGCAACTACGATCCAGCGGTCTGTCACCTCGGTAACTTTACCGGAGGATGGTTGCATGGATACCAACACTTAAGCCCTGGGCAGGAGAAGCGATCATCTGACCTCTTGTCACCTGATCTCCAACTTTTTACAATTGCCTGAGCAGGTGCTCCGATATGCTGGCTAAGAAGAATTTTAACCTTTGGAATATCAACCAGTGTCTCGTCCATCGGTGCGTCCTTGTCATATTTTGTAAGACCAAGACGTGCCATCATCGTTCTTCCGGAACCTTGCGGTATTCTCGGGATTCCTTAACTGGTACTGGCTGTACTCCCTGAGGAGGACGAATACCTGCCTTACGAAGTCCGCCCTTCATATCTGCAAGCAGTGTTCTCGGTGCCAGACTCTGCGGACACGCATACATTTCGCAGACGCCACAGGAGCTGCAGAATGCAGAATTGATATAAGGATTCATATTTCTGAAATCCTGATTGGAAGCTGCACGCATGAAGCGGGCTGGATCAATCGGATGTCCCAGATTGTTACGTGGGCAAAGATCTGTACAAGTATTACACTGGCAGCAAATAGATGCTGCACGTTTTAAATCTATAGCAGAAGTCCGCATCTTCTTCTGTACGATTAAATGGTCTTTTGGCAGAACCAGAATCGCATTTGTTGTCTTCGTCACAGGGTCAGAACCTTTTCCGATTCTTCCCATCATCGGTCCACCAATAAAGTAAACCGGGTCTTTTACAGTAGTTCCGCCTGCCTGGGCAACAACATCATCCATAGTACATCCAAGAGGTACTTTTTACAGTTACCGGATGATTTACCTCAGCTACAACAGACACATATTTGGCTGTTACAGGCTCTTTTTTTTCTCTACTGCCTTGTATATATTATACAATGTCTCTACGTTAAACACAGCAACTCCCTGCTCAATAGGAAGTCCGCCAGGTCTTACAACTCTACCAGTTGCTTCGTAGATCAGTACAACCTCATCTCCCATCGGATACACTTCATCCAGAAGGCGGATGCGCATTCCCGGGAACTCTTCGATATGCTGTTTCAGAGCATTTACTGTCTGAACGTAAGATTTTTTGATTCCAATAATGGCTTCAGAAGCTCCAACCGTTTTCCTGAACCATATGGAAGGTTTTCATAATTTCGTAAGCGTGCTTCTCTAATAACTGTCTGTGTAATTTCAGTAAAGGTTCGCACTCTGCACAGTTCATAAGAATGGTATTTGCTTTTGTCTGTCAGCTTCATGTATGTAGGGAATCCTGCACCGCCGGCACCAACTACACCATTCTCCTGTATAATATTCTGTAATTCTTTTTGATATCCATGGCGTTACTCCAATCCTGCACCGTCATCAACGATACCTACAATGGCGGCATCTACCGGTGCTGTTTCTACGCCGCAGCCAATTCTTGCCGCGCTTCCTTGTGCCACCAATACATATTCCCCGATTCCTGCACCGATGATATCGATAGCAACAATCTGGCTGAGGTCACCTTTCATGTGATGAACCGGTTCCACGATCATAAACTTATTGCCTATTGAGCTTTTCGTTTTTTCTTGTGGAAACAACGCTTCCTACTACCTTGCCAACTATCATGTGAACCTCCAAATTTTATATCAGTTCAGCCATGCATCTGTCATTTTCAGAACCAGCATGGCTGAACACTTTATTTTAGTAATGAGGAAATGATTTCCAAGAACATTACTTTTATAATTGTAACTGTATTGCCTGTGGCAATTTTTGCTGCATTTGCTTCATCTGTATCAATGTGCATCTCCAGTGTAAAGCTGTCGTCTACACGGATCTTCACCTGATTGAAAAAATGGTTCCTCTCTCATTGTCTGCTTTAACAGATACGATATCTCCATCCTTCACACCGGCTGCCTGGGCATCCTTCGGGGACATGTGAATGTGACGCATTGCTACGATACATCCCTCTTTCAGATAAATCGCACCTTTCGGTCCGACAATTGCAATAGGAGCACTTCCCTTAACATCTCCAGACTCACGCACCGGTACTTTCATACCAAGCTTGATTGCGTCTGTAGCTGATACTTCAACCTGTGAAGCCTTGCGGACCGGTCCGAGAATACGTACATTCTCAATTGCACGGAGCTTCAGTCCAACAATGGTAACCGTCTCATTGGATGCAAACTGTCCACCCATCAGCTCTTTCTTCTTGGTGAGCTGATATCCTGGTCCGAATAAAGCCTCCACATGTTCCTGCGTCAGGTGGACATGTCTTGCGGAAACTCCGATGGGCACCATGAAGCCATTGCCTTTTTTCTTCTTTTTTTATTGAGAGCATCCAGTACCATTCTGGTAATCAGCTCAACATTATTGGTTTCCAAAAGTACACCTGCTTTCTTCCTGAAATTCGGTAATGTCTGCCATAGCAGACATTATAAAAAAATTCCGGTAAGGAGCATCCATGAATTCGCTCATGCAAAGCACAGCTCATTCATGGCTGCTGTCTGGTTAGAACTTTTATATTATTTCAGAACTGGAAGAATTTTCTCAACGTCTGTATGAGGTCTTGGAATTACGTTGTGTAGCTACAAGCTCTCCAAGTCTGGATGCTGCTGCGCTTCCGCTCTCTACTGCAGATTTAACTGCTCCAACATCTCCACGAACCATAACTGTTACAAGACCGGATCCATTTCTCTGTTCCAACTAATGCAACGTTAGCTGCTTTGCACATCTGGTCAGCTGCCTCGATAGCTGCTGTAAGTCCTCTGGTTTCTACCATTCCTAATGCTTCCTGTGTCATGATTTTTTTTCCTCCTTATGAATTGCTGGTTTCTCAGCTTCTGTATGTTTGGTTTCTGTAATCTTCTCTTTGTCAGCTGCAGTGGTCTTCGGCTCTTCAGTCTTTGTCTTCTGCTGCTTTTGCTCTGGTTGTTCTGGCCGTTCTTCTTGGAGCGGCTGCCTTTTAGGGGCTGTTTTTTTCGCTGTCTCTTTTTCTTTTCTTCGTCAGCCATTATTCATCCCCCTTTTTCGTTTTTCCATCGACTTGCGCTTAAGCTCCACCATTTTGACGATTTCCTCATGGGGATTGGCAATTACTGCATAACTTGCCGGTTTCTTGATGGCATTTGTTGCTGCCGCTTCCACGGCTTCTGTAACAGCTGCCACATCGCCTTGTACAATAATGGTCACCAGTCGTCCGCCCAGCTTACGCTCCCATGACGCCAGCTCAACGTCTGCCGTTTTACACATGATGTCCAGGGCATCCATGGCCGCTACAACACCTGTGATTTCAATAAAACCATATGATTTACTCATGAGCGAACTCCTTATAGTTCATTAGATGCTTGGAAGGATTTTCTCCACATCTGTATGAGGTCTTGGGATTACGTGTGTAGCTACAAGCTCTCAAGTCTGGATGCTGCTGCGCTTCCACTCTCAACTGCTGCCTTAACAGCTCCGACATCACCGCGAACCATAACAGTTACAAGACCGGATCCGATTTTCTCTGTACCAACCAGTGTAACCTCTGCTGCTTTTGTCATTGCATCAGCTGCCTCAATTGCAGCGGTAAGTCCTCTGGTTTCTACCATTCCTAAAGCTTCCTGTGCCATAATGAATTCCTCCTGAATATATCTCAACTTATCAAGTACGCTCCAGCGTACTTGCTGTGAGGTACCTGCCATGCTTCGCATGACTTTTTGTTCATTTTATTATAGACTTCCTGTCACTGGTTCGCAATAACTATTCCTTATCCAGTGCGCTGATTTTCAGCATTTTTTTTCTGTACCGGTTTCCGGATTTGGTATTACGTAGTGCTGTACCACACCGGTCATACTCTCTGCTACTCTGATTCCAGCTTCCACAGCTTCTGTTACATCAGATACGCTTCCACGGAACTTGATGCAGACAAGGAGCGGTACCGGCAGACTGTCCGCATTTGCAGGTTTATTTTTATCAAAAACCTCCAGATGGACATTTGCTGCCTTGCAGCCGGCGTCGGCCGCCACAAACGCTGTTGCCAGTCCGAACACCTCCAAGATTCCTACAGCTTCTGCCATCTTGATTCTCCTTTATCCGGCAATTATTTATTTACGACTGCAATCTTAAGACCAGTCATAGCAATGTTCTTCTTTAATGCCTCATTGATTTCCTCAAGCGGGTACTTATCTGTGATCAGCTCAGACATTGGAAGTCCGATTGCATTTGCTCTCTTAAGGAAATCAAATGTTGTAACGTAATCTCTTAAGGTGTATACCCAGGAGCCTACGATTGTGATCTCTTTGGAGCAGATGTCAAAGTGCGGGTTGATTGTAGCATCTCCACCATTGATGAAGAAACCAAGCTCGCAAAGGCCACCGCCGTTACGGATGAATTTGTAGATGTTTGCATGAGCAACAGGTGATCCTGTACACTGGAATGCAAAGTCTGCAAGATGTCCGCCAAACTGATCTTTAACAGCTTCAGAAAGTGCTTCGATTCCTTTGTGCTCCATGAAGTTTACACTCATGGTAGCGCCCATTCTCTTAGCGAAATCAAGACGCTGCTGATTTCCATCTACAGCACAGATGTTCTCGATACCCAATGGTACGAAGAACTGCAATACAGATCAGACCGATTGGTCCGCATCCCTGTACAACAACTCTGCTGTTGAAACGAAGGATACCAGTTGTTTTTTGCTCTCTCAACTGCATGTACAAGAACTGCACATGGCTCGATCAGGATACGGGAGTCCAGATCAAGATCACTTACGTTGAAGAATGTGCTTCCAAACTCTCCACCTCTGATAAAGATGTAATCAGAGAACCATCCGTTAAGATGAATGTCATCATCTGGAAGAAGTCCGTATACGTCAGCTCCTCCAACGTTTTTCTTGTTTAAGGTCGAACATTGTGATTTCAGGATCATCCTTGAAGATCATACAGGTAACGACTTTGTCACCGATCTTAACTCGTTTTTCCAGCTGTATCAGTCTTAACATTTTTACCCATGGCAACGATCTCACCAGTTCCCTCATGTCCAAGTGCAACCGGGATCAGGTTGAATGGGTCTCTCTTGAATTCGTGAGCATCAGTACCGCAAACGCCGCAGCCTTCTACTTTAACAAGGATGTCGTCATCGCCAATTGCCGGAATCGGGTACTCTTTAATATCAAAATGCTCTTTTTCAGTAAGTACTGCAACGTGTGCAGTTTTCGGAATTGCGCCTGCCGGTGCTGCAGCTGGGCTGCTGGTGCTGCTGATGCAGAAGCTGCCGGTGCTGTTCCAGCCATTCCAGCAAGAACCTGTTTTACGATTTCTTCGATATTTACATTGTTCATATCCATTGTTTCTGTTTCCTCCTGTTAACGAATGCAAAGGCTGTCTGTCATTACGCAGCGTCTTCTCTTTGTGAATGTGCTTGCGCTTGTAAGTCCTTCACCAGTACGGCTTGCGATTGTGAATGTACAGAAACCTTCTCCGCCAAATCCAAGTGCGGAATAGGACGGGCCGTTCTTTACAAGGATTGCGGTATCAATTGCTTTCGCATATTTTGTAATGTTATCAATATTCTTGGAATGAATGTGTGCAGAGTGGCGGTTGCCATGCTCAAGCCATACAGCCTGCTCTACTGCATCATCAAAATCTTTTGCCCTTACAACGCCAAGGATCGGCATCATAAGCTCTGTAGCGATAAGTGGATGTTCCTTCGGTCCTTCAAATACGATGCAGCGGATATTTGCAGGAGCATTTACTCCGATCATGGAAAGTAATGTTCTTGCGTCACGTCCAACGCATTTACGGTTCAGCTTTGCCGCCTGCAAGAACAACTGCTGTAAGTTTATCCTGTTCTTTTTGGAAGCAAGGTAACAGTCATTCTCACTTACCAGATAATGCATAAGCTCATCTGTAATAGAAGCAACTGCTGGCGATTTCCTTTTCCTCTGTCTATGAATTTTTCTGCCATTGATAAATTATTCCAAGCATCTTCGCTTGTTCGTGATGAGTTTTATCACACCCTTAAAACATTTAGTTTATTAATATGACCTTAGCACTAGCAAGCATTAACCATGCTTTTTCATTTAATATATAGCAACAGTCATGGCCCGTACACTTTCCACTTTTACCAACCTCTTTTTTGCTCTATTTACTTTGTCTTGTAAATATTTTTGTTCGGAAGCAGAACAATCACCAAGTTTTGAATATCTGATAAGCTGGTGCCTGGCCTGAAAGTCATAAGACAGCAATAGAAGCAAATTGAAGACGATGCATCCAGAGTGGGCACACCCTCATGTTAGTGCACATGAGGGTGTGCCCTCTCGCCGTATTCCCGTCTGTCGGGTTTTCGTAGT